>CAAGKR010189650.1_pt1 | contig 15320 bp, 11 predicted proteins | sample 2556971 | NCBI WGS metagenome assembly CAAGKR01 (sample SAMEA5207829, study PRJEB30636) | soil metagenome | biome: forest; feature: boreal; material: soil | place: USA | collected 2011-09 | depth 1 m | reverse complement strand
ATGGCGACCCTCAACCCAGCGCGGACGATTGGCATGAACGGCTCGAAGGGCAGCCTGGAGAGCGGGAAGGACGCCGACGTGGTCGTGCTTTCACCCGACCTCATGGTGTCGGCCACAGTCGTCGAAGGCCGGCTTCTGTACTCGGCGGCTCGGCCAGAATAGTTCGTCAACCGACTGTGTTTACTTCCCCCTTGGGTGTGAAACAACAGGACCAATCGTTTCATTTCGACCGCGCGCGTAAACATTCGGACAGGGCATCGACCTGGCCAATGCCGTATCGGAATCGCTGCAACCACAGTTGCGCGAAAGCCAGGAGCGATTCGAGCTTGCCGTACGGTGCTCCAACGATGGCATCTGGGACTGGGATCTGGCAACCGACATCGTCTACTTTCTTCGCCTTCGACCTCAAGGGCCACTTCACGCGCGTGAACACGGTGTGTTCGGAGTTGAGGCACACCACCTTCACGGCGCGAACGCTTCCGCCATGGTGGACTACACTGGCACACCACCATGTTTGAAGTTCCACCGCGAATTCCGCGTTCACGGCTGCCTCGCATCGTCGAGGGGGCGCCGCCGTTCGAGCCGCGCGATTTGGTCGGTCCAGGTGTTTTTCTGCGCTACTTCGGGTCAAGTCTGTTGGTCCTGCTCGCGGCGCTGGTGCTCTATGTGCCGCTGCTGGCCGCGCACGTCCATGTAAACATCTGGTGGTTCGAGAGCGTGCACCTGGGCGACGTGTACGGGCGAATCTGGTCGACACAGCGGTACCTGTTCCTGCTGTACGGATTCCTCACCTACCTGTTCCTGTCACTCATCTTCTTTGCTACGCGAGCGTTGACGTATCGACCGGGGGTCGATCGCGATGCTCGGGCCGCGGATTTGGGAATAACAGTGCTGGTCGGGCTGGTGAGCGCGTTCGTCGCCTTGACCGCGGGGCATTCCATGGCGGATCAGTGGCAGACCTATCTCCAGGCGAAGCATGCGACTGGCTTCGGCCTCGCCGATCCACTTCATCACCGGGACGTGGGTTTCTATGTCTTTGCGATGCCGTGGCGGGAGGTGCTCGCCGGTTTTGGGGGATCGATTCTCGTCCTCGGAGGATTCGGACTCGCCTCCCTGGCTGCTATGTATACGCTCACATCGCCGTATCAAACAGAGGCGGGCGACTTTCGCCGCATCGTCACTATATCCAGCCTTTTCGCCGCAGTGCTGTTTGCCTATCTTGCCTGGCGAAACTTCTTCTTGAATCCGTACGACCTTCAGCAACCGGGCGTGGCCTACGGTGGCGGCGCGACCTTCGCTCATGCCACGCTCTGGTGGTATTCGATCGTGGGCGTGGTCGAGATTGTCACTGCCCTGGTGCTCCTGGTAAACGCGTTCGTGGGCCGCACCTGGCTTACCGCCATCGCGGCGTTACCGATCCTGGTGGCGATTCTATCGGGCGCGGGTCAGGGGATATTCCAGCGTTTCGTGGTGTCTCCAAATGAGCTGAGCGCTGAGTACCGCTATCTCGGGTACACGCTCCATTCAACGCGTCACGCCTACGGCATCGATCAATGGGGTGCGCGCGAATACACTCCTCGTGCCCTATCCGCCGGGGATGTTTCCCACGACCACTCGACCATCACCGATGCTCGTATCGCCGACGCCGGCGCCTTCACTCAGGTCATGCAGCAGCGACAGGAGAATCGCACCTACTACACGTTCAACACGGCGGACGTCGACCGCTATTCCGTTGGAGGCACCGTGCGGCAGGTGCTTCTGGCCGGGCGCGAGACCGACTTCGGGAAGCTCAGTCCGGAGGCGCAGACCTGGGTCAACGAGCATCTCAAATTCACCCATGGCTACGGTCTGACCATGTCCCCGGCGAACACTGTCACTCGAGACGGACAACCAGTGCTGTGGATTCAGAATGTGCCGTTGCAGGAAACGGTTTCGGGGCTTCCCGCCGTTCGACAGCCGCGTCTGTACTTTGGGGAGCTGACCTCGAGCTGGATCGTGACCCACGCCACGACGTCCGAGTTTGACTCTTCCACGGCCGACCGAGATACCGCGTATCGTTATGCCGGTCCGGACGGGATCCCGGTTGGCTCCGGTCTGAAGCGGCTGACGCTGTCCTGGGTCCTGGAAGGCGGGATTCCGTTTTTCAACCGCCTGAACATCAGCCAATACATTCGTCCGACCAGCCGAGTGTCACTCCACCGGAACATCATGGAGCGCGTGCAAACGCTGGCGCCGTGGCTCACGCTCGACGGCAATCCGTATCTCGTTCTGAGGTCGAACGGCACGTTGGTCTGGATTGTCGATGGGATGACCCACACCGACCACTACCCATACTCCAATCCCACCGGAGGCGACAACTATCGCCGCAACAGCGTGAAGGTGGTGGTCGATGCCTACACCGGACGAGCTACGTTTTATGCCTTCGATGCGCACGACCCCATTCTTCGTGCATGGTCCTCAGCGTTTCCGGGCATGATTCATCCGCTCCAACAGATGCCGAGCGATATCCGGGCCCACATCAAGTACTCCGACGACTACCTGTCTTGGCAAGCAAATGCCTATCAGCGCTACCACGTGACCGATGTCACGTCCTACTACAACGGTGACAACGAGTGGGACATAGAAACCTCCACGAGCTACGACTGGAACGCGGATGCGGCGTCGAACGATCGGCTCTCGCCGATCTGGACGGTCGCACGTCTCTTCGGACAGCCCCGGGATAGCTTCTATTCCATCTTGCCGTTCTCGGTGCGCGGCAAGGCGCCGATGTCGGGGTACATCGCAGCCGACAACAACACGTATCGCGTCACCGCGTTGGACATGCCACGCGGTGCTCAAACGATGGGTGCGACGCAGTTCGAGAGCCTGTACAACCAGGCGCCTTCGATCAGTAGCGCGTTGACACTGCTGGACCAACACGGCAGCCAGGTGATACCCGGTCAACTGCTGATCTTACCCGTCGGCAAGGCGCTGCTGTATATCAAGCCGCTCTACCTGCGCTCGTCCAGCAGCCAGACACTGCCCCAGCTGGTGCGTGTGGTGGTTGGCACTCAGAATTCCGTGAACTGGGGGTACAGCTTGCAGAATGCTCTGCATAACCTTCTGACACAGGGAGATATCTCAAACGTTGGACCCTCGAGTGCCGTGAGGCCGCCTGCGCCGCTGGCGAATCCAACCGCGATAGCTCCTCCAGTCTCGGGGCGGTATTCCAAGCTAACTGACGCACAGCTCATTGCGCTTGCGAACAGCTACTATGCGGCCGCCCAGAGCACGGCAAGCCTTACCGCCAAGGATCGAGATTTGACGCAGGTGGGGGCTATCCTGCGGGTCCTGCGGACGCGGCACGGTGGATAGTAGGCGCTGGTTGGTGGCGCGGTCCTGCCAGCCTTGGTGGTGAGCGCCAACATGAGCTCTCCTGCCTATGTCGCGCGGCTGGCCGAAGCCAATGGGTTCGAGCGCGAGGATCTCCAAGCGAACCGCCAGGGAACTCTGACTCCGGCGCAACGCCAACGGTTGGGGATTGATAGCCGCGTTGTGCTAATCTTCGCCGCTATCTTTGCGGCTATAGGCGTGGCGTTTGGCGTCGTTGCGGTCGCCACCTGGCATCTGGGAAACGGCGTCGGCACCGGAACGGCGGCGGTCGCCGCAGCGTGCCTTCTGGTCGCTGCCGCCACGGTGACGCGATCACGCCAGGTTCGAAATGAATCGGCGGCGCCGCACATCGCGCTCTACGAGGGGCTCATCATCAAGCAGACATCGGCGCAGGTGCCTCCGGCGCGTGCTCGGACCGCGGGGTACTTCTACACGATCGAGGGGGCCCATCTCCCGGTTAGCCCCGAGGCATACGAGGTTCTCGACGAAGCAATCCCGTATCGGGTCTACTACCTCGCACGCACGCAGCAACTCCTCAGCATGGAGCCCATGACATCGGGCAGCCGGTAATCCCGTGCTGCGATCACGTTGCCCGTTCATCGGGCGATCTCAGACTGAACCAGTAGAAATCGTGGCCGGCGAGCGTTAAAAGGTAGGGAAGATCCCCGATTCGTGGGAATGTCACCTTTCCCAGCATCTCGACCGGCGCTCGGCCGCCATACCTGCTCAAGTCCAGCTCCACGGGTTGAGCGGAGTGGGAGAGATTGTTCACGCAGAGCACGACCGTGTGCTCGAAGGTTCGTAAATACGCGAAGATGCTGGGATTGGGAGGTTCGAGTACCTCGAACGACCCCTCGCCAAAAACCCGCCACTCCCGTCGAAGCGCCATGTAATGCCGCAGCCAGTGGAGCAACCCGGACTCGTCTCGTTGCTGACTTTCGACATTGACCGTCTGGAAGCCGTACACCGGGTCCATGAGCGGGGGCACGTACAGCTGGGCGAAGTCGGCGCGACTGAAGCCGGCGTTTCGATCGCTGGTCCACTGCATGGGCGTTCGAACGCCGTCTCGATCTCCCAGGAAGATGTTGTCCCCCATACCGATCTCGTCGCCGTAGTACAGAATCGGGGTGCCCGGCAGGGACAAAAGCAGGCCATAGAACAGCTGAAGTTCGGGAATTCCATTGTTCAGCAGGGGTGCCAGCCGGCGCCGGATGCCCAGGTTGAGCTTCATCCGCGGGTCGGCGGCATACTCCGTCCACATATAGTCGCGCTCCGTTTCAGTCACCATTTCGAGCGTCAGTTCGTCGTGGTTACGCAGGAAAATGCCCCACTGGCAGCCCGGTGGAATGGGAGGAGTCCGGGCCAGAATCTCGATGATTGAGTGTCTCTCTTCTTGACGTAACGCCATGAATAGCCGGGGCATGAGGGGGAAGTGGAAGTTCATATGGCACTCGGGGCGCTGGGGCGTGCCGAAGTAGTCGATCACGTCCTCCGGCCATTGGTTGGCTTCACACAGTAGGACACGGTTGGAAAACTCGCGGTCGACGGTTTCCCGTAATTCGGACAGGAAGGCGTGCGTCTCGGGCAAGTTTTCGCCGTTGGTCCCGTCTCGCTCGTAGAGATAGGGCACGGCGTCGAGCCGGAAACCATCCATGCCCATCTTCAGCCAGTACCTGGCGACATCCAGGATTGCCGAGCGCACGTCCGGATTGTCAAAGTTTAGATCCGGTTGGTGACTGAAGAAGCGGTGCCAGTAAAACGCTTTTGACCCATCATCCCAAGCCCAGTTCGAGGTTTCCGTGTCAAGAAAAATGATTCGAGCGTCGGTGTACCTGTCGGTTGTTTCAGACCACACGTACCAGTCTCGATACGGGCTGTTGGAGTCGGATCGTGCCGATTGGAACCACGGATGCTGGTCGCTGGTGTGGTTCACGACGAGATCCATAATCACCCGCATGCCACGCTGGTGCGCCGCGTCCAGAAGTTCCCGGACGTCATCCACGGTGCCGTACGCGGGCAGCACCGAGAAGTAGTCGGAAACATCGTATCCACCGTCGCGCAGGGGGCTTTCATTAAACGGTAGGAGCCAGATGCAATCGATGCCGAGCCACTCCAAATAGTCCAGGCGAGAAATGAGACCTTGAAAGTCTCCGATGCCGTCGTTGTTGCTGTCCTGAAACGCACGCACCAACAGTTCGTAAAAAATCGCTCGCTTGAACCACAGCGGATCATCGTCCAATGGGCGAGGCTGAGGCGACGGAGCGGGCGTCGGCATCGACAGCGATCCCCATCCCTCGGGTACTCCGGACGGAGATGCGATCGCTTCACCTCCCTCGATGGACCGCGACATACCTGTCGGGTCGGACGCGGGAGATCCTACGGTTTCTTGCATCTTTTCACCATTCTCCGGGGCGTGCGGCATCTGGCGGCGCCCTTCGCACGTAACGGTCGATCCAGGTTTCAGACCACCCACTCAGCATAGCGAAGGACCAATTCCCTTGCCGAGTAAGCGGTATGCATCGATTGCAGGTCGGGTCGATCGAACCGGGCCACTACTGTCCCGATCGGATCCCTCAAATGCACACTGGTCCGCCTGCGCCGTGGAGCCGGGGCACCCTTCGCGTTCGGTCGGGTCATAATGTTGTATGCTCTTGCCTCTCGTCGTCACTGTCGTGGCCTTTGTCTTCGGCGTGATGCTGTTGAAGCAGTATGTGGAGCGGGGAAAGCCGTATCAGCTCGTGTGGGCTATTGCCCTCTTCATGGGGTGTATGGCCGGTTTGACGTTTGTGCTCTTCCTGGCAGACGGGCGAAGCGTCTTCTTTTTCCGGGCGTATTACATCTTCGGGGCTCTCCTGATGGCCGCCTATCTCGGACTCGGAGAGGTCTATCTGCTGGCGTCACGTCGGGCAGCAGACATTACCGCCCTCATCGTCGTCATGTTCAGCGTCGTGGGGCTCTCGTTTATCTCGATTGCTCCGGTCGACGCGTCATTTCTGCAGGGGTCGAACGTCGAAGGGGGAACGCAGGCGATCAGCGGACCAGCGATCGTATTTATCGCTGTTCTCAACACGTTCGGCGCGGCGGCGGTTATCGGTGGGGCCGGCTATTCGGCCTATCGTGTATGGAAGCGCCACAGCCCAGCGCAATTCCTGGCTGCCAATATGTTGATCGCGGGCGGCACCTTGCTGGCCTCGCTGGCCGGCACGTTGGCCCGAGTGACCGCGAGCGGGAGCTCGTTCTGGGCGTTGCTGGCGGCAGGCTTTGTCGTCCTCTTTGCCGGATTCCTACTGACCACAACGCCACGATTGCCTACCTCACCGGCGCGCGCTACCGCGACCGACTGATCGTCCCTCTCTCCTCACGGCCACGTGCGAGTCACTCGCGGCGCAATCCGTAGGGTCGGCCCGAGTGCCGACCGCCCTTGGCCCGTCACCTCGCAACTCACCTGCCGCGCGCTTTACGCGGTCACATCCCGATAACGCACCAATACCAATGCGAGGCCGAGCGGCACGAGTGTATAGACCGCCAGGGCCAGAATCGACTCCGAGATGCTCGGCAGTCCGGTGCCTCTCGAGGGAACGTTCGACAGGGTTCCGATGGCGATCCGCGACGGTAAGGCCCGCGCGTACACGACCGGGAAGTGGTCGGCGATATTCCTCCAGGTGCCACCCAGCTCGTAAAAGATGCCGGTGAGTATCATGTCCGCCAGGGTGAGTCCTACCCCGACGCCGATGCCCACCGCTCCCGAGCGGAAGAGCGTGCCTGCTGAGAAGGCCAACACGATGTAAAAGGCGAGGACCAGCCAAACACTGAAGAGGAGCTTGACCATGATCCCGAGAAAGTTGCCATCGAAGGCCGCGGAATCGAATGCGCTGCGTCCGAGCAACAGCGCTGCGAGCCAACTACTCACGGTGGACAGAAGCAAGGTGGAGAGCAGTGCGATCCCGACCGCCGACAGGAGCACGGCGATTTCGGCGAGGAGGAACTGGGTTCGATCTGGTCGCCTGCTGAGGATCATGCGAATCGTGCCCCAGCTGTATTCACTGCCGGCCCAGCTGCCGGCGAGAATCGGGGCGATGAAGGGCGCGAACAGCGAGGCAAACAGCAGTCCCAACACCCAGCCGTTTGGAAGGATGAGGTCGTGGATGCTCTGACGGTCGCTGCTCCTGGCGGAGCCAAAGAAAACCAACGCGGTTAGTGCCAACAAAATGAAGAGCAGCACGCGCGGCATGAGCCGTTTGCGCAGCTTGAGAAACTCCGCGGAGAGCAAGCCACTCATCTGGCTTCGTCTCCTGTGACATCCAGAAAGTACTGTTCGAGGCTCGTTTCCCGCGGGCGAATTTCAGATGCGAACAGCTCTTCGCGCGCCAGGAGAGCGTTGATCTGCGCGGCACGCGGTAGCGGTGCGGATACAGTGAGCAGATCGCCATCGCGCGTGACGCTTTCAATCCATGGCACGGGTGTAAGGATCGCCTGCGCCTCCCCAGCGCGTTCAATCCTGATCTCGATTTTGTTCTGTACGCCGAGTAGCGTCGCGACCCGTCCCTGAACGACAATACGGCCGTGATTCAGAATAACTATCCGGTCGCACATCTGCTCGATCTCATGCAGCACATGGCTCGAAATGAGCACCGTTCGGCCCTCATCCTTTAATCGATTCATCAGTTTGCGCATTTCGACGATACCCGCGGGATCGAGCCCGTTCGCGGGTTCGTCCAGGATCAGCAGGTCAGGACCTGGAAGCAGCGCTGCCGCGACCGCCAGCCGCTGTTTCATACCAAGCGAGTAGCCCTTGAATTTCCGTCCGGCGGCGGAAGTGAGATCGACGATCTCCAGCACATCGGTGATGCGAGCCGAGTCCGCACCCGTGATCTTGGCGATTACGCGAAGGTTATCCCTCCCCGAGAGAAAGGGATAGAAGGTAGGATTCTCGATAATCGATCCGGTACGAGCCAGGATTTCCTCAAGGTGCTTAGCATTGTCCATCCCCAGAACTCGTGACGTGCCGGAGGACGGGCGTACCAATCCGAGCAGCATGCGCATGGTTGTGGTTTTCCCTGCACCGTTCGGACCGAGAAACCCAACGATCTCACCCACGTCTACACGCAGATCGAGGTGATCGACCGCGAGAATGGGCCCATACGCCTTCGTGAGGCCCTCTGTCTCAATCGCAGCCTCAGGAGGAGCTCGTTGTTGCAAAGGGAATGCACACATGACCTGCATTGTAGAACCTCTGCCAGACAGGGACGCGAGTGCCATTTGTGCGCGGGGTTTCCGAAGGTCTCAAGGCCCTGAAGGGCGACGTAAAACCCACAATTGCCGCCACTTGGTAGCAACGATCCGATGAGCAGCTTGTCGTCTGGCAGTCCCCGCAAGCACCGTACTGGGTGGGTGCAGAGTCATGGGTGAGTCAGACGTGATTGCACCACCGCTCGACGACGGCTCCCGGTTCATTCTTGACCGTCAGGACGTAACCCGAGTCCTCTGGCGCTGCTCGCGGCCTGAGCTCATCCCTGAGCAGAAGCATGAGACGCTCGGTATCGTCGACAACGTCGCCTTCTCCATCGATGTGGATACGGTGGACGAATCTGCGCTGGATATCTACTTCGGCGTGACGGACGCGCGAATTGGGGTCATGCGCGCTAAACTGGAAGACACCGCCTGCATGGTAGATTCGACAGCAGTGGCCTGAAGGGCGCCAACCGGCCCTCCGGAGCCGGGGTGGCCCCTTAGCTAGTTTGGAGACAGCGGCCGATCTCTTCAGGTCTGTACGACGCGCGTACCGGCCGGAAGTAAAGGAACGTATGCGACCTCTGAATATCGTCATCATCGGAGCTGGAAGTGCGAACTTCGGCCTCAATTCGGTGGCGACCTTGCTGCGCGAGCCCGAACTCTGTGGCAGTACCCTGGCCCTCGTCGACACGAACGGCGAGGGGCTGGAGTTCGTCCACCGGCTGAGCGAGCGCATCAACCACGCATGGGATGCCGGCCTCACCATTAAAAGCTCGACCGATCGCCGCGCAGTCCTGGAGGGCGCCGACTTCGTCGTCTGCGCGATCGAGGTCGGGCCCCGGGAAGAGTTGTGGCGCCAGGACTGGGAGACAACGCTCCGTCACGGACTGCGGCAACCTTACGCTGAGAACGGGGGGCCAGGTGGCTTCGCCCATGCAGCCCGCAATATCCCGCACTTCCTGAACATTGCCCGCGATATGGAACAACTCTGTCCCAAAGCGCTATTCGTCATTCTCAGCAACCCCGTGCCACGGCTCTGCCGTGCCGTCGCCAAGTACACTTCCATTACGCCGGTTGGCCTCTGCCATCAGATCATCCACGGTTACTTCTCCATAGGCCGCTTAATGTCTGACCGGATAGGCGTGCCCATCCCTGAAGTCATGCAAGACCCGCAAGCCACGCAGGATGAGGCATACTGGCGCACTTTCCACGTATTCCTGGACCACGTGGCCGAAGTGGTCGACCTCAAAGCTGCCGGCCTCAACCACTTCACCTGGATGCTCGACGTCCGCGATCGCCGAAGTGGGGAGGACCTGTATCCCGAGCTGAAAGAACGGTTCGCAGCGGAGAAGGATAGCCCGGATCCTCTTACCCAGGACATACTGCGGCTCACTGCCTGCCTCGCCGTGCCCGGTGACTCGCACCTCAGCGAATACCTCACCTACGCGCACAACCCGGCCACCAAGCCATGGGAGCGCTACCACCTTCCCCTCTTCGAGTGGGATGACGCCGCGAAACGCCGGAACGAGCTCTGGGACCGAATCAGATCCCTGATTCTCGATGAGGACGCCGACCTGGATTCGCTGCGTCAGGTCCGGAGCGAGGGGGTCTACGAAGTAATCCACGGTGTGGCACACGACGCGGGTATCTATCGCACTTCGATCAACGTGACGAACAACGGCAGCGTCTCCAACCTCCCTGCCCAGACGATCGTGGAGGTGCCGGCGATCGTCAGCGGTATGGGCGTGCTGCCCCTGCGCGTGGGCGGGCTGCCCCGAGTTGTGGCCGAGTTCTGCCGCCGGGAGGCTGAACGCGTCGAGCTTGTGGTGGATGCAGCCGCCCTCGGAAGCCGAGAACACGCTCTCCAGGCGCTGGCCCTGGATCCCACGGTGGACGACCTGGACGTGGCAAAGGCGGTGCTCGACGATTATCTCGACACGCAGCGAGAACACCTACCTCAGTTCCACGGGCAATGGAGTCTCTGACGTCGTAGGGACGAGCTGTTGGTGTGCTTGTCCGGAAGGTCAACATCGCCCGTCGGATCTCTTGACCGCCGTATTACCCCTTGACGCCGCTCAGCGTCACTCCCTTCTTCGAGCTGCCGTATGAAAAGCGATGCCGAGGATCGAGCAGAGAACGAGAAATCCTCTGCTCACGCGTTCGGACCACATCTTCATGACTTGGCGGAGTCTTCGAGACCGGCAAGCCACGGGTGGTCTGGTCGGTGCGCGGCCAGGAGATCGCTTAGACACTCTCGTCGGTGGGGTTCCAGGTAGGAGAGGAGGGCCGCCAGATTGCTCTCATCTTTAGGTCGCTTACTCCCCGACTTGTATCGGAGCTGGATCTCGGGAGCCAACATTGGGATGCCGGAGGAGTTCATCACGATTACCTCCGCGACCGGACCTTTCATGCGGTCATGATAGCGGCGCGACCAGAGCAACAGGTCGTACTGATTGCGAAACTCCGTGAACGCAACCGCCCGCCTGGGCTCCGTGGCGAGGATTGAGCAAGCGAAAACACTGACTCCGGGTAGGTGGTAGTACGGGGACTCGCACTCGTGCTTTCCCCGATGTGTTCCGGCCTGTGGAGGGATAGCGTGGACATCGATCCCACCACATTGAAAGGAAGTTGAGCCATGTCGATCCATCGATCCCTCGTCGTTGCACTTGCCTCTCTACTGGCGTTGTTTGGGGTGAACGCAGCCCTTGCCTCGCCCGCAGGTGGAGCGTCACCCGCCCCACGATTCAGTCCACCGGGCCGCTTTTACCTCGCTCTGGGCGATTCGCTGGCCTTTGGCTATCAGCAGGCCAGGTTCGATGCCAATGCGCCTTCAGAGCCGCCGGCCGCCTTCAATACCGGCTACGTGGACGATTTCGCGTCGAAGCTGGCCGGCGTTCGACCCACCATCCAGACCGTAAATGATTCCTGCCCGGGTGAAACCAGCCGGTCCTTCCTGAACGGCGGATGCCAGTACACATCGTTCGGATTCACATTGCACAACTCGTACTCGGGCTCGCAAATGGACGCGGCGTTGGCCTTCCTGCGGGCGCACCCGGGAGCTGTCAGCCCGATCACGCTAGACATCGGTTCCAACGACTTCAACGGGCTGATCTCGAGCTGTGGCCTGGACGGTACGACCTGCCTGGCACAAGGCGCGCCCGCGATCCTATCTCAGTACTCAGTCAATCTCTCCCGGATTCTGGCTGCACTACGGAACGCCGCTCCGCGGAGCGAAATCATCGTCATGCAATACTACGATCCGTATGCGCCGGTTCAGCCGCTGAGCATTCAGATTGTTCAGCAGCAAAACTCCATCATTGCAGCGGTGGCGGCCACGTATCGGGCACGGGTGGCTGATGCCTTCACGCCTTTTAACTTGGCGCCCCCACAGCCGCGGACGCTGTGCACGCTTTCCCTGATCTGCTCACAGGGTGACATCCACGCCAGTGATGCCGGCTATGCCGTAATCGCCGAGCAGTTCTGGACCAGCTCGGGCTACGGAAATCTGATCGACTCCTGATTCGCTGCTTGGCTCCACTCTCCACGTGCTGGAGCCAGCATCCTGTCCCCCAACCTGGACGAGTCGCCGGTAGGCCCGTATCGGTGACTCGTCTCCTTCCCTCAATTGTCGATACGTACTTTCCCCGATGCTCTCTTTCCCTCGGTCCTATAGAGTGACTGCAGTAGCGAGGTCACAACAGCCATGCAAGGCGTTCGGCGCATTGTCATACGGGACGGCCCTCCCGTCTTTGATTCCGCACTCGTCACCGCTCCCGAGGATCGCATCACGATCGCGGTTGCCGCGTTCTCGCTGTGCGTGCAAGTTGTTGCTCTCGTGCAAGTGTGCAAGGGATTCGGCAACCAGGTGGGGGTATTCGATCATGCATCGTTTTCGGTCGTGGCCCTGCTCTGGCTAATGTTGGGCGTCACCGTGTTTCTGCAGCGGGCAGGCACCGCGGCCAGTCGCTTTTTCCTCCTCTCGGCTGCCGCCGGATCGTGCTACCTCGCGGTCGGCACGCTTTCTGGGGTGAGCGCAGTGGATGCTCTGCTATACGCCACCGGATTGGTTACCTTTGCCCCCTTGATGCTTGGCTTCGTGCGATCTCTCCAGCCCAGTAGAAAGTGGAGCGGTTTCGAGCCGCTGCTCTATATTCCGCCTCTGTTGCTTATTTGGCCACTGGCCTCGGATTTCATGCACGCGCAAAGATCCTTTGGCTATCGGGCCGGAATCATGTCAATCGGCATCTATTTGCTTGCCTGCGTGGTCCAGGCGCTTTGGAACCTGTCCACGGCGGAAACGCCTGGAGCCGCGGCGCAGACGCGAGCGCTCGTTTTCGGACTGATCGGCGGCACCGTTCCCGGCGTGCTCGTGTTCGTCGTGCCACTTGCCATATTTGGGCAGCTTCTGGTCGTTACTACCTGGCAGCCCCTGATTGCGCTCCTGTTCATCGCGGCGATGAGTTACGCGGCTCTGCTGTTCGAGTTCAGCGCCGTGGATCTCATTGTGCGTAGAGGAATCGTCTACGGGCTGATGACCTGCGCAGTCGTCTTGGCCTACGGCGGACTCGGACTCGCGCTCGCCGCGGACCGTCTCACCGTGATCAATCCGGTGGGTGGCTTCGGTTTCGTCGTGGTGACAGTCCTTGTTGGGGCCGGTTTCACTCCGGCGAGACGGATCGCTCTTGCGATCGTCGATTGGTCCATTTATGGGGGGGCGACTGACCGTTGGCAGCTTTTGCAAGGACTCAGCGCACGTCTCACGACAGTGATGCAGCCGGCGGAATTGGGCGAGATTCTCGTTCGCGACTTGCAGACAGCGCTTCACCTGCGTGGCGCTACGCTTCTGCGCCGGCATGAGGCGGGAAGCTATGTCGCCTCCAACGTCGTGGTCGGCGGGCGAGGGCAGGTATCTGGACACGAGATTGAAGAGTTTCCGGTCCTCACTCGCCCAATGGTGGAGGCAGCACTCGGCAATCCTGACGCACCGCTCCTACTTATTCATGCCCGTCCGCTCCTGCCGGCCCGCCGCGCTGTGGTGCCGGACGAGTACCGCGCGCTCGACGATCTGGGTGCTTCGCTCGTTTTCCCCTTGCGGACACGCTCGGGATTCGAAGCGGTCTTGTGCTTGCAGTCGAAACAAACGCACGACGAGTTCACAACTTCTGACCTGGAACTGCTTGTGCCGGTCATCGCACAGGCGAGTGCCGCGCTCGACAACTCCTTGCTGCTGTCTCGTCTGGAGGAAACCGTTTCCGAGCTCCGAACGGCATACACTCGTTTGGCGACCGAACAGGAGGTTGAACGGTCGCGACTCGCTCGTGAGCTGCATGATGGAACGGCGCAGGAGCTCGCTGCCATGATCACGCTCGCGACCGTGCTGGAGCGCCAGCTGGAGGGGACAAATCCGAAGGCGCTTAGTACCCTGCATCAGATTCAAGGTCAGGCAGAGGATGCGTATCAGGGGGTGCGGAACGCCAGCCATGCGTTGCTTCCGGCCATGCTAGACGGCTACGGGCTGGTGCCCGCCCTTACGTCCTACCTGCATGGATTGAGAGAAAGGACCGCTCTCACGGTCGAGCTGAGCGTCGGCGAGGTCGGCCAATTGTCGACGGATGTCGAATGGGCCCTGTTTCGTGTGGCACAGGAGTGTATGGAAAACGTGCGCAAGCACAGCACATCAACCACGGCTCATGTCTCCCTGTGCAAGCAGGGAGACCATGTGGTACTTTCCGTGGTAGACCAGGGCAAAGGCATGGGTGAAGGTCCGGCACGGGGCATCGGAATGTCCAACATGCGGGAGCGCCTCGCTGCTGTTGGCGGCGAACTGAGAGTGACAAGTACGCAAGGTGGCGTGCGCGTGGAGGCCTCCATTCCTCTCAGCAATGAATGGAGCTGGCGCGTGCAGAGTATGGCCTGGCCTGAATGATGGCGGTCGGAGCCATCTCACGCCGAGCTTATGCGATATGCCGTTCGTATGCTTCCACGCTATCCACGGCGTGCAGCTTTCCTCCTTCCATGACCTCGACGCGTGTTACGCCGATTCGCTCGATAAAGTACCGATCGTGCGACACCACAAGGATCGGGCCCTCGAACTCAGCCAGCGCGCTTTCGATCGCGGCCAGGGCCGGCACGTCCATGTGGCTGGTTGGCTCATCCAGCACCAGGAAGTTGGCGCCCGAGAGAATAAGCATCGCCAGTGCAAGTTTCGAGCGTTGGCCATAGCTGAGCGTTTCCACCGCCTTGAAGACTTCATTGCCCGCAAACAGGAACTTGTGCAAGTAGGTGCGGGCCTCGTCTTCGTGCATTTCGGTGTGGGATCGAAACACGTCGAGCACAGAGGACCTCAGAGGTAGCTCCTCGTTCTCCTGCGACAAATACCCGGCTCGAATGCTGGGGCCAAGCTTGATAGCTCCCCCGTACGGAATCCTTCCTTCGATACATCGCAGCAGCGTGCTCTTGCCGGACCCATTCTCTCCCAATAAGACCACGCGGTCCCGGCCGCGTATGCGGAGATCGACACCGTTCAGCACCGGTTGATCCCCGTACCATGCCTGCACACCAACTGCTTCGAGCACGGTACGGCCATCGTTCATAGTGACGCCGCCAAGGCCGGTCAGGTGAAGACCCCAGTGCTGTCTTGGCTTCTCGATCTGGTGCTCTTCGAGGTTTCGCTGCAGCCTTCGCTCCCGGGCTTTGGCCTTGTGCGCCACCTTCTT
>CAAGKR010057382.1_pt1 | contig 15325 bp, 13 predicted proteins | sample 2556971 | NCBI WGS metagenome assembly CAAGKR01 (sample SAMEA5207829, study PRJEB30636) | soil metagenome | biome: forest; feature: boreal; material: soil | place: USA | collected 2011-09 | depth 1 m | reverse complement strand
GACCCTTGCGGTCGCCATGTTCTGTTTCTCATCATTATTTCCATCTCACCATACTATCGACAGATCGTGTTTTCCCGGTTATAATGTAGCGAAGATGTATCAAGATATTGGAGCATAAAGCTGGGAATACAATATCGCAACTAGCAAGAAGGAGAGTTCACTATCATGTCTAACCCTACTAACCCTCAACGAGAGCACCCCAGCACGTATATTGTTCAGGATCGCTCCAATCAAGATGAATTAGATCGCGTGCGCATTCAAGGCGAAATGGTGACAGCAGGCATGGGTGGTCCGCTGCCGGAGCAATCGAATCCGGCGGCCTTGCAGCGAGTACTTGATGTGGGCTGCGGAGCCGGTGATTGGCTCATCGAGCTAGCCAACACCTATCCATCGATGACCCGACTGGTAGGAGTGGATGTGAGCGCGAAGATGATCGCCTATGCGCGCGCGCAGGTGGCGGCTCACCAGTGCAGCGAGCGGGTAGAGTTTCACGTCATGGACGCCCTGCGCGTGCTGGAGTTTCCTCCAGGCACTTTTGACCTGGTCAATATGCGTTTCGGCTCCAGCTTTCTGCGCAAGTGGGACTGGCCAAAACTCCTGCAAGAGTTCCTAAGAATGTCTCGCCCAGGTGGGGTAATCCGCTTCACTGAAGGCCAGGTCGTTCAGGAGAGTAGTAGCCCGGCTATGCTGCGCATCCTCCAGCTCCTTCTGCAAGCGACCCGCCAGGCAGGACATACCTTTACCCCGGAGAGCAACGGGGTGACGCAAGAACTGGCCCATGTGTTGACCCTGCATGGTTTTCAGAACGTGCAGACACGCTCTTATACAATAGAATATCGCGCAGGCACCCCTGAATGGCAATCGTACTACGATGATTCAAGCCGGGGCTTACGCACTTTTTCGCCCTTCCTGCGCAAATGGACCAGTGTACCCGATAACTACGATGAACTGTGCCAGCAGGCGCTCAACGAGATGCGCCAGCCGGATTTTTTTGCGATCTGGCCCTTACTTACAGCGTGGGGAACGTCGCCTTCATAGATTCTCTCCAACAGGGCTTGTGCATTAATGCTGGCTTTCTCACCATCCCAGGCACTTGCAACCATCGCCGCTCTGTGTTAGATTTGACAGACATCGATTTCGATCTAATGCAGCAAAGGAGCCGGTGATGGTTGTCGCATTATCAGGAGTAACTACGCTCCATTGGAGCAGTGTTTCAAGTCCGCGAGGATCATGTGTGATACTAGCCACCGAACGCGGCATTTGCTGGCTGGGGACACCTGGCACAGCGCTGGACATGGGATTGTGCTGGGTAGAGCGCAAAATGTCCTTCGATTCTGTCAGCAATGACGAATCCATCGAGCCGCTGCGCCAGGCTGTTGACCAGTTATGCCGTTACTTCGCGGGCGAACATGCGCAATTCACCTGCTCGCTAGATTTGCATGGCACCCCGTTTCAATTGAAGGTCTGGAACGCGCTCACCCGCATTCCGTATGGCGAAACGCGCTCCTACGCAGAGATTGCGCGGGAAATTGGGCATCCCAGCGCGGTGCGAGCGGTGGGAGCCGCCAATGGAGCCAATCCCGTCGCCATCATCGTACCCTGCCATCGCGTCATCGGCAGCAACGGTTCGCTGACAGGCTACGGCGGCGGCCTACCCACCAAGGCATGGCTATTGGATCTCGAGAAAAAATAGGGACGACCGCGCAGGTCGCCTCTTAACAAAGAAGCGTAAACCTGACGAGCTTTTACCAGGGCAGATCGGTGTCGCGCTTCCTTCGTATAGGGTAGGGGCGGGGCTCGCCGCTCTCGCGGCCCCCCCGCCCTGGAATTCCTTACCGGTAATTACCGGCCTGGGTCATGAAAATCTTGAGAAGGCCTCGCACCGTCACGATTATTACACCGGCCTCGACCAGCGCCATCACAATCCAGATCCAGGTCAGAGGTCTACCAAGCACATTTGATGCTGCGGCGGGATCGAGTGAGCGGAGAAAGAGCGGCGTCAAAATAATGAGGGGGAATGCTATCAGCGCCAGGCAAAAGGCCACGACGACAGCTGGCAAAAGGATGCGCCAGAGACCCGAATCGCGCAAATTCTCGGTTTTGGCCGTGCCATACGCCTTGCGTCCTTCCGTAGCAGGCTTTTCAACGGCTATAGTCTGGCTCGCGGTATTATTCTCCATGAATTAACACTCCTAAGAAATATGCCTTGCGCCCATCTGGACGCCGGAATTATGCTTTAGTATATCACAATAAGGGGGCTAGCGGGTGCTCGACGACAGACGACAAACGGGGCAACAGGTCAACGCCAACGATGCCTCCTTCTCATGGTGGAGTTGGAGGCCAGGCATCAGGCCGGGCCGCGCGCTTTTGATCGGCATTCCACTGATGTTCGTAGGATTTTTTTTCATACTTGCGGGAATCTACTCCCTGATTTCCATTATCATCGACAGCAACTCGCCACCCACGCGCATACCAGGGTTAGTGACGGGTTATACGAGCAGCATACTTGATAATCAGACCCACCTGTCTATTCACCTGCAACGAAATGGCAGATCAGGTACTATCGCCCCCGCTATTACCCCGGCTGAGCAACGTGTTATCCATAGCGGCGACGAGGTCACGTTAGACTACTCCCCACACCTGGGATATTTATACGCCCTGGAAGATCATGGACAACGCTATAATCTACCCGGGGGTAGCCCACTGAGCGGCCTATTTGCATCAATCGCGCTGATTCTGCTGGGCCTGCTCTTTTTCCCTTATCCATTTCTACTGGCTTTGTGGGGATGGCATGATCTCCGGCAGCCAGCAGTGATAATACGCGGAAGAGTTATTGGCTTGCGCGTTTCGCAGCGGACGCGCTCCCCCCTGGGGAGACGCGCAACGCACCCCGGCCTGACACCGCGCATCGGACGCGCATGGTATGGCATGGCCTTAGAAACGCTCGCCTCCCAACAAGACATAGTACCGTTCGCAATTCGCGAAGAACAGCACAAAGCGCTACGTGAGGGACAGAGAGTAGAGGTTACATATTCACCGCACCTGTATTATGTCCACTCGATTCAGCCCATCGCAAACGATACACCGTTGATAGATAATGAGCAGGAGCAAGCGAGATGACCGGCAGGAAAGAGGGACTGCTCCCCAGACAGGCGATGCAGCAATTGCTCGATCTGCTTTATCCGCCGCGCTGCGCGGGCTGCCAGCGCGGCGGACATGCGTTGTGCCCGTCCTGTCTGGCGCACATCCCTCCCCTGACATCGATATGCCAGCGCTGCAGCGCGCCTCTTTCACCAGGGGGCATATGCTCGTCCTGCCAATCAACTCCGCTCAAGCTCAGTGGCTTACGCGCCGTAAGCGTCTATCAGGAGCCGCTGCGCTCGTACATCCACGCGCTCAAATACGATGGCAACACGCGCCTGGCGCAACCACTGGGTATGTTGCTCGCCCAGGCATACCGCGCGCTCGGCATACCCGCTGACGGCATTGTACCGGTACCCCTGCACAGCGAACGCTACCGGCAGCGCGGCTACAACCACGCGGCGTTGCTGGCGCGCGTCTGCGCGGCCCAGACCAACCTGCCGCTTTTTGAAAACATGCTGATACGCCACCGCGCCACGCTTTCCCAGGTGGGATTAGCGCATTGGGAACGACAACAAAACGTGCAGGGCGCGTTCTCCTGTGCGCCCGCGTATGCAAACGGGCAGTTGCGCGGGCGCACTATCCTGCTCATCGATGACGTCAGCACAACCTCTTCCACCCTGGAAGCCTGCGCCTCTCCACTGTTTGCCGCCGGAGCCGCAACCGTGTATGCCCTTGTGCTCGCTCGCCCAAGTTTGTAGCCAGTAGCGACACCCCTTGTGGGTGTCCCGTGTGTGTTCATACGCGGACAGAGGACGAGCGGAAAGGATACGGGACACCCACAAGGGGTGTCGCTACTGAATTGGCGAATATGCTATAATAGCCCACGAAAGAATGAAATGTCAGACGACAGGTAGCATAATCGTATTGGTTTGTCGGAAATATACACGGGTTGGCCCATCCTGACTGTCTGATTTGAAGAGAGGACACCCCATGACGAGTAGTGGGAAATGGCTAAAGAACAGTTTTATCTGGCTCATATTGGCGCTGGTCATCGTCCTGATAACCGTGCTATTTTTCCATTCAGGTTCAGATACGACGCAGGTCAACATCTCGACTATCCTCAATGATATTAAGACGGATATCGCCAGAAATCAGATAGATACGCTCCTGGTGAGCAACGATACCATCACCCTGACACGCGGACAGAATCAATCCAAAGAGAGCGCCAATATCAATAATACCCTTGATATCACAAAGGTGTTGAAAGATAATAACATTGACTACAACAGCAAGCAACTGGTGCTGCAATATGACTCCCCCAGCGCTGTCAGCGCGTGGTTAAATATTCTGGTCGGGCTGCTGCCCTTCCTTTTCATTGGCGGGCTGCTCATTTTTATGGTGCGGCAGGCGCAGGGAAGCAACAACCAGGCGCTATCATTTGGCAAGAGCCGCGCGCGTATATTTACGGGCAACAAGTCTACCGTGACCTTCGCGGACGTGGCCGGCGTCGAGGAAGCCAAGCAGGAGCTACAGGAGATTGTTGAATTTCTGAAATTCCCCGATAAGTTCGTAGCTCTGGGAGCGCGTATCCCCAAAGGGCTGCTGCTGGTAGGCCCTCCCGGCACAGGCAAAACGCTCATTTCGCGCGCCGTCGCGGGAGAAGCAGGCGTGCCTTTCTTCAGTATCAGCGGCTCCGAATTTGTTGAAATGTTTGTCGGCGTGGGAGCCAGTCGCGTGCGCGATCTATTCGACCAGGCAAAAAAGAATAGCCCCTGTATTGTGTTTGTGGATGAAATCGACGCTGTGGGCCGGCAGCGCGGCGCGGGTCTCGGCGGTTCGCACGACGAGCGCGAGCAGACGCTAAACCAGATACTGGTTGAAATGGATGGCTTTGATACCAACACCAACGTGATTGTCATCGCCGCCACCAATCGCCCCGATGTGCTCGATCCCGCCTTGCTGCGCCCCGGACGCTTCGACCGCCAGGTGGTGCTTGACCGTCCCGACATTCGCGGCAGAATCGCCATTCTGCAAGTACACGCCAAAGGCAAGCCCTTTGAAACCAGCATCTCGCTGGACGTGCTCGCCAAACAGACCCCCGGCTTTTCAGGCGCGGACCTCGCCAACCTGCTCAACGAGGCCGCGATTCTGGCGGCGCGGCGCAACAAACGCAAAATTGGCATGAGCGAACTGGAAGAGGCCATCGACCGCGTGGTTGCCGGTCCCGCCCGCAAGAGCCGCATTATCAGCGAGCGCGAGAAAGCCATTACCGCCTATCACGAGGTGGGACACGCACTGGTGGCGCGTATGCTGCCCAACACCGATCCGGTGCATAAAGTCTCGATTGTGGCACGCGGCCAGACTGGCGGCTTCACCATGCTTTTGCCAACCGAAGACCGCTACCTGTGGAGCAAACCGCAGTTCGAGGATGTGCTGGCTTACGCCCTGGGAGGCCACGTGGCCGAACTGATTATCTTCGGCGAAGTCACAACGGGCGCGTCGAACGACATCGAGCGTGTCACCAAAATTGCGCGTTCCATGGTGACGGAGTATGGCATGAGCAGCCGCATCGGCCCCATGGCGCTGGGCCATAAAGATGAACTGGTTTTCCTGGGCCGTGATTTTGGCGAGCAGCGCAACTACAGTGAACAAACGGCGCGTGAAATCGATGAAGAGATTCGACGCATCATCCAGGACGCCTTCGACAAAGCCTATAATGTCTTGCTCCAGAATAAGACGCGCCTGATAATGATTAGCGAACGCCTGATGCAAGAGGAAACACTGGAAGGCCCGTTGTTTGAATCGCTCTTTAACCAGCACATCGACAACGGCCAGTACGAATCACCTTCGGTGCTGGCCGGTATGCCACACCTGAAACCATCGCCCAACGGAGACCAGCCGCTTTTAACCGAAAACGGCTCCGCCTACCTGCTGCCGCCGCAGTTACAGTCGCCATATATCCAGGGCGAAACGGGCGAATAACTTGAACATACTCAACATTTATGGCGCGTGTGCTGTAGCTGTAATGCTGCTCGCTTATACTCTTGAAATGCGCTCAAGCTGGTGGGTACTTGTCTTTGCCCTGGCATGTGCAGCCTCGTCGCTTTATGGATTTCTGGCTGGCACGTGGCCGTTTGGTATCGTTGAGGGCATCTGGGCATTCGTCGCGCTGCGCCGCTGGCTCCTGCGCCGCGCATCTCCTCACTCACAGTTTTCAGGGCATTGATTCCATCGTCTTGAAAAGAAGACCAGAACAGGGTAAAGTACCTGTGTTGAATGTAACAGGGAGGAGCAGCAATGTCTCAATCAACGACACACTATGCGCAGGATGCTTTCAAAGGGCCATACGCGGCGCGTATCCCAGCATTCACCGAAGCTGGACGCCGCGCCGATCTTACCCCGGCCAGCAGCGACAGCGAAAGAATAGCCGTCGTGCTGGTAGATTACCAGCATGATTTCGTCGATCCATCCGGTACGCTCTACGTGCCAGGTTCACAGGCAGACGTAGCGCGTTTCCTCGCCTGGTTCTACGCCAACGCGCACAAAATCACCACCATCTACGCCTCGCTCGATACGCATATCCCATTTCAGATTTTCTATAGCTCCTGGTGGATCAATCCCCAGACCCACGAACATCCACAGCCATTTACTGTCATCACTGGACAGGACGTTGACAATCGCACCTGGGTTCCCCTGCTCGAACCAGCATGGTCGGTGCACTATGTTCACGAACTACAACAAAAGGCCAGAAAAGACTTGATGATCTGGCCCTACCACACCATGCAGGGAACACTGGGCCACATGCTGGTCGCGCCTATCAGCGAGGCCATCGCATGGCACAGCGCGGCCCGTCAAACACAGCCCGTCTACATTGAAAAAGGACTCACGCCCCGCACCGAGTTCTACGGCATCTTCGGCGCGGAACTGCCAGACCCCCAATCGCCCGCGAGCAGTCTAAACATCCCCTTGCTCGACTCAGTCATGCAACATGATAAAGTCTATATCGCCGGGGAAGCCAAATCGCACTGCGTGCTGGAGACCGAACGCCAGATCGTGGAATATTACGCGAACCAACCAGACATGATGCGCAAACTCTACTTCCTGAAAGACTGCACCAGTTCCGTGCAGCACCCTGTAATCGATTTCGACGCGCTGGCCGAAGAAGAGTTGGCGAGGATGCAGGAGCGCGGAGTTAATATCGTGCTAAGCGTGGATGCTGATTGCCTCTCATAATTCAGCTTCGCTTCAGCTACATGTAGTATACCTTCCATAGGTTCGGAACAACGCTATATGTCAGGCGATTTTCACCATATGATATGATGAGCGTGAGCGCAACATGCTGTCCATGCTCGTGAGGAGGCAAAGACCATGCCAAAGAAATCCGTTGTATGGCTTACTATGATACTTTGTATGTTGTTGCCACTGGTGGCGGCCTGCGGGTCGGGGTCGCAAACGGGTACGAGTCCGGCGACGAAGGTAGCGCCACTTGTTGGCGAAAATATTTACGTGCTGGATGGCTATGCGCCCCTGGGAGTGACGAACACAGGTCAGCACATCGTCGCCTTCCATCCCGGAAATGCTCAGCCGACGTATACACTGCCAGCCGGGCTGACTTCGATGGACCACCACTTGCTCATCGCAGCACAGGCCCAGGCAGGCCAGACCACCATTTCAGTTATCAATACACAGAGCGGCGTAACTTTGCGCTCTTTGACTCTGGCGGGCAATTACACAACAGCGGGGCAGGACTTTAATAACGCGGTGTTGTCAATTGATGGACACTGGCTGGCCCTGCGCCGGTTGGATTCTTCGACCAGTTCGACAACGATTGCGCTTGTCGATACCCAGGCGGGAAAACTGTCAAAGACCATCCATCTCAAGGGCGATTTCGACCTGGACACGATAAGTCTGGATGGCAATGCGCTTTACCTGCTGCAACGCCTGAACAACGGAACGGGACGTTACTACGTTCAACTGTATACCGTATCGGAAAACGAGCTGTATCAAAGCCTAATCGTTGATAAGTCGGAGCTTAACGATCCCAATATGACGGGTACTGCCGTAGCGCGGCAGTACGCAAGTAATGCCTCGGCGACCTATACGCTTTACGTCGATGCCTACCACAACATCGCCTTCGTACACATCCTGCCACTTGATCCAGGCTTCCCATTCGCGCGTTGCATCAACCTGCCGGTAGGCAAATCTTCTGATTTTCTGCGCTACTACACGCTTACTCTCTCGTCTAATGGAAATACTTTGTATGCCGCCAATGGCGCATTAGGCGTGGTCAGCGTGATCAGTCTGAATACAGCAAGCACCAGTAACATCTATAGCGACCAGACTGTCGCGACAGGCCATTTCAACCCAGGCGTTACCAGCATCACCAATGCGGACACATCACGTATGCTGCGCAACGGCGCGGTTCTCTCGTCTGATCAATCCACGCTCTACTTTGCGGGGTTGCGCGGTATCTGGTCGGTCAAAACGACTGATCTGCGCGCCGGACACGCCGCATTTCACCAGGCGTTGGGGCAACAATCCTTCACCGGCATCGCCCTGAGCGCGAATAGCAAGACATTATATGCTGTGAATCCTACAAGCGGTATTACAGCATTCGACCTGGCCAGTGGACAGGCGCAACAGGCGCTTCAGGTACCTGCTCGCGCGCCCTGGGATATCGAATGGATCACCAATTGAAATTGAAAAACCATGAACGCGCACATTCTAATCGTTGATGATGATAGCCGCGTGACGAGCGCGTTACGCCGCACCCTGGCATACGAAGGCTACAACGTCTCCGTAGCCGAGAACGGCGAACGCGCTCTGGCGTTGGCGCGCGCGAAGCCGCCCGAACTGGTCATTCTCGACCTCATGTTGCCCGGCATCAACGGGCTTGAGGTGTGCCGCCGCCTGCGAGCCGATGGGGTGGGCCTGAGCGTGTTGATGTTGACGGCGCGTGACGCGGTAGCCGATCGCGTAGCCGGGCTGGAAACGGGGGCCGACGATTACCTGGTGAAACCATTCGCGCTCGAAGAGTTGCTGGCGCGGGTCAAAGCCTTGCTGCGCAGGCGCAGCGCGCCCGATGTCACCCGAGAGATACTGGCGTTTGAAGACCTCGAACTGGATACCGCCACCCGCCAGGCCAGGCGCGGCAACCGTTTGATCAGTCTCAGCACCACAGAGTATGAATTGCTGCAATTGTTCCTGCGCAACCCGCGCAACGTCCTGACACGCGGCCTGTTGATGGACCGCATCTGGGGCGACGACTTCGAGGGCGGCCCCAATGTGCTCGAAGTGTATATCGGCCACCTGCGCAACAAGCTAGAGCAACATGGTGAAAAACGCCTCATCCAGACTATACGCGGCGCGGGCTATGTATTGCGTGTTCCAGAATAGCAAGGAGGCGTCTTATAGCATGTATATTCCATTACAACTCCGCCTGACGCTCTTCTACGCGCTCCTTCTAGGACTCGCGCTCTGGTTTTTTGGCAACGCTGTCTCTACACAGGCACAGCAACGCGCCTATCACGACCTGGATACGGCATTGAGCAGCCGCGCCGCCAGCGTTAATCTCGGAAAATCACTACTTGTCTCTCAAAACAGCAACGATTTTCCGCTCTACTTGAATAACAGCATCAATGGGCTTGGCGCGGGCGATATCGCCATCGAGGTTTTCGATACTAATTTACGTCTGCTTGCCACAACTATCTATAGTCGATCTGATCCTACTCAACCGAGCGTGGCAGGCGCGGCGATCAGCCCTATTCCCTGGGATGCGCAGACGGCGCGTTCCGTCGAGCAGCGCTATAGTACGGATGGGAACGTCAACGGCATCTACAGCACCGTTATCTATGAAGGGCAGTCCGTGCGTATCTACACTACTATCAACCAGCAAACGGGGGGTATTATTCAAACCGCGCATTCAGAACACGATATCCAGCAATCACTGAGCAATCTGCGCGCGTTACTGTGGCAAGGGGGCGCGCTAATGATGCTCCTGGCACTGGCGGGAGGTTGGTTTATTACCTGGAGCGTGCTGGCAATCGCGCGGCGCATGACGAAGACGGCGCAGCGCATCAGCAAGTCACAAGATTTCGGCCAGCGCGTGCCGGAGAAATCCGTTCTGGGTAAAAATGAACTGACGCGCCTGGCCACCACCTTTAACGCTATGCTGGCTGAATTGCAGGAGGCGTACCAGCACCAGCAGCGTTTCGTGGCCGATGCCTCGCACGAACTGCGCGCGCCCATCACCTCCATTCGCTGCAACCTCGATCTGCTGGCGAAAGCGCCCGACCTCGCGCCGGGCGAAGCAGCCGCCGCGCTGAGCGATGCGCAAGCGGAAGCTGACCGCATGGGCCGCCTCGTCAACGACCTGCTCACCCTGGCCCGCGCCGACAGCTTAGCGCAAGCGCCTGCATCGGAGTTTATCGGCTATAGGAAATATGGCGGGAGCAGCCAGAAAATTGACCTGGATAGTCTCATGCTGGAAGCATACCGCCAGTATCGCGCACTCGACGAACATGATCTCGATGTAACGAGGACGCGGGGGCCGCGCATTATCTTGCATGACATCACCCCGGCGCAGGTCTACGGCGACACCGACAAACTGAAACAGGCGGTAGTAGCGTTGCTTCAAAACGCGCTCAAATACACCCCCGACGAAGGAACGGTGACGCTTTCGCTGACCACACATGATGGGAACGCGCTTATCAGCGTCTGCGATACTGGCATCGGTATCGCGCCGGAGGATTTGCCCCACATCTTCGAGCGTTTCTATCGCGCCGACCCCGCCCGCTCGCGCGATCATGGCGGCAGCGGATTGGGCCTTGCCATCGTGAAAAGTATTGTCGAAGAACACGGCGGGTCAATACAGGTGGAGAGTACGCCAGGGAAAGGCAGCGCGTTCCGCGTGAGGTTGCCGCTTATTTAAAAGATAACCAAACAGTGGAGAAAGCTATGTCAAAAGAACAACTCCTACAGGAGTTAGCAGATGCATTTGAGCGCCTCATCGTGACTGCTACTGAAGCATCACAGCGCGGCTTGACCCGCCAGGGAGACGCATGGGGACCGCGTGAGATCGTTGCGCATCTAGCAGGCTGGGAAGTGATGGCAACTGTGCGTATTCCTAAGATTGCGGCTGGGATGCCACCTCTTGAGGAGGCTGACGAAGCACGGCAAACTGTCATGAATGATGCGATCAACGCCACGATTGTCGCCATGGTTGGAGATCAACCGTTGGACACCGTGTGTGGCATTTTGCGCCGGGCCTACCAGTGTGATGTCGATATGCTCAGGAAGTTGGACGAAACGTTCTTTCAACCTGGTGAATACGTGTATGAACGAACGAGAGACGTCATTGAGCATTGTCAAGAACACAGCCAGGAACTCGTCCTCAATGAACCTTGATGTTGGGCGTCACTACTGAGAGAGGAGCAACCTGTTACAGGCTGCTCCTCTCTTCAAGAACACAAAGGTTTCGCAAAAACCCTTACACAGCCTCCTCCTGTAACGCGCGCCCTGTGAACTGGCTGTTATACAGGTCGGCATAGAAGCCGTTCTTCGCCAGCAGTTCCGCGTGGGTGCCTTTTTCGATGATCGTGCCGTGATTCATGACCAGGATCAACTCCGCGTCCCGGATGGTAGAGAGACGGTGGGCGATGACGAAGCTGGTTCTACCCTTCATCAGTTCGGCCATAGCCTTCTGAATATGCATCTCGGTACGGGTATCGACACTGCTGGTCGCTTCATCGAGAATCAGTATCTCTGGATCGGCCAGGAAGGCGCGAGCAATGGTCAGAAGCTGCTTTTGACCCGACGAAATGTTGGACGCGTCCTCATTCAGCACGGTGTTATAACCCTCCGGCAGCGTCCTGATGAAGTGGTCGGCGTAGGCAGCTTTAGCCGCCTGGATAATCTCTGACTCGGTGGCGTCCTCCCGGCCATAGGCGACATTGTCGCGGATGGTGCCATTGAAGAGCCAGGTATCCTGGAGTACCATGCCGAACGTGCGGCGCAGGTTTCCGCGCTTGATATGGGTAATATCGACGCCGTCCACCAGTATCGAACCGTCGTTAACCTCGTAGAAGCGCATCAGCAGATTGACCAGGGTGGTCTTGCCGGCTCCCGTCGGGCCAACGATGGCGATCATCTGCCCCGGCTGAACATCGATATTCATATCCTCCATCAGGATATTGTCTTCTGCATAACCAAAGCGCACGTGCTCGAACTGGACAGCGCCATCGGGATGCTCGATAACTTTCGCATCCTCGGCCTCCGGCACCTCCTCCTGCTCGTCGAGCAGTTCAAAGATGCGCTCAGCCGAAGCCATAGATGACTGGATCACGTTAGCAAAATTGGCAAGCATGGTAATCGGCTGCGTAAACTGCTGTGCGTACTGGATAAAGGCCTGCACATCGCCAATGGCAATGGCTCCCTGCGTAACCAGAATGCCGCCTGCTATCGCCACAAAGACATAACCAATATTCCCAATAAACCTCATGAGCGGCATGATGATGCCGGAAACGAACTGCGCTCGCCAACTCGCTTCATAGAGCTTCTCGTTGCGCTCGGTAAATTCGGCAACAGACTGCGCCTCGCGCCCAAAGGCTTTGACGATCTTGTGACCAGCATACATTTCCTCGACATGGCCGTTGAGTTCTCCAAGCGCCCTCTGCTGCCGTCTAAAGTAGTTTTGCGAACGTTTAGCAATGCCCATCGTAACGAACAGGCTCAGCGGTAGGGTCAGCAGGACAATCAGACTGAGGAACGGGCTGATCGTCAGCATCAACACAATCACACCCAACAGCGTCACAAACGAAGAGATCAACTGCGTGATACTTTGCTGGAGCGTGGTGCTGAGATTATCCATATCGTTGACTGCGCGGCTCATAATTTCGCCGTGCGTGCGCGAGTCGAAGTACTTCAACGGCAGGCGTGAAAGCTTTTCATCCACCTCCTTGCGCAGCCGGTACATCGTTCTTTGCGCTACGCCCGCCATAATATACTGCTGGACGTACATAAAGATGGAGCTGATAATGTACAGGCCAAGCAAAATCAGCAAGACCGTCGCGATATAGCCGAAATCAATACCAGGCGCAGACGCTGACGGGGGATGTGGAAACGCCTGGAATCTTAATTTTGCGATCAGACCATCGAAGAGCTTAGTGGTCGCTAAACCCAGGATTTTCGGACCGACGATGTTGAACACGGTACCTAAGATGGCCGCGACAAGCACAATCATCAGGAGAATTTTCTGCGGCATGAAGTAGCGAAGCAAGCGCAGGGCCGTGCCTTTAAAGTCTTTGGGTTTCTCCACCGGCCTTCCCATTGCGCCCCACCCGCCTCCCATCGGGCCGCGATTCTGCTGCATGGCGGCAGTTCTCTGCTTTTTTTCTCTATTCTCTTCGCTCATGCGATTTCCTCCGCGATTTCCTCTACTGAAAGCTGCGAGGACACGATATCATAATAGACCTCACAGGTTTTCATTAACTCTCGATGGGTGCCTATGCCGACAATACGCCCGTCCTCCAGGACAATAATCTGGTCCGCGTCCATGACCGTGCTGACGCGCTGCGAGACGATGAACACCGTTGACTCGCGTGTTTCTTTTTTGAGCGCGGCTCGCAACCAGGCATCGGTTTTGAAATCCAGCGCCGAGAAGCTATCGTCAAACATGTAGATCTCAGGTCTTCTCACCAGGGCGCGCGCGATGGATAGACGCTGCTTCTGGCCACCGGAAACGTTTGTGCCTCCCTGGGCAATCACCGAATCGAAGCCATCTTGCATCCCCTGGATGAAATCGCTCGCCTGCGCTACCTCTGCGGCATGACGAATTTCTTCATTGGAAGCGTCTTCTTTGCCATAGCGGATATTCTCGACAATCGTGCCGGAGAACAGGACGGTCTTTTGCGGCACCAGACCGATTTTCGCGCGCAAATGCTCCTGCGACATCTCGCGCACGTCTACGCCATCCACCAGGATGCGCCCGCTATCTATATCGTAAAAGCGCGGGACCAGGCTGACCAGCGTCGATTTGCCGGAGCCAGTGCCACCGATGATGGCCGTCACCTCGCCAGGACGCGCGCTGAAGGAAATGTTGGAGAGGGCAGGCTCTTCCGCGCCAGGATAGCTGAAGGTCACATCCTGGAACTCCACATAGCCCCTTTGCTCATCGGCCAGCTTCGCCTGGTCGGGATCATTGATTTCGGGCAGAATTTCTAGCACTTCGTTGATTCTATCGGCAGAGGCCGCCGCGCGCGGGAGCATGATGAACATCATTGAGACCATCAGCAGCGCGAAGAGAATCTGCATGGCGTATTGCAAGAACGCGATGAGCGCGCCCAACTGCATTTGTCCATTATTGATGCGGTTCGCGCCGAACCAGAGAATAGCAACGCTGGACACGTTCAGGCACAGCATCATAATCGGCATGAGCGATGCTATGAGCCGGTTCACCTTGATGGCAATATTGGTCAATTCCAGGTTGGCCTCGTCGAAGCGGCGCTCCTCGTACCTCTGGCGATCAAAGGCCCGCACCACACGCACACCGGTCAGACCTTCATCCAGAATGAGATTGAGCTTATCCAGCTTGACCTGCATAGCGCGGAAAAGCGGGATGGCATTCACCATCAGGATGATGATCGCGGCCACAAGAATGGGAATGACTACCACCAGAATCCAGGAGAGTCCGACATCCTGGTTGAGCGCCAGGATAACCCCGGCCACCAGTGTGATCGGGGCGGTGATCATCATGTTCAGCATAACGATCATCACCTGCTGCACCTGTGTCGTGTCGTTCGTAGTTCGAGTGATCAGCGAGGATGTGCTCACGGCATCAAATTCGTGCAGCGAAAATTGTTCCACGCGCGTAAAAAGTTTGGCGCGGATGATTTTGCCAAAGCCGGTCGCCACCTTTGAAGAAAAGAAGATGCCAACGACCGCGGCAATGGTGCCCGCCATCGTTACAAGCAGCATGAGGCCGCCTAACCGCCAGATGTAGCCGGTGTCACCCTTCACAATGCCGTTATTTACGATATCAGCAAAGAGGTTAGGCAGATAGAGATTGCCTAACGCCTGAGCCGCGGCCAGTATCACAACGACTACAAGCACCCCGCGATACGGTTTCATGAACCGCATTAATTTGATCATATTTTTCAACTCCGTTCCATTTACCGATATATCGTATCCTCTCAATAATTATAACGATATATCGTATCCTGTCAAGGTGAAAGAAGCTCTTTTT
>CAAGKR010091604.1_pt1 | contig 15331 bp, 15 predicted proteins | sample 2556971 | NCBI WGS metagenome assembly CAAGKR01 (sample SAMEA5207829, study PRJEB30636) | soil metagenome | biome: forest; feature: boreal; material: soil | place: USA | collected 2011-09 | depth 1 m | reverse complement strand
AGGAGCGCCACCGGCACGAGGAGCACCAAATATCGGCACGTAATTTTACGTGAAATGCTGGGCTGCATTCGGTCTTGGGGCGTCATTCAATCGAGCGCCGAAATATTCCCACACGCTGGGTGCAGCTTTTTAGGCGGCTATTGCGGGTCGGTCTTGGCTTCGATTTGATGAGGGAATTACCCCATAATGGAAACCGCCGATAGTATTGGATTTTTGCGCTATGAAGGGAAACTAGTGGAGGGTGGGCTACTGGATGCCAAATCCGCCGCACGAGCCCTCAACGGCTTCGATTCATCCATCCGATATTTTGTTTCTGTTCAACGACCCTTGTTGGCAACAATGGATTTACCGATACCTGTAAAGATTGAAGAGGGATCTTGGGAGTCCCACATTCCGGAGGCTATCGGCGTATGGATCCTAGCACAGCTTGCGATTGGAAGTGCCGCCTATTCAAAAACGGCTGGACAGAAACTTGCGGAAAACGATTTCAAAGATGCCAGTCTCAAGGATGCATTTAAAACCGGGCTCAAGAGCGTGCAATGGCTGTTTCGCATTGGATTACACCTGGGGCACCTTGACCTGAAAAAGGTAACGGAGGGTGTGAAATGGGAAGAAGACTCCGTGGGAGTCCCCAATACGAAGGGCGAGGTACTTAATATCCCAATCAGCGAACTCAAGCAATTGGCTGCATGCCCGCCGCACCTATTAGCGGACATCGCTAGTGTCATCGAAGTTGATCGTTCGCTTGTGATCGGAGTCAATGAGAACGGCAAGGTTGAGACCGTGCGCGTTGAAGAGAGAGAGCGGCACATATTCTATACTCCTCGCGATACAAACGAAGTGCTCTTTCCCGAGCTAACTCACGGTTTGCCCATCGAACTGGAGGGAGTAGTAACCCGAGGAAACAAAGGCAGCAATAACATCGGGTTTTTTTACAATGGGCACGTGCTCAACTGCAAACCAGTCTCCGGCACTATCGTGCGATTTAAGAGAAATTTGTTTCTCTTGTGCCAGATAACGGGAACGATTACGCGTGCCGACAAGAAGGGTAATCCGACGGAGCTTCGACCGCAGATTATATTCGCTGATCTTAAGATATTGTCCGAAGCAGACCAACCGGAGTTGCCTCTGGATCTTGATGACCAAGGGGAAAATTAGCAGGCTGGCGAGCGTTGAGTTTGTGCTTTAAAGGCATCAGGGAATGGGGGTTGCAGATACTCCAATTGCCACTCAATCTTTGTCCCACTAGAAGCCCTGAATGAACGCCGTCGAGATTGAAGAGGCCGTTTCCAAACTCGCCGAATCTACTTTCGACGCAGAGAGCTTCTCTTTCGCGTTCCTCGAAGCTTTTGGAAACAAGGAGACCACCCTCAAGCGGTTGCGGAGCGGTGACTCTAATCAATCCGACCTTCCGGGCGGTGTTCTCCAGCGTAATAACATCCACCTCAAGGTATGCGCAGAGGGCGAGGTAACCGCCGCTCTCGCCGCCCTTCGGGAGAGTCCCGCTACCACTAGACAGAAAGCGAAGTTCATTCTTGCTACTGATGGGAAGAGCTTCGAGGCAGAGAATCTAGTCGATGGCGAGACGGTCGCCTGCGCCTATCCTGATTTTTCCGACCACTTCGGTTTCTTTTTGCCCTTGGCAGGTATCACCACGGTCAAGCAGATCCGCGAAAACGCTTTCGACATCAAGGCGACCTCCCGTCTGAACCGCCTCTACGTAGAGCTGCTAAAGAACGATCCTGACTGGTCTACCGCCGCCCGCCGCGAGGATCTCAATCACTTCATGGCCCGGCTGATTTTCTGCTTCTTCGCCGAAGACACCGCCATTTTCCACGGCCACCGCCTCTTCACCCGCACTATTGAGCAGATGACCGCGCGCGATTCCTCGGACACCCACTTGGTGCTCTCCGAGGTGTTCCGCGCCATGAACACAAAAATCGCCGAGCGAGCGGCGGAAAAGATCAGGAGCTGGGCCAACGCCTTCCCTTACGTGAATGGCGGCCTCTTCTCTGATAGCATTGACACGCCTCGCTTCAGCAAGATCGCCCGCTCCTACCTGATACACGTCGGCAATCTCGATTGGACTCGGATAAACCCCGACATCTTCGGTTCCATGATCCAGGCCGTGGCCGACGATGAGGAGCGCGGAGCCCTCGGCATGCACTACACTAGCGTGCCCAACATCCTCAAGGTTCTCAACCCGCTCTTTCTCGACGAACTGCGGGCCCGGCTCGACGAGGCTGGAGACGGAAAATCCCCAGGCACCGCCCGTAAACTACTCAACCTGCGCCAGCGCCTCGCCCGCATCCGCGTCTTCGACCCTGCCTGCGGCTCCGGCAATTTTTTGGTCATCGCCTATAAGGAGCTCCGCGCCCTTGAGGCCGAGATCAACCGCCGCCGCGGAGAGGCCGACCGCCCCACCGATCTCCCGCTCACTAACTTTCGCGGTATCGAACTGCGCCACTTCTCCTGCGAGATAGCCCGCCTTGCTCTCATCATCGCCGAGTATCAATGCGACGTGCTCTACCGCGGCCAAAAACTTGCCCTGCTTGAGTTTCTCCCGCTCGAGGCCACCAACTGGATCACCTGCGGCAATGCGCTGAGAATCGATTGGTTCAGCGTTTGCCCGCCGACGGGTAAGGGCGTAAAGTTGCTTGCCGATGACCTATTTGAATCACTGCTTGATCAAGCTGAAATCGATTTCGCGAACGCGGGCGGCGAAACCTATATCTGCGGGAATCCTCCCTATTCCGGTAAAGGGAAAAAGGACAAACAGCACCTCCAGGATATGAGGCGCATTTTCGCTGGTCGGACAAAAAAGTTCGGCTATGTCGATTACGTAGGCTGTTGGTTTGTGCTGGCTGCTGATTATTGCCGCCGGACCACTGCGATGGCAGCACTAGTGGCGACCAACTCCGTGTGCCAGGGGCGGCAATTACCTCAACTTTGGCCGCATGTCCTAGCCGAGGACTGTGAAATCACGTTTGCTCACCTCTCCTTCAAGTGGTCGAATAGCGCAGCACGTAATGCAGGGGTCATCTGTGTGATTGTCGGCCTGGCCAAAAAGGGCCTTATCCGCAATAAGACGATCTACGAGGGCGAGCATTCGAGAACTGTCTCGAACATAAACTGTTATCTTATCGAAGGAGCTGACTTGTTCGTCGAAAGCGTTCCAAGGCCTTTAGCAAAGAGCTTGCCTCCGATGTTTACCGGCAGCGTCCCGAACGATGGCGGCTGCTTGATTCTAAACACGAGCGAAGTGAATGCGCTGAAAGCGGAATCCGTAGGTGCCTCTCAGTTCATTCATCCTTTTTTCGGATCCAAAGATTACCTGCACGGGTTGGTCAGGTGCTGCCTTATCATTGCCGACAGCCAACTGTCCTCCGCCCTGGCGATTCCGTCGATCGCACGGCGTCTCGGCAACGTGGCGGCACTCAGGGCAAAGAGCGACAAAGAGGAGACACGAGAGCAGCTCGCCAAGGTTCCCCATCGATTTCAACACCGTGGCGGCATCCCGGAAAATCAGGTTATCATCGTGCCCTCGGTGAGCTCGGAGAATCGAGAATGGTTTCCTGTCGGCTTACTTCCGCGGCACACGGTGGTATCGAATCTCGCGTTCATGATAAATGACGCACCTCTCTGGAACGTTTCGTTGATTGCGTCCCGATTGCACCTTGCTTGGGTCGGCACGGTCTGCGGAAAGTTGAAAACCGATTATCGCTACTCCAACACCCTCGGTTGGAACACATTTCCCGTTCCACCGCTGACGGATAAAAACAAGGCCGATCTGACCCGTTGCGCGGAGGATATACTGCTCGCCCGTGAGGCGCATTTTCCTGCAACCGTTGCCGATCTATACGACCCTGAAACGATGCCGGCTAACTTGCGCGAAGCGCACGAGCGCAACGACGAGACGTTGGAGCGCGTCTATATCGGCCGTCGTTTCAAGAACGACACCGAGCGCCTGGAAAAACTGTTCGAACTCTACACGCAGATGACCGCGCGGCAGGTTGGTTCCAAAAAGACCACCCGTAAAACGATAGCCTCTGGAGCATGAGCGGACTGAATTTTACTGCCATCGTTTGGGACCTCGTTGACGATCCCAAGGGCAATGTGCAGCATATTTCAAGTCACGGGGTTACCAAAGAAGAGGTTGAACAGATTTTCCAAAATCCTACTGGTACGGACACCAGCCGGTCTTCGGGGCGGCCGGTAGTTTTCGGCGAAACCCGAACAGGCCGATATATGATGGTCGCTTATGAGGTAATCGACGGAACAACCGTTTATCCTATCACGGCCTATGACGTGCCAAAAAGAAAAAGATCATGAAACGCATCACTCGCGAGCGTCGGCTCACCCCTGAGGAGGCCAAGAAATACCAATCGATCCGCGATCAGATCGGCGTGGAATTGCCGGACCTTATCGCCCGCCAGACCGAAGCGACGCGGAAGGATCGTCGATCAATCCCATCCGTTTCCGTAAAATACGCTCACAATGGAAGTTCGACCAGGGCCAACTCCATGGGGATGCGCCCAATGCAGGAGCGCGTCTGGCAAAAGCGAGGCGAGCAGTATCTGCTGATCAAATCGCCCCCAGCTTCGGGCAAAAGTCGGGCGCTGATGTTTATCGCGCTGGACAAGTTGATGAACCAGAAACTTAGCCAAGCAATCATCGTCGTGCCTGAGCGGTCCATTGGCGCAAGCTTTCATGATGAGCCGCTGAGCCAGTTTGGATTCTGGGCGGACTGGGTGGTAAAGCCCAAATGGAATCTTTGCGACGCACCGGGCTCTGACAGCAATGGGAAAGTCGACGCCGTAAAGCGATTTGTGGAAAGCGAAGATAAGGCGCTGGTTTGCACGCACGCGACGTTTCGTTTTGCCATGGAGAGATTCGGGGCGGAGGCCTTCGATGGTCGCTTGGTAGCGGTAGATGAGTTTCACCACATTTCGGCCAATCCGGATAACCGACTTGGCGAGCACGTGCGGCAACTGATGGCGCGTGACAAGGTGCACATTGTGGCGATGACCGGATCCTATTTCCGCGGAGATGCCGAGGCTGTGCTGCACCCGGACGACGAGTCGCGCTTCGACACCGTGACCTATACCTATTACGAGCAGCTTAACGGTTACCAATACCTCAAACAGCTCGACATAGGATATTTTTTCTATGCCGGCAGCTACACAGATGAAATCCTGAAGGTGCTGGACCCACAGGAGAAAACGATTCTGCACATCCCGAACGTGAATTCGCGGGAGAGCACAAAAGACAAAATTCGCGAGGTGGAACATATAATCGAGGAGCTCGGCGAATGGCAGGGCACCGATCCGGCGACGGGATTCCAACTCGTGAAGACAGTTGGCGGTACGGTGATCAAGATCGCCGACTTGGTGGACGACGATGCAGGCAAGCGCGAAAGCGTTATCGCGGCACTCAGGGATCCAGCGCAGAAGAACAATCGCGATTACGTCGACATCATCATCGCGCTGGGAATGGCGAAGGAAGGCTTCGATTGGATCTGGTGCGAGCACGCGCTGACGATTGGCTACAGATCCAGTCTCACGGAGATTGTGCAAATTATCGGGCGTGCTACTCGCGACGCGCCGGGTAAAACGCGTGCACGTTTTACCAACCTTATTGCCGAACCGGATGCGACCGAGGCGGCGGTTACTGAAGCGGTGAACGACACTCTCAAGGCGATTGCCGCGAGTCTGCTCATGGAGCAGGTGCTTGCTCCGCGCTTCGAGTTCCGGCCTAAGAACCCGAACAACGAGGCGACTCCTGGATTTGACTACGGTGAAAACGGCTACGATCCGACTAAGTGCAACGTCGGTTTCAACCAGGAGACGGGGCGCATTCAACTCGAGATCAAAGGGCTTGTGGAACCAAAGAGCCCAGAGGCCGAGCGCATCTGCCGCGAGGATTTGAATGAACTCATCACCGCATTTGTGCAGAATAAGCAGACCATCGAACGCGGAATGTTTGACGAGGAAGTGGTGTCCGAGGAGCTGACCCAAGTCCGCATGGGAAAGATCGTGAAAGAAAAGTTTCCCAATCTGCACGAAGACGATCAAGAGGCGGTCCGCCAACACGCGATCGCAGCGCTCAATCTCGTGCAGAGCGCCAAAAAGGAGGCGCTCGACGGAAGCACGGCGGCGAATCAAAACACCTCTCTCATAGACGGTGTGCGAAAATATGCCCTGTCCGTAACCGAACTCGACATCGATCTAATCGACCGGATCAACCCCTTCGGCGAGGCTTACGCAATTCTGGCCAAGGCAATGACAGAGGAGCGGCTAAAAAAGGTGGCTGAGGTTATCGCGGCGCGGCGCGTTAGTCTGACCTTGGAGGAGGCCCGCGACCTCGCGAAACGGGCGTTGCGCTTTAAGCAAGAAAAAGGGCGGCTACCGTTGCTCACGGCGATGGATCCGTGGGAGAAACGAATGGCGGAGGGAATCGCTTTCCTTCAAAAGAAAGTGAAGGACGAATCCAATGGCTAACGACACAAACGATGATGACATTGAATTGCTCGGAGAGTTGGGCGTAGAGGCCGAGCCGGTTGCCGCCGGAGGTCGCTCGGCCAAAGAGCAGCGCGTCATTGCGAGTTTTGAGGAAATCGAGCGATTCGTCGAAGCGCGTAGCCGGCTTCCCGAGCACGGCGAAGGTCGCGACATTTTCGAACGCCTCTACGCGGTGCGACTGGACAGAATCCGAGCATCCGCTGAGTGCCGTGTTGTGCTGGGAGGAATAGATTCTCACGGCCTTTTGGGGACCGATGTAGAGGTACGTAAAAATAGCGTGGAAGAGGATCCGGGCGATTACGCACTGCTCGCGGCATTAGGAGTGCCGGCGGCACCGAACGATGACCTCACAAATCTGGTACATGTGCGTGCCCGGGAAGAGATCAACGCGGCGGAAGAGATCGCGCAAAGGAATCCTTGCAAGGACTTCGCCGAATTCAGACCAGTCTTAGAAAAGGTGCAGCGTGAACTGAAGTCGGGCGAACGCCAGACGTTGCCCTACAAAGACAATGCGGATGCAAAGAAAGGCGACCTGTTCATTCTCGATGGCCAAAAGGTGATAGTTGCGGAGATGGGTGAGCCATTCGTGAGCGACTATGGCCGGCCGGACCGCCGGCTAAGGGTTGTCTATGACAACGGCACCGAAAGCGATCTGCTCCTCCGTTCACTTCAACGCGCATTGAATAAAGACAAGGGGAGTCGTCGCATCACCGATCCGGATTTGGGGCCGCTCTTTTCAGAGGAGGCGGCAGAGGACGACTTGCCGACTGGCTACATTTACGTGCTCAGGAGCAAATCGGCCCATCCGTTCATAGCGGAACACAGGTCCGTGATTCACAAAATCGGCGTGACGGGAGGAGACGTGAAAAGCCGGATAGCCAATGCGGTGAAAGACCCGACCTATCTACTGGCGGATGTTGAAATCGCCGCGACTTTCAAGCTGGCGAATATCAACCGGAAGCGGCTTGAAGCATTGCTCCACAAGTTCTTTGGGAAGGCTCGATTGGATTTGGAGTTGCAGGACCGCTTCGGAGCGCAAGTTGAGCCTCGAGAATGGTTTCTCGTCCCATTGCCCGTAATCGAAGAAGCGATTCAAAAACTCATGCAGGGCAATATCGATAAATTCGAATATGAACCGGAAGCTGCGCGGCTTGTTGAAATCTAAGCTTTAAGGCGAAGATTACCAATACATCTTAAGTCGCTTCGGTTCGGCCGGCTCCTCAAATGCGGCGTTGCCGACAATAGCCGCAACGGCTTGAGTAGGCGTTCCAGCAAATGCCAATCAAGCACGCTATTTGGAAAGTTGGGACACAGCCAGAGCCTCTTGCGACAACTAGGCTAGTCAATGAGCAGTCGCTAGAAGAGATGATTGTCAGCGACCCTCGCGTTATTTCAAGCGAATGGATGCTCATTGGCAGGCAGGAGACGACGCCGTTTGGCGGACGCATCGACCTGCTGGCTATCGCACCAGACGGTTCCCTGGTCTTGATCGAACTTAAGCGCAACCGCACTCCCCGGGAGATTGTCGCTCAAGCCCTCGACTACGCGGCCTGGGTTGAGCAGCTCACTGCCGATAAGATTGCGCAGATTTATCAGAGGTTTTCGAACGGCGGGAGCTTGGACGAGGCTTTCAGGCAGCATTTCGGGGCGGAGCTGGACGAAGAGACGCTAAATACGGCTCATCAAATCATTCTCGTCGCGGCTGAGCTCGATGACGCCACTGAGCGGATTATAAAGTACCTCAACGAGAAGGACATCGCCATCAATGTCATCTTCTTTCAGGTCTTCCAAAACGGGACGGATCAACTCTTGAGTCGCGCTTGGTTCATTGATCCCGGCGAGACTCAGGCCAACGTTGCGGTCACAACCACCAAGAAAAAGGGCGAGAAAGAGCCATGGAACGGAGAATATTACGTTTCCTTTGGCGGCGATACTTTTTGGGAGGATGCACGAAAGTATGGATTCATAAGTGCGGGGGGTGGAAGCTGGTATAGCCAGACCCTCAAAATGCTGGCTCCCGGCGATCGAGTGTGGGTGAAGATCCCGGGCCGAGGATACGTTGGCGTGGGCCGCGTCACCGATTCCGTCGAGTCGATAAACCAGTTCAAGATTATGACAGACAATGGTGAGCGTCCTTGTCTAGAGGTGTTAAAGAACGATGAACGTCTGCGTCAAAAGGCCAATGATCCTGAGAAAGCCGAGTATTTTGTACGCGTCCGATGGCTAGACACTGTTTCAGACGCCAAGGCCGTCACCGAGGTCGGACTTTTCGGTCAACAGAACACCGTCTGTCGGCCGACGACCGCAAAATGGCGGCATACCGTTGAGCGCCTGAAGGAACATTTCCCGCATTGGGACACGAAGTCTTGATCTAAGAGGGCTCGAACCGGACATAACCCCTCCCCTAAAGGGGGAGGGGTTATGTCCGTCCCGGATCGCAGCGCGAATGCATCCTTTTGTCGGAACTGCATATGAATGCTCTACGACCAATAGCAACAAGCGCCTCTATGTACTTGAAGCGGGATTACCGCCCGAAGACTTATTCGTCGGATAGACGACGGCAAAAGCCATAAACCCTTCTAATGTAAATCGTCTATAGAATTTGTTGAATCCGACAAACATCGCATAGCTTGCCAGTGCTGTCGCAGTCATCCAAAAAGCCGTGTATATATTACTATCAAGTCCGATACAAAACCTACCTACGCTGTGGTGCATTGTTATCTGACTTAGTGCAATGATCCAAAAGAATATTAGTCCGAGCAATGTTGCTGTGCGGCAAAACCCATAAAGCGCTACGTAGTTTTGCATCTTCGATCTGTGTGAGGGGGCCTTTTCAAGCGCATAGTGGTACGTAAAACGAAACCAGTCCTGCTCCGAAGACTTGTGCTCCGAAACATTATTGAGGACTGCGTATCCACCTTCGTTATTAACCAACTGTGCGATCTTGTCTGAAATTATAGTGATCAACAGATTGTCCAGTGTTTTCGCGTATAACTCTCGGCCGAGGATCAGATCCAGAATGACAACGGGTAACATGGCAATCGGTACGAATATCCGAAGGCAGCATCTGTGGAACTTGTGGACCTCTTTGTTGCTGAGCCTCCAATAATTGGGGCGAGGAAAGCCGAGGAGGTATTTGGAAGGGTATCCATACCGCCACAAAGCAAAACGTTCTATCGTATATGAGGAAATGACGCTCAACATGTGGCCGAATAGATAGGATAATAGGATAAACGGCACAAAGATCTCCACAGCGGATTGACGTTCAAGCCAGTGTATATCCGGAATCGATTGCAAAAGCTTATCGACGATCGGCGCTTTTGTGCGAGAGAACTCGATTCCGTATACAAAAAGAGCTCCTGGCACAAAATACCCGAGAAAATCGTAAAGCGAAAATGGATTGGGGCGTTCGTCCATAATGCGATTGGGAGATGAAGCCGGAAATAAACTGAAATACCGTTGGGGCTATGAAATTACATTGGAACCAGATGGGCATTCTGGTTGAGCTACGAGATTATCATTCCATTTGCCGTCCGAATAAGTCCTTAAGAAAGGGGCCTTGTTCAGTTCGTAAACTACGCCAATATAAACCTTACGCCCGGTGGTGTTATCTATAGTATAAAAGGCTTCTTGCTTTCCTTCTATCCGGCGGATTGCTGAGTCTTTTGTAAGACGCCAAGGGGTCGCCCCGATGCCGCCAATGTGTGTGATGTGCTCATACGAGCGACCATCGGATTGGGACCTGGTGACGCAGCTGACTCGAAATTCGTTCATTTGAGGGCCTCTGTTGCGAAGAGGCCTGAATTCTAAGAGATCCCCACCGGGAAGTGCAAGTCGAGTCCAGATAGATCCCGGACATAACCCCTCCCCCTTTAAAGGGGAGGGGTTATGTCCGGATTGGAACTCGCAAGCCCACAGTCGCATTCCATAGGCTTACTTGTCATCGGATGTTGCTTACGGTGCACGGCAATCTAACAGCGGGCGAAATTTTGGGAGCAGATTAGCTCGCAGCGCTCGGTAGAATGTGGACTGCCCTATAGATTTTCCCATTTTAGGGCGGTCAAGGTAGAACGGCTGCGCCGTCTCCACCTGCACGGGAACACTCCGTTTCCCCCTCGTCGGTCTGCGACGCTTCCTCGGCACTCCATTCACCGTTTGACTCATCGCCCTGGGGAAAGGGCTTCGCCCATACGGGCAGAGTCGATAATGTAACACTACGTTACTACGATAATGCACGCACGGGCTAAATCCGATGCGTGTTTACGAAGCCTCTATCTCATACAAAGTCGTTGCCAATGTTTGCTTCAAGAAGGTCGATTCTGCTCCGAGGGCTGTTGATTACTTAAAAGGGGCTTTCGACGAGTACCCGATGCAGGAAAGCTTCTGGGTGATCTTCCTTAACCGTAGGAACCATGCGCTGGGCCGCCAAATGCTCACGCTGGGAACGCTTACCTGCACGCTTGTTCATCCCCGCGAGGTACTGCGGGCATCCATACTTGCTTCTGCGGCAGCGATTCTTGTGGCGCACAACCATCCTTCGGGCTGTAGCGATCCGAGCGCAGCAGATATCCAGCTTACCCGGCAGCTGCGAGAGGCTTGCCAGACCATGGACATTCCGTTGCTGGACCACATCATTTGCGGAGACCGTGATGCGGATCCAATTGGCAAAGGGTATTATTCCTTCCGCGAGGCAGGCCTTCTATGAAGGCTCTCGCACGCAAATCCTAGGGCAGATTGCCAATTACCAATTGGTGGCTACGGTTGCTTGGAAATGACCCCACTTGAGGCTTCCTTAGCCATAAGCATCGGCCGCAACCGCGACCAGCTGACGTGGTCGGATCTACAACAGCCGCTTCACACTGGCATTTACGCTCAGGAACCGATGCGCGAGCTTGACGCGGCATCCGAATGGGTCGGTGGCCAGAAATTGCCGCCCCACATCAGCCAGCGGTCGATGACGGTGCTCGACAACGCGATTGGTGAAAACGATCACGAGAACATTCCGACTTCGGTCCTCGTCGGTAAGGGCAAGGAACTCCAGCAAGCGGTTGATGCGGCCCTTGAATGGGGCAACTACACCCAAGAGGCGGCTCGGGCCTTACGTTCTTGGGCGGCGGCGTTTGTATGAATGCGCAAAACGACACACATCCCACATTTGAGGCCCTGAACCAACTCGTATTGGAGTTAAATGTTCGTTGGCAGATGTTCGATGAACTCTATTCGGAGGCCCAAAACTACGCGGTGCTCAACCGGACCGGAGCCAATTTTTGGAGCAATCTGCACAATTTGCTCATCGATGATCTCATGCTGGCCATTTCTCGATTTCTCGATCCGGCGAGGATAGGCAAGAACGACAACTTTTCCCTAGCCGCAATCGTCGCCCTCCCCGAGGTGGCCTCGTTTCGGGCTGACCTTCAAAAACGGCTAGATGCGATCAATTCGGTCTGGAGCCGTGGCGTAAAGGATTGGCGACACAAGAAACTATCCCATTCGGATATGGCGACCGTCCTTGGCTCAAATACCCTTCCTGACATTCCTTTCACGGAAATTAAGGAGCTCATCGATGGGATCACTGGTTTTGCCCGCGAGATTACTCATCAACTCTACCATTTCGATCAAGGTTTCGGATGCTCAATAACTGGCTGGGTACCGCAAGTCCTCGACTACCTCAAGCTCGGTGTCCAAACGAAGGACGAGATTCGATTGAAGGCATATGGCGACAAACTTCCGAATTCAGACCCCGAACTGGATTAGCGTACGCTCACTAGTCCCAATCGCCTTCGACCGTCACCACGCCCTGCTTATCGACCCAGAAGGGCCCAGTGTCCAGTTGCTGGCGGCTCTTCCTCGTCAATGATTCGTATTTGGCGTAGTAGTCTGAGTAGGCCATTTTCAATTACTTTTCCTTACCGATTGGCTTCGCCAAATCGTTAGGCTACGGTAACAGAGCAGATGAATTTAGACGTGAAACGAGCATTTGTGCTCGCCGATTGGATGAAGGCTGCAAGCCGATGCGAAAGCGGAGAAGAGTTTCTGTCTCTTCTTGACTCGGAGTCGCTCCGGTTGGCAAGCCTCCCAGAAGGCGAGTTGGACCAGATGATCCTTCCAAATCAGCAACGCTTGAGGTGCTTTAATTCATTTGCTTGGACGCTCGGAAGCGTGCCGCTCGCAGATTGCTATGTGTATCCTCGAATGGGAAAACGGCTTTGGGCGGAAGGACACGTAAAAGACGTTTCGGAGAAATTCACGCGATTGGAACCCTCTTCGAGTCGGATTTGGAGGATGAAGTTATTCGCTTCTCTCTACAATAGACTGCCATTGATCGTCATGAGGGAAGGAGCGAAACTGAAAATCGACGATGGATCGCATCGGGCAATAGCAATGTATCTCTCTGGAACAACGGATGCAAAGGCGTACATTGGTGTTCCGCTAAACGCTCCGACTCCGAGCGTCCGGTAACGGGTGGTGCACGCGTGTCCGTGATAATAGGCAGAACATGAAAAACATTTCAATTACGACTAATGTCGAACTCGCCAAGTTATTGGAGCACGTTTCACCCGCGCCACCAGAGTTATCATTTCGAGGACAATCCAACGCAGCTTGGAAGCTCCAAAGCTCACTTGAGCGCTCGGCGCAGCACAAGTTCGGGGAACATCACTTGAGAATGCTGGGAGATTACGAAAGAGACATCATAGATTGGTTTATCGCACAGTGTCAGAGGTATGAGCTTGGTGCCATCTATCCAAAGGAGAAGCTACCCGATGTGAGTGACACGTTTGAATGGCTCTCGCTCCTTAGGCACTCAGGTTATCCTACCCGTCTGATCGATTTCACCGACGATATTACGACTGCTCTATATTTTTCGCTTCACGGTTCGGAAGCGACTGTGCCATTCGCGATCTTCGCGCTTCAAATGCGAGGAGATGACAATACCGGGAACAAGCTCCCTAAAGATTCAAATGGGAACGCCTACTTAGCTGGTTTGAAGCAACAGCCCAACATTAACGAGCTTCTAGGGCTCAAGATTCACCTTAAATCATTTAAATCGTGGTTTGACGCTTCGAGCCTGCCAGCAACTTGGACGAAACCTAAACAGAACTTTGGCTGGGACGCGCCTGCGGTATCCAACATTAGGATTGATCGGCAAAAAGGACGATTCCTCTACCAACTGGAGCCAGACGGCGAGATTGAAAGAATTGAAGACCTAACGAAGTACACTATATCGGCTCATCTATATCCTTCTTGCGTTCAGATTCTGAAAGCAAAGGGCGACCGATACTCACGTAGATTTCTTTTTCCCGCTTTCGAAGGAATGGAAGTGAGTTCATCCACATTTGTTCCAAGACGGTCCTTGTTCTGAGGGTTGATCGGCTCATGATGGTGAAATGAGTTTCCGCGACCTCAACGTTGCGAGGCTGGGCAAATACAAGACGGACGTCCTGAATGTCCAGGAGGACGGGACCTTTCGCTATCGGGGTAGAGAGATTCCGCAGTCCCACATACTGCCCAAGGATAAGGAGGCGCACAATATCCTCGAACCGTATCGCCAGCGGTTCTTGTTGCCCGACTACCGCAGTGTCCAACGGCACCAATACTTCCATCACCTGAACTCGTCCCAAGCCCTTTGTGTGAATCTGTTTCTGCCACTTCGGGAGGAGAACAAACTCGGCGCGTTTCTCGATTATCTAGAGATACCGACTACGGGGAACCTACATTCAGAATTCGAGAAGAAATCCCTCGTTGAGGAGAAGGCCGCCCGGAAGACTTCGTTCGATTTTTATCTGAAAAATTCGTCCAACGAAGTTTACGTTGAGGTAAAATACACAGAGGACGGCTTCGGTAAGGCCAAGAATGACGATGTCCATCATAGAAAATTCACGCTAACCTATCAGCCACTTCTCAAAGCTTCGCGATACTTGGCAAAGGCGTGCCAAGACGAGGCGGAATTCTTGGGGCATTACCAAATGCTCCGCAATTTGGTGCATATCGGGGACAAGGCATGTGTTGTCTTGCTTTTCCCTTCTGGCAACGAACAGGTCGCAATTGAGGCCGCCTACGCTAAGAAACATTTTCTGACCGATGTCGGACGGGAACGGCTGGTGATTGTTCACTTAGAGAGATTGATTTCTCACCTTGAGACCGCACTTTCCGGCACTCCTTTGGATTATTACTATCAGAGGTTTCGGGAAAAATATCTGCAATAGGCTGCGATTTCCAAGTTGGTCGACCAATTGATCGCCGGTCGATTAGGGTGCTTAATCTTCGCCTGCCGCAACAGTCCCATCCGTATGAGCGTTCAACATGTAGAGCCAAACCGGCCGGAATAGAGGCGTGCCGTTGGCGTTTAGCGGCTTGGGGCCAATCATTGAACCGTGGGCGGTTAGACTGTCGGTAGTCGTCCCGGGCCAGTTTGTGAAGAGCACGTGAGCGTGATTGAACGGACGGGCCAGTTTATCCACATCGGAGATGCCACCAGCCCTATCGATCCCCAATTTCTTGATGTTTTCTAGTTGTTGATCCGGCTCGCACCCTTGGTGGTCTTGATAGTTGTTGAAAGCAAAGTAGCGGCTCATCGGTGTAACCGAGGACTCGTACCACTTTGCCGGTTCGTTGTAATAACGACTGTAGTCCTTGGGAGCACCAAAACACAGGACACGAGCAACCATGTATCGCGTGGCAATAATTGCTGCATGCCCTCCACCTTGTGATTGACCGGCTACGGCTACCTTCTCCCACGCGACGTGGCCATCGACCACGAATTGACCCCAGTTTTGATTGGGGTGCTCACGTTGCAAATACTGCATGAGCTT
>CAAGKR010482297.1_pt1 | contig 15332 bp, 13 predicted proteins | sample 2556971 | NCBI WGS metagenome assembly CAAGKR01 (sample SAMEA5207829, study PRJEB30636) | soil metagenome | biome: forest; feature: boreal; material: soil | place: USA | collected 2011-09 | depth 1 m | reverse complement strand
CGGAGGATCCGGAGGCGGCGGTCAGCGCGGTCATCCATGGATTGGCCGCGGGCCTTGAGCGGTAGGGCGCGCCGCGAGCGGACCACATGGCAATGCCGGCCGTCGGTGCCGGTGTCCGGTAGGATTGCGCCGGAATGGGACTGATCCTCACAGTCACCGGCGGCCTGATCGTATGGATCGTGCTGTGGGCGCTCGGGACCAAGGGTCTCGACGCGTTCCTGCTCTCCGCGACGATCATCCTGGTGGGCGCCTCGTTGAGGATTCTCTCGGGCTATCTGCCCGGTCGGCGCAGCTAGTCGACCGGTGCGCGCGCGCTGGCTGTGCCCGGTGTCGCGACTGGCGGCGCTGGCGGCCGCGCTCGTCGCGCTCGTCGCGCTGGCATCGGCCCTGACCGGCTGCGGTGGCGTGGGAGTCTCGGGCGCGGCGACCCCGGTCGGCAACCAGCTCACGATCTACTCGAGTTTGCCGCTGCAAGGACCCTCGGGAGCCGTTTCCGCGCAGATCGTGAACGGGGAGAAGCTGGCGCTGGCCGAGGCGGGCGGTCGTGTGGGCCCATTCAAGGTCAGCTATGTCTCGCTGGACGACTCGAGTCCGACGAGCGGTCACTGGGACCCCGGCGTGACCGCGACGAACGCCAAGACGGCGGCTCAGGATACAACCACGATCGCCTATCTGGGCGACTACGACTCGGCGGCCACCGCCGTGTCGTTGCCGCTGATCAACGCGGCGGGGATTCTGCAGGTCAGCCCGGCGAGCCCCTACGTTGGACTCACCTCATCGCTGGACGCTGGGCAGGATGAGCCCGAACGCTTCTATCCGAGCGGACACCGCACCTTCGGGCGGTTGCAGCCAGGCGATCGGGTGCAGGCGGCCGCGCAGGTGCGGCTGATGGGACAGATGGGCGTGCATAAGGTGTACCTGCTCAACGACCAGGATCCGTTCGATATACCGCTCGCGCAGCTCGTCGCCGGCGACGCCGAACGGGCGGGCATCGCGGTGGCGGGTAACGACACTCTGGATATGACCGGCAGCACGCTGTTCACGAGCGAGGCTGAAAAGGTCTCCGAAAGCGGCGCGCAGGCGGTGTTCTTCGCCGGTGGGGGCGGGGCAGGCGCGGTGGCCCTATGGCGGCAGCTGCACAGCGCCGATCCCAGCCTGCTGCTCTTGGGGTCGAGCACGTTGGTGGATGAACCGTTCGCCTCGGAGATCGGTGCCGCGGCCGCGCGCACCTACCTGACGACGCCCGTGCTGGCCACGAGCCTCTACCCGCCGGCGGCGGCGGGCGTGCTGGGCGACTACCGCCGTGACTTCGGGGGCGAAGCAGGACCGTATGCTCTGTACGGCTATGAGGCGATGAGCGTGGTCCTCGATGCGATCCGCAGTGCCGGCGCGAAGGGGGATGACCGCCAGGCGGTGATAGAACGGCTCTTGACCGTCAGGAACCGCGATTCTGTGCTCGGGCGCTACTCGATTCAGACCGACGGCGAAACCACCCTGTCTCGCTACGGGGTCGATCGGATCGTGAAAGCTCGCCCGGTGTTCTACCGCGCTATCGAAGTGCCGTGACCCTCAGAACCTGTTTTGAAAACGTTTCTCAACCGGTCTGCTGCAGCCCGAGCACCAGGTGGAAGCGCTCGACCCCTCCACCAAGGCTCACTCCGCCGCCGGCGAGGGTGGTGAGCGTGCGCAGGTAGGGGACGAGCTTCGAGATGGTGGGGTCTTCGCTCAGGCCCACGGCTTCGAGCAGGCTCAGGAGCGTGGGGAAGTCGACGGTGAGGCTCGGCCGGGCGCCCCCGCCGAGGGCGGTGCTGGCCGCGCTGAAGGAAGCGGCGCCGGAGAGGGTGCTCGATGGGGCAAGCGCGGCTGCCACAGATGTTTCGCCGAGGCCGATCACGAACTTGGTCTGCCCGTTCGCGGCGCGGGCGTCGACGACGTCGAGCGTGATCGGGAGGCCGGTGAGGTACACGGCGACAGCTGACTCGGCGCCCGGGATCGACACCGGCTGCACTGAGCCGCCGGCCTTGCGCAAGAGGGCGGCGAGCTTCGGGACGGCAGCGCGGGAGAGGGTGGGATTCGTGGAGGCGATGACGATCCCAGCCCTCAGTTCGGCCAGGCCGCTGCCGCTCGCGAAGATCCCCGCCGAGCCCATCCAGCTTTGAAAATCACGTCTCGCTTCGGCGCTGTTGGCGCCGAGCACGCTCAGCGGCGTGAGGATCCCTTCGAGCAGGCTCTTGAGGCTGAGCGCTCCCGACGCGGGGCCTTCGGTGCCTGATCCCCCGAGCGAGCTCCCGAGCGAGGCGAGAGCTCGAAGCCCCTGGACATCGCTGCCGAGCGTGGCGCCGACGTCGCCCAGGCCGAGGGCAAGCCAGGATTCTCCCGGCAGTTCGCCCGCGGCGCTGGCGCCTTGCGCGCCGGAGGCGAGGAGCCCCCCAGACGCGTGCGAGCTGCCGGAGGAGAGGGCGTCGGCGTCGAGCGCGATCGAGGTGGTGGAGGGCACGAGCGAGATGTTCGTCTCGCGCGTGCCCGCGAGCAGTCCAAGCAGGCCTGCAGACCCGTGCGCGCCCGGGTTCACGTAGACGTGGGCCAGGGCTCCCGAGGGAGCGAGGGCGAGGAGCTTTGCGTAGCCGGCCGCCTGTGCGAGCGACGACCCCCCGAGCGTGGTGTCGATCACGCTGTGTAGGCCGTCTTCGCTGCCGATGACCGCGAAGCGATCGACGACGGCGAAGGCCGCGCCTTCGGGGGTGACCCGGTAGGCGACTCCCCGGTAGCTGGCCGCGTGCGCGGCGGCGCGCGTGGCCTGGGAGTAGAGGAAGGAGCGGGCCTGGGCGGCGTCGCGAGTGTCCAACACGATCGCTCCCTGGACACCGTGGCCGGCGAACGGGAATACGTTCGCCGTTGAGGAGCCCCCCAGCAGATCGTGCGCGAGCATGGAGAGCAGCTGGCCGATCTTCGATTCCCCGGAGCCATCCAGCGAGCTGAGGAAGATCCCCGCGCGGGGCCCCAGCCAGGACGACACGTCGCGGTTGAAGTCCAGCGGCGCGCTCCCGGGCGTCTGCAGGGCGCCAAGGAGGCGGAGGTAGGCGTTGGCTTGGTGGGTGAGCGTCCGCCCGGCGGCCAATGCGGCTGTCCTTAGGGAACCGCCGGGGCGCACGACCGCACCTGCGTATAGCGGGGCGGAGGCGGGGATGACGCCGGCGGGGTCGGCGGCGGTGCCGGTCGTGTGGGAGGAGCCGCAGCCGGCGATCGCCGCGCAGACCATCACCAACAGCAGCCCCGTCGCAAGGAGGCGCGGCGTGCGCGATTCGTGGTCGGTGCGGACCGGCATGCGGAGGCGATCCTAGCGGCTGGCGTGGCGCAGGACGGCGTTATCGGGACCCCGCCAAGACCCCTTGAGTCGGTGCAGGGCCCTCGCGGAACTGCAAGGCGCCTCCCACGCGGAGGATCTGCACGCGCACTTGCACCCTGACGTCCCTGCTGACGGTCATGCGGGGTACCGGGAAGTGGGTTGTGGGCGGTCGTTTTCCCCGAATGGGGAGACCTGGGAGGGGGGGAGTGGGAGAAAATGTGCAATTGGGGTTGCATTGTGGGGCAAAGTGGGATAGGTTCGCGGACAGCGAGCCGAGGTGGAGGGGTTCCTCCCACTCCTCCACCCCGGCTCGGTAAACAAGCTTCGGAGTTCAAATGGCTCCCTTTCGCGGCACGTTCGACCATACCCTCGACGCTAAGAATCGTCTGACCGTGCCGGCCCGCTACCGCGCGGCTCTGGCCGAGGGCGTGGTGCTGGCGATGCCGGTGGACCTGAAGCCGTGCGTGGGGGTGTGGCGGCCGGATGAGTACGAGCGCTATACCCAGCGCGCCCTCGCCGAGTTGCCGCCTCTGTCCCCGCGGCTGACCGAGTTGGAACGCTTCTTCTACGGCAGCTCCCAGGACGCGGACCTTGACGCGGCGGGACGGATCATGGTCCCGAACTTCCTCGGTGAACACGCAGGGTTGGCGAAGGACGTGGTGGTCGTTGGGGTCGGGGACCGTCTGGAGCTGTGGGACAGGGGCCGCTGGAACGAGCATCGACCGACGCTGCTTGGCGGCGTCGCGGAGATCACGGCGAGTGTCGATGACCCTGCTTGAGATGAGACGACCCACCCGGCGCTCTCCTCGCGGTCGGTCATCGGGTGCTGCCTTGCGAGGGACACGCAGGATCGATCCTCAGGGCGAGCGCCAGGGACATATCCCCGTGCTCGCTGCCGAGCTGCTCCAGCTGCTCGATCCCCAGCCGGGTCAGACCGCCGTCGACTGCACCTTCGGCGACGGGGGTCATGCCCGGCTCCTGTCCGAACGACTGGGCTCCTCGGGCACGCTGGTGGCGATCGACCGCGATCCCTTGGCCGAGGAGCGATTCGCAGCGCTCGCGCCGGAGATGGCCTGCACGGTGCGCTTCATTCGGGCAGGCTATGCCGAGGGGCTCGAGTTGCTCGTGAGCGAGGGCGTGCGCGCCGACGCGGCCTACTTCGACCTGGGCATGTCCTCGATGCAGGTGGACACACGCGAGCGCGGGTTCTCCTACTCATACCAGGCGCCGCTGGACATGCGCATGGATCCCACGCAGGAGCTGAGCGCGCGCGAGATCGTCGCCGAGTGGGACGAGCGCCGTCTGGCGCGCACGCTGCGCGACTTCGGCGAGGAGCGTCACGCGAACGCGATCGCACGGGCAATTGTACGCCGACGCGCACAGGCGCCGATCGAGACGACGCTCGAGCTGGTGGACACGATCAACTCCGCGATTCCCACCCCCGCCCGCTTCGCCGGCGGTCATCCCGCCAAGCGGGTCTTCCAGGCGCTGCGGATCGCCGTCAACGATGAGCTCGGACAGCTCGACCGCGCGCTCCCGCTCGCCTGGGAGCTGCTGCGCGAGGGCGGCGTGCTCGCGGGGATCGCATTCCACTCGCTCGAGGACCGGCGCGTCAAGCGCTTTCTCGGCGACCGCGCCCGCGGCTGCATATGCCCGCCCGACTTTCCCGTGTGTGCATGCGGTCGCGAGCCCCAGGCGGCGCTGATCGCACGCCGCTCGATCGTGCCGTCCCCGGAGGAGATCGCGCACAATCCGCGCGCCGCCTCGGCGCGGCTGCGCGCCGCCAGGAAGCTGACTCAGAATGGGGATCTGGCGTGAGCGGAACGGCCTCTGCCGCGGCCCCGGCCGTCCGCCCTCGACGTACCGTCGCCCCGGGCCGTCCGCTCACCATTCCTCAGAGGCCCCGGCGTGTCTCCGGCCCGGCGCGGCGAGGAGTCGACGATCGACCAGTTCGCAGGCGCTCGAAGGATGAGACCGGCATTGCGCTCGGCCTGCTCGCGGCACTGGAAGGCCTCTCGCGGCACCGGCTGCTCGGCGGACGCATCTGGATCGCCCTGGTCGCATTCGCGCTGATCGGGATCGTGACGCTGCAGCTCGGGCTGCTCAAGCTGAACGCGGGCATCGGTCGCGCGCTGGAGCGCGGGGCCGTGCTGCAGCGTGAGAACGCGGCGCTCAGCATCGAAAACTCCGAACTGGCCGCGAGCGATCGCGTCACCTCGGGGGCGGTGCGGCTGGGCATGGAGCTCGTCCCGACGGGAGCTCTGCGCTTCCTGCAGGCCCGCCCGCGGATCGACGCGGCCCGGGATGTCGCTGCGCTGGGCACACCGCTCCACACCACGGCGACAGGCGCCGGGGAAGCGCCGGCCGCCGGCTCTTCGGTGCTGACGTCGTCCTCAGCATCCTCGGCGTCGACCGAACAGTCCACGACTGGCTTGGCCTCAGCCTCGGTGTCCGCCGAACCGTCCTCGACCGAATCCGCCACACCGTCGAGGGCCGCCGAACCGTCCTCCACGGGTTCGGCCACAACGTCGGCGTCCGGCGAATCACCCGGAAGGGCATCGGGAGGACCGACGAGTGCATCTGGCGAATCCACGAGCGCGCCTGCGACCGCGTCACCGTCCGCGACCGTAGGAGCCCGCAGCAGGTCCGCTGAAGGGACGCCGGCCGGCGGGACCCAGGCCGGCCCCTCGGGATAAGCGGGTGGACCTCGTCCAACGCCGGATAGGCGCGATCTTCGGGCTGTTCTTCCTGCTTCTCGTCCTGGCGGCCGGACGCACCGTCTACCTGGGTGTTCTGCATGGCGGGAGTCTGCGCAACGCCGCCCGCAACCAGCAGGTCACCGACGAAACGGTGCCCGCCCAGCGGGGTGCGATCACCGACCGCAACGGGGTTGATCTCGCCGTCTCCGAGCCCGCACAGGACATCTCGGCTACGCCGTACCTCCTGACGGACCCTCTGGGCGCAGCGCAGCGGCTGGGGCCGCTGCTGGGCCAGTCGCAGGCGGTGGTGCTCAAAAAGCTCTCCGAGCGCACAGGCTTTGTCTTTCTGGTGCGGGGGCTCCCAGCCACGCAGGCGCGGGCGGTACTCGCCCTGAAGATCCCAGGTGTCGCAGGCGCGCCCGTCATGCGCCGCGTGTACCCCCGCGGCACCCTGGCGGCACAGGTGCTGGGCGTGGTGGGGACCGAAGGCAACGGGCTGGCGGGACTTGAGTATTCGCGTAACTCGCTCCTGGGCGGCCGCTCCGGGCAGCGTCGCGTGGTCAGCGACGCGCGCGGTCAGCCGGTGTCGATCACCGAAGTCCACCGGGAAGTGCGGGGTGCATCTCTGTCGCTGACGCTCGACGCCAACATCCAGCAGCGCACCGAAGCGGTGCTGAGCGCGGTCGGAAGGGTGTTCAACCCGAAGGACGCCACGGCGATCGTCATGGACCCGCGCAGCGGGGCAATCCTGGCGATGGCCAACTGGCCCGAGGTGAACGCCAACGACCCGGGCGCATCCCCAGCCGGGGCGATGCAGGACCGGGCGGTCGGCTTCGACTATGAACCGGGCTCGACGTTCAAGGCGTTCACCGTCTCCGGCGCGCTCCAGCAGGGGCTGATCACGCCGAGTACGGCCTTTAACATCCCCAACCAGATCCAGGTGGCCGACCGAACCATCCATGACGACACCGAACACGCTGAAGAGACGCTCACCGCGGCGCAGATCCTGGCCCAGTCCAGCAACGTCGGTGCAATCAAGATCGGCATGCTCGAGCATGCCGAAGGGTTCGCCGGTTGGGTACACCGGTTCGGATTTGGGGCGCGGACGGGCGTCGAGCTGCCCGGCGAGGAAGTGGGCGAGGTGCTGCCGCTGGAGAATTACTCGGGCTCGTCAATGGGCAACCTGCCGATCGGCCAGGGCGAGCTTGTCACGCCAATTCAGATGGCGAGCGCTTATGGGGCGATAGCCAACGGCGGCATCCTGCGCCCGCCTCACATCGTAGGGTCGGTGGACGGTCGCGTACAGCCCTTGCCGGCGGGGCATCGCGTGATCTCGGCCACGACCGCCGCTGCGCTTCGGCAGATGCTCCAGGGTGTTCTCGCTCCGGGCGGTACGGCCAGCGAGGTGTCGATCCCCGGCTATCAGCTCGCGGGCAAGACGGGCACCGCCAGCAAGGTCGATCCCGCTACCGGCCAGTACTCCAAGAGCGCATACGTCGCCTCGTTCATAGGTTTCGCCCCGGCGTCTGACCCAAAGCTGCTGTGCGCGGTGATCGTGGACGAACCGCAGTCGGGGTCGATCTACGGCGGGACGGTGGCCGCGCCCGCCTTTGGGCAGATCATGTCGTTCGCGCTGCCCTACCTGCGCATCCCGCCGGGATAGCATCAGCCCATGAGGCTTGACGAGTTGATCGCCACCGATGCTCCCGGTGCGAGCGCGGCTGCGGAGATCAAGGGACTTTCCTATGACAGTCGCACGGTCGCACCGGGCGATCTCTTCTTCTGCGCGAGCGGCTTTCGCGACGACGGGCATGAGTTCGCCGCACGGGCGGTCGAGCAGGGCGCGGTGGCGCTCGTCGTCGAGCGGTCCCTCGGTCTCGGTGTGCCCGAGGTGGTGGTCGAGTCCACCCGTGCGGCGATGGGCCCGATTGCGGCTCGCTTCTACGGTGATCCGAGCTCCTTGCTGAGAGTGGTGGGGGTGACGGGAACCAACGGCAAGACCACCACGGCCTACCTGGCGCGCGCGCTGCTTGAGGCGATCGGCGAGCAATGCGGGCTCCTGGGCACGGTCAAGTCGGTCGTGGGTACGGTCGAGCGGACGGTGACCCGGACCACCCCCGAGGCGATCGACCTGCAGGCCGATTTTCGCGCGATGCTCGACGGCGGCGATCGGGCCTGCGCGATGGAGGTCTCCTCGCACGCCCTGGCGCTCGCACGCACCGATGGGATTCGTTTCGCCGCGGCGGTGTTCACGAACGTCAGCAGAGACCACCTCGACTTCCACGAGACGATGGAGGACTACTTCCAGGCGAAGCGGCGCCTGTTCGGAGGGTCCACGGGGTTGAGCGTGGTGAACGCGGGCGACCCCTACGGACGGCGACTGGCGGCGGAGATCGACGGTGCGTGCACGTTCGGGGTGGAGCAGGAGGGAGTCGACTACCGGGCAACCGAGGTGCGCTGCACCGTCGAGGGGTGCAGCTTCAGGTTGCACACCGCTGCGGGGGAGCGTGAGGTCGCGCTCAGAATGCCGGGGCGTTTCAACGTCGCAAACGCGCTTGGCGCGCTCGCGGCGGTACACGCGCTTGGGGGCGAGCTCGACGTGCTGGTGGCTGCGCTCGCAAGCGGCGTACGCGTGCCGGGGCGGTTCGAGCCGGTGGATGAGGGCCAGGACTTCGCAGTGCTCGTCGACTACGCCCACACACCGGACTCGCTGGAGAACGTGCTGGGAGCAGCGCGGGAGCTGGCGGACTCGGATGAGCGCGCCGAGGGGCGTGTGATGTGCGTGTTCGGTGCGGGCGGCGACCGCGATCGCGGAAAGCGGCCGTTGATGGGTGAGGTCGCCGCGCGCTTGGCCGACGTGGCGGTTGTCACCTCGGACAATCCCCGCTCGGAGGAACCCGAGCAGATCATCGCCGAGATCGTGGCCGGGGTCGCTCGGGTCGACCGCCAGCGCGACCGTGGACGGCGGGGCTTGCCAGCGCCACCGGTCCGGTCGATCGCGGATCGCGGGGAGGCCATCGCCGAGGCCATCGCGTGCGCTCTGCCGGGCGATGTGCTGGTGATCGCGGGCAAGGGCCACGAGCAGGGGCAGGAGTTGGCCGGGGGTCACACGGTGCCGTTCGACGACGTGACCGTTGCCAGGGAGGCGCTGCGCGCCCGCCTCACGAGCGTGGCGGGGGCCACCGCGTGATGGCCGGGGAAGCGGTAATGACCGTATGGCGTGCGCTGACGGAGCCGGCGTGAGAGGCTGGGATGCCCCGCGCGTCGCTCGTGCCGCCGGCGCCCGTCGGGAAGGAGAACCTTCAAGTGCGGTGAGCGAGCAGGGCCCGCAGCGGGCGACGATCGACTCGCGCGAAGCGAGGGCGGGCGATCTGTTCGTCGGGTTGCGCGGCGAGCACTCAGACGGTGGCGAGTACGCGGTGAGCGCGCTTCGGTCAGGCGCCTGGGGAGTGCTGGTCGCGCCGGAGCACGCACGCGCCGCTGTCGAGGCCCGCACGGGCGGGACGGTGCTTTCGCACCCCGACCCGCTCGCCGGTCTGCAGGCGCTCGCCCGGGCGTGGAGGGGGGAGCTCCGAGCGGGCGGGACGAGGGTCGTGGCGATCACCGGCTCGACCGGAAAGACCGCCACCAAGGACATCCTGGCCGCGATCCTCTCCGGAGGTCTGCGCACGGCGTCAAGCCCGGAGAACTTCAACACCGAGATCGGGTTGCCCCTGGCCGTGCTGGCCGCGCCGATGGATACCGAGGTGCTGGTGCTGGAGATGTCGATGCGTGGAGCCGGGCAGATCGCAGAGCTGACCGCTATCGCGGAACCCGATGTCGGTGTGATCGTGAACGTCGGCCCGGTGCACCTCGAGTTGCTCGGCACGCTCGCGGCGGTCGCCGCCGCCAAGGCGGAGCTGATCGCTGGCCTCGCGCCGGGCGCGACCGCGGTGGTCCCCGTCGATGAGCCGCTGCTCGCGCCCCATCTTCGCGGGGATGTGCGTACCGTCACGTTCGGCGACGGCGGAGATGTCGCATTCCAGGACAGCGCGGCTGCCGGGGAGGTTCTGATTCGTGCAGGTGCGCGACAGATCGCGCTGCGGCCATCCTTCAGGCAGGCGCACAACCTGCGTAACCTGCTCGCCGCCGTGGCCACCGCGGGGACGCTCGGGGTGACCCCCGGACCCACGGTGCAGGTGCGCTTTTCGCCGCTGCGCGGCGAGCGGCTCCCCCTTCGCGGCGGGGGGGTTCTGATCAACGACTGCTACAACGCCAACCCCATGTCCATGCGCGCCGCGATCGACGACCTGGCCGAAACGGCCCCCGCCCGGCGCGTGGCCGTGCTCGGTGACATGCTCGAGCTCGGGCCGAGCGCGCCTCGGTTTCACCGCGAGATCGGTGAGCACGCGGCCGTGCGAGGGGTAGGGCTGCTCGTGACCGTGGGCCCGCTGGCCGCCGAGATGCGCCAGGCGTTCACGGGGGAGGCCCACTCGGTGGGCGACGTGGCGGCGGCCGTCGAGCTGCTCGGGACGCTGCTGCGCGACGGGGATACTGTGCTGGTGAAGGGCTCGCGCGGCATCGGGCTGGAGCGGGTGGCCGAGGCTCTCGGCGCCGGATCAGAGCCGGCAGGTGGACACTCCAGTGACGCGTCCGTACTCGCCCGCAGCGCCGGCCCGGGGCGGCCCTGATGGGCCGCGTTCTGTTCGGGGGCTCCGCGGCGCTGCTCATCTGCATCTTCCTGAGCCCGAAGTTCATCGAGTTTCTGCGCAAGCGCGAGTTCGGCCAGCACATCCGCGAGGACGGTCCCGAGGGCCATCATCAGAAGGCGGGGACGCCGACGATGGGAGGCGTGATCATCTTCCTGGCGGTCTCCGTCCCGTTCCTTATCCTCAGCGACTACGAATGGCGCTCGGTCGGGGTATTCGGCGCCGCGATCGCGTGTGCGCTGCTCGGCTTCGCCGACGACTACACCAAGCTTGTCAAGCGCCGCTCGCTCGGGCTGCGGGCGCGGACGAAGCTGGTGGTGACGATCGCGATCTCGCTCGGCCTGTGGTACATCGCCAGAAATGAGGCCCATCTCGCGAGCACGCTGCGGCTGCGGTTCGTCGACTACCAGATAGACCTCGGGCCGTTCTACCCGCTGCTGATCTACTTCGTCGTGGCGGGCACCACCAGCGCGGTCAACCTGACCGACGGGCTCGACGGCCTGGCGGCGGGCTGCGCTGCGATCGTGCTGCTGGCATACATCGGCATCACGTTCATCACCGGGGAGTACGACCTGGCCCTGCTCGCGGGCTGTCTGGTCGGCGGGTGCATCGGCTTTTTGTGGTTCAACGCGTTTCCGGCGACGATCTTCATGGGAGACACGGGCTCGCTCGGGCTGGGCGGCGCGATCGCGGGGCTGGCGGTCATGACGAAGACCGAGCTGCTGTTGATCCTGCTCGGCGGGATCTTCGTGATCGAGGCACTGTCGGTCGCGATCCAGGTGATCTCCTTCCAGGCGACCCGCAAACGCGTGTTCCTGATGGCGCCCATCCACCACCATTTCGAGCTGCGGGCCTGGTCGGAGACGAAGATCATCCTGCGCTTCTGGATCGTCGCGGCGATCTGCTGCGCGATCGGCTTCACGCTCTACCGGCAGAGCATTGGCTGATCGGCGAGGAGGTGTCGGAGTTGAAGCGGCGGCCGGAGATCGGGAGATGAAGCGGCGGCCGGAGATCCCCGGTGGCCCTCACCTAGTGGTCGGCCTGGCTCGCTCGGGGGTGGCGGCCGCGCTCGCGCTGCGAGCGAGGGGAGAGGAGGTGATCGGCGCCGACGCCGGCGCGCCCCTCGGGATGGAGGTACTCGCCCAGGCCGGGGTGCAGGTGCACGTGGGCGAGCAGGGCGTGGACCTGCTCGAAGGCGTGCACACAGTGATCAAGAGCCCGGGGGTCCCCGCCCAGGCGCCCGTGATCGCCGCCGCGTTCGAGCGCGGTCTACCCGTCCTGGGGGAGCTGGAGTTGGCGTGGCGGATGCTTCTGAATGAGTTCATCGCGGTGACGGGAACGAACGGCAAGACGACCACCGTCGAGCTGATCGGGCACATCCACCGCGAGGCCGGGTTGCCGTTCGCGGTCGCGGGCAATGTCGGAACCGCAGCCAGTTCGCTCGTCGGCTCGGTGAGCCCAGAGGCGACGATCGTCTGCGAGGTGTCCTCCTTCCAGCTCGAGGACACCCGAGCCTTCGCGCCCGAGGCTGCCGTGCTCCTCAACATCACTCCCGATCACCTCGATCGGCACGCAACGCTCGAGGCCTACCTGCAGGCGAAGCTTCAGGTGTTCGCCCATCAGGGCAACGACGATGTCGCCGTGGCTCCGCTCGCGCTCGGGGTCGAGGACCTCGGCGGCTGTGGGCGGCGCGTCGAATTCGGCGCCGGGCCGGGCGCCGCCCTCTCAGAGCGGGCCGGCGAGCTGTGGTGGGAGGAGCGTCCCCTGCTGGCGGTGAGCGAGGTGTGTCTGCGGGGCTCACACAACGTCAAGAATGCGATGGCCGCGGCGGCGGTGTGTCTGGCGCGCGGGATCGACCCGGATGCGGTCCGCGCCGGGCTGCGCGCGTTTGCCGGCGTTCCCCACCGCCTGCAGGAGGTCGCAAGCCGCGACGGTGTGCTCTACGTTAACGACTCCAAGGCGACGAACATCGCAAGCACGAAGGTCGCGCTGGACGCGTTCGTGGATGTCGGCCCGATCCACCTGATCCTCGGCGGCCAGGGCAAGGGCCAGGACTTCACCGCGCTCCGGAATGCGGTGCAGCGGAGCTGCCGGGCGGTGTATCTGATCGGAGAGGACGCCCCCGAAATTGCCGCTGCGCTGGCGGATCTCGACGTGCCGATCCAAGAATGCGGCGATCTGGAGCGGGCGGTGCCCATGGCCAAGCGGGCGGCCGTGATCGGTGAGGTGGTGATGCTCTCTCCGGCCTGTGCGAGCTTTGACCAGTTCACCGACTTCGAAGCCCGCGGCGAACGGTTTTGTGCGCTCATCCCGAGTGGTCAGGCAGACATCTGATCTCGGGTAACTTTAGTCGGGCACAGTCCTCAGTCCCAAGGTGGGCCACGACGATTGGAGATCATCGTGAAATTCGGTTTAGCAGCACTTCGGATGGCCGTCGGTGGCCTGTTCATCGGCCACGGCCTGCAGAAGCTCACCGGCTGGTTCGGCGGACACGGCCTGAATGCCACCGGCGAGGCGTTCGAGTCGATGGGTCTTCGTCCCGGCAAGGCGCACGCCGCGGCGGCGGGCGCCAGCGAGACCGTTGGGGGAGCGATGCTGGCAGGCGGACTGCTGACTCCACTGGGAGCGTCGCTGCTCAGCGGCACGATGGTGACTGCGATTCGCAAGGTCCATGCTCCCAACGGCCCCTGGGCGACAAACGGCGGCTACGAGTACAACCTCGTCCTGCTCGCGATCGCGTTCGCCGTGGCCGACCTCGGACCGGGAGAGTGGTCGCTCGATGAAGCGCTTGGCACGCGCCGTGCGGGGCCCGGCTGGGCGCTGGCGCAGCTCGGCGCCGGCGTGATCGGCTCGGCGATCGCGATCGCGATCGGCGCGCGGGTACCCTCGCCGTCGCCCGCCACCGCTGCAGGGCCCTTCCCGGACGGGGCGCCAGAGCCCCACGGCGCCCATACGAACGGCAACGAACAGGCGCTCGCAGCGTCCGAGTAGACGGCGTCTGAAAAGGACGGATCGGCCATGGAGGCTTCGGCGGGCCGGCGTCGAAGAAGGATCCATGCCTGGCAGGCCCGCCCATCGATGAGGACCGATGACCTTCGCGGGGCGTCGTCCTCGGGCTCGACACGGCGCCTGCATGCTCTCGCCCTCGCGTACTGCCTCCACTCGACCCTCGGGCGCCCCAGCCGGCGCTCCGGCGGGGATTGGTCCTGATTGAGGATGCCAGCGGCCGCGGCCGGGCGCGGGCGCCCTCTGGGTGCACGTAAGAAGCGCAGGGACGGCACCCCTGCCGCCAAGGGGGACGCGGTCGCGCTGGGCCGGCAGTCGCTGGAGCACCGCATCCTGCTGACCGCGACCCTTTGTCTGCTCGCGTTCGGCGCGGTGATGGTCTACAGCGCCTCCTCGGCGACGACGCTGCTTCAGGGCCAGGGCAACGGCAGCTCCTACTTGATCAGGTACGTCGTCTACGGGGCGGTCGGTCTGATCGTCATGCGCGTGCTTGCACGCGACGGCGTCGAAAAAGTAAGAAGCATCACCGCGCCGCTGCTGATCGTGTCGTTCGTGCTGGTGCTCGCCGTGCATATTCCCCACGTCGGGGTGAGCGTCAACGGCGCTCGTCGCTGGATCGGCTCGGGACAGTTCCAGTTTCAGCCCTCGGAGCTCCTGAAGCTCGCGCTCGTGCTGTACGCCGCCACGCTCCTGGCCAACCGCCCGCAGCGTGTGCACGACCTGCGCGAGCTGGCAAACCCGCTGCTCCTGGTCGTCGGTGGGGCTTGCCTGCTGGTCGCCACCCAGCCGGACCTGGGCACGGCGATGGTGATCGCCTTCACGACCGCGGCGCTGCTGGTCGCGACCGGGATCCCGCCCCGCAAGCTGGCGCTCCTGGCCGGCTCCGTGCTGGTGCTGGTCCTCCTCTACGCGCTTGCCCGACCCTACGCGCGGGCGCGCCTGACCTCGTTCATCGACCCCTGGGCGCATGCATCCGGCAGCGGCTTCCAGGCGGTGCAGGGACAGATCGCGATCGGCTCGGGCGGGCTGTTCGGGGTCGGCCCCGGCCAGTCGGTCCAGAAGATCTTCTACCTCCCCGAGGCCCCGACCGACTTCATCCTCGCCGTGATCGCCGAGGAGCTGGGGGTGGTCGGGGTGTGTGCGCTGCTCTTCCTCTACGGGCTGATCGCCTATGCGGGCCTGCGCGCGGCAAAGGCGGCGCGCAGCCTCTACAGCGCACTGATCGCGGTCGGGGTGACCGCGCTGATCGTCTCCCAGGCGATCCTCAACGTGTTCGCCGTGCTCGGTCTCGCGCCGCTCACAGGTGTCCCGTTGCCGTTCGTCTCCTACGGCTCCAGCAGCCTGATCGTGATGCTCGCCGCGATGGGCCTGCTTCTCAACGTAGCCGCCGGGGGGACCGCGCACGTACGGGCCGTGGCGCCGTCGCGTGCACGCTCGGGCGACGCTCGGGGGCGTGAACCGGCACGATGGAGCCGTGAGCGGAGTGCCGAGGAGGATCGTGATCGCCGCGGGCGGGACCGCCGGGCACGTCGTGCCGGCGCTCGTGGTGGCGGACGCGCTGCGGGCTGAGGGCGCCGAGGTCACGTTCATCGG
>CAAGKR010227191.1_pt1 | contig 15337 bp, 14 predicted proteins | sample 2556971 | NCBI WGS metagenome assembly CAAGKR01 (sample SAMEA5207829, study PRJEB30636) | soil metagenome | biome: forest; feature: boreal; material: soil | place: USA | collected 2011-09 | depth 1 m | reverse complement strand
TCCATCACCGCCGCGGGATGCCCTTCGGCCGCCGCGAGATTGACGAGGCGGCCCTCGCCGAGCACGAAAAGGCGCCGGCCGTCGCGAAGCTTGTATTCCTCGAGCGAGGTCCGGATGGTGCGGACGCTCTCGGCCATCGTGTCGAGCACGCTCAGGTTGATCTCGTCGTTGAAATGGCCAGAGTTCGCCAGGATGGCCCCGCTCTTCATGCCCTTCAGGTGCGGCTCATCGAGGACATTGATGTCGCCGGTGACGGTGACAAAGATGTCGCCCTCCTTGGCCGCGTCCCGCATCGGCATCACGCGGTAGCCGTCCATGACGGCCTCCAGCGCCCGAACCGGTTCGACCTCGGTGACGATCACGTGGGCTCCCATGCCGCGCGCGCGCATCGCCAGGCCCCGGCCGCACCATCCGTAGCCCGCGACGACGAACACCTTTCCGGCGAGCAGGACGTTGGTCGCACGGATGATGCCGTCGATCGTGCTCTGGCCCGTTCCGTAACGGTTGTCGAAGAAGTGCTTGGTCATCGCCTCGTTGACGGCGACGATCGGATAGCGCAACACCTTGTGCTCCGCCATGCTCTTGAGGCGCACCACGCCAGTGGTCGTCTCTTCCGTCCCCCCGATCACCTCGCCGATGATGTCCGTCCGGTCCTTGTGGAGGGCGGCGACGAGGTCGGCTCCGTCATCCATGGTCATGGTGGGCCGGTGTTCGAGGGCGGCCGCGATGTGCCGGTAGTAGGTGTCGTTGTCCTCACCCTTGATGGCGAAGACGCTGATGCCGTGGTCCTGCACCAGGGAAGCCGCGGCGGCATCCGAGGTCGACAGCGGATTCGACGCGCAAAGCACCAGGTCGGCGCCGCCGGCTTTCAACGCGATCGCCAGGTTCGCCGTCTCGGTGGTGACGTGCAAACATGCCGACAACCGCTGGCCCTTCAGCGGCTGCTCCCTGGCGAATCGATCCCGAATCTGCCGGAGGACGGGCATTTCCTGGGCGGCCCAATCGATCATCCGAGCCCCCTCGGCGGCGAGCTTGGGGTCTTTGACGTCGTAGCGCTGGGCGGGAATGGTTGGCATGGTTAGGGCGCCTCCCGCGTGGGGGCGAAGGAGATCATATCGACAAGCGTACTGAAGCGGGCTTCGACTTCGCCCAGATCGACCTCGGCCACGCCGGTCACGCTGAAGTCCTGGACGGCCAATGAGCCCAGCACGCTGCCATAGATCATCGCCCGCCGCAAGACCGTGTCGTCGATGACCCCCGCCCGGGCAATGGCGCCGAGGAAGCCCCCGGCGAAGGCGTCGCCGGCACCGGTTGGGTCCTTGATCGACTCGAGCGGCAAGGCGGGCGCGGCGAAGACACGGTCGCCCATGAAGAGCAGGGAGCCGTGCTCGCCTCGCTTGATGATCACCGCGCGCGGGCCGTAGGCGAGGATCGCCCGGGCCGCGGCCGGCAGGAACCGCAAGCCGGTGAACTGCACGGCTTCCTCATCGTTCATCAGGACGCAGTGCACCCGGCGAAACAGTCGCTCGAGCGATGGGCGGGCCGTGTCGAGCCAGAGCTTCATGGTGTCGCAGGCGATGAACTCGGCGTGCCGCGCCTGCGACAGCACTTCCAGCTGGAGCTCCGGCTGGATGTTGGCTAGGAAGACCAGCCTGGCGTCCTGGTACCGAGGTGGCAGGGCTGGGTGAAAGTCGGCAAAGACGCCCAGCTGGGTATCCAGCGTCAGGCGATTCTCCAGGCGCAGGCCTGAGTAGCGCGCCGACCACCGGAATGTTTTCCCCGGCCGGACCTGCATCCCGGCAAGGTCGATGTGGTTTGCCTCGAGGAGCTGACGGTGTGGCGAAGGGAAGTCCTCCCCCACCACGGCGACCAGCTGGACCGGCGCGAACATGGCGGCCGAAAGGCAGAAGTAGCTGGCCGCGCCGCCCAGCACCTCGGCGACCGATTCGGCCGGCGTCTCCACGGTGTCGAGGGCGACGGAACCCACGATCAGGATCGGTGTTCCGTTGGGCATTAGAACTTGAGGTGCGAGACGACGTTGTACTCGGTCAGGTTCTCCGCGCCTTTCAGGAATTTCAGCTCGATCAGGAAGGAGATGCCGACGACCTTGCCGCCCAGCTGTTGCACCAGGCTGGCGGTCGTGCGCGCGGTCCCCCCGGTCGCCAGCAGGTCGTCGACGATCACCACCGGCTGGCCCGGCCTGATCGCGTCCTTGTGGATCTCCAGAATCGCCGAGCCGTACTCGAGCGCGTACGCCTCGGAGATCTTCTGATGGGGCAGCTTTCCTTCCTTACGGACCGGAATGAAGCCGGCATTCAGCAAATAGGCAAGGGCACCACCGAAGATGAAGCCGCGCGACTCCACGCCCACTACCAGCTCGACGGATTTGTCGCGATAGGTCGCGGCCATGAGGTCGACGGCCTCGCGAAAGGCCTGCGCATCCTGCAGCAGGGTCGTGATGTCCTTGAAGAGAATGCCTTCCTTGGGGAAGTTCGGCACGTCGCGAATCTTCCCCTTGAGCGCGCGGAGCACCGCCCCGTCGTCAGGCACCCGAGTAGTTTAGGGATACCGCCCCGTTATACAGGGATGCGTCTGGTCGGCATCAGGGCAATCTCGGCAACGCTGGGCTTCGGCGTCCTGGCGGCCGGCTGTAGTGGGGTTCTTGTGCGCGGCGTAGATATCCGCCAAATCCCGACCGTTCAAGGCCATGCGGATGACACCACCCTGGAAACACCGCCCGTGCGGCTCGTCGGCCGATGGGCAGAGGGCGCGCTGACACTGACGGAATCGCCGCAATCCGGCTCATCGGCAACCCCTATTCGCGAACCCTGCCCACAGCCGATCGGCTTTGAACCATCGCCCGATGTTCTGGCGCTTCAAGACCGGATTGTCCGGGATCGAGCCTTCGTGAACGGTCGGATCGAGCTCCTGCTGTCGACACCGTGTGAAGGGAGGGTTGGCGTGCTGGTTGCCGTCGCTGATCCGGAGACGGTGCACTATCTAGAAAGTCGCTACCTTTCGGTTGTCGTCAGCGGCTGGCTTCAGCCGGTCAGCGGTTGGTGACGCTGGCACGCAGGATCGCCCATTCCTCGGCGTTGAGCGCCCGAAACAGGACCAGTCCGCCCAGGTAGACGATCACGGCAACCGGCACCACGAGCAATAACGACCAGGAGCGGACCAGGTACACCGCGGCGCCCATCAGGGCGACGCTGACCAGCACCGGGCCGATGCTCCGGATCACGGGAAGGGCCACCAGGTGCCGCCGGAGCAGCCACCAGCCGCCGGCAAAGAGCGCCAGTTCGGTCAGCGTTGACGCGGCGGCCGCCCCCAGGTATCCGAACGGCGGGATCAGGGCGACATTGAGGATGACGTTGACCACCAGGGTCGCCAGGGCGAGGCGCGTGAAGTCGGCCTGGCGGTTCATCGCCGTCAGCGAGTAGATGAAGGCGTTGTTCACGAACAGCAAGGCGATCGACGGGGCCAGGAGCCGGAGCGCAGGAATCGACTGGTTGAACCCGCTGGTGAGATGCACGATGGCGTCCGCGGTGATGCCGATCCCCACCGCCAGGGGCAGCGCCACGATAGCGAGCATCTTGTAGGACTTCTCGTAGGCGAAGGCCAGGCGCCGATGGTCCCCTTTCGAGAGCATGGCGAGGGCCGGGAAGACTGCGCCCATGGCGGATTGCGGCACCCAGGCGACGGCATCGACGTATTTGTTCGCCGCCGAGTACCAGCCGACCATCTGGAAGTTCTTGAAGACCTGGAGCAGGACGATATCGAGCTGCGCATAGACGGTCGTGATCGTGAAGCCGAGCGCGAGCGGCAGCCCGGCGACCAGGAGGCCTCGGATAAAGGCTAGTTCGAGGCGGGGCGCGATGGTCTCCTGCCAGCGCCACCGGAGAATGGCGAAGGTAAACACGCAGGTGAACAGGTAGCTCGCCGCATACACCCAGAGGAAGACGTCCCAGGTCGCCTGGCGGCTGATTGCGAACAGCGTGAGCCCGAGCAGCACGATCGCCTCGACCACGATGGCGATCGCCTCATAGGCCAGGCGCCCGCGAATGTAGAAAACGCCGCGAAGCAGGCTCGAGTAGCTCGTGGTCAGGAGCAGGGCAAAGCCGGCCAGCGTGTAGGGAAACAGCGCCGGGCTGAGGAGACGAAGGGCGGCCGCCAGGATGACAAGGGCAAGGATCGCCAGCCCCAGGCGCGCACTCACGAGGTTCCCCAGGTAGCGGCGGAAGAGGTCGCGATCGCGGGACACATCGCGAATGAAGATGGTTTGCAGGCCGAGGTCGGCGACCACCCCGACAAGGGTCACGTAGACCACCATGGCGGCGAACCGGCCATACCGCTCGTCGCCCAGGTGGCGCCAGAGGAGCACGATCACGAGGAAGACCCCAACTTTCGCCAGGGCCCGCGCCCCCACCACCAGCACGCTGTTTCGGAGCGTGCGGCTGGCCAGGCGGGAGCTCACGGCGCGCATTGTAGCCCCCTCGCCGAACTGCCTCGAGGAACTTTCGGGCCGTCCGGCCGTTGAATAGGTGGAATGTGGAAACGGACCCTGCTCGCTGTCGCGCTGGGCGCAACGATGAGCGCGTGCGCGGGGGCGCCGGGAATCCTCGCGCCGGCCACCGGTCGCGTCACCGGTCATGTCTTGAGTCGCACCTGCGGTGGGGCCGCCCAGGAGAACCAGGCTGCCTGCCGCTTCCACGCCGCCCCCGGGGTCACCCTGGCCTTCCAGGAGCGGTCTACCGGTGGCATGTCGTACGCGACCAGCGATGCGAGCGGGGCGTACGCGATCACCCTCAAGCCAGGTGGCTACTGGGTCACCTACAAGGACGCGGCATCACTCGGCGCGGTCCTCGGTCACGGAGGCCCTCGCCTCGTTACGGTGCTTGCCGGCAAGACGGTGGCGGCAGATTTCAGTTACACGATCCAATTGCTCTAGCGCGGCCTTTCCTTAACATCTGACGATGCGTTCGGAGAAACCGCGTGTCTTTTCCGGCATCCAGCCGAGCGGCGGGCTGCACCTCGGCAACTACCTTGGCGCCATCCGCAACTGGGTCCGCGACCAGGACCGCTACGACAACATCTTTTGCATCGTGGACCTGCACGCCATTACGATTCCCCAGGACCCTGCGACATTGCGCGAGAACACACTTGACCTCGCCGCGATTTACCTGGCCAGCGGGATCAAGGAAGACCAGGCGATGTTCGTGCAGTCGCACGTCCCGGCGCATTCCGAGCTGGCCTGGATTCTCGAGGGGTTCATTCCGCTGGGGTGGCTGGAGCGGATGACGCAGTTCAAGGAGAAGAGTGGCAAGGACCGGGAGCGGTCGAGCGCCGGGCTGTTTACTTACCCGGCCTTGATGGCGGCCGACATCCTCTTGTATGACACCAATTTCGTGCCGGTCGGCGAGGATCAGCGCCAGCATATCGAGCTCACCCGGGATGTCGCGAAGCGGATGAACCAGCGCTTCGGTGAGCTATTCGTGCTGCCCGAAGCGATGATTCAGAAGTCTGGCGCCCGGATCATGGGCCTCGACGATCCGGAGAAGAAGATGAGCAAGAGCCTGGCCGTGAACGCGCCCAGCCATGCCATCTTCATGCTCGATTCGCCCGATGTCATTCGAAAGAAGCTGGCGCGCGCACAGACAGACACCGAACCGTCTGTCCGCGTCCCCGCGGGCCCCGGGGTTACCAACCTCCTCGAGATTTACCGAACGATCCGTGGGAAGGACTGGACAACGGTGGAAACGGAGTTCGCCGGGAAGAGCTACACCGTGCTCAAGACCGCGGTCACCGACGCCGTGATCGAGGCCCTCTCGCCGATCCAGCAGCGCTATGCCGAAATCCGGCGCGATGACGCCGCGCTCAACCAGCAGCTCCGTCACACCGCCGAGCGGCTGGCTCCGACCGCGAACACGACCCTGCACCGCGTGCAGGAAGCGGTCGGCCTACGGTAGGTCGGCTCGCCGGACTCGTCTCACGACCGGCGCTGGGCGGGGGCGCCCTGGCGGCCCTCTTTGCCCTCGGCCGCGTCGAGTACAGCCTGATCACCCGGGGAGCGGGCGGCCAGTTCAACGACTTCTACGATTACTGGGCGGCAGGCGTGCTGCTCAATCGGGGACAAAACCCCTACGACATTGCCGCTCTTAGCGCGGTCCAGCGAGGGGCGGGGCTGCAGGTGGAGACCGGCAGCGGCTACTCGTATCCGCTCTTCTTCGCCCACCTGGTGCGCCCGCTCTCGCTCCTTGGTCCCCACATCGCCGCCGTCGTGTTCGCAGGGCTGAGCCTGCTCGCCCTCGCGTTCGCCATCGCCCTGCTCCTGGGGTCGATCCCTGCCCTGTCCTGGCCCGTCAGCCTCGTGGGCGGCGCGGCCGCCGGACTATTCCCACCGGTGAACGGCTCCCTGTATTTCGGCCAGGCGAACCTGATCGTCCTCCTGCTCCTGGCGATCGCCTACCGCTGCGTGATGCCAGGACCGATGCTCGGCATCGCCAGCGCGATCAAGCTCTACCCGGTCACGGGCTTCCTGGCGGTCCTCAGCCAGCGGCCCCTCCCCTGGCGCCGGATCCTCAACGGCATCGGCCTCCTCGTGGTGCTATTGCTGTTGCAGCTTCCCGGAAACAATGCCGTCTACACACGAACAGGCTACTTCCTCAGCCCGGACACCTACTGGAGCAACGAGTCGCTGAACGGCTGGCTCAGCCGGCTTGGGATCGATTCCACCTGGACCCATGCCCCGTGGCGCGGGCTGCCGGTCCAGCCCATCATGCTCGTCCTGGCTGCCCTCCTGACGCTGCTGACCGTCGTCATCCTTCGCCGTGGGTCGGCGGTTCCATGGGAGGGAGCCCTCGCGCTGAGCATCTGGCTCGGCGTCGTGATAGCCCCCAAGAACTCGCTTTGGAACTTCACCCCGCTGCTGCTCTGCGTTGTGTTCGCCTGGACGCAGCTTCATGGCCGGTGGTGGATCTTCGGCGTCGGCGTGATCGGCTGGCTGCTGCTGGAGCTGCAGGCGCAGCTCGACAGCGCCAGGGAAACCGTCTATCAGGGAAGCGCCGCGCTTGCATGGCTGTCGTCAGTCGGGTTCTACGGCGCGTTGATCCTGGGGGCGGTCACTGCCTACCTGCTGCTGCGGCCCGCGAAGCTCAGGCCGCCCCTTCGGCGACCTTCTCCGTGACCTTGTACTCGAGGTACATGCCGAGCATCAGCCGGCTCTGCGCCTCGAGCGCCGGCAGCACGCTGAACAGCAGGCCGACCGGCGGATAGCTGGCCAGCTGGAGGTAGGCCCAGACTCGCCGCCAGTAGCGCCAGGCCTTCGGCATCGGCGGGTTGATGCGGCGTTCGACCAGGATGAGCGCGGCAACATTGAGGAAGGCGATGTTGATCAGGACAAAGGCGATGGCGGCAAGGCCTTCGGCGTGGTCGGCAAGGTTCCAGTCGACCTGGAGGAGCCGGGGGAGCGCCGCGCCGAAGAGGAGCAGGACCGGCATGGTGGTCCAGGTCAGGTGGTTGAAAACCATGTAGCCGTAGCGTCGGGCGCGAAGCCAGAGCGAGATCTCTGGATGGTCGAGGAGGCGCAGGGTCACGTAGGGAATGTCGCTCACGCCCCATGCCCAGCGCTTGATCTGGTTGTACTGGTTGGCGTGAGTCTTGGCCCGCTCCCATGGCCAGAACCCCTGGTCGGACGCTTCCGGCGCATCACCAAAGATGGGGAGGAAGACCGGCACCATCTTGAGCCGGCCCTCGGTGCTGAAGAAGGACTTCCAGTAGAAGCGCGAGTCCTCCGGGATGACGTCATCGTCCCAATATCCGACCTTGACCACGAGGTCGAGGGACATCGAGTAGCTGCTGAAGGCCAGCATGCGGTCCGGGCGCGACTCGAGGAACATCTGCCACTGCGTGCAGGCGCTCGCCATCACCCGGACGACGGTCGGCACGCGCCAGAGATTGTTGTGGAACATCGGGATCGGTTGGAAGATGCACTCGAGCCGCGCCGGTTCGAGCAGGTAGTGGTAGGTGACGTAGGCAAAATACTGGCGGTGGACCCGGAAGTCTGAATCGAGGTCGGTGAGGATGACGTGCTTGGGATCCAGTCCCAGGCCATCCAGCTCCCGCTTCAAGGCCGGGCCGCCATACGCCATCGCGGCGGATTTGCCGACCACGATGCCGGGCAGCAGCGGATCCTTGATGTGGAAGAAGGCCCGGAGCTTGGGAGCAAATTCCTCCTGCAGGCGGCGGACGTTCTCCCAACCCGCGCGATCCGTTTCGCGCGTGATGATGGCGACGACCTTGTTCTCCATCGGATAATCGGCCTCCGCGATCGCCCTCACCGTCTCCCGAAGAATCGGGTAGGGCTCGGTATAGGTCGGGATGAGCAGCGCGTGGACGATCTGCTGCGCCGATGGACGTGACGGGTCGGCAGGCAGCGCCTCGCATTTCGCCCACCAGTCCTCCTTGATCGCCGCCTTCATCCGCAGGTAGGTGCGGCGGATGTAGATCACGACCATGGCGGTCCGCAGGACCCAGTAGGTTTCCAGGGCGAAGATGGCGTAGGCGACGTACTGGGCGAAGATCAGGGAGGCGAGGACGGGCGCAAGGATGATGCTCCAGGTGAGCGCGCCCGGCGCCACCTCGAGGATGCGCTGGGCACGCCGTCGCCCCGGCGTCAGTGAAGCTGCTCTGGCCACCCGTTCCTCAAAAAGCCTCCTGATTCTAGTCGGCAATTTCCGGGAGCTCAAACCCCGATCGGCCCGGTAGTTGGCGCCGGAGCCGTTTGGCGCTATACTGGGGCGGGTTAGACAGGCTTCAGCAGTTGCGCCTGCCCGACGCGCCGCCGAAGGGATGGATTGCCGTCGGCCCACCTGTGAAAGCCAGGCCCAATTCTATGCGCCACAAGGAGCGCCTTTGACCTTACGGTTGCCGCCTGTAGTTGCGGGGTCGCCGTTTGCCCACCGCGCACCGGATGTCACGGCGGTGCAACTCAACGTCTGCGCCGCGCCCGGAAGCCAGGCGGAAACCCTCCTGGCGCACCTGGACCCGGATGCCCTTATCCAGCTGCTCAAAGGAGCGACCGAGGGTGACGGGTACGTCGATATCGGGCACTCGCCGGTCCGGTACACCCTCAACCTGCAGAAGCGGACCGAAACCAGGATTGAGCGCTTTGGCCTGGTTGGCCAGCTCTACGGCCTCCGCGGCCGCGACCTCGCCTTCGTGGTCGAACGGGTGCAACCGGACCCGGATCCCACCAAGGACGCGGGCGACGTCCTGACGGTCGAGGTCTCGGAGGTGGCGTCCGCCACCGCGCCGTATCTGCCCGAAGACGACTGGGTCCGCCGGCAACTCACGGCACTGGACGAGGCGTCACAGCTGCCCCTGGTACTCGCCGGGCAGGCCTTCGCCAACCACGAGCGCCAGTGGCTGGCGTGGCAGGCGGAGCAGGATGCGCGGCCGTACGAGGTGGAGACCGAAGGCTTCATTTGCAGCAAGTGCGACAGCCTGCAGGGGAACGGCGGCAGCAAGTGCACCGCCTGCGGGTCGACGAACGGCGATCGGGCCGCCGGCGTCCTGATCGTCCTGGCCCGCCGCGGCAGCTTCAAGGAAGGCGATCGGGTGATCATCCGCGCCGGGCATGGCGCGGAGCGCGAAGGGGCCCTGCTGCACGGCGAGGGCGGCGGCCGGCGCTGGCTCGTCAAGCTCCGCGAGGAGGGCATGCTGGGGCCCGGCACGATCCGGCCGCAGCCCATCACGGCTGTCGTCGAGGTCCAGCAGCGGACGCTGAACGGGTTTCCCGCCGGCGACATCAGCCTGCGGCGGGTGGCGGCCCTGTTGATCGCGCCCGACGAGGTCCTGCCGCCGGGCAATGCCGAGATGTCGCCGTTCGACGAGCGGCTGAACCCGAGCCAGCGACGGGCGGTCTGCAGCGCCGTGAACCTGTTCCCCGGCAGTATGCAGCTGGTCCAGGGGCCACCCGGCACTGGGAAGACCACCTCCATCGTGGAGACGGTGCGCGAGCTGGTGGCCCGCGATCCCAATGTCCGGATCCTGATGAGCTCGCATGCCAACACGGCCGTGGACAACGCGCAGGAACGACTCCAGGGCCTGGACTCGTTGCGGATGGTGCGGATCGCCGAGCCGGAGAAGGTCGACCCGAAATTCCGCGCCAGCATCGTGGAAGCGGACGACCCGCGGGTCCGGACCGCCCACGTCGTCTTTGGCACGGTCAACCGAATCGCGCTGGCCTGCAAGGAAGCCGAGATGTTCGACTGGCTGATCCTCGATGAGGCGAACAAGGTGCGGTTCACGGAAACGCTGCCGCTGTTGCGTCTGGCACCCCGCTGGTTGCTGGTCGGTGATCACCGGCAGCTGCCCCCGGTGCTGGACGAGAGCGCGGCCGCCTTCCCGGTCGAGGGCGATGAGGCGAAGACGCTGGTACGGGACGCCAGTTTCTTCGAGTTGAGCTGGGCCGTGGTCCCGGAAACCAACCTGGTCATGCTCGACGAGCAGTACCGGATGGCAGCCCCCATCGGCAGCTACGTCTCGGTGGCCTCCTACGATGGGCGCCTCCGGAACTCGCCCGAGATGGCCGCCCTGCGCTCGCCACTGCCCTGGCCATTCAACCGCAACCTCACCTGGTTGACGATCCGTGGCCGCGAAAAGAAGGGGGGTTCGGGAAGCATCTCCAACCGCGCCGAGATCGAGGCCGTCGGCCGGGTGGTGCGCCATCTGCAGCGGCTTGGGCTCGAGGAACTCCGGGTGGCCGTCATCGCCATGTACCAGGACCAGGTCACCCAACTGCGACGTGAGCTTCGGATGGTGGCCCTCCCCGGGCTCGCGGTGGACACGGTTGATGCCTTCGAGGGCGAGGAGGCGGACGTGGTCATCCTCAGCCTGGTTCGGAGCAACGAGGCGGAGCGGATCGGCTTCTTGAAGAAGGCCCAACGCCTGAACGTCGCGATCTCGCGCGCCAAGCAACTACTGGTCGTGGTCGGCGATATCGAGACCATGACCGGCCGAGAGGGGCAGGACCTGTACCAGCCCTTGCTGGACCATGTCGAACGCGAGGGCCGTGTGGCCGGCATCGGCGCGCTGCACGCGATGGATGCCGCGGTCGGGGGCCGTCGGGTGAATGGGCGGCGCCCCCGGCCGGGGGCGCCGGTTGGGCGGCCGTCACGCCGGCGCCGCCGGGGCTTCGGTCCGCGGCCCACGGTCGCTCCCGGCGCCACGACGGCGGCGGTCCCGGCCGAGGGGTCCGATGGAGCCCCGCCCGAAAGCGTGACGGCTCCGGCAAAAAAGTTCCGGCGGAGACGCGGACGCCGGCGCGGGTCCTATAACGGCGGGAGCAATGGCTCGCCGGCCGGCCCGACCGACGGTCAAGCTTCTTCGGGCGACTCGGCTGCGGCGAGTGCCGAATCCCGTGCGCCGCTGGTCCAGGCGGCCGAGCGGCCGGCCTGATCGTCGTCGAAACCCAGGCCCTCATCGACCTGGTCGACTGGCGCCGACGCGTCGGCGACCTCTATCGATTGACCGGCGAGCAAGCGCTGGCTGATTTCCGGGCAGGACGAGATGAGCTGTTTCGCACGCATCCCCAGTCGCCGATCCCTGCGGGCGAGCGGGCCGGCTTTGGCGGACTGGCGTACTTCGAGGCGGATCCGCGATACCGGTTCGAATGCGCCCTGGAACCGATCGCCGCGGGCGAGCTGGTCGAAATCGATACCGGCGGGGCGGATGGCGTGATTCGGTACCGACGCGCCGGCTCGCTGTCCTTTACGGTTGACGGGACTGACTGCCGGCTGACCGTGTTCAGCCTGGTGGGGTACGGGGGCGGCCTGTTCCTCCCCTTCCGCGATGGAACGTCAGGGCGGGAGACCTACGGCGGCGGCCGCTACCTCTTCGACACCATCAAGAACACCGATGGGTTGACGCTGGGACTAGTGGCCGGAGCGCCCGCGATGACGATCGACTTCAACTATGCCTACAACCCCTCCTGCGCGTATGACCCGCGGTGGGCGTGTCCGCTGGCGCCGCGCGAGAACTGGTTGACCGTGCCAATCCGCACCGGAGAGAAGGTGTATCCAGGACATGGCTAAGACGGCGCTGATCACGGGGGCTTCCGGCGGAATCGGCTATGAGCTCGCCCTGTTGTTTGCGCGTGATGGCTTCGATTGTGTTGTCACCGCGCGCAGCGAGGACAAGCTCCAGGCGCTGGCGGACCGGCTGCGACGCGAGCACGGGGTCGCGGTGCATGTGCTTGCGAAGGACCTCGCCAGGGCGGAGTCGCCCGCTGAAATCTGGTCGACCTTGCAAGCGATGTCGGTGCGCGTCGACGTGCTCGTCAACAATGCCGGCTTTCCAACCTACGGGTTCTTCTGGCAACTCGATGCCCGGACGGAGCTCGAGGAGTTGCAGGTCAACGTGGTGGCGCTGACGCATCTGACCAAGCTCTTCCTGCCCGGGATGATCGAGCGACGCGATGGACGGATTTTGAATGTGGCGTCGACCGCGGCCTTCGAGCCCGGGCCCTTGATGGCCGTCTACTACGCGAGCAAGGCTTACGTCCTGTCGTTTTCCGAGGCGCTGGCGAACGAGGTCAAAGGAACCGGGGTGAGTGTCACCGTGCTATGCCCGGGAATCACGCGCACGGGATTCCAGGCGCGCGGCCGGATGGAAGATTCGCGGCTGGTCCAGGGCGGGATGGCCGATGCACGCTCGGTAGCGCTCGCCGGCTATCGCGGAGTCATGGCGCGGAAGACCGTGGTCATCCCGGGGGTCTCGAACAAGCTCGTGCCGCTGGCGGTCAGGCTGGCCCCACGCTCGGTCGTGACCCAGATGGTGCACCGCGCGCAGAAGCCGGTCCGCTAGCGCCTAGCCCCGGCTCACGGGGTGGAGGCTGGCGGTCAGGTGGCCGACGAGCTCGCCGCCGGACATCGCCATGGCGAGTTCGTAGTGGAGGGCGTCGTCTTCCAACCAGATTCGACGCGCGATCACGGTCACGTCTTTCGCGCTCGGGGTCCGGGTGAGATGTGCACTCCGGAGCTCGAGGCGGGTGCCGCTGACCCGCCCCAGGCTGATCTCGGCAAAACCGATGGCCTGGGCCACGACCATTTCGACCTCGCTACCGCCGGTGGCCCGGATGTAGCCCGTCTCGGCGTGAAGGGGGCGGCCGTCGTCGATGGCCTGCGTGCGCTGGCTGTAGAGCAGGAATGGCTTGCCATTGTGCCCGAAGGTGACGTCTTCGCGATAGCGGAAGGGCTTGATGGTCGGGTATGCACCCGCGCCCTCGCCGCGCCAGGCTCCGAGCAAGAACGCGAGCGGGAGGAGGGCGGGATTGAGCTCGACCGTCGCCATGCCGGAATGGTAGATGAGGCTGGAATGCCCTCGGCAGGACTCGAACCTGCGACGCCTTCCTTAGGACGGAAGCGCTCTGGTCCCCTGAGCTACGAGGGCACGGGCGCGAACTACAGGAGAGGGTATCATTGGCAATTGCTGATCGGGGCGTAGCTCAGCCAGGTTAGAGTGCTCGGTTCGGGACCGAGAGGTCGGAAGTTCAAATCTTCTCGCCCCGACTCTCAGGCGAAGGCTAGGAGTCCGATTCCAAGCACGATGGCGACCGCACCGCCAAACCGTAGCCAGAGGCCCTCTCGCTCGCGCAGGCGCCAGATTCCCCAGGCCGTCACCAGGACGATCGCCGATTCGCGCACCGGCGCGATCACCGCAAGCGGCGCGATGCTCAGGGCCAGGAGGATCATGAAGTAGGCGGCCGTCATGAGTCCCCCGACGACGATCGCGATCGGTAGCCGGGGCGGGTGGCCGTCGACCCCTCTTCCCCCCAGGGTCGTGTACGCACGGAGGAGAATGGCGGCAAACAGCCACAGAACCCAGCCATAAAGCCAGGGGGGTGCGAGCCGCACCCCGACCCGATCCAGCGAGGTGTAGGCGGCGATCATCACCCCGGTCGCGACCGCCGGAACGAGCACGCCGGCCGCGGCCGACGGACGCCGGACGGACCAGATACCCGCCAGCAGCAGGAGGACGCCGATCAAAGCGAGCGGGTGGAGCCGTTCACCCAGGAGCAGGAGTCCGACGACCACTGCCAGCAGGGGCGCCGTCCCCCGGGCGATCGGGTAGACGACGGAGAGTTCCCCACGCCGGTATGCCGTCGAGAGAAAGATGAAATACACAAGCTCCATCAGGGCGGAGATCCCCGCCAACGCCCAGGCAGCGGGCGGGAGCCCCGGTCGACCGTGCAGGACCCAGGCGACACCCACCAGGGGGAAGGAGAGGACGGTCCCCCAGGCGACGGCCCGCGCGGAGAGCAGCAGCGGGTTGCCTGATTCCTTCAGCAGGGCATTCCAGCCCGCGTGGCAGACCGCCGCCACCAGGACCAGGGGCCACACCGCCAGAGGCACCCCCGGAGTCTAGCCAGCCGCCCGGCGCCGATCTGGCCAGGCACTCGTCCCGCCGGAAGACCGCCTGACGCCTGCCGACGCTCGGGTCAAGCCCGCTAGGGCCAGAACAGATGGCCGAGCAACATGCCGATGACCACGGCGACCATGTAGCCGGTGCGCGGGTAGGCTCGGACCAGGGACCGAACCAGGTTCGTGATCGGGTCCCGACCTCGCGCCAGGGCGAGCGTCTCGCTCACCATCATGAAAAAGATCACCCCGACAAAGATCGTGACGATCAGGGAGAGGATGGCGCCCGCGCTAATTTGCAGCATGCGGGCCCCTTGGCTCACCGAGGCGGCGCGGCGCCGGGGCCAGCAACCCTCGCCCCGAGCCCCACAAGAAGTGCCCGAGAACGATCCCGACGACGATCGCGATGGCAAAGGCCCAGCCCGGAAAGTCATGCACGAAGCCGCGAAAATATTCCGTGATCGGCTTGTTCCCGGTGAACAGCGCCCACGTCTCGAAGATCATCAGCAGAAAGATCGCACCGACAAACCCGGTCACCAGCAACGAGAAGACTGTGCTGCGATTCCAGGTCACGGCCGAGTCCCGTCGACCTCCGCGGGCACTTTGCGGATCGCGTTGAGGAAGGAGGCCGGCGTGAGCACCCCCACGAAATGCTCATCCTCGATGACGGCGATCCAGGCGGCCTGGTGAATCAACATCTGGGAGAAGGCGTCGTACAGCGTGCCGTCGGCCTGGATGGTTGCGTCCACCGGCCGGATGCGCTCCCGCACGCGCCCGTCGCCGGCGCCGATCGTTTCTCGGTCGAGCTCCCCCAGAAACCGCCCATCCTGGTCGAGCACGACGGCCCGGGGGGCCATATCCAGGACGCGCCGCGCTTCCGTTACCGGGTCGTCCGCGTGAACTGTGGGGGGGTGCTCGAG
>CAAGKR010385931.1_pt1 | contig 15338 bp, 12 predicted proteins | sample 2556971 | NCBI WGS metagenome assembly CAAGKR01 (sample SAMEA5207829, study PRJEB30636) | soil metagenome | biome: forest; feature: boreal; material: soil | place: USA | collected 2011-09 | depth 1 m | reverse complement strand
CCGGGACAGCGCCGCATGCGGCGCTGTCTTCCTCAAGATTGAATGGATGGGAGCCGGCGCCGATGAGTCACGTCATGCTGAGCGGTCTTTGCTTCGGAGCGAGTGCCGCTACCGCGCGTCGAGCACACGCTCGCGCTGATATCGGCGCAACATCCTCCGCGCGCCCGCGAGCGCGGCGAGCAGGAGCGCGAGCGGCACGAGCACCGCCGCGGCAAGGAGGAACCCGACTAGCATGACGAGGAGCACTCGGCCGGCGTCATGGAGTCCTCGGTGGAACGTGAGTCCTTCGCTTCGGGCGTGCCCGTCCCCTAGAACGGTCACTTCGACCTCAGCCGTGCTGGCGCGTTGCGAGACTGCGTGGAGCGCGGCCTGCGCCTGGGCGATCGCGATGCGCGCCTGTGAGAGCTGCGCGCGGAGGCTATCGACCTCCCCTTCGGTAGTCGCTGCGGCGAGTGCGCGGAGCAGCGCGCGCCGCTCGGCAATCGCATCGCCGACTCGCTGACGCGCCGCGTCGTAGGTGCTGGTGATGTCTTGTAGCGATTGACTCTCGGCGCGAACCGGCGCCAGCCGGCCCAGCGAGGCCAGGTCGGCGTTGAGCCGTTGACTCGGCAGCCTCAGCATGAGCGTTGCTTCGCTCGCGCCTTCGTGCTGTACCTGCACGTGGGAGCTCTCCACGAAGCCTTCGCCGCTCACGGCAAGCCGAGCCACCCGGTCGGCTGTCGCCTGGACGTCTTGGGGAGTCGCGCTCAAACTTATGGACGCCGCCAGTTCCTGAACGCGCCCCGGAGCGGCGGCGGGTCCGCCGGGCGTCGGCGCGACCGGCAAGAATGCGCCGCTCGCACTTGCTCCGTTCGAGCTTGCGCGCGCTCCGTTTGTGGTCGCGCTCGTCCCCTTCGCGGTGGCAGTCGACGGCCGACTCGCGCCCGCCGAACTTCCGGCGTCGAGCCTGGCGGAGCCGACTGACTGAGGCGCAGGCTGGGGAAGTGCCTCCGTCGCTGTACGTGTACGCCAGGGAGCGGCGGCGACCACGACGGCCGCGAGAACCACGCAGATCGTCCCGGCCAGGGCGGGCACACGGAAGCCACCGGAGCGCAGGAACCACCCCAGGCGGCCGGACAGTCTGGAGGCACCGCTCGGGCCGGTAGCACCGCTCGGGCCAGTCTGGTTAGCCGGTGTCGTGGACCGAGCCGATCGACGCGCGTCGTGTGCCCCGGTCGCGCCCGACGCGGATATCGGGTTGGCGCGAGAGCGGGCGCTCCCGCGAACGAGCTCCTCGTGAAGGTGGCGCTGGAACTCCGGTGTCATCGGCGGCGCCAGTGTGCGCACGTCCTCGCGCAGCTCGCGCCAGGAGTCGGCCGCGGGCCCACTGGCGCTCCCGGTGAGAGCAGCCTCGAGCGCAACGCACCACGCCTCGTCTTGGCTCACCGTGGTAGCGCCCGGAAAGGGAACGATCCTCATGCGACCTCCTGTCCGTCGAGCTCGCTGCAACTCTCGCGCAAGCGCGTGAGAGCTCGACACAGACGGGTGCCGGCGTTGGATTCGCTGATCCCCAAGGCTCGCGCGAGCTCGCCATTGGAGAGTTGGCCATGGAACTTGAGCAGCACCACCTCACGCTCGCGCAGCGGCAACGATTCAAGCGCCTCACGCACGGTCGCGCGGCGCTCGACATCCTCGAGCGCCTCTCCCGGGTCGCGATCGCAAGAGGGCTCCTCCGTCAGCTCAAAGCGAGATTGGCGCCGTCGTCGGCGCAACTCGTCGAGCGCAGCGTTGCGTGCGATCGAGAACAGCCACGCGCGCGGGGTTCCCCTGCGACGATCGAGGCGTGAGCGCGAGCGATAGAGACGCTCGAACGCGAGCGCCGTCACGTCCTCGGCCGCGCTCCTGTCGCCGAGCAGCGAGATGGCATACGCATGCACGTCACCTCCACATTCCCGGAAGAGCGCATCGACGGACCCCCGATCGAGTGCATCGGGCACAGCCGCCGCACTGACCCGCGAGGCATGGTCATCGGAAGTGGGCACGGTTCTGTTCATCAACCTAACTACGTTCGAGGACGAAGGTCCGTCACAGGTGTTTGGCCTAACCCTCTTCAGGCAGCCGCCGGCTCGGCCAAGACCTCGGGTGCCTCTTCGTGGCGCAGGTCGCTCTCGCGGACCAGCAGCAGCGCGAGCACGGCGCCCATGAATGCCATACCGCTGCCGACGAGCAGGATGACGGAGAAGCCGTGGGTGAAACCCTCGCGCGCGGCGTTCACGATCGGTGCGGGCGCGCCGGACGGGAGGGTGCCCGAGGAGACCGCCTCCGCCAGACCGCGTGCCCGATCTCCGTTCACACCCGGTAGGAGATCCTGGATCCGCTGTCTGGAGAGGGCCAGGAACAGGGCGCCGAGCCCCGCCGTGCCAGACGCGATCGCGACCTGGCGGAAGGTGTCGTTGATGCCCGATGCCACACCGCTCATCCGCTCGGGCACGGTCGAGAGCGCCACGTTTGCGAGCACGGGGTTGACGACGCCCACGCCGAGACCGCCGACGATAAAGCCGGGGAGCAAGACCGTCCATGAGTCATCGGCTTTGGCAGTGCTCATCAGAGCGAGTCCGAGCCCGGTGACCGCGAGCCCGCCGGCCAATAGCACGCGCGCAGGGACCTTCCCCTCGAGCGCCGCCGTTGCACCCGCGACGAAGAACGAGCCCACGGTGAACGGCAGGTAGCGCAGACCGGCTTGCAGCGGCGAGAGGTGCTCGATCTCTTGCAGGTAGAGCGTGATGTACAGGAACAGCGCGAACATCGAGCCGCTGAGCGCGAATGCGGCGATCTGGGCGCCGGTGAAGGCATGACTGCGGAACAGGTTCAGGGGGAGCATCGGCTGCGCGACGCGCAACTCGATCGCGATGAACGCCACGAACAGCACGATCGCCGTGGCGACCAGCGCGAGTATCGCGCCAGAGGCCCAGCCGTCGTCGTTGCCGCGCAGCAGCGCGAGCACGAGCAGCGCGTTGGCGGCCGAGAACGTGACGGTGCCTCCCCAGTCCACGCCGCGGGCTGTCTCATCGCGCGATTCGGCGACCTTGAGAATCGTCACGACCATCGCGGCGATGCCCACGGGGATGTTCAGGAAGAAGATCGACTGCCACCCGATGGCCTGGGTCAGTGCGCCGCCGACGAGTGGGCCAAGTGCCACCGCGACACCGATGGTCGCTCCATAGATCGCGGTGGCGCTCGCGCGCTCAGCGCCTCGCCACTCCTGTGCCAGCAGGGCCAGCGACACCGCGAACATCACGGCACCCCCGACACCCTGAAGCGCGCGCGCGATGTTCAGCACCGTTGGGGTACCGGCGAGCCCGCAGAGCAGCGAGGCCACGGTGAAGATCCCGATGCCCGTCACAAACACACGCTTGCGCCCGAGCCGATCGGCGAGCGACCCAGACGTGAGGACGAAGGCGGCGAGCGTGAGCGCGTAGGCGTCGATGACCCATTGGAGGTCGGTGAACGACGAATGAAGGTCCTTGCGGATGCTCGGCAGGGCGGTGTTGACGACCGTGATGTCGAGCAGCAACATGAACGTCGCCACGCACACCGCGATCAGAGTCCACCACTTGCGTTCCATCTTGACGTCCCTTCCTAGGCGCTAAAAACATGTAGGCAGACCCGGCGACCTGCGGAGCCGGCCTACGTTAGCGCGGGCGCGAAGGCCACAGTCTCAGGGTGCGCTGTCGGCTCGCGACCTTGTATCTCCATCCCTTTCAACCGGCAGTAGGGGAGTCGCGCTGCCCAGAGGACCCGGTGAGGAGGTGTCGCGGCCGAACAGGAGCGCCACATTCCAGTCGATCAGCAAGCGCAGCTTACGTCCCAGCCCCGGCATCAAAAGCAAGTGGTAGGTGCGTGCGATGAGCCACGCCGGCAGGCCGCGCCAGCGCACTCCGAGCGTGATCGCCACCGCGCTGTTGTGACCGAGCTCTGCCACCACCCCGGCGGTGCGATAGCGAAACGACCGCGCAGGTCGATCTTCAAGCGCAGCCGCGATGTTGCGGGCCACCAGCCGACCCTGGCGGATCGCGTGCTGAGCGGTCGGCGGACACGCATGTCCAGGCCTGGCGGGATCGGGGACGGCGGCACAGTCGCCTATCGCCCACACTCCGGGGCGCCCCGCAACGCGCATCTCCCTATCCGTGACGACACGCCCGCCGCCGTCGAGCTGTAGCTGGAGCGAGGCGACGACCGGGCTGGGACGCACACCCGCCGTCCACACGACCGTGCGCGCGGCGATGTGCTCGCCGGTGGAGAGGATCGCCCCGCCCGCCGTGACACTCTCAAGCGTCGTGCTCGTGTTGATCTCGATGCCGCGCCCTCGCAGCTCGCGTGCCGCGAACGACGACAGACTCGGAGGCACCTCTGGCATTATTCGCTCACGCGCCTCGACAAGCACCCAGCGCATCCCCGCCGCGCGAGAGCGGGGATAAAACTCGATCGCTTGCGTCGCGAAGTCCTGTAGCTCAGCGAGCCCCTCGAGGCCGGCGTAGCCCGCTCCTATGAATACGAAGCCGAGATACTCGGCGCGCAGCATGGGGTCCTCGAGCGACTCGGCGATGTCCAAGCAGGTGAGGACCTGGTTGCGAAGCGCCGTGGCGTCAGCCAGCGACTTCAGCCCTGTGGCGTGCTCGGCCAGCCCCGGGATCGGCAGGGTACGCGAGATCGATCCGAGCGCTACCAGCAGATGATCGTAGGGAAGCTCGATCCGCTCCCCATCGACGCGGCGCACCGCAAGCGCGCGGCGCTCCGGATCGGCGCCGATCACCTCTCCGATGACAAGGGCGGTGCGCCGCAACTGCGAACGCAACGGGACGACCACATGACGCGGATCGAGCGTGGCTCCCGCCGCTCCCGGCAGCAGCGGCGTGTAGAGCATGAAGTTGGCGTCGTTGACGAGCGTCACACGCGCGCCGCGCACGGACGCGATGCGCTCCAGAGAGCGAGCCGCGTAGAAGCCGCCAAAACCACCACCCGCGATCAGAATGCGCGTCGTCATCGACATCACCCTAGAGCCGCGTATTGTCGTCGGGGTGCTGCCCTTGACCGCAAGTACCGATCGCTACTCGCGCAGCGCTCTCTGCTCCGCCGCTTGTGCGAGCCGCGCGTAGACACCCACGAGCAGCTCGCTGAGGTTGACATCCCCGACCTCGACCGGAGCAGGCCCAAGCTGGCGCAGCAAGGCGTCGGGTGCCTCGCCGGCGAGCGGATTCACGTGGAGGGCCTCAAGCTCGGGACCGCAGGACCAGAAAGAGTCGAGCACGGTGGACAGGGGCGCCCCTGGTTCGAGCGCGCGAGGGACATCCGCCGACCGTGCGCTTGCCCCGCCGCCGCGAGCGGCGGGCGCGCGCCGCGCGCGCAGGCGCTCCACGAACTCGTCCCGATCGCGTCCTCTCCAGGTGAAGATCAGGAATGGGTCCTCGTCGAAGCGCTCGGCGAGGATGTAGTAGGCGGCCGCGATGTGCTTGCACGGGTTCTCCCAGTCCGGGCATGTGCACGTCGCGGTGAGCTCGCCGGCGGAGCGCGGGAACAGCGCAAGCTTGCACGAGGCGAGGAGATCCTCGATGTCGTGCGGCATCTCACCCGCAAGCAGCTTCGCGAGCGGCAGGGCCTGCGAGGCCATCGCCTTCTCGGCCCGGCGCCACTGGTTCTCGGAGAGCGCCTTGAAACGGATGCGCACGCGATAGGGCGAGTAACGCGACCCCTGGACCTTCGCCAACACCACCCCGTGCTCGACCTCCAGCTCGACGACCTGGCCGGCGCGAGCGTAGGTGCGCCCGCGCTTCAGCCGCGAGCCGGCGCCAAACGACTCGAGCAGCTCGATGAAGCGTTGGGACCACCACGTGTCGCCAATCGTCCCGCGCCGGCTGCGCGCCTCGATGCCCCCCTGCGCGGGCAACGGCCGCGAGGCCTCGTAGAAGGGGTAGTGGTCGTAAGGGGCCATCGCTAGTTGCCAGTCGAGGTCGCACCCTGACGGGCATACCCAGGGGGCACACGGCAGGCAGTCGAGGGGGCCATGGTCAGTCCGCGACCGCGTCGGCCGAGAGCGTCACGAGCTCGCGCAGCTGGGCCGTGTCGAGCTCGGTGATCCAGGCCTCGCCGGTGCCCACGATGCGATCCGCAAGGTCCTTCTTGCGATTGATGAGCGTGTCGATGCGCTCCTCGAGCGTGCCCACACACGTGAGCTTGCGCACCTGCACGTTCTTTTTCTGCCCGATCCGGAACGCCCGGTCGGTCGCCTGGTCCTCGACCGCGGGGTTCCACCAGCGGTCGAAGTGGACCACGTGGTTGGCGGCGGTCAGGTTGAGGCCGGTGCCGCCCGCCTTCAGCGACAGCACGAACACCGAGGGTCCCTCCTCGGACTGGAACCGCTGCACCATCTCGTCACGAGCGCTCCTGGAAGTGCCGCCGTGCAGGAACATGACCTCGCGGCCAAGTCGCTCCTGGAGGTGGGCTCGCAGCATGTGCCCGAACTCGGCGAACTGTGTGAAGCACAGCGCGCGGTCGCCCTCGGCGAGCGCTTCGACGAGAATCTCCTCAAGGCGCGCCAGCTTGCCCGAGCGCCCATCCAGGTGAGAGCGATCCTTGAGCAGGTGGGCGGGGTGGTTGCAGACCTGCTTGAGCTTGATCAGCGCCGCGAGGATGATCCCGGAGCGTTCGATCCCTGCGGCCTGCCCCGCCTTTTGAAGCATCTCCTCAACCACCGCCTCGTAGAGGCTCGCCTGCTCCTTGGTCAAGTGGCAGTCCACGCGCATCTCGATCTTCTCGGGCAGGTCGCCGATGATCTGCTTGTCGGTCTTCAGGCGACGCAGGATGAACGGGCCCGTCGCCTGGCGCAAGCGCGCGGTGGCGTGCTCGTCGCGGTAGCGCTCGATCGGCGTCGCATAGCAGCGCTTGAACGTCGCCGCCGGCCCCAAGAGCCCCGGGTTGAGGAAGTCCATGATCGAGTGAAGCTCGCTCAGGCGGTTCTCCACCGGCGTGCCCGTGAGCGCGACGCGGTGACGGCCCGGCAACGAGCGAATCGCACGCGTCTGCTTGGTGTCGATCGTCTTGATGTTCTGCGCCTCGTCGAGCGCGATCCGCTCCCACTTGACCGCGGCGAGCGTCTCGCGGTCGCGGGTCGCGAGCGCGTAGGTGGTGATCGTGAGATCGCTCGCGCGCGCGGCGCGCGCAAACCTCTTGTCGGCGAGCCGCTCGGAGCCGTGGTGCACATGAACGCGCAGGCTCGGCGCGAACCGCCCGGCCTCGCGCTCCCAGTTGCCCACCACCGACATCGGACACACAAGCAGCGTCGGCGCGATGCGCTTGCGCCGCGTGGCGGTGGCAGTCCTTTGGGGTGCCCCATCGGACTGCCTGCCGTGTGCCCCTTGGGTATGCCCTTCGGGGTGCGACCCATTCGCACGCCGCTCGGCATGTTCGCGCTCGGCGAGCAACAGCGCCAAGAGCTGCACCGTCTTGCCGAGGCCCATGTCGTCCGCCAGGCACGCGCCGAGGCCGAGACTCGACAGGAATGAGAGCCACGCGAGCCCGCGCTGCTGGTAGGGACGCAGCTCCCCCTCGAAGCTCGCCGGGGTGGGAACCTCACGCAGCCTGCGCTCGCCGTTGGTGCTCAGCAGCTCCTTGAGCCACCCTCCGGCCTCGATCTCGACAGGGGGCGCGTCGGCCTCGGCGCCGGCGCCAAGCTCGAGGCTCTCGCGGATGAGCTCCCCCGCCGGCGCCTTGCCCCGCTCGGCGCGACGCTCGAAGAACGCGAGCGCCGCCTCGACATCCTCCGGGCGCAGCACGATCCAGCGCCCGCGAGCCATCACAAGCGGCAGCTTCAAGGCCGCCAGCTCGCGCAGCTCGGCCAGCGTGAGCGTGGCATCGCCGACCGCGATCCTCCACTCATAGGCACACAGGCCGTCGAGTCCGAACAGGCCGCTCCCCTCCTCGATCTCGCCGAACGGCTCCACTTTCAAGGTGAGGCGCAACCGCTTGTTCCACCATGGAGGGGCGAGCACGCCGAAGCCGGCCTGCTCGAGCGCGGGCGCGGCATCGCGCACGAACCCGATCGCGGCCTCGGGCGCCAGATCGACGCCCGTGGGCGCTGCCTCGCGCAAGGCCGGCTCAAGGGCGGGCCACAATCGCAGCGCATGACCGAGCCCGCCGAGCAATCGCTCCTGCGGATCGGCCAAGCGATGGCCGAGCGCTTTCAAGCCATCTCCATTGGAGCGCCACACCTCCTGGGCCGGCACGAGCACGCTCGGATCGTCCTTGGCTTGGAGCAGAAACTCGACACGCCAAGAGTCGGCATCCAGACCGTCATCGTCCGGACCCAATCGACCAGGCTGGTCGTTTGACTCGCCCTCGCCTCCGTCGTCGTCGTCGTCGGACCCTGCCCCGCCGGCTGTGTCGGCAACAAGCCCAAGCCTCTCCTCCGGTTCCTCTGGCTCGCACAGCCGAAAGCAGGTCCGGAACATGCGGTGCTCGGAGTACCGCTCCCCCGCCTGGCGCCACTCGTCGAGCTCCTCGGCGAGCACTGCCAGCTCCCGCTCATCCCCATCGATGGTCGGATCGGGGGCCGTCAACGCCGCGATCCACGCGTCGACGACGGGCAGTCGACGCTTGGCGCGTCGGCGCGCCCGCTGCCCGGTGAGACCGTCGGCGAGGAAGCCTCGCGCGCACGCGTCGACGACGGTCCCCAACAGATCTCCCACCACGGCCTCGGCCGCATTGCCCTCCTCGGAGCCCGAAGTCTCCGCTCGCAGGAGCGGCGGCATCGCCGCGGCCAGCATCCGCACGCGCTCGACGTCCTCGGGATCGCCGGGCATCATGCGCCACCACGCGACCCACGCCTGCTCGCGCCTGACCAAGGCGGGGAGCAGGCGGCCGCGCGCGACCAGCTCGAGCGATAGCTTGCCAGCCTCGGCCAGGAACCGCAATGAGTCGCCGACCGCTACCCCCGCGGACGGCTGGGCGTCGCCCGCGTAGCGGGTGGCGGGCAGTGCGAGCAGCAGATCGAGCGCGGCAATCGGCCCCAGCTCGATCGCCGGCACCACCCAGGGATCGAGTAGCTCCGGACTGCCGGTGAGCCGCTCCTCGTCTCCCCGCAACAGCCGCGGGGAGTGCTGCGGGCCCTCGTCGAAGGACGGCAACATCAGGTGCAATTCGCGCTCGAGGAAGGCGTCGGATTCGGGTGAGACCCCCACCGCGTCGAGCGCCCCAGCCAGATCCCTCGAGGGACAGGCAAACGGATGCTTGCGAGCCCGCGGCTTCGCCGGCCTGCCCCCACGACGCCGCGGAGCCCGCACGGGCAGATCCGAGCCCTCTCCCCACACGCAAAGCCTCGAGTCCCGCGACCAGATGGCGTGAAGTGCGATCACGAGCGCATTCTGTCGCGGCGAACGGACACGTTGGCTGCGAACGGTCATTTGCTGTTCCACTCGGCGCATGCGCCGAGTGGTGGGGCCGCACATGTGCGGCCCCACCGACCCGTGCATGCACGGGTCGGGCGACCGGTACATGTACCGGTCGCGCCGGGCACCGAATCCCTGTTAGCGCTGCCCTCGCGCCGCGACGAGGATAGGCTGGCATTTGGCCTGCGCGCTGCGGAACTGGGCGCTGCTCGTGTTCAGAGCTTTGCTGTTGAAGATCGGTCCGTTGCCCGAGGTGTTTGGCGCCGGCAGGCTCACGCCGTTTTCGCGCATGCATGCCGCGAACTTCGAGAGCGCCTGTTTGAACACTGGGCTGTTGAAGCGAGCGCCACCGCCACGGAAGGTACTGGCGCCGCACTTCTTCAGAGCGGCTTCGTACTGTGCCCGAGTCACGCCCTTGGGGAGCTGTGGACCGCCGCCTCCGCCGAGGAGGCGGCCGGCGCCCGGCGGACGTCGCTGGCCGGGCGTGCGGGGGGGCAGCGCGATGCCGTTCTTCTGCAGGCATTCGCGAACTGCGGCGAAGCGTCCTCCGCGACCGCCGGCCGTGGTGGCGGTCGCGGCGCTCGCGCCGGTGCTGCTCGTCGAGGAGCCTCCACATGCTGCCAGTGCGAGGGTGCCGAGCACCAGGACCAGCGCCGTCGCTGCGGGCTTCCTTATGTGGTCGATGTGAGGCATGCGGTTCCTTTTCCGGTCGTCTGTCATTTGACCTGTCATCGGGCGCGCATCCCGCCTTGCGGCGATCCGTCTGCCCGCAAGATTTCCCTATCCGCCGTTGCCGAACAGAGATGGTTCACTGCCGCCGGCCTTCCCACTCGAGCCCTGACTCGAGCCCCCGAAGGGGGAGGCCGACACGCCTCCTTCGCCGCTACCGCCCACGCGGATCGATTCGGCGCCGATCGCACCGTCTGCGCCGGTGGTCCCCGTCACGATGACGGTTTCCCCCGGGTGGATGCTCTTGGCGCTGGCTTTCACGGACTTGGTCACGGTCGATCCGGGGGAGGTCGTCACCTTCACGGTGTTGCCCTGCGTGTTGGTCACGTAGAGAGTCGCTCCCTGGGTGAATACGACCTGCCCGATGGTCGCCCCGCTTCCGCCCGCGCCGGCAAAGCCGCCGCTCACGCTGGAGCCGCCGCTCGCGCCGCTGCCCGTTGCACTGCCCCTGAGCCGCCCGAACCTCGCGGCCGCACCTGCGCCGGCCCCGCCGGCGGAGCTCGTCGAGGAGGTCTGGCCCTTCTCCACGAGTACGCCCGCGACGAATCCACCCGCGGTCAGGAGCATCGCCATCAGCGCGCCCGAGGTCGGGGTGAGCAGGCGCCGGCGCGGCCGACTGGGTAGCTCCTGCGGTTCCTCTATCCACACGCCGTCGTCCTCGACCGGCTCGTAGTCGGGCGGCTCATCGACCGTCGTGTTCTGCGCGGGTGGCACATCTGTTGTGGGGTTCTCGTTGGACATGAGGGGCTCCTCGTTAGGGAAGGGTGGCTCACTCAAAGCGCAGCGCTTCGATCGGTCTGAGGGTCGCGGCGCGTGCGGCGGGGTAGGTGCCGAAGAACAGGCCGGAGAGCCCCGCCGCGCCGAAGGCGAGAAAGATCGAATACGTGGCGACTTCCGGTTGGACGCCGGCGATCTTGAATTGGCTGCCAACGATGCCGACCAGCACGCCGGTCAGGCCACCGAACAGCGAGACGAGCAGGGCCTCGGTGAGGAACTGCGTCAGGATGTCGCTGCGTCTGGCGCCGATCGCCTTGCGGATGCCGATCTCGCGAGTGCGCTCGGTGACGGACACGAGCATGATGTTCATCACGCCGATCCCGCCAACGAGCAGGGAGATCGCGGCGACCTCGCCGAGAAGCGTGGTGAACACGCTGCTCGTCGAGTTCGACGCTTCGAGCAGCGATCCCTGGTTGAGGACCCGGAAGCCCGGTTCTGAGGTGTTCTTGATCTTGTGGCGTTCCTCGAGGATCTGGGTGACCTCCCCTTCGGCGGCGTTGAGCGTGGACTGCGAGTTGCCCTCGACGGTGATCGAGTTGATCGATCCGTAGCCGGTGAGCGAGTCCTGCACGGTGCTGATCGGGGCCATCACGACGTCGTCCTCGTTGGTGGCGCCATTGGATCCCTTGGAGGCTAGGACGCCGACGACCTGGAAGTTGCTGCCGTTCACCTTGATGTTCTGACCGACGGGGCTCGCCCCGACGAAGAGTTCCTGCTCGACGGTCTGCCCGATGACGGCAACCCGCTGGTGCGTGCTCACATCGGCAGACTCGAAGGTCGCGCCTTCCTGGACCTTGTAGCTGTGAGCCGTCAGGTACGAGGGCGTGGTGCCCAGGAACGAGGAGGGTTCGTAGCTCGAGCTGTTGTAGACGAGTTTTACGCCGCCGGCATTCACGACCGGCGAGGCGCTCTTCACGTCCGGGGCCTGGTTGGAATTCTGGAGGGCTTCGGCGTCCTGCTTGGTCAGCGAGATGCTCGTCGAGCTGCTCACGCGCGCGCCTCCGCGGAAGCCGCCGGTCATCACGACAAGCACGTTCGTGCCGAGGCTGTCGATGCTCGCCTGCACCGCCTTGGAGGAGCCGTTGCCAACCGCGATCAGAACGATCACCGAGGCGACACCGATCGTCATCCCGAGGATCGTCAGGCCCGAGCGGAGCTTGTTGGTGGTGATCCCGCCCCATGCGATGCGCAGCGTCTCGAAGCCGATCATGGTTGCCTGCTCACCGTGCTCGCGGCGCCGGAATGCGCGGACTTCTGACCGTGAGGCGCGGGTGGCGGATCGTGCCGGGCGCGTGAGCGGTCGTCCTGGACGATCTCCCCGTCGCTGAGCCTGATCGTCCTCTTGCTCTGCGCCGCCACGTCGGGCTCATGGGTGATCAGCACCACCGTGCGTCCTTCGGCGTTCAGTCGCGAGAAGACCGCGAGAACATCCTCGGTGGAGTGCGAGTCGAGGTTGCCGGTTGGCTCATCCGCGAGGATCAGCGACGGGTTCGTCACGATCGCCCTGGCGACGGCGACCCGCTGCTGCTGGCCGCCGGATAGCTCCGACGGCTCGTGGCGCAGGCGATCGGTCATTCCCACGGCGCCGAGTGCCTCCTCGGCGCGACGGCGGCGCTCTGCCCGCCCCATGCCCGCGTAGGCGAGCGGCAGCTCCACGTTGGCGACGGCGCTGGTCCGCGGTACGAGGTTGAAGCTCTGGAAGACGAACCCGATCTTGCGGTTGCGCAGGTCCGAGAGATCGTCCTGGTCCATCGCGCTGACATCCGTGCCGTCGATGAGATAACGACCGCTCGTGGGAATGTCCAGGCAACCGAGGATGTTCATCAGCGTGCTCTTGCCGCTGCCCGAGCTGCCCATTACGGCCACGAAATCTCCACGATCGATGCGCAGCGAGACGTTGCGAAGCGCACGTACCTTGATCTGGCCCAGGTCATAGACCTTCGTGACCTCGTGCACCTGGATGACCGACATCTGACGGCGGTCGTTCTCCGTGGAGAAACCGCCGGTGGGCAGGCGGGCGACCACCGGGCGCTCGCGTGGCGTGCGCATCCGGGCCAACGGGCCGATCGAGCCGAACCGCCTTCTCGGTCTCGTCATCCGCCGCCCCTGCCGCCGCCGCCCGGGAATCCGCTCCCGCCGAAACTCCCGCCGCCGAGGGCGCCGCCGCTACGTCCGCCGAGCCTCGAGGTGATGCTTGTACTGCCGCTGGTGGTCGCGATCGGCAGCACGATTTCTTCTCCCGCATTCAGTCCGCTGAGGACGATCGTCGAGCTGTTTCCCGCCAGACCGGCGATCACCGCCTGGCGGACCCGCTTGCCCCCCCGCACGACGGTGACCGCTCTGCCGGAGATCGCGCTGGTCGGAACGTTGATGCCTTCCTGTTGTTTTACAACGACTTCCGCCGAGGCGCTCATCCCCGGCTTCAGCGCGGATGCCGCCTGGTCGAGCTGGAATGTCACGGGGTAGCTCACCACGCCGCTGTTGCTCGTGGAGAGCGTCGCGACGCTCACGACATGGGCAGCGAGCTTGAGTCCTTCGAGCGCTTCGACCGTCACCGTGGCCGGCTGGCCGACGTGCACGTGAACGATTTCGGACTCGCTCAGCGGCACCACGAGCTGCATCGTGCCTAGATCGCTGAGGACCGCGAACGCCGAGCTGGATGACGAGGAGCTCCCGGAGCTGCTGCTGCTCGACGAGCGACCGCTCGAACTTGCGGCGCCCGTGCCCGCGGTGCTGCCGCCGGCCGTGCTCGAGGAGCTCGCCGACGTCGAGGCCTTGCTCGTGCCGCCGCCGGACACGCTTTCCCCGACTTCGCCCGAGAGCGAGACGATCGTGCCGTTGTCCGGCGCGTAGAGCCTGGTGTTAGCCACCGACTGTTCGTCGCTCTGCACCGCGAGCCTGTCGCTCTTCGCCGACGCTCTCGCCGAGGCGAGGTTCGCTTCCCGGGTGGCCGCGCTCTGTTTGGATTTTTCGGAGGTGGTCGTGGAGCCGCTCGATTTACTCGTGCTCACGCTCGCGGTCGTCGCGACGGCTGTCGACGCCGTCGGTTTTCCGCCGGCGGCGGAGCCCCCACCGCTCTGCCCCGAGGACGTTTCACCGCCGTTTTCTTCCTCCTGGGAGAGCGTCGCTTCGGCCGCCTGCAGGGATGTCTTGGCCTGTTCGAGAGTCACTTCGGCGCTCTGGGGGTTCAGTTCCGCGAGCAACTTGCCCGAGGTCACGTACTCACCCTGGGTGACGTAGATCCGTTGCACCACTCCCGCGGTCTTGAAACCGAGGTTGAGCTGGGTGGCGGCCTGGATGTTGCCGCTGCCCGAGACGGTCGACTGGACGACTCCGCTGTGCACCGTGACGACGCGCGTCTGCACGCTGGCTGCCTGTTCGGGCGGGCCGACGAGCACGGCTGCGAGCACGATGAGCGCCAGGGCGCCGGCGCCGAGAGCGACTGTGAGCCACTGCGGTGTGCGTTGTTGGGCGGATGTCATACGCAACCGAGGATCGCCGCCGCAACCAAGAACTTCGTAAGAAGTCGACCCAGCGCCCCTCTTATGCGTTTCTTCTCCGCCGCTGACAACCTACCCTTGAGAGTCATGGGCGTGGAAACTTTGCAATGAGTGCGCCTGACACGCTTGACCGCCGGACGGCAGCGGGCCTTGTACCCCGGATACTTGTCGTCGACGACGAGCCCGCCGTGCGCCAGGCACTGGCGCGCGCGCTCGCGCTCGAGCGATACGAGATCGCGCTTGCAGCCGACGGCGAGCAGGCGCTCGATCTGCTCCGAGAGGGGAGCTATGAAGCGGTCCTGCTCGACATCATGATGCCGGGCATGAGCGGCCTCGAGATGTGCAGGCGGATGCGAAGCAGCGGCAATCGCACGCCGGTGCTGATGCTGACCGCACGCGATGCGATCGATGACCGCGTCGCCGGTCTGGACGCGGGCGCCGACGACTACCTCGCCAAGCCCTTTGCGCTGCGCGAGCTGATGGCACGCGTGCGCGCGCTGCTGCGCCGCGGCGGTGGCGAAGGCGAGGATCTGCAGCCGCTCGCCTACGCGGACCTCACGCTCGACCCGGTCAGCTATGAGGTCCACCGGGGGACTCGCGAGCTGCCGCTCACGCGCACGGAGTTCCGTTTGCTCGAGCTGTTCCTACGCCACCCCCGTCAGGTGCTAACGCGCTCGGTGATCTTCGAGCACATATGGGGCTATGACTTCGGGCCGAGCTCCAACTCGCTGGGCGTCTACGTCGGCTACCTGCGCCGCAAGACCCAGGCGGGCGGCGAGCCGTGCCTGCTGCACACCGTGCGTGGCGTCGGATACGTGCTGCGAGAGCGATGACGTTCCGGCACAGGATCACGCTGGTGGCGACCGCGGCGGTGGCCGTTGCGGTGCTCATCGCCTCTGCGCTGACCTACCTG
>CAAGKR010365642.1_pt1 | contig 15342 bp, 9 predicted proteins | sample 2556971 | NCBI WGS metagenome assembly CAAGKR01 (sample SAMEA5207829, study PRJEB30636) | soil metagenome | biome: forest; feature: boreal; material: soil | place: USA | collected 2011-09 | depth 1 m | reverse complement strand
CGGTTGCCTACATGTCTCCCGAGCAAGTTCGCGGCAAGGAACTCGACGCTCGAACCGATCTTTTTTCCTTCGGCGTAGTTCTTTATGAAATGGCCACCGGCCAGCTCCCTTTTCGCGGCGATACTTCCGGCATGATCTTTGAGGCCATCCTGAATCGGCCGCCGGTCTCTCCCGTACGTCTGAATCCTGAAGTCCCCGAAAAACTTGAAACCATTCTTCAAAAAGCTTTGGATAAGGATCGCAATCTTCGTTATCAATCCGCCGCGGAAATTCGCACTGATCTCAAGCGGCTGAAGCGCGAAATTCAGTCTGGCTCGAATCCCAGTGCTTTCACTGGTATCCCCTCCTCTTCAGACACTCAGCAATCCGGTTCTGCCGCCGCGCTTCGCGCCTCCTCTCCTTCTTCCGGCTCAGTGCCCGCCATTTCCTCGGCAGCTTCGAGTGCGGCCGTAACCACGGGCGCGTCTTCGGTGATTCCCCCTCCACATTCCACCGCTGCTCCTGGGCGCAGGAAGTGGCTACCTTATCTTCTTGGCGCTGCAGTCATCGCAGCCATCGCCATCGGCGGCTTTTTCTTTTTCCCGCGTCACACCCGTGCCCTAACTGATAAAGATTCGGTGGTCCTCTCTGAATTCGTAAACACCACCGGCGATGCCGTCTTTGATGGCACTCTCAAACAAGCCTTGGCCGTTCAGCTCGAACAGTCGCCTTACCTTAACATCCTTCCCGATTCCAAAATTCAGGGCGCGCTCCGGTTCATGGGCCGCAAACCCGATGAGCGCATCACCAAAGATCTCGCCCGCGAAATCTCGCAGCGTGAAAACGCCAAGGCCATCATCTCTGGATCCATTTCCAGCCTCGGCAGCAATTACGTCATCACTCTTGAAGCCACCAACGCCCAGACCGGCGACTCCCTGGCCCGCCAACAGGTAGAAGCCGCGGGCAAAGAACAAGTGTTGAAGTCTCTCGACAAGGCCGCCACCGACCTTCGCCAGAAACTTGGCGAATCTCTCGCCAGCGTCCAGCAATTCGCCACGCCGCTTGAGCAGGCCACCACCTCTTCCCTCGAAGCCCTTAAGGAATACAGCCTCGGCTACGCAGGTCACTTGCGCCTCGACGAGGAGAATGCTCTCCCTCACCTCAAACGCGCCGTCGAACTCGATCCCAATTTCGCCATGGCCAACGCAGTCCTCGGCATCGTTTCATCCAATCTCGGGAATTCCAAAGAGGCCAACCAATATCTCAGGAAAGCCTACGACCTCCGCGACCGCGCCAGCGAGCGCGAGAAGTTCTACATCCAGGGTCATTACTACGACACCGAGACGGGGGACATGGAGAAAGCCGTCGAGCTTTACGAGCAGTGGACTCGCACTTATCCTCGCCATAACACTCCTTGGGATAATCTTTCCTTGGCCCACCAAGCCCTCGGCAACTTCGACCAAGCTTTGGCCGCTGCCACTGAAGCCATGCACGTTGATCCCAAGGACACTTTCGCTTATCAGCATCAGGTCGCCTGCTACATGTATACCAATCGATTCGACGAGGCCAAGTCCGTCGCCGAAACCGCCAAGTCTCTAAAGGTCGATGCCATTGGCGTCCATAATTCTCTTTTTGCAATTGCTACCCTTCAGGGAGATCAGGCGGCCATGCAGCGCGAGAGTGCCTGGGGAAACGGCAAAGCCATCGAAGCTATCTTCTTGCAACGTACTTCTTTTTATCAGGATGCTATCGGCAAGATTAAGCTCTCCCGGGAGACCGCTCAACACGCTCTCGATTTGGGAAAGCAACACGGTTTCACCGAACTGCCTACCTCCATCACCGGCACACAAGCCTTCCGCGATGCTTCTCACGGATTTACCGACAGCGCCCGTCAGAAAGCTGACGAAGTTCTTCGCCTTCCTGGTGATATTTTCCCCCGTTCCAGCGCGGCAATGACCCTTGCGGAACTCGGCGACACCGCGCAATCCCAGAAACTCATCGACGACCTGACCAAAGAATATCCTTCGGATACCGCCATAAAATACGTTGTCGCGCCCTCCGTCCAGGCTCTCAATCTTCTCCATCGCAACAAACCTCAAGACGCCATCGCCGCCCTCGAGATTGGCCGCAAATACGAACTCGGGCAGATGGGAGGCGTCGGCGCCTACCGCGTGATTTACGTTCGAGGTATGGCCTACCTGCAACTCCACGATGGCGTCAAGGCCGCCGCCGAGTTCCAGAAAATCCTCGACCATCGCGGCATCAACCCCATCAGCGGCATCCCGCCGCTCGCGCAACTCAACCTGGCCCGGGCCTACGCCCTGCAAGGAGACAATGTCAAGGCACGCACTGCCTATCAGGACTTCTTGGCCCTCTGGAAAGATGCCGACCCCGACGTCCCCGTCCTGATCGCCACCAAAGCCGAATACGCAAAATTGAAGTAGTCGCCGGCACCAAATAACTTATGACGTGAGTTAGCGAATGGGCACCGAAGGTACGAAACTCAAAGTTATCATTACGGGCGCCACCGGCATGGTAGGCGAAGGGGTGCTGTTCGAATGTCTGGAGCATCCGGCGATCGAGCAGGTGCTTATCGTAAATCGCAAACATTACGATGCGAAACATCCCAAGTTGAAAGAGTGCATCGTGCCGGATTTTCTCAATCTGGATGCAGTTACAAGTCAATTGACCGGATATGACGCTTGCTTTTATTGCGCCGGAGTAAGTTCCAGCGGAATGAATGAGTCAGACTACAACCACATTATTTACGACATAACCGTACACTTCGCGGATAAGCTAGCAAGCCTTAATCCGCCGATGATTTTCAACTATGTCTCCGGCGCTCTCACTGATAGCTCTGAAAAAGGAAGGATTATGTGGGCTCGTGTGAAGGGAAAAACCGAAAATGCCCTCTTTCGTTCCGCATTCAAGAAGGTGTACATCTTTCGTCCCGGCTTCATGAAGCCAACCCCCGGGCAGCAAAATATCAAGTCGTACTACAGAATCATTGGTTCATTGTATCCGTTGATGCGGCTGCTGCTTCCAAACCAGGTAAGCACCATGGGCGACGTGGGCCTGGCTATGATCAATAGCGTCCTGAAAGGCTACCCGAAACAGGTACTGGAAATTAAAGACATCAACTCGCTGGCGAAGGCCTAGACAGCCAATCCTTGCCGGCGTGAAGCCCGGCGCTTGTACTTCATTTCACGCCCAATAGTTTTTCGAATTCAGATTCGGTGAGGATCGTCACGCCGAGTTCCTTGGCCTTGTCATGCTTCGATCCGGGGTCCGTGCCAACCACCACATAGTCGGTTTTCTTGCTAACCGAGCCCGAGATTTTGCCGCCGTGCTGCAAAACGAGTTCTCCGGCTTCCTCGCGGCTGCGATTTTCCAGGCCGCCGGTGAACACAAAGCTCTTACCCGCGAATTTCTGGCTCTTGATTTCGCGCTTCTCGGCGGTGGGGCGCACGCCCGCTTTATAAAGTTTTTTCAGGACGGCACGGTTCGCGGGCTCAGAAAAGAATTCCACAATGCTGACCGACACCTTGGGTCCGACTTCGTTCACGCTCTCAAGGTCTTCGGCTTTGGCTGCGGCCAGTTCCTCGATCGATGAAAAATGTTCCGCAAGCAACTGTCCAGTGCGTTCGCCTACAAAAAGCATCCCCAGCGCATAAATCAGCCGCGAAAGTGGATTTCTCTTACTCGCGGCGATTTCATCCAACAGGTTCTGCGCCGATTTTTCCGCCATGCGCTCCAGGCCAGAGACTTCCTCGAGCTTTAACGAATACAAATCGGCGACATCCTTCACCAGCCCTTTTTCCACCAGTTGATCGACAATTTTCTCGCCCAGGCCATCGATATTCATCGCATGCCGCCCGGCGTAATGGAGCAGCGATTCCTTGCGCTTCGCGGGGCAGGCCGCATTCACACAGCGATAAGCCACTTCTCCTTCCCCCCGGTGAATGGTGCTGCCGCAAACGGGACATTTGGCGGGCATTTGAAAACGTTCGCGATGGGCACCTTCTTTGGTGACTTTCAGAACGTGCGGAATTACTTCACCGGCGCGTTCCACTAGCACGGTGTCACCTATCTGCACGCCCAGCCGCTCCACTTCATCCATGTTGTGCAGCGTGGAGCGACTCACCGTCACGCCACCAATCTGTACCGGCTCCAGAATCGCCACAGGCGTGAGCGTGCCGGTGCGCCCGACATTCACTTCAATGTCTTTGACAACGGTAGTCTCCTGCCGCGCGGGGTATTTATAGGCGATTGCCCAACGCGGCGCTTTCGAGGTGAAGCCCAGCTCATTTTGCAGCGCCGTGGAATTAACCTTAATCACCACGCCATCAATTTCGTACGGCAGCGATTCGCGTTTGGTATCCCACGCCGTGCAGTAGGCCAACACGGCCTCAATGCCCGGACAAAGCTTCCAATCGTCCGAAGCGCGGAAGTGCAACTGCTTCAATGCGAGTAACGATTCCGAATGCCTGGCGAAGGGAAAATGACCATCGACGTAAAGGTAGTAGGCGAAAAAGTCCAGGCGGCGCTGCGCAGTGATGGATGGATCAAGCACACGAATCGCCCCGGCGGCCGCGTTCCTGGCGTTGGCAAAAATCTTTCCGCCGGATTGTTCCTGTTGCCGATTGAGCGCTTCAAAAGACTTGCGCGTCATCATGATTTCGCCGCGAACCTCAAACGTAGCGGCTAGCTTCACTTTTTTCAGCGCGGCCGCATCGACCCGCAGCGGAATCGAGCGCACCGTCTTCACATTGGGTGTAACGTCTTCACCAGTGCTGCCATCGCCGCGGGTAACCCCGCGCACCAGCACTCCATCCTCATACTGCAAAGAGATGCTCAGGCCATCGAATTTGTGCTCCGCGATGTATTCGATATTTTCTCGCCCACTACCTTCGCGCACCCGCCGATCCCAGTCTCCCAGCGCTTCGTACGAGAACGCGTTGTCCAGACTCAGCATCGGCCGCGCATGCCGCACCGTGGTGAAGCCTTGGCGCGGCTTGCCACCAACGCGAATGGTAGGTGAATCAGCACTAACCAACGCGGGATATGCAGTTTCCAATTCCTTCAACCGCTTCATCTGCCGGTCAAAGCCCGCATCGGAAATTTCAGGGTCATCCGTAACGTAATAGAGATATTCGTGGTGGGCAATCTTTTCGCGAAGGTCGACGATTTCTTTTTTGATCGCCGCGGGGGCCGGTTTCGACATGTACGCCTCGAAGTACGAATGAATCCGAACAGCTCCGTATTATATAAGCATTGCGGTATGGCCCGTGGAGTAGCTTATTCAGCGCAAACAATTTGTCGGCGTGAAATTGTCGGCGCGCCGACTTTGTTTATTCGAATTTGTATTTCTGAAAACATTATTTGCGCAACTTAGGTGCTCTCCGTTCCAGAATGAAGTGTTGCCATTTTCAAGATAGTTCTCCAGGCACATACGTACGCTTGTTAATGATTCGAACGTCAAACATAGGATATACACTGTAGGTCTCGCCGTAATGCCTGGAGGTAGTTCTATCTTGTTCGAAAATGCGTTATTAATTCACAACCCAAACGCGGGAAACGGCGGCAACGCCCGGCGGCGCTTGTTGGATGATGCGCGGCGGGTCCTTTCAGCGAATGGTATTGAAGCGGAATTAACAGAAACGACCGGGCCGGGCCACGCCACGGAAATTGCACAGCAGGCTACCCTCGACCGCCGGCAACTGGTAATCGCTTGCGGCGGGGACGGCACGTTAAACGAAGTGGTGAATGGCTTGGCAAGCGCGCAAAACGGCCATCGCGTGCCGTTGGCACTGCTGCCCGGTGGCACTGCAAATATTCTAGCCAAGGAATTGAACGTCTCCTGGGATATCCTCAACGCCGCGGAGAATATGTCTGGCGGCGAAGTGCGCGAGATCGCGCTGGGACTGGCTACGCCGCTCGAGCAGCCTGAAAAGAAACGTTATTTCCTCAGCGTCGCGGGCGCCGGCCCGGACGGCATGATCGTATATTCCGTGGACCTCAGCTTGAAAGCACGTGTAGGGATTCTGGCCTATTGGTGGCAAGGCGCGCGTGAAGTGTTGCGCTACACTTTTCCCCGTTTCCGCGTGCGCACCGGCGACCGTCAAGTGGAAGGAACTCTCGCGATAGTAGGCCGAACGAAGAATTATGGCGGACCTTTTAAAATCACCGATCAGGCGGATTTGTTCGCGGATGAATTCGAAGTGATGACCCTCGAAACGCAAAGCGGCCTGAAATACTTGAGCTACTTGCCGACGCTCTGGATGGGCAATTTGCGCAAGGAACAGGGCGTGCATTTCTGGAAGGCCGACACGCTGGTCTGCGAGCCGCTCGATGCCAAGCCGGTGTACGCGCAGTTGGATGGCGAGCCGTTCACCCGGTTGCCCGTGGAATTCACCATTGTGCCCCGAGCCCTAAAATTACTGGTGCCAAAAGATGTGCCGCCCGGAAACAGCAGCGCCGGCGCGGCTTCGAACTGATTTGAACATCGCGACGCATGCTATTCTATCGTTCGTCCTCGCGCGCGCATTTTTTCCGCGCCGTGGCTGGGCTGTTGCCGTTGGCTTGATCGTCGCCGGAACGCTGGCAGACGCAGACGTTTTTAGCGCTATGTTTGGTCCCGATGCGTATTTGAGTTGGCATGGCACATACACGCATTCGCTTCCCGGTACATTACTGGTTGTGGCCATCGCGGCCGTCCTCGCGATGCGACTCGACAAAGCAAATCCGCGCGCCGCAGCGGGAACGGCGGCGGCTATGGCGCTGGCCGCGATCGTGCATGTACTGCTGGACGTTTGCCAATCGGACGGCGTGATGTCGCTCTGGCCCCTGAAAACCACGCGCTACGCGGCGGATATTCTGCCCGGAATGGACGCGTGGATTCTGGTCTTGTTGATCCTGGGAATCGTTGTTCCGGAGCTTTTCCGGCTGGTCGGTTCAGAGATCGGCGCAAAGGATAAGAGTCCCCGTGGCCGCAACGGAGCAATTGTGGCTCTGGCGCTGATTTTAATTTATGTAGGCGCCCGGTACGTACTTCATTCCAACGCACTCGCTGAACTCGATGCTCACGCTTATCGCGGAGAATCCCCGCGCCGGATCGGAGCATTCGCCGACGCGCTTTCGGTCTTCACCTGGCACGGGATTGTCGAGACGCAATCATCCGTATGCCAACTGGAGGCATTCGTGGGCCCCTCCGGCAGGTTCGATCCAGAAGCCGCCATGTGCCAGCACAAGCCAGAGCCTTCGCCCGCTCTGGACTTGGCGCAACGAACCGCGGCATCGCAAAAATTCATTCGAGTTGCGCGCTTTCCCAAAGCGACAGTCGAGAAAATCAATACGGGATACGAAGTCGTGATACGAGCAATGGAAGACGCCGCGAAGCAATCAAGCGGGCGCGGCGTTGCAGCGCGTATCGTCTTAGACCCGCAGCCGCGCGTAACAAGCGAAGAATTAGTCTGGAGCAAAGATTTGGCCAGACGCTGAGAAAAAGGTGCGTTATGTATGCGCATGGCTTCAGCCAGGCAAGTGTGCTTTCATGCAAATTCTTGCCGGCCTAAAGCCTAGCACCTACACAACCAAACAAGATTCATTCACTTAGAGGAAGGCTCCTGCGACTTCGGCCGAAGGATGAGCCGAGAGAGCAGATAGCTGACTATCACGAACGCCACCACAACAACAAACGCCTGTAACTTGTGTTCACCCAAATACGGCAAGGCTTGCTCTCCATAGCGCACCGCCAGATAACCCACGCCAAAATAGCGAATCACCCTCGCCAGAGCGATCGCCGAAACAAAACTCCACAGTGGCACCTCAAACACCCCTGCCGCAAAAACAAATACCTTAAACGGAGTAGGCGGCGGAAGCAGAGCGGCCACCAGCATCCCCAGAAAACCGTTCGTCTCCACCCAATGGCGGATCGCTTGCGCGCGCTCACCCGCTTTCTTGCTAAAAAACGCCTCCTCGCCCTGTCGTGCAATGAAATACAGAAGGAGGCAGCCAAGCACCGAACCGGTCGAGGCCATTAGCGCATACAGCGGCATGCGCGCTGGATGCTGAATGGAAAGCTCAATCAGCAGCAGATCATTAATGATGGGAAAACTGAGGACAGAAGAATCAAGAAAAGAAATAAGCAGCAGACCGGGCGCGCCAAGCGCGCCGGCAAACGCAGTAATCTTTTGCTTCCATCCCGACAAGCCTTGCAGCAATGAAACCCCTTTGGAGTGCGGCAGCTCTGCTGCCGCTTTTACGGCGTCGAACTCAACAGCAAAAGCCAGCCAGACTCTAGAATCTCGACATATATCCTAATTCTCAAAAGCGTAAAGAGCTCCCGCACTCCATATTCATAGCAGCGTCTCTACCGCCTCGGCGATTACGTCATAAACACGATGTAGATCTTCCGGCCGGATCACGTACGGCGGAAGAACATACACTACATTGCCCAAGGGGCGGAGAAGAACGCCGCGCTCCAGAAAAAAGCTATAAAGCTTCGGCCGCAGTGCGGAAAGGTAACCGGCATCATCCGCGCGGAGTTCCAACACACCGATAGAACCAATCAGTCGCGTGTCGCCTACCTGGTTAAACTTTCGCAACTGCGCCAGGCGCTCCGAATGGATGCGTGCGATGCCGGCGATACGATCGAAGACCGGTTCGTCATCAAAAATCTGCATGCTCGTATTTGCCGCGGCGCAAGCGAGCGCGTTCCCGGTGTAGGAATGCCCGTGATAAAAAGTGTGTAGCCGATCCTCACTGCGGAAGGCAGACGCTACGCGATCCGTGCAGAACGTAACGCCCATGGTCATAAAGCCGCCGGTAATGCCCTTCGAAACACACATCAGATCGGGAGCCACATTGGCAAGATCACAGGCAAACATTTTTCCCGTGCGCCCAAAACCAGTGAGCACCTCGTCGGCGATGAGCAGCACATCGTGTCGCGTACACAGTGCGCGAATTTTCTGCAGGAATTCGACTGGGTGGACGATCATGCCACCCGCGCCTTGCAGTAGCGGTTCAATGATGACTGCGGCAATCTGTTCGCTCCGTTGCCGCAACAATTCTTCCAACTGGTTTAGGCATTCGACGCGGCAAGATTCGCGTTTCAACCCCACCGGGCAGCGGTAGCAGTACGCCGAATGCACCCGATGCACCGGGTAGCGCATGGAATTGAACGGCTTGGTGAATGGAGACTCATCGCTGACCGACATCGCCCCGGCGGTATCGCCGTGATAGCCATGCGAAAACGCGACAATCTCGTGCTTTTGCGCCTGTTCCAAATTCTGAAAATACTGCACCGCGAGTTTCAGGCCGACTTCTACGGCAGTGGAACCGTCGTCCGAAAAAAACATGTAGGTCAATTCCGGATGCACCCATTTGCGGAGCCGGGTAGCGAGCTCTTCCGCAGCATCATGGGTGAATCCGGCAAGGATAACGTGCTCGAGCTTGCGCGCCTGTTCCGCGATGGCGGCCGCAATACGCGCATTCCCGTGGCCGTGGAGATTTACCCACCACGAAGAAATAGCATCTATAATCTTGCGCCCGTCGGAAGTGAACAGATACGCGCCGGCCGCACGGGATACGCGAAGCGGAGGCGGATCAAGCAATTCGTTGGTGAAAGGGTGCCAGATGCGCAACTGCGAGCTCATTGCGCAAAAGCAGAGCGGTCGAAATGGTTCAAAAACACCTGCATCAGCGCGGTGCGATGCAGGTTCGGCAATTTGGGAATTTCGCCAATCACGCGAACATGCCCAAACTTTTCGATCGTGTCGCGATTCTCGCGATTCTGATCGCCGATGAGCACCACACCATGCACCGGCAACTCGGCAGCGTGAAGAGCGGCGAGCGTGAGCAAGGTGTGATTGATGGTCCCGAGTCCGCTACGCGCGGCAAGAATCACCGGCAATTTAAATTTCACCATCATGTCCAGCATGAATTGCTTGCCATTGATGGGAACCAGCACTCCGCCGGCACCTTCCACGATCAGCCAGTCATTCATCAAACTGGTGGGAAGGTTGATTCGACCGAGATCAATTTCAACACCAGCCCAACGTGCCGCCAGATCGGGCGACACCGGTGGCACAAATTTATAAACTTCATCAAGCGTGCGGTCGGTGCCAATCCCGGCGAGCCGCATAACCGTGACACGGTCGGAGCCTTCGAGTGTGCCCGTCTGGATGGGCTTCCAATAGACGGCGTCGAGCGCGGCACACAATAAAGCCGAAAGCGTGGTCTTACCGACGCCCGTGTCCGTTCCAGTGATAAAGAAGTGGCGTCTCATGCGTGTTTCGACGCCACAGAGATTTGTTGGCGGCTACGCCAGGCAACGAGTGAATTCACGAGTCGCGTTAACTCCTGTTCAGGGATGAGTGCTGTCAATGACAACCGAAGCCTGGAACCGCCTTGCGGCACCGTTGGTGGACGAATCGCGCGAACCGCAAAGCCCTCGCGTTGCAAATGTTCTGCTGCATCGAGCGTGTCTTCATTATTGCCCAAAACAATAGGTACAATTTGGCTGGCGCTCGCCGCAGTGTCAAAACCCTCTGCGCGCAATTGATGCGCAAAGCGCGCGGCGTTCTGCAGCAGTTTTTGGCGCTCCACATCCATCTTGGCCGAAAGGTCCAGAGCTGCCGCGATTTGTTTGCAGAAATAGGGCGGCAGCGCGGTGCTGAAAATAAACGTGCGCGCGTGGTTGACCAAATGTTCCTTCAGAACCACCGGGCCACAGACGAACGCGCCCGCACAGCCGAGCGCTTTGCCACAGGTGTGAACCACTGCGAGCAAATGTGCAACGATGTCGGCCTGCGCTGCGATGCCGCGGCCGCCGGGTCCGTGCACCGCCGTGGCATGCGCTTCGTCCACAATCAGCGCAGCGCCGTATTTCTCGGCGAGCACAGCGATGGCGGACAGCGGAGCTATGTCACCATCCATGCTGAATACGCTTTCCGTAACGATCACCTTTCGCCACGGCGCGCCCGCTTCCTGCCGAAGGGCATCTTCCAAAATCCTAAGATTCAGGTGCGGATAAATAATCTTGCGGGCCCCGGACAAACGCATTCCATCAATTAAGCTGGCGTGATTCAGCGCGTCCGAAAAAATCACATCATCCTTGTTTACCAGCGCGGAGATTAGTCCCAGATTGGCGGCGTAGCCGGTGGTAAAGAATAATGCCGCTTCCGTGCCGGCGAACGTCGCGAAGCGATTTTCCACTTCGTGCCAATCCTCCGTTTGTCCGGAAAGAAGACGCGACCCGGTTCCACCTACTTGTTCGGCCTGTTGTACAGCCATAGAGACAGCCTCACGCAGCGCGGGATGCCTGGCGAGTCCTAGGTAGTCATTCGAGCAGAAGTTCACGCCGCGAATTTCCGCCAGGCTGCGATGCTGATTGCGCCGTTCGAGCGCACCAATACCCTTCTGCAATCCGGCCTTCCAGTTGGATAAGACTTCAGACGGCATGCGGCTCCAGCGATTTCATGCCCAGGGTTTCGAGCAAAAGATCATCCTCATCGGAGCCAGGGTTTGGCGTGGTCAGCAGTTTTTCACCAACGAAAATCGAATTTGCGCCGGCAACAAAGCATAGCGTGACCGCTTCCGGCGAAAGTTGTTTGCGGCCGGCAGCCAGGCGCACTCGAGACGCGGGCATCAGGATGCGAGCGGTAGCGATGGCACGCACCATCTCCAACGGACTAAGCGGCGGAGCGTCCGCGAGCGGTGTACCTGCCACACGCACCAACATATTGATCGGCACACTTTCCGGATGTTGCGGCAAAGTGGCCAATTGGTGTAGCAATCCAAAGCGATCACTTTCCGTTTCGCCCATGCCCAGAATGCCGCCGCAGCAGACGGTAATTCCTGCTTTACGAACCAAAGCCAACGTGCGCAGTCGCTCGTCGTAAACGCGGGTAGTAATGATCGAGCCGTAAAATTCCGGCGACGTATCCAGATTGTGGTTGTACGCCGTGAGTCCCGCTTCTTTGAGCCGAGTAGCCTGATTGTCCGTCAACATGCCCAGTGTGCAGCAAACTTCCATGCCCAGCCTGGAAACCCCACGGACCATTTCCAGAACCTTGTCGAATTCCCTGCCCTGCGGCGCATCGCGCCACGCCGCCCCCATACAGAATCGTGTGACTCCACGCCCCACGGCTTCCTGCGCTACTGAGATAACCTGTGCGGGATCGAGCAATCCCTCCCGCTCGACATCGGCATCGTAGTGCGCGCTTTGTGGGCAGTACGCGCAATCCTCCGGGCAGCCGCCCGTTTTAATCGAGATCAACTGGCAGGTCTGCACGCGATCCGCCGCATGAAATTGACGATGCACGGTGGCAGCGCGATAAAGCAGTTCCGGAAAAGCCAAGCGATAAATGGCCGCTACTTCTTGCTTTGTCCAGTCGTGCCGCACTGACGGCGCCTCGTCAGAAAGTGTCGAAATTTCAGTCAATTCAGTTTTTCCTTATTTGACGTCGGCTAAATTCACCTGAACAAAGCCGTTTCGGAAAGCGAGTCAAGGCCAACATCTTATCACTGGTTAATCGCCAAAAAGCATTTTCGCTTAAGACTTATATTGCGGAACAGCAACACCCTCAACGCGACGCTCGCCCGTGGAACAGTTGTCACCATAGCCAAAACTTGACCATGGTATAAGCGAAATGTTATAAATCAGCGTTTCTTACTGCCCGTCCACATGGCACAGGTGAAGTGGGGTAGTTTCGGCCCGCAAAGGGTCTGAGGGATGCCATGAACGGCTGAACATTTCCGTCCAGTTGACCACGGAATCGCCGAAATTCTGTGGGCATGCTCCGCCAGCAATGGGCAGGGCTTGACGTGCGTTTTCACGGTACCAAGACCGGTGACGTGTGCGCCACGACCTTCAAGCGGAATACACGAGTAATTCGAGCGACGGCGCGATTGCCAGGATTGACAGGATTCTTCGGGAGGATTTGATGCGTTATTTGAGGTCAGCCACGAACTGGAGTGAGCAGATGTTAAGTTGGAAAGCGCCGAGAAGAATTTGCGCGACCCTGCTGATGTTCTTCCTGAGTGCCGCAGGACTATTGGCCCAGACGCCGGAGGAAGCGGCTGGCGGCGAAGCAAACCTGAAAGTGCCGGATTTAACCCAAGTTTCGTTTCTGGGGATCAATGGCCATACGCTGCTGCTGTACGGCATCGTCATTTGCGTCTTCGGACTGATTTTCGGAATGACGATTTTCATGCGCTTGAAAAATATGGACGTACACCGCTCGATGAAAGAAATTTCCGAGCTGATTTATGAAACCTGTAAGACCTACCTGATCACCCAGGGCAAATTCCTTCTGCTGCTTGAAATCTTCATCGCCATCATCATCGTTCTGTATTTTGGTGTGCTTCTGAAGTTCGAGTTTATCCGCGTCGCGATCATCCTGCTCTTCAGCCTGATCGGCATGGCCGGAAGCTACGGCGTGGCCTGGTTCGGTATTCGCGTGAACACCTTCGCCAATTCGCGAACCGCGTTTGCCAGCCTGCGTGGCAAGCCTTATCCGATTTACCACACCCCGCTGGAAGCTGGAATGAGCATCGGAATGATGCTGATCAGCGTGGAACTGTTACTTATGCTCTTCATTCTGCTTTTCATTCCAGGCGATTACGCTGGCCCTTGTTTTATCGGTTTCGCAATTGGCGAATCCTTGGGCGCCGCGGTGCTGCGCATCGCCGGAGGCATCTTTACGAAGATCGCCGATATCGGCGCAGACTTGATGAAGATTGTATTCAAAATTAAGGAAGACGATGCGCGGAATCCGGGTGTGATTGCAGATTGCACCGGAGACAATGCCGGCGACTCCGTCGGCCCCAGCGCGGACGGCTTTGAAACGTATGGCGTAACCGGCGTAGCGTTGATCACCTTCATCATTCTGGCCATTGGCCCGGCGCATTTTCTACCTGCCGGCGTGACTATTCAGACCGCGGGAGCCGATGTCTTGGCTCGCGCCACAGGCGTTGCCAATACCGTCCAGGTGCAACTGCTAGTGTGGCTCTTCGTCATGCGTATCGTGATGCTGATTGCCAGCGCGGGCGCGTACTTTATTAACTCCATAATCGCCAAAGCCAAATATGCCAAAGTGGATGAGATGAATTACGAGGCGCCGCTTACTTCGCTCGTGTGGATCACTTCCTTTGTTTCCATCGCCCTCACCTATCTGGTTTCCTCGCTGATCGTGCCCACCTTGAATGGCGACACCACGCTATGGTGGAAACTGGCAACCATTATTTCCTGTGGAACGTTGGCTGGCGCCTTGATTCCGGAGCTGGTGAAGGCTTTCACCTCCACGGAATCGCGCCACGTCAGAGAAGTGGTCAGCTCCGCGGAAGAAGGCGGCGCATCGCTGGGAATTCTGTCTGGCTTCGTCGCCGGAAATTTTTCGGCGTACTACATCGGACTAACCATGGTGCTGCTGATGTCGGCGGGCTACCTGATCAGCAATCTCGGGTTGGGCAGTCTGATGATCGCCGCGCCAGTATTCGCGTTCGGCCTGGTAGCCTTCGGATTTCTGGGCATGGGCCCAGTGACCATCGCAGTCGATTCCTACGGACCCGTCACCGACAACGCACAATCGGTCTACGAGCTTTCGCTGATTGAGCAGGTCCCCAACATCAAGCAGGAATTGAAGAAGGACTACAACATCGATGTAAATTTCGAGCGTGCCAAGGAAATGCTGGAAGCAAATGATGGCGCAGGGAACACTTTTAAAGCCACAGCGAAGCCCGTATTGATCGGGACTGCCGTCGTCGGCGCCACCACAATGATCTTTTCCATCATAATGGGGTTGACCCATGGCCTCACCGTGGACGTAAATAAACTTTCGCTGCTGCACGCGCCTTTTGTTTTGGGCCTCATCACCGGCGGCGCGATGATTTATTGGTTTACCGGCGCTTCGACACAAGCGGTCACCACCGGCGCTTACCGCGCGGTAGAATTCATCAAAGCCAACATCAAACTCGACGGCGTGGTAAAGGCCAGCGTGGCGGACAGCAAGAAAGTCGTGGAAATCTGCACCAAGTACGCGCAAAAAGGCATGTTGAACATTTTCATCGCCGTGTTCTTCGCCACTCTGGCATTCGCTTTCCTGGAACCTTTCTTCTTCATCGGCTATCTGTTCTCTATCGCGATTTTTGGTTTGTATCAGGCCATCTTCATGGCCAATGCCGGCGGCGCCTGGGATAACGCCAAGAAAATCGTGGAAGTAGAGATGAAGCAGAAGGGCACACCGCTCCATGACGCCACTGTAGTAGGCGATACCGTCGGCGATCCATTCAAAGACACCTCCTCGGTCGCGCTGAATCCGGTGATCAAATTCACCACGCTGTTCGGTTTGCTGGCCGTGG
>CAAGKR010222114.1_pt1 | contig 15346 bp, 11 predicted proteins | sample 2556971 | NCBI WGS metagenome assembly CAAGKR01 (sample SAMEA5207829, study PRJEB30636) | soil metagenome | biome: forest; feature: boreal; material: soil | place: USA | collected 2011-09 | depth 1 m | reverse complement strand
CTCCGCGTCGCAGCGGCAGGACGAAGCGGATGCGGGCAGCGCCCGTGTCCGTCACGGTGCCGCCGTAGAGGTCCACAAGCTCCTGTGCGGTGGTCTCGATCCCTTCGAGCGGGACTCGATCTTCGATGAATTCGATAGGTTGCGGTTCGGTCATTCGTCAGTTTCCAGCCACTCACGGCGGCGGCGCTCTTCGGCGGGTGTGGCCTTTCCCCGCGGGCGAAGCTCCAGGCTAAATGACGGGTCTTCCGCCGGCGCGATCTCGCGTTGGATGATCTCCCGGTTTCGTGCAAGGAGGATCGGCACCGGCTTGAACCCGTTGTTTTTCAATACCCGATCGAGATGATTCTTCGACGCGATTCGTCGCTGTCCGACGGCGATGATCTCATCATTCGGCCTGAGCCCGGCGGCCGACGCGGGACTGCCCGCGACAACGCTCTCGACCACGAGTCGCCCCTCCCGTCGCTCGGCGATGACTCCCAGCCAGAACTCTCCTGCTCTCCGCCGCTTCCAAACCATCTCGATGCCCGCGCTCCGCAACAGTTCGTCGTATGGCAGGGGCTGCACACCCTCAATGAAGCGCTCGAAGAAGCGACGTACTGTCTTGCCCACGACCTTTGCTACGGCGCGCTCGATCCCGTCCTCCGGCATCCCGCGTCTTTTCCGCCCGTAATCCTGCCAGAGCAATCGCATGACGTCGTCGAGCGACCGCCGTCCGCGAGTCTGACGGCGGATCTCCAGGTCGAGCAGGGCCGAGACGATCTCTCCCTTGTTGTAGAACGAGATCCAGGCGTTGGATTTGTCGTGCATCTGCGCCGGATCCTGAAGCCATCCGTCGAAGCTGGCCTGAGCCAGCGAAAGGAATTCCCTTCCGGGGGCCGACTCCAGGGTCTGAATCTCGCCCGCAAGGTGCCTCAGGTACCGCTCCATCGTCCACAGACCCGCTCGCAGAAGGGTCCGCTCGCCGTAGTAGGAGGTGATTCCTTCCATGGCCCACAGCAGGCGACTGGGCGTCTCGGCGGAGTAGTCGTAAGGAGTGAACTTCAAGGGAACGATTCGCTTAACGTTCCACAGGTGAAAAAACTCGTGCGCGGTGATGGCCAGAAAATGATCGTAGCCCTCGTCTCCGGGCCGCGCGCCTTCCAGCTGATCGCGCCGCAGCATGATGGAGGAGGAGTCTTCGTGCTCCACACCATGCCAGCGATCGCCGACGTGGTAGAGAAACCGGTAGTCCCGCAGCGGCAGACCCCCGAAGAGCGCCGCCTGAAAGCGGACCATCCTTCGGACCGGCTCCACGTACTGCTCGGTATCGATCCCCTCGGCCGACTGGAAGACGAGGCGGATCGTCGCCCCGCTCTCCTCGAACGCGTGGGTGATCAGCGAGGGTGAAGCGATCGTTGGGGAGTCAATCAGATGATCGAAGTCGCGGGCGCGCCAGGTCGTTCCGCGGGCCCTGCGACGGACGGCTCCCGGCGGCTCATCCGTGGATTCGAGCTGCGTCTCGACCTTCCATACCGCTGGATGGACAATCTCCATATCGATCGGACGCTGGCGCTGAAGGGCGACCATCATGAAGAGGTTCGAGCCGTTGAAATACGCCTCTGATTCATCCAGAAAGCTCGACCCGGCGTCGAGCACACCGGCGTAGAAGCGATACTCCACCACGATCCGATCGCCCCGAGCGGCTTGGACCCGCCAGCGCGAAGGCTCCGTCTTGTCCATCGGGAGAGCCGGTCCGCCTGCGATGCGCGCCCGCCATTGCCGGACGTTGGCCGCATAGTTCTGGCGGAGATAGCGTCCCGGGCGCCAGACCGGCAGGGACAGTTCAGGGTTCCTGCGGCCGGCCGTGAACTCGATCCGGATGTCGAAAAGATGATCGTTCGGTCGCGTCCAGCCGATCCGATATCGCAGCGCCTCGCGTTTCGACTCCGCCATGGTGTGGGGCCAATCCCGGGTCACGGATTTGCGCCGCGCAGTGTCTCACGACGAGTGCCCGGGAGACGAGAGGGAGTCCAGAGAAAGGCCCGCTGGGCGAGTGCAATCGTCATCCCGAGCGAAGCGAGGGATCCCGTGGCTGGTACGACGATCGCAAGAATCTGATGGGATCCCTCGCTGCGCTCGGGATGACAATCTTCACGAAGCTTCGCTCCTCAGGATGACGCGTCGCGGACTCTGATCCCGTAGCGGACCAGCTTTGCCTTCACCGTGTTGCGCGCGAGACCCGGACGGCGGGTTCGGCGGCAGGTGGGCAGGTCCATTCTTCGCGCCCGGTTCTTCCTGTTCCAGCTCGCGGAGTCTTGCGACGCTCGACGTACGGCGCGCAGCCCTGGCCGCCTTCGGGTCGCGTGGCCTGGAAATCCTCGCAGAAGCGGTTGGCCTCGTCCCGCACGGCCTCGAAGGTTGGCATCGGCTTTCCGGCCGCGGCTCTCAACCGGTTGCAGTGGTCACGGTAGATCTGCGCGCGGCTCCTGGCACCGTCGAACAAGGTTCCGAACCCCTGTTCCGACCCCGCGCGGCGGCGGAGATAACGCTGCAGATCGGGGACGCGCTCGATGTGACTGCAGTAGAGGATCACGTCGTTGCCGGCCAGCAGCGCGCGCGCCGAGATCTCCTCGTAAGAGCCGAGGTCGGAGACGGCGTGCATCTCCATGTCATCGGTCACGGCGCACCCGTGGAAGCCAACCACGCCGCGCAGGAGATCGGTGGTGATTTTCCTGCTCAGGGTCGCCGGCAACCGCCCGCCATCGATCTGGGGATACGAGCCATGGCCGATCATGATGGCGCCGGCAACGTTGCCGAGCTCTCGAAACGGGACGACGTCGACCCTCTCCAGCTCTTCGAGCGGAACGTCGATGACGGTCGCACCGTAATGGGGATCCGCCGTGCCCAGACCAATGCCGGGGAAGTGTTTGAGACATGCGGCGACTCCCGCATTCTGCTGGCCCTGAATGAACGCGCCGGCAAGACGAACGACGGTCTCCGCATCCGCGCCAAAGCATCGCCGCTCCAGTCCTTTCGGCGCATCCGTGCCGCGGATGTCGACTACGGGGGCGAGATTGATCTCGATGTCGAAATAGCGGAGCGCCACGCCGATGACCCGCCCCAGCCATTCGGACATCCGCTCGGGATCGCGCCCTTCGGCAAAGGCCTCCGCGCTGGGCAGGCCGGGAACGATGTTTCGAAGGCGGTCGACCCGTCCCCCTTCCTCGTCGATCATCATGACCGGCGGAGTGGAAGACAGGGACTTGACCTCGGCCACCAGGTCCTGCAGTTGCGCGGCGCTTTCGATGTTGCGTCCGAAGAGGACAACGGCATAGGGAGTGATGTTGCGGAGGATCGACCGTTCCAGATCGGTCAGCTCTTTGCCTGTCAGTCCTACGCCGAGAATCTCCGACCCGATTGCTTCGCTCAAAATTCTCCCTTGGTCGTTGCCGCCTTCGCCGGTCGGCAAGGGATGACATGGTAGCTGAAAGCTCTCAGCCTCTCAGCGGTCAGGTCTCAGCTCTCAGCAGTTCGACGGCGGAAATCCCGCTTACGGCTTATAGCTGAGAGCTGAGAGCTGAGAGCTGCCCTACTAGTCCAGTCGTTTTTTCAACCGGTTCAGCTCGTTGAGCGCTTCGATCGGAGACATCCGATCGAGCTGCAGCGAGCGCAAATCGGCCACCACTTCGCGCTCCCGGCTGTCGAAGAGCGAAAGCTGAGCGGTCGCCCGACCGGATGTTTTCTGCGTCTCTGCCACGAGATCTACTTCCTTACGCTCCAGCGTGGCCAGGATCATCCGGGCCCGCTCGATCACGCTTTGCGGGATTCCCGCCAGCTTTGCAACCTGGATTCCGTAACTCTTATCCGCCGCGCCGGGAACGACTTTGCGAAGGAAGATGATCTGATCGTTCCACTCCTTGACGGCCACGCTGTAGTTCGCCACCCGCGGCCGTGTCTTGGCCAGGTCGGTGACTTCGTGGTAATGCGTGGCGAATAGCGTGATCCCTCCGCGGGTGGCGTTGTCGTGCAGAAACTCGATGATGGCCCAGGCCAGGGAAAGGCCGTCGAAGGTAGCGGTCCCCCGGCCGACCTCGTCCAGGATGATGAGAGACCGGTCGGTCGCGTTGTTCAGGATGTTGGCCGTCTCGTGCATCTCGACCATGAACGTCGACTCCCCGCGAGCGAGCTGATCGGATGCGCCTACCCGGGTGAAGATGCGGTCGAAGATTCCGAGACGCGCGCCAGAGGCCGGGACGAAGCTGCCGGCCTGGTTCAGGAGAACGATGAGCGCGACCTGTCGCAGGTAGGTCGACTTCCCGCCCATGTTCGGCCCGGTGATGATCTGGATCCCGTTGCGCTCGCGCACGATGTCACTGTCGTTTGGAATGAAGCGCTGATCGGCAATCGATTCGATGACCGGGTGACGCCCCTGCTGGATGCAGATCTCCGCCTGATCGCTCAGCGTCGGACGGACATAGCGCCGTCGCAGCGCGGTCGTGGCCAGAGATGAGAGGGCGTCCGTTTCGCCGACGATCGCCGCGGTCTTGAGGATTGCGGCGCTCGACTGCGCCACCAGCGCCAGAAGCTCCTCGTAGATGCGGTTCTCGATGGCGATCGATTTCTCCTCCGCCCCGACGATTTTTTCCTCGAGCGTCTTGAGCTCGGGGGTGATGAAGCGCTCGGCATTCACGAGCGTCTGCTTCCGGATGTAGTCCACCGGCACCCGAGCGAGATTCGCTTTCGAGACCTCGATGTAGTAGCCGAACACGCTGTTGAATCGCACTTTGAGCGATGAGATGCCGGTGCGCTCGCGCTCGTCGATCTCGATCTTCAGCAGGATGGACTTCGAGTCGTGAGCGATGGCCCGCAGGCTGTCGAGCTCGGGATCGATCCCACTTCGCACCACTCCCCCTTCCTTCAGCAAGGCGGGCGCGTCGCGGTCGATTGTCGAGAGGATTCGGGCTTCCACTTCGGCCAGAGGGTCGAGCGTATCGCGCAGCCCCGCCAGAAGCGGTCCGGCCAGCGCGGCCATCCCCTTCTTCAATCCACCGACCACCTTCAGCGAGTCGGCCAGGGCCAGACACTCGCGCGGTCCGGCCAGGCGAAGCGTGATTCGAGAGGCCAGGCGCTCGAGGTCGGCGATCCTGCCGAGATCGTTGGTCATGCTCTCGAGCACCTGGCGCGTCCGGGTCAGCTCGGCCACGGCGTCGTGACGCGCGAAGATGGCGTCGCGAGTGCGCAACGGCCGGATCAGCCACCGGCGGAGCGTGCGCGTCCCCATGGCCGAGCACGTGGCGTTCATGACGCTCCAGAGAGAGGCCCGCGGACGGCCGGGATCGCGCGAGTCGAGAATCTCGAGGTTCTCCAGTGTCGCCGCGTCGAGCTGCAGGTACTCCGAGCCGTTGTCCACGCGGAGCGAGCGCACATGATCGAGCTGCCGCTTGTGGCTCGAGCTCGCGTATCGCAGCGCCCCTCCGGCCGCGGCGACCCGGAGATCGCCCGAGTCCAGTCCGAATCCGCGCAGAGACTGCGTTCCGAAGTGACGCGTCAGGTAGTCCGCCGCGCCGTCGACTTCGAAGAGCGAATCCTCCAGTGGCGTCGTGGCCATCCCACTGGCCGCGAGCTCACCGGCAAACCCGTTGGCCGCCTCGCGGGGGAAGACCGCCTCGCGTGGGCGGAAGCGAGCCAGGTCGTCCGCCAGCCGCTCATCGTGCAGTCCGCCATAAGAGGTCACGAAAAAATCGCCGGTGGACACGTCGAGAAATGCCGCCCCCGTCAGCTCCGCGCCCGGCACCAGGGCAACCAGGTAGCAGCTGTCCCCCTCCACGATCGAGGTGTCCGCGCTCGTGCCCGGCGTGATGATGCGGACGACTTCACGCCGCACGATTCCCTTGGCCGCCGCAGGGTCCTCCACCTGATCGCACAGAGCCACCCGGAAGCCATGCCGGATCAACTTCGCGATGTACCCCTCCGCCGCGTGGTACGGGACCCCGCACATCGGGGTCTCCGATTCCCCTCCCTTGCCGCGCGCGGTGAGTACCAGGTCGAGAATGGGAGCGGCCTTCTCCGCGTCCTCGAAGAACATTTCGTAGAAGTCACCCAGGCGGTAGAAGACGATGGCGTCGGGGACCTGCCGCTTGATCTCGAAATACTGCTCGAGCATCGGCGTGAGTTTCATCGGTTTGGACATGGAAGGCGTCAGGTGGTGCATCGCTGTCACCCTCAGCGAAGCGAAGGATCTCGTCCGCAGATCTCAATTTTCGTGTGAGATCCTTCCCCTTCGGCAAGCTCAGGGTCAGGATGGCAGTTGGTCGGCAGACGTCATTGAGGTTAGCTCACCGGCCTTCGAATGACCAGAAGGTGGCCATCGGCGGCGTCGAGCTCCACAACGACAGCGTCGTCGAGGCCGGTGTGTGGCACTCGATCGCACAGGACGATCCATCGGTTCGCCGGCCCTGCTTCATTCCGACCGGCCCACGCGACATGCACGACTTCATAGCCAGAGAAGCGCCTGGCGTCGAGTTTTGTCAGTACCTGAAGGGCCCTCGCGGAGGCATCCGTGTTGAGGATCCGGCCTTCGCGCCGCGACGGATCTTCTGCTCCCCGCAGGGCGAGCAAGAGCGCGGCACAAACGACAATCCACACGATGTAGAGCAGCCAGTAGTGGCGTCGAACCCAATTCACGGCCGGTATAATAAGCCCGATGACGCGAGCAGAGATCGAAGCGAAAGTTCTCGACATCATCCGCAAGGAGAAACCGATCGACGAGGCCTCGATGACGCGCGAGAGCGCCCTGGCCGACGCCGGCATCGACTCGCTCGACGCCCTGACCATCCTGTTCGCTGTCGAAGAGGCCTTCGACATCCACATCCCCGACCAGGATGCGCGTTCCATGAAGACCTTCGGCGACATGGTGGACGCGGTGCAGCGGATCGTGGAAAAACCGTGAAGGCGGTTCCGGGTTCCGGGTTCCAGGTTCCGAGTGGGAGACGCGACGGTTGATGCAGCGACCCGGAACCTGGAACTCGGAACCCCTCGTCAAAGACCCAGCGCCGTCCGCACTGCGAGAACCGCGTTCAAGCCGCCGAACCCGAATGAGTTGGAGAGAAACGTCCCGACTTGGGCGCGGCGCGCCTCGTTCGGCACGTAGTCGAGATCGCATTCCGGATCGGGGGTCTGGAGATTGATCGTCGGCGGAATGGTCTCCCGGTTCAGGCAGAGCAGCGCGCCGGCCAGCTCGATGGCCCCGCTGGCTCCCATGGCGTGGCCGTGCATCGACTTGGTCGAGCTGACCGGGATGCGCTTCGCGTCAGCGCCGAGGGCCAGATGGATCGCCGCGGTTTCCGTGGGATCGTTGGCCCGAGTTCCCGTGCCGTGAGCGTTGATGTAACCGACGTCCGCGGGCGAGAGGCCGGCGTCGGCGAGTGCCATGCGCATGGCCCGGGCCGCTCCCACGGCGGACGGATCGGTCATGTGCCCGGCGTCGCTGCTCAGTCCGAAGCCGGCAATCTCGGCCAGCGGCGTCTTCCCGCGCTGACGGGCGCTTTCCCACTCCTCCAGCACGAGCACCGCCGCCCCCTCGGCGAGCACCAGGCCCCGCCGGTCCGCGCTGAAGGGGCGGCATGCGGCGGTCGGGTTCTCGTTGTCGACGGCCAGAACCCGCATACTTTCCCAAGCGCGGATGATGCCGAACGCCAGAGGCGCGTCGGCGCCGCCTGCGAGCATCACATCCGCCATCCCCGAGCGCACCCATTGAAACGCCTGGCCGATGGCGTGAGCGCTCGAAGAGCAGGCCGAGACGATGCTGAACGACGGCCCGGCAGCATCCCAGCGCGAGGAGACGGCGCTCGTCGCCGCGTTGTACATCGAGTAAGGAATGGTCGTCGGCATCACACGCGACTGTTTCTGTTCGTAAAGACGGCGGTAGCCGACGTCGAGAGTCTCGCAGCCACCGAGGCCGGTCCCGATCAGGACCCCGATCCGCGATCGATCGATGGTCAGCTCGCCCAACGCGGCTTCGCTCACCGCCTCCTCCGCCGCGATCAGAGCCAGCCGCGTGAAGCGGTCTCCGGGTACCGCCGGGACCTCGAACGCGTCGGCCGGTACTTCGCCGGCCATCTTGCATCGCAGCTCGCTGGTATCGATGCTTTCGATCAGGTGGATGCCGCTCCGGCCTCGAGACAATGCCTCGAAGGCAGCCGCTTTGCCTCGACCGAAGCAGCTGACAAGGCCGATTCCGGTCACCGCGACGCGACGCTGAGCCATGGCGGGGCGAGAATAGCACCGGGAGTGGGCGGTTTCGCGGTTTCGCGGTTCCTCAGTTCCTCGGTTAGAGGCTAATCGAGTTACAAGGGCCGTCAAGCGCGAGATCGATTCCAGCGAGCGGTTGTCACGGTAACCGTCGCACCGCTCCATAGCCGGCTTCTCCCGAGGAAACCGAGGAACCAACCCCCCGTCCGGCTGGTTTCAAAATTGCTTGAGGCAGCCTGATATTTCGTTTACAGTCCGCGCCGGTGGCACACTTGACCGGCGACAGGTCGGGAGGCGGTTCGTGATCGTTGAGAAAAAGCATCTGGAGAACTTCACCATTCTTTATGTGGAGGGTCTCATCAAGCTCGGCGAGAGCGCCGAGTTCTTCTCTTCCGCGGTGGAGAATGTTCTGAAGAACGAGAGCAGCAACGTCATCATCGACTTCACGAAGATCGACTACATCGATTCCACCGGCATCGGCGAGCTGGTTGGCTATCTCGGCAAATTCACCACCCAGAACCGCAAGTTGATCCTCGTCAACCCATCCGAAAGGATCATGAAGCTGCTCAAGCTGGCCAAGCTGGACAACGTCTTCAAGATCTACGGAACCGAGGGCGAGGCCGTCGCCGCCGAGAGCGGCAGCCCTTCCGCCAAGGCGTGAGGCCGTTGCGCAAGAGTGGTTCCGAGTTCCGCGTTCCGAGTTCCGAGTCAGAATCGCTGGAGAACTCACTCGCACCCCGGAACTCGGAACCCGGAACCCGGAACCCCCAACGGACAACGGGCAACCAGCAACTCCCCCCACCATCGGAGCTCTGATGCCGCGCCTGGTCAACGTCTACCGCGGCGGACTTCTCGAGTCGTTTCACAGCGGAGCCATCGCGGTGGTCGATTCGACCGGACGCATCCTGGCCACTGCCGGTGATCCCGCCATCCGGACGTTTCTACGATCGTCGGCCAAGCCGTTTCAGGCCCTCCCCCTTCTGCTGGAAGGTGGTGCCGAAGAGTACGACCTCACTGGGGAAGAAGTGGCGCTCATCTGCGCCTCGCACGGTGGCGAACCGCACCACGTTTCCACAGCAGCAGCCATCCTGCGCAAGGGCGAATTCGACGAAGAGGACCTCCTGTGCGGCACGCACATGCCGTACGACGAGAAAGCCGCAGCGGAGCTGAGGCAGTCCGGCGAGTCGCCGTCGGTGCTGCAGAACAACTGCTCCGGCAAACATGCCGGGATGCTTCTGGCCACGCAGCTCCTGGATGCCCCGAGCGCAACGTACGTCGAAGCGGCTCATCCGCTGCAGCAGCGGGTCCGCGAAAGCCTGGCGGAGTTTGCCGGCGTAGCGCCCGATGACATTCCAGTAGCCATCGACGGATGCGGTGTCCCTTCCTTCTATCTCTCGCTTTATCGCACTGCCCTGGCCTATGCACGGCTCTCGGCCACGGCGCGCTCGGGCGCAGCGGTCGGGGCGCTGACCCGCTATGCCGAGCCGGCGAAACGGATCTTCGACTCGATGACCGCGCATCCTGAGTACGTCTGCGGCAACTGGAGCATCACCACGCCGCTGATGGCGGCCTTCGAAGGCGATCTTCTGGCCAAAGAAGGGGCCGAAGGGTTCTACGCCATGGCCGTGGCGCCGCAGCTGGCCTCGCGGCTGTCGGATCGTCTCGATCTACCCGACGACGCGGCCATCGGCATCGCTTTGAAAATCGTCGACGGCTCGATGACCCGGGGGCGGGATCCGGTGATCCTGCGGACTCTGGAGCTGCTCGGGGCCGACGTATCCGCTCCCCGGTTGAAACGGTATCATGACCAGCGTTTGACGAATAACGCCGGGCACGTCGTGGGTGAGCTTCGCGCGGAGTTCGAGCTGGAGTTCCTGTAGGATTGCCGGCGATGAAGTTCCGCAGAATGTCCCTGGCCCTTCTCTCGATGATGATGGTCGCGTCCTGTCGTACGGTGGGTGTGACCCGTTCGTCCGAGGGGGGATACAGCGAGGTCTCGCCCGCGGTGGCGAATGAGATGCTGCTCGACACGCAACAGATCGTGGTGATCGACGTACGCAGCAGCGATGATTACCGCGGACCGGAAGGTCACATCGCCGGATCGCTCAACGCGCCGTTCGACGCCATCGAGAAACAGCTCCCGGAGCTCATCCCCTATCAGTCCCAGACGATCCTGGTCTATGGAGAGACTTCCACCGACGGATCTCTGGGGGCCAAGCTTCTGGTGGCCGCCGGTTTTCGAAACGTGGTGCACGTGGCCGGCGGATTCAAGGAATGGAGTGTCAGGGGCTATCGCGTTGTTAACTCGCAGTAGTTGTCATCCTGGGCGAAGCGAAGAATCTCGTTCTGTGCTCCTGCCTCCAGCCTGAAGATCCTTCGCTTGGCTCAGGATGACAACGCTGGTTCAATCCAACTGGCGCGAGCTCCCCTCGCATACAGGGAACTGAATGAAACGATTTGCCTTCGCCCTCGCCATTGCCTTCTGCGCCGCCGCCCTCTCCGCCGCTCCGGTGGACATGGCCGCGCTGCAGAAGTATGTGAAGCGGGCCCTCCCTTCCTGTCCGGGCTCGTTGCTATCGTTCGACAAGGTCCAGGACAACGGGCCGGCCGGATTCGAAATCTACGTGGCCAATCTGTCCTCCACAGATAAGAACTGTTCGGCCCGGAAGTACGTGCTCGTCTCGCCTGAGACCGAGCAGATCATCATCGGTCAGGTCTTCATTCTTCCCGCCGGAGCCACTGTCCCGGAGCGGCTGAGGCAGAAAGGGACGGATCTTCTCAAGGAGCCGGTGGAGGCTTCGGTGGATCGCGCTCCCCTGCCGGACGGCCTTCGCGCATTTACCATCATCAAGCAGACCAGCGACGGGCCGTTCTCCTATCACGGCTACGTCGACGCGACGCAGAACTTCATGATCATCGGCTTCCGCGGAAATCTCCGCGTCGACCCCGGCAAGACGCTCGTCGACTTCCTCGTCGGCCCGTACGCGGTGCATCGCGGAAATCCGAAAGCGAAGACGCAGATCGTCGAGATGTCCGATCTGCAGTGTCCCACCTGCGCTCGCGCCCACCACACCCTGGAGCCCACGATCTCCAAGAGCCTCTCGAAGATCGACTACGTGCGGGTCGACCTGCCGCTCTTTCAGCATCACGAGTGGTCTCTCCGGGCGGCGTTGGGAGCGCGGGCCATTCAGCGCGTGGCCCCGAAGCAGTACTGGCCTTTCGTCAACTTCGTGTTCGAGAACCAGGAGACCATCGGCAAACAGGACTTCGACAAAGTTCTGCACGACTTCAGCGAAGACCACCAGATCGACTGGAGCGCGGTCGAAACCCTCTACAAGTCGGAAGCCGAGAAGCGGATCCTCGTCGATCAGGTTTCGCGCGCGTTCGACATCGGAATCGTCTCCACTCCCACGTTCATCGTGAACGGCCAGCAGGTCGGGTTCGCCGCGGAGGGGAAATACACGACGGACACCGTCGAGAAGGCCGCGCAATCTGCGCAGGCCGTGAAGGTGGCGAAGAAGTAGGGCGGCGAGAGCCCCGACCGAGCGTCAGTCTCACGGTGATCAGTGATCGGTGATCGGTGATCAGTAGGACGAGGACGCTGACCACTGACGCTGATCTCTGACTTCTGATCACTGATCACTGATCACTGGATTCACTCAGAATCCGATGCTGATCTTCGCCGCGTAGCTTCGCCGATCGGCCTGAGTGGCTTCCACCGTCAGCTTCGGCAACGTCAGAGACACCCGCATCCCCAGCGTGTAGCGCGTCAGGTTCGATTTGTCGTTGAGCACCAGAGTGGGACTGGGGGCTCCCGCGGGGAGCGGAATCGAGGCTTTGGACGTGCTGTGCATCTTTCCCGCCGCGACGTACGGCGTGAAGGGCCCGATCCCCTTGCTGAAGAAAAACTCGAGGCCCCACGTCCTTAGGTCCAGTTGCTGGAGACCTCGCAACGTGGCGTAGCTCAGGCGCCCGGCCAGCGTCGGCCGCGCAAGGTTCCCGTTGACTACCGGAAAATCGTACGAGGCTCCATACACCTTTGCGCTGGTGTTGGAGAATTTCGCGTAGGAGCCGGCGATGGTGGAGTTGCCCAGACCCTTGGATACGACCAGGCGCGGCACCGCCAGATAATCGCCCTTGATCAGATCGGACGACACCGAGTTGCGCCAATAGTCGGCGTTCTTGTCGATCTTGATGGCGTTCGCCGCCACCCCGACGTCGAAGCTGAGCAGCCCGGCCGCGCGGGCCGGTTCGACGGGCGTGGCGAAAATCGCCTGCGCCGCCAGAAGCGAGAAGGTGTGAAAGTCTTCCTGGGTGATGGCCGGGTTGAAGGTAAGGTCTCCGGCGGCCAGCGGCAACGCGCAGAAGATCGTCAGAACAATTGCGAGATGGTTTCGTTGCTGAGCAGAAATCCGGATGGAGTGAAAGCGACCCGCCCGTCGCTTCTGACCAGCCACCCCTCTTGCGTCCCCCGCGTGGTCCATTCGACTCCCTCCTGTCCACAGAGCTCGACGAGCTCCGCATAGTCTAACCCGGCCACCTGCCGCAGTCCGAGAAAGAGCTGCTCCCGCCGCCGTTCCCCCTCGCTCAGAACTTCCCGCTGCTCGACGGCACTCTCTCCCCGCTCGATGGCCTCAATGTATCGGGTGATGTTCCGCGTGTTGGCCCAGCGCATGTCCTGTCCGAAGGAGTGAGCGCCCATGCCGAAGCCGAGATAGCCGCTGCGTCTCCAGTATCTGAGGTTGTGCCGCGACTCCTGTCCGGGACGGGCAAAATTGCTGATCTCGTATTGGCGGAGACCAGCCCTCTCGAGCGTCTCGATGGCCGAAAGATAATGCGCCGCGGTCTCCTCGTCGTCCGGAATATGGGCTCGTCCCGACCTTACCTGTTCGTAGAGAGCCGTCCCCTCTTCCAGGTCGAGCAGATAGAGCGACAGATGTCCGACTCCGCTTTCGACGGCCATCCTGAGAGACTCCTCGAAGGACGAGCGGGTCTGTCCCGGCAGTCCGGCAATCAGATCGAGCGAGGTCCGCATTCCGCTTCGCACGGCGTCCGCCACGGCCTGGCGCGCGCGATCAGACCGATGCCCGCGCCCCAGAGGATAGAGCTCGCCGTCGTGGAAGGACTGGACGCCGATGCTGATCCGGTTGACTCCCAGCGCGCGCCATTGCGCCAGGCTCTCTACCGTCACGTCCTCAGGATTCGCTTCCATGGTGAACTCACTCCCGACGGCCACGTCGAACGCGTTGTGAATGGCCGCTGTGATCGTTTCCAGATTGGCCGTCGACGAGCGGGATGGCGTCCCTCCCCCGAAATACACCGTGTCCACTCCCACCGAACCGGACGCGGATGCGATCTCTCGAACCAGCGCCGCGGTGTAGCGGTCGTCGAGCGAGACGTCCGTCGATACCGCGAAGGGGCAATACGTGCAGTGGACGCGGCAGAACGGCAGATGGACGTAGAGTCCTAGCGAATTGCTCATCGATGGATCAGCCATGACGGGATACCGGAATGACACGAGGCCGGCCGCCTCACGCCCGGTCACCGGGCGGGTCAGGCGACACGGGCGCGAGAACCACGACACCAGTTGTTATAATTCTGGCCAATGTCTCCTCCGAGCGGCCGACGCGGGCCGCGCCTCCTGTGGACTCTGCTCGGCGCCCTGGTGCTGGTCAGCCTTCTGCCACTGGCCGTCTCTCATTATTTTCTGATCGGCATCAATCGAGACTCGCTCGAGACGCTGGAGAAAAAGTACCTGACGCGATCTGCCGTCAGCATCGCCGCCGACGTGCAGAACCTGGTGGCCAGCTATTCACAGCAATTGCAGAAGATTGCCGCGGGAACCCGCGTGACGGCGCGAACGCTGCCGGCCGGAACTGATCCCTTCAAGTACGCGGCGCAGACGGGACTGATCACCGACTACACATCGTCCGACCCCGACCTCATCGCCCTTCGGATGGTCAATCAGAACGGCCAGGGAGCGGAAGCCAAGCCGCCCAATCTGAGCGCCGAGATCCTCAAGGAAATGGAGCTGGCTTTCGGCGCGGCATCGAAGGGCCAGCAATACACCGGGAAGTTTCAATATGCCCAGAGCGTCAACCAGCCGGCCATCGTCCTGGCTGTTCCGGTCTCCGAGGACAATCGGGTTCTCGGCGTGATCGAAGCGGTGGTCAGCCTTCGCCGCGTCGCCGAGCGGATCTCCGATGAAGGCAGGGGCGACGTCACCGCCTTTCTGGTCGACCGCGACGGCCGCGTCCTCATCCACAGCGAGCCGGCCATCAGCCTGCAGCGCCCGGACTTCTCCAGTCTGAAAATCGTTCAGGAGTTCATGAAGCAGCCGGTACGCCTCACCGAGTCGTATCCGGACAAGATCAACTCTCAGGGAAAGACCATGCTCGGAACGGTCGCGCCCGTCGGCCGCCCGGACTGGGGCGTGGTCGTGCAGAAGCCGGAAGCGGAAGCCTTCGCCTCGGTCACCAAGATGCTTCGGGCCACCGTCGAGTGGGGCTCAATCGCCCTGGCCCTGGCCATCGGAGTGGGCATCGTGTTCGCCGCCGGCATCTCGCGCCCCATCCGTCAGCTGGCGGAAAAAACGCGGGAGATCGCCGCTGGAAATTACCAGCAGCGCGTCGACGTCAAGACGCGCAACGAGATCGGCGAGCTTGCCGACACGTTCAACGCCATGTCGGGAGCGATCGAGCAATCGATCGAGCAGCTCAAGAAGGCGGCGAACGAGAACCACCAGCTGTTCATCAACTCCGTCCGCATGCTGGCGGCGGCCATCGACGCCAAGGACCCCTACACCCGCGGGCACTCCGAGCGCGTGGCCCGCTATTCGATCGCCATCGGCAAGTCTCTCAACCTCCCCGCGGACCAGCTGCGCAATCTGCGGATCAGCGCTCTCTTGCATGACGTCGGGAAGATCGGCATCGACGACCGCATCCTGCGCAAGCCGGGAGCGCTCAGCGACGACGAGTTCGAAGTGATGAAGAGCCATCCGGCGAAGGGGGCCGCCATCATGAGCGGTGTCGCCCAGCTGATCGACATCATTCCGGGGATGAAATACCACCATGAGAAGTGGGCCGGCGGCGGCTATCCCGACGGCCTGAAGGAAAAT
>CAAGKR010420080.1_pt1 | contig 15353 bp, 13 predicted proteins | sample 2556971 | NCBI WGS metagenome assembly CAAGKR01 (sample SAMEA5207829, study PRJEB30636) | soil metagenome | biome: forest; feature: boreal; material: soil | place: USA | collected 2011-09 | depth 1 m | reverse complement strand
GCGCCGAGCTGGTGGACCGCCCGGGCGCGCGAAGGCGAGGTCAGGCCGGGCTTCACGAAGGCCGAGATTCTGAAAAAGGCCAGGGACGACCCGCGCGCGGCCGGCGGAGTGTTCGAGCGGGTGGGCGGGCTGTTGAGCGATCTCCTCGATCAAGGGTAAAATATTGGGTTGCAGATACCAAGACGATCAACGCAGAAACCGCTAAACCCGCAGAGAAATACTGCTCTGCGAGTTCTGCGAGTTCTGCGTTGTACGTTTTGAGACACCTTTATGAAGATTAGATTCCAGGTCGCGTTCGCCCTCGCCGTCGTCCTTGCCTCGATCTCGACGATTGTGCGCGCCGACATTCTCGAACAGATCCTGGTCAAGGTGAACGGCGAGATCTTCACGAAAACCGAGCTCGAAGCGCGTCAGGTCATGGTGCTGCGCCAGAAAGGCCGGACGATGGACCTCAAGGGCGAGGCGGGAGCGGCGCAGCTGCGCAAGGCGCTCGACGAGATCACGCCCGAAATCATCGTGAACGTCGTTGACGAGATGCTCCTCGTGCAGCGCGGCAAGGAGCTTGGCTACAAGCTCAGCGACGAACAGTTCAAGTCCGCCGTGGACAGCATCAAGAAAGACAACAAGATCGAAACCGAAGAGCAGTTTCAGGCCGCGCTCAAGCAGGAAAACATGACGATGGTCGATCTGCGGCGCAATTTCGAGCGGCAGATGATCCGCTCGCGCGTCGAGCAGAACGAGGTGCTCGGCAAGGTCGCCATCAACGAGGCCGAGGCGCGCAAGTATTACGGGGCGCACTTGAGCGAGTTCACCGCGCCGCCCACCGTCACGCTGCGGGAAATTCTCGTGGCGGTGCCGGTCGATCCCAAGGGCGTCAACGTCGCGGCGGACGAGGCGGCGAAGGCGAAGGCCGACGTGATTCGCGGGCGCGCGGTCGGCACTGGGGCCCCTGGAAGCGGCGAGAGTTTCGAAAAGCTGGCCGCCGATCTGTCCGAGGCGCCGTCGCGCGCCAACGCCGGCCTCATCGGGCCGATCAGCGCCAAGGATCTGTCGCCGGAATTTCAGGCGCTCATCGACGCGATGAAGCCGGGCGACGTGAGCCAGCCCGTGCGCACGCAGCGCGGCTATCAGATCCTGAAGCTCGAAACGACCAGCGGCGCGCAGACGATGACCTTCGAGCAGGCGCGCGATCAGATCAGCGATCACGTCCTGGCGGGGAAGCGGCAGGCCGAGTTCCTGAAGCTGCTCGAGAAGCTGCGGGCCGAAGCGAGCATCGAGTTCAAGAACGCGGACATCAAGAAGGCGTACGAGCAGGGCCTCGTGCTGCAAAAACAAACGGTGTCATGAGCGAGCCGCAGTGGTTCGCGATCTGGACGCGCTCGCGTCACGAACAGGTCGTCCGCGAGCAGCTCGAGCGCAAGCACGTGGACGCTTTCCTGCCGACCATGACGCGCTGGAGCCGGTGGAAGGACCGCAAGAAGAAGATCGACTGGCCGCTGTTTCCCGGGTATTGCTTCGCGCGTTTCGATCCGGCCGACACCCTCCCGATTCTCAAGTGCACCGGCGTCGTCAACATCGTGTCATGCGAGGGGCGGCCGTCGGCGATTCCCGAGTACGAGCTCGACAGCATCCGGCTGCTCGTGTCGAGCGAGCTGCAATACGATCCCTGCCCGATGATTCGCGAAGGGATGATGGTGGAAGTGGTGAACGGCCCGCTGCGCGGCGTGATCGGGCGTCTGATGCGCAAGGATTCCCCCCGCGCGCGCCTGGTGCTGTCGGTGGATCTGATCGGGCAGGCCGTCAGCGTCGAGGTTGACGCCGGCGATGTCAAGGCGTACTGACGGACGGACGTTAGACGCAGAACTCGCTGAACACGCAGAGATCAGAAGAATAGTAGCTCTGCGAGTTCTGCGGTTTCTGCGTTGATCGTTGTGATCATTGATCGTCGTGACCGTGCAAAACACGCTGAACACGCAGAGATCAGAAGAAAGATAGCTCTGCGAGTTCTGCGGTTTCTGCGTTGATCGTCGTGATCGTTGATCGTCGTGATCATGAAAATAGGCAACATCGACCTCGCGTCGCCGTTCGCGGTCGCCCCCATGGCGGGGATGACCGACACCGCGTTCCGCCGCCTGGTGAAGCGTCACGGCGGCTGCGGCCTCGTCGTCACCGAGATGGTGAGCGCCGAGGGGCTCGTGCGCGGGATCGATCGCACGCTCGAGTACGCCGAGTTCACCGAAGAGGAGCGCCCCGTGTCGGTGCAGATCTTCGGCGGCGACCCCGAGAAGATGGCCGACGCCGCACGGATCGTCGAAGGCATGGGCGCCGACATCGTCGACGTCAACATGGGCTGCCCCGTGCCGAAGATCGCCAGGCACAACGCCGGCTGCAGCCTGATGCGCGAGCCCGAGCAGGCGGCCAGCGTGATTGCGGCGATGGCGAAGGCGGTGAAGATCCCCGTCACCGTGAAGATGCGCGCTGGCTGGAACGACGACGAGCGCAATGCGCCGAGGCTGGCGAAGATGGTTGAAGATGCCGGCGCCGCCGCCGTCGCCGTGCACGGGCGGACCGCCGCGCAGAGCTACAGCGGCGTGGCCGACTGGGATCTCGTCGCGGCCGTTGCCGATGCGCTGACGATTCCGGTGTTCGGGAGCGGCGACTGCCTCGAGCCCGAGGAGGTCATCGCGCGTCTGCGATCCGGCGTCGAAGGCGTGCTCGTCGGCCGGGGCGTGCTGAGAAACCCCTGGATTCTCGCGCAGGCCGCCGACCTTGCCGCCGGTCGAGCGCCGCGCGTGGTGACGCTCGCCGATCGCGGCCGGTTCCTGCTCGAGTACATCGAGCTGCTGCAGAACGAGCGCGTCCACGAGCCCGAAGGGTTTCGGCACTCCGTCGCGTCTCTCCAATCCGCAATCCGCAATCCCAAATCCGAAATGAAGAATCATGATCGCTGGGTCATCAACAAGATGCGCGCGCTCGGGTCGTGGTACACGAAGGGGCTCGACAACGGGTCGCACCTTCGCACGGCCATCAACAGCGCCGATTCGCTCGAAAAGCTGCGCGAGCTGGTCGCGACGTTTTTCGGTGTCGACGCCGCGGTCCCGATCGTCTGACTTCTAGCGCAAATTTCGCTTGTACGTAGTACGCCGGCACATGGTACTCCTGCCTGCTTCCCTCGACCGGCGCGTCGCGCGCCTCAACATCGGCGGTCTCTCTGCGGCGTCGTGGCGACCGACCACGCCGGCTTCGATCACCGTCGCATCGCCGCGCTCCCGCTCGTGGTCGACACGCGGAACGCGCTGAAGTCGTTCAAAGGTCCGGCGATCTTCACACTTTGACACTCACGCTTGGGGGCCGGCGAGGCGCCACGCGGTCTTGACAGGGCTCAGCGATTGATGTTCAATCTGTGAACGCCCCACCAGCTTACTTGCTGTCTCCGACTGTAAGTGAGAGAGCGGTAGCCTCTCTGCCAGCGTCTGACAGCCCCGTAAACGCCTATCAGACAAGACGTTAGTCGAAAAGGTAATTCCATGGATCGCCGCGATCTGGACGTCGAGGCACGGCGCGAGCTGACGGTTTTGGACGAGGTCGAGCGCGACCAGCGCATCACGCAGCGCAGCCTGGCCGCAAAGCTCGGCATCGCCCTGGGGCTGACCAACATCTATCTCAAGCGGCTCATTCGGAAGGGCTACATCAAGTGCGTGAACGTGCACTCTAATCGCCTGCTGTATCTCATCACGCCGCAGGGCATCGCTGAGAAGAGCCGTCTCACCTACATGTACATGGAGCACTCGCTCCAGCTCTATCGCGAGGTCCGCCAGCACCTGTCCGAAGTGCTGCGGCCCTGCCGCGAGGACGGCGCGCGGCGGATCGCGGTGTTTGGAACCGGTGAGGCAGCGGAGCTCGCGTACTTGTCGTTGAAGGAACAGGGGCTCGAGCCGGTTGCCATCTTCGCCCTCAAGGGCGGCGGCTCGTTCCTCGGCATGCGTATTCGCGGTCTCGACGAGTGCCCGCTCGTCGCGTTCGATCGCCTGATCGTCGCCACGCTCGACTGGCCCGATCCGCTTGTCGCCCGGCTCGTCGACGCCGGCGTGCCCGCCGAGAAACTGGTCACGCTGCAGCCGACTCGATCGCTCGAGCCGTCGGAAGCCGTTCTGTGAGCATTCTGATCCTCGGCGGCGCCGGCATGCTCGGCCACAAATTGTGGCAAACCCTCGGCGATAGACGAGACATCTGGGTGACGTTTCGCGGCGCGAGCGACCGCTACGCGCGCTTCAGTCTTTTTTCGGCCGATCGGTCGATCGGCGGCGTCGATGCCGCCGCGTTCGACACCGTCGTCGACGCATGCGGCGCGGTTCAGCCGACGGTTGTCGTCAATTGCATCGGCGTCATCAAGCAGCTGCCGGCTGCGAAAGATCCCGTCGTCAGCCTGACCGTGAATGCGCTGTTTCCGAACCGACTGGCGCAGTTGTGCCGTTCGATGGGCGCGCGGCTCATTCATCTCAGCACGGATTGCGTGTTTTCCGGGCGCAAGGGAAATTACACCGAATCGGACATGCCCGACGCGGACGATTTGTACGGACGAACGAAGCTGCTTGGCGAGGTGACCGGGCCCGGTTGTCTGACGCTGCGGACCTCGATGGTCGGACGCGAGCTCGAGACGAGCAGCGGCCTGACCGAGTGGTTCCTCAGCCATCGCGGCCAAAGCGTGCAGGGCTACCGCAAGGCCAGCTTCTCCGGACTGACCACGCGGGCGTTGTCGGCGGTGCTCGCGCAGGTGATCGATCGCCACCCCGATCTGTCGGGCCTCTATCACGTGGCTTCGACACCGATCACCAAACACGATCTGCTCTGCCGGATGAACGATTATTTTCGGGCGGGGATCGTCGTCGATCCGGTCGACCCGGTCGATAATATGGCGATCGATCGGACCCTGGACGGCGCGCGGTTTCGAGCCGCGACGGGCGTCATCGTGCCGGGTTGGGACGAGATGCTGGCGGACATGGCGAACGATCCCACGCCCTACGACGAATGGAGGCGCGCGCGTGTATCTTGAAGGCAAACGGATTCTTGTCACCGGCGGGACCGGATCGCTCGGGCAAACGGTCGTGCGGCGGCTGCTGTCCGGAGAGCTCGGCCGGCCCGCGCGCATCGTCGTGTTCTCGCGCGACGAGGCGAAGCAGCACTATATGCGGTTGTCGTATCTCCATCGGGAGGCGGCGACCGACGAGGTCATTTACCTCAACGCGCAGCAGCAGTTGTCGTTCCGGATCGGCGACATGCGCGACTACCAGTCGGTTCGGCAGGCGGTGCACGACGCGGACGTGGTGATTCATGCGGCGGCGCTGAAGCAGGTCCCGACGTGCGAGTATTTCCCCTCCCAGGCGGTCAAGACGAACATCCTTGGCGCGATGAACCTGGTCGATGCGATTGCCGAGCGCGACACGCCGGTCAAGACCGTCGTCGGCATCTCGACCGACAAGGCGTGCAAGCCGATCAACGTGATGGGCATGACCAAGGCGATGATGGAGCGGCTGCTCATCGAAGCGAACATGGAGCTGCCCGAGACGCGCTTTGCCTGCGTGCGGTACGGCAACGTGATCGCGTCCCGGGGCTCGGTCGTGCCGCTCTTTCTCGACCAGATCGCGCGCGGCGGCCCGGTGACGATCACCGTTGAGGGAATGACGCGTTTTCTTCTGAGCCTGGACCGCGCGGTTGATACTGTGTTTGCGGCCATCGCGTCGGCCGAACGCGGCGAAACCTACGTGCCGAAGGTGCCGTCGGCGCGCGTGACCGACCTCGCGCAGGTGCTGATCAACGGGCGCAAGATAAAGATGGAGTTCACCGGGATCCGGCCGGGCGAGAAGATTCACGAAATCATGGTGTCCGAAGAAGAGTGCTACCGGACCATCGAACGCGGCGGGCATTACGTCATCCGTCCGATGCTGCCCGAGCTGCGGGAGACGCCGCTCGGCACGCCCGCGCTGGTCGGCGAGTACTCGTCGGCCGACATCACGCTCGATCGCGCGGGGCTGCGCGACATGCTCGCGCCGTTTCTGGCCGAGGCTCTTCCGTCGGGAGTGCGCGCATGAAGGTCATGACGCTCGTCGGGACCCGCCCTGAGATCATCAGGCTCTGCCGGATCATCGAGGGGTTGGACAAGTTCTGCGAGCATCGTCTTGTGCACACCGGGCAGAACTACGACCCGAAGTTGAGCGACGTGTTTTTCGAGGAGCTTGGCATCCGGGCGCCGGACGTTCATCTCGGCATCCGGGAGGAGACCGCCGCGGCGCAGATCGGACGCCTGCTCGAGCGATGCGGCGAGGTGTTTGCCGCCGAGCGGCCCGATCGTCTGCTGATTCTCGGCGACACCAATACGGGCCTCGCGGCCCTCATTGCCGCGCGGATGGGCATTCCGGTCTTCCACATGGAGGCCGGCAACCGGTGTTATGACGATCGCGTCCCGGAAGAAATCAATCGCCGCGTGATCGACCACAGCAGCACGGTGCTGATGCCGTACACCCAGCGCAGCAAAGAGAATCTCGTCCGCGAGGGCATCGACCGCGATCGGATCTTCGTCACCGGCAATCCGATCTTCGAAGTGCTCGAGGCCTACAGGCCGAAGATCGATGCGAGCCAGGCGCTCGATCGCCTCGGCGTGGTGTCGGGCAAGTATTTTCTCGTCACGCTTCACCGGGCCGAGAACGTCGACGAGCCGGACCGGCTGCGGCAGTTCGTGTCAGCGCTCGGCGAGATCGGGCGCCGGTATCATCAGCCGGTGCTCGTGAGCGTCCACCCGCGCACAGCGGATCGCATGAAACACTTCGGGATCGAATCGCCCGAGCTGCGTCTGCTGACGCCGCTTGGCTTCTTCGACTTCATCAAGCTCGAGCGGCACGCGCGCGCCGTGCTGTCCGACAGCGGCACGGTTCAAGAGGAGTGCGCGATCTTCCACGTGCCGAGCGTGACGTTGCGCGACGTCACCGAGCGCCCGGAAACCGTCGAATGCGGCAGCAATATACTGAGTGGCGCCGCCACCGATGATGTCTTGAGAGCAATGGAGATTGCGCTGGCGACGCCGACGACCTGGACGGCGCCCTCCGAGTACCTCGTGCCGGACGTGTCGCACGCCGTGTTGAAGATCGTGCTCGGCCACAGCAGCATCCGCCGGCACGTGAGTCAGCAGCCGCGTGCGGAACCCAGCGGCATTTGAAGATAGGATTTCATTCGATGACCGCTGAGAGCAGCCCCGCATCGATTTCAGAACTCATCGAACGCGACTTAGGAATTCTGGAGGAGCTGGAAGCATATACCGCCCTCCAGGTTGAGCTCGTTGAGCCCTATCTGGGACGTCGCATCCTGGAAATTGGCGCTGGTACGGGCAATCACACAGTGCTATTGGCGGAGCGGCAGCCGGACGCGCTTGTCGCGCTCGAGAAGGAAGAACGATTCTGCGCCACGATCTCCCAGCGGTGTGGTTCGCGGGTGCACGTCGTGCAGCAGGATCTCGCACACTTGCCAGGCTTCGTCGACGAGCTCGCATCGTGGCACCTGGACACGGCGATCGCGATTAACGTGATCGAGCACGTGGAAAACGACGTTGAGTGTCTTGGGGCGATCAATGCGGCCCTCGCGCCAGGGGGCCGCATCGTGGTGCTGGCGCCGGCGCACCCGCTGCTGTTCGCGGATCTCGATCACAAGTACGGCCATTACCGCCGCTACACGCGCGCGATGTTCCGTGACTATGCCGAGCGCCTTCACATGAGGCTTGTCGAGAACCGCTACTTCAACATGCTCGGCGCTCTGGGCTGGTTGCTCGTCGCCAGGATAGGACACGCCCAGCAGATGAACCGGGGCAGCGTGCGATGGTTCGACCGGCTCGTGCACATTCAGCAGCAGATCGAGCGCCGCGTGCCCCCGCCTTTCGGGCTTGGCGCCCTGGCGGTGTTGGAGAAGCCGGTTGCTCGATGAGCGTTGACGGGTTGTGCCGGAATTGCGGCGGGTCAACGTGGCGCGTGCGCTACCGATTCGCCGATGCGGGCAAGACGATCAACGAGTGCAGGCAATGCGGCTTGATGGTGTTGAATCCCCTGCCGGGCGAGGCCGAGCTCAAGAGCGTCTACAACGAGAACTACTTCGCCAACGAGCACCTCATTCAGACCGACGTCTCCGGTATTTACGGCTATTTTGACTACATATCGGAACGGATCAACAAGCAGCGCGGCTATCAGAAGATTTGCCGCAAACTGAAACAGTATTCCGCTTCCGAAGGGCAGCAGCCGCGCTCTCTGCTTGATTTCGGATGTGGCCTGGGATTTTTTCTCGACGCTGCATTCGACTACGGATTTGACGTTCACGGCATCGAGTTCAATCGGTGGGCGCTCGAGTACATTCACAAACGTTATGCGTATCCCGTGGCGTCGTTCGACGAGCGCCACCGCCTTCCCCGGCAATACAACGTGGTTGTCCTTTTCGACGTAATCGAGCATCTGCTCGATCCCTTCGCCTTCATCGCACAACTCCCGTCGATGGTCGCCGACGATGGCGTCGTCGCGATTTCGACAATGGACTCGCGGAGCCTCGTGTCGCGAATCATGGGGAAGCGGTTGGAGGATTTCCGGAGGGTCAGCGAGCATGTGTACTTCTTTTCGCGAGTGCATCTCGTCGAGATGTTGAAGCGTCAGGGGTTCGAGATTCTCAGCACGTCGAGTCTCGGCCATTCGTTCCAGGTCGACCAACTGGCGAGCCGAATCGCCGTCTCGTTGCCGTCGGTCGGTCGTCCGTTGAAAGCGCTGCTCCGGCTGTTTCCGTTCGCAAACAGTCGTAGCGTCTATGTGAACCCGCGGACCAAGTTCATCGTGTACGCGCGCAAGCGCGCGGGATGAACGAGGGAGCGCGTCGGCGTTACTGCGCCCCGATGCTGACGTTCGCGGCTATGACGGCCGTGTTCCTCCTGCAATTTGGCCCGTGGTCGTTGTTCTACGCGGGCGCGTGGACGTCGTATTCGGACGAAGACGCCTACCTCGCGCACGCGCTGACGCTCGGCCTCGACTTCGATCTGGATTACTCGAATGAGCCGATCACGGCTCTGAATCCTCAGCACACCGCGCCGCGCCACCCCATCGGTCCGGGACTGCTGGCTGCGCCGTTTGTGGCGGCGTTCTCGGTCGTCGACCGCCTGACCGATCAAGAGGTCATCCGAGACCATCACGCATTCCTGGCATCTTGGTCGTTGTTCGGTTTTCTGTTCAGCAAGGTCGTGTACCTGTTCGCAGCTCTCTGGTTGTATCGCGACATCGTACGGAGGCTGGGGCCCGGGCGCACGTGTTCGGGCGAACTGTTCCTGTATGTTGCCGGTTCAGGGCTGCTCTACTACGTCCTGTACAGGTTCGCGATGGCGCACTCGTTTGAATTCTTCGTGCATGCAATCGTGTTGCAGGCCAGCGTGGTTGTGTGGCAACGGCTGCGCGGTGCAACGGACGTCGAGCTGAAAACCATCATCGCTCCTGCGCTGATCGCGGAAGGGGCGGCCGCCCTCAACCTCTTGATTCGACCGTCAAACGTGAACGTGCTGTTTCTGCCTCTGCTCGCGATCGAAACGCTGTTTCTAGCGAGCGGCGATCGGCCCCGAAGCCTCACCAAAGTGTACGTGCTGTGTGGTGTAGCGCTCGCGCTCTCATGCGCGCCAGTCGTGGCGATGTTTTTCAGGTTCTACGGAAAAGCGTATCCGAACGTGTACGATCAGTACGGGCTCCACGTCCCGGCGCTCGAAGCGGGGAATCTCGTGTCCCGGGTCGTGTTCCTTGTTGTGACCCTCGTGCGCGCGACGCCATTCCTGTTCCACCTTCTGTTTTCAGGCGAGTTTGGATTGCTGTACACGAATCCAATCGTCGCAGTGGGCGTGGTGCTTGCGCTCGCGCGCGGGATCGGCGCGGCATGGTCACAGCCGACGGCCAAACACGTGGCTTTGGTGGTGGCGCTGCTGGCATACGTCGGGCAAAGCGTCGCGATTGTCTTGCTGTGGCAGACGCCCGGGATGGACTACGGGTATCGTTATCTATTCAGTCTGTATCCCCTCGGGTTTCTCGGTTACATGCTGTGGCTGCGCGAGGCCAGAACGGGTACGCCGGCAAGACGGCGACTTGGGCAAGCAGTGCGCGTGGCGGTGCTGGGGTTCTCCGTGTTTTCGATCGCAAGTCAGCAAATGTACGGGGCGACGGACCGCCTGGTGCTGTCGGATCGTTCTTTATCACTCGGCTTCATCGAAGGACCTACTGCGAAGCACTACGAACAACACGTCGCAACCGACGTCTGGCGCCTCGACACATGGCGCGGAGTCTTGCTTGTGCGTCTGCCCGCGTACGTGGCGATTAAGGCGATCCCTCTCAGGTCTGAAGATTTCTTCGCGTTTGCCGATCGGATCGGCCTCTCTCGCGATCAGGTCATCAGACAAATCGACGTCCTGAACCGCACGACCGACTCTGCGCCTTCGCGAGTATCGATGCAGATCGGTGCGCTTTCAGCATTTTGGGTCGCGGTGGCGTGGGGCTACGTCCGGAGCGACCGATTCGACGCGCACTGAGACAGGTCCCCATCGTGACCGTTCAGGCCTTCGCGTCAACCTCGCCGACTTCGGAGCATCGCGTCCGCAGGGGCCGTGCACTTTCAAAGATATGACAACTTCCGCCCGGTCGCAGTTCTCACAAGCCGGTTGGCTCGTGATCATGCTGGTGGTCTTTGCGATACAGACGATCCCGGCGGGCCTTTACTACTACGGCACGTGGACGGGCGTCAGCGACGAGGATGCGTACCTTGCGCATGCGTTGACGATCGGGCTCGATTTCGATTTGGATTATTCGAACGAGCCCATCCATCAGCTCAATCCACGTCAGACCGCGCCGGTGCACCCCATCGGTCCCGGGCTCATGGCGGCGCCCTTTGTCGCGCTGTTCTCGGTCGTGGATCGCGTCGAGGGACATCCGATTCTGCAGAACCACGTACTGTTTCTGACCTCCTGGTCGCTGTTCGGCTTTCTCTTCAGCAAGGTGGTGTACTTTTTCGCCGCGCTCTGGCTGTATTTCGACGGCGCACGGCGCATTCAGCCAAACGTCGTGACATCGGGCATGACCTTCCTGCTTGCTGCAAGCGCGAGTCTGCTGTTTTACGTGCTCGAACGCTTCGGCATGCCGCACTCCTTCGAGTTCTGTACGCACGCGCTCATTTTTTGGGCGAGCGTCGTGATCTGGCAGCGCCTGCAGCCGGACGGCGCCGATGGCCGGTCTGGCGGTCTGTTGCTCCCGGCGCTGGCGGCGGAGGTGGGCGTGGTGCTCAACCTGTTGGTTAGGCCGTCGAATCTGCACGTCATCCTCCTGCCGCAGATCGTCGTTGCCGTTCTCCTGATCGCATTCGCTCAATCGACACACCGCATATGGAAGGCCTATGCAACGCTCGCCGCGATGCTCGTCGTGTGTCTGATTCCGATGGGAATGCTGTTCTTCCGGTTTTACGGCAAGCCTTACCCGAGTATGTACGACCAATACGGGCCGCTTGTCAGCGGGGCGTTCGGCAGGGGGGGAGTGATGTTCAAACTGCAAACGGTCATCGCTCAGCTACCTTATATGCGGCACATCCTGTTCTCGAGCGACTTCGGCCTCATTTATTCGAGCCCGCTGAACGTAATGGGCACGGCGCTGCTGGTGGTGTGGGCGGTGAGGATGGCGTGGGAGCGGCCGCGGCGTGACGTGCTAGCGACGGCCGGCGGCGTCCTCGTTTACATCGGGTTGTCATTCTCGGTTGCCCTTGCTATTGAGAATCGAGGAATGGACTATGGGTGGCGGTACCTGTTCAATCTATTTCCGCTCGCGTTTCTTGGCTACGTGTTGTGGCTGCGTGCCGAGAAGATAGCGGGTTCTGGCAGAAGCTGGCCGAACTTGTTGGTGCGTGGCGTACTCACCGTCTTCTGTGTTTTCTCGATGGCCGGACAAATCTTGTACGGGGGCACCAAGCAGCTGACCTCGGCGTCTGAAGCTTATGAGGTAGGTGTGGTGCAGTCGCTCGCAAACCCCGGCGCTTGGCGCAACGCGATGCTTAGCCGTTTGCCGACCTATGCTGCGATCAAATCGTGGCCTGTTCTTCCCCAGGACTTCTTCGCAGTCGGCCGGCGTCTGGGCTTCGCCAAGACACAGATCGAACCACTCACGGAACTGCTACAGGTTACGGCATCCGCACCTGCTCGCGTCTCACAACAGCTGATTGTGCTGTCGATCGCGTGGCTGACAGGTTCGCTGTGGTTGCTGTTTGCGGTCCCCGCGCACGCCTTCAGCGAGACTCACGATCGAGGGGCATCCCGATGGCCCTACGCACTGCTGGCACTTGGAGCGATCGGTGGGGTGGGGTTGGGCTCGTGGGCCGCGCTACGTCGGGTCAGCGCGGGCGCCGCCGATACGCCCACGAGACGCTTCTTGCACTCAGTGCACGACCTCGTGGGGTCGCGGATCATGGTCTATGGGAGGGCTGACTTCCTCGCGGGGGTTGACGGCGTGGTGCCGATATCACTCAGTTATCGTGGCGCTCCTAACGGATCGTTGCCGGCAGATCAATTTACGGTGCTTGAGACCGGCACACCCCAAATCGTGCAACCGCTGCTACAGAACTCTCACATCGGCTACGTGCTGATAAACACAGCACAGCCGCGACCTTGGGTATTCGATCTCTGCGCGCTTCCGAACCCGCTACTGAGATCCGAGACGTTGACGTCGGGGCCGACCCATTTCAACTATGAACTCTACGCGCTCGGCCCCTGTCACAGCGGCAAGGCGAAATAACCCCACACGTTTGAGTCGTAAACGATCCTCGCTCTGACCTTGAATCCCGCGCTTGAATAGTTCATCCCTAACCGAAGGGCAAGCTACGCCGCCGGTCGCGCAGGGTCACGACCAGCGCGAGCGGCGCATCCTTGCGGAGGTCGAAGGCGTTTTGTGGACTGCCGGTCCATCCGACCTCGACGCTGCGCGGCGAGCATCGAAACAGCGTCGATCGGTTCGGCTGTCTCGTCGTGATGTCCTTCGATGCGATTCTGGAAATCCGGACGCATCTGCGGTCTCTCGCGTATCCGTTGAGCCGCGTGAGATGGCTCGATACTGACTGACAGAGTCGAAGCGGACGCCGCGTGCGGCGTCCCGGCCCGACGCGTTGCGCCGCGCTGACGATCTTAGTAGAGTGATATTCCCCCAGGCGAGCTTCCTCGCGAAGCTCAGAAACGAGGTCCACGATGAGACGACTGGTGTGCATGTTATGGCTGCTGAGCGCCATCGCTCCGCGTGCCGACGAGCCGCCGAAGATCGAGATCGCCTTCCACGACGGTCGCGTGACAATCGTGGCCACAGACGCGTCGGTCGCCGAGATCCTCGATGAGTGGTCGCGTGTAGGCGGTACCCGTGTGGTCGTGGATGGCCTTCCGGCCGCGCGCCGGACGATCTCCCTTCTGGACGTGCCCGAAAACGAGGCGATTCGGGCCCTGCTCGGCAACGCCCCGGGCGTGGTGCTGACCGAGCGCCCCGACGCGCCCGCGGGAGCGTCTCACAATGCCATCATCGCCGTGGTTCGGCGGACCGACGCGAAGAGGGCTGTCGAGGCGGCTCACGACGCGGAGCCTGAAAAGATCTTCGACTATCCGGCGCTGTCTCCCCAGTCACCGCATCCGGATTTTGCCGCCGGACTGAGGCTGCTGGCGCTTGATCCGTCGAATCCGGCCGTTGCGCCCTCGCCAGCCGGCGTGAACCCCGAGGCCGTGTTCGAATACGCGCTGCCCTCAGGCATGCCCGCGGCGCTTGTTCCACCGCCGTTTGCTTTGTCCGGCGAACCCGGCGCTGTGCCTCCAAAGCGAGACTCTTCAATGCCGATTCCCGAGCTGATGTACCAGTACGCACGACCGACACCTCCGCTCGAGGACGGGTCGGTCGCGCTGCCGGATTTTGTTCGATCAACAGCCGCCAAAACCGAGAAGCCCTTAGTCACTCAGAAAAAACCAGGAGACAAACAATGAGAACGGACGCACAGGTTATCTACGCGCGCATTCGGGTGTTCGCGGTGGCCGCGGCGCTCATGCTGGTGGCCGGGTCGGCGCAAGCGCAGGCGACCCGCACGTGGGTCTCAGGCGTGGGCGACGACGCGAATCCGTGCAGCCGCACGGCGCCGTGCAAAACGTTTGCGGGCGCCATGAGTAAAACGGTGGTTGGCGGATATATCGACGCGCTGGACCCCGGCGGGTTTGGCGCGGTGACCATCACGCACGCGATCACCATCGACGGTGGTCCGGGCCATGCCGGCGTCCTAGTGTCCGGGACCGACGGCATCGTCATCAACATCGCAACCAGCGAATCCGTCGTGCTTCGCAATCTCTCATTCGAGGGCGCGGGAATGGGCCTGAACGGCGTCAACGTCGTCGCGGCCGGCAACATCGTCATCGAGAACTGCGTCTTCAACAATTTCTCCGGCCGGGGCATCAGTCACAATTCGAGCTCGCCGGGGTTTCTCCTGGTCTCGAATACGAGCCTCTTCAACAACGCGGGCGGCGGCATCTACGTGCAGAACGCACGGGCGACCATTACGCACGTGCGCGCCGAACGAAACGGCAGGGCGGGCGTCGAAGTCGGAACCGGCGCCATCGCGACGGTGTCCGACACGGTCGCCTCGAGCCAGGGGATGGGGTTTGCTGCGACCGCCGGAACAGCGGTCCTCAATCTCTCGCGATCGGTGGCAAGCCATAACGATTTTGGTTTGGCCGCTGGAAGCGGAGCGACCATTCGCATCGGCGACAGTGATGTATTCAGCAACAACGCCTACGGCCTCTTCAACGATGGATCGTCAGCGCTTGTGTCGTTCGGAAACAACCGGATCATCGGGAATCCGACCGACAGCGCGTTCACCTCAACGGTGGCGGTGCGGTAGTGGTCGAGGCCACGACCCGTGCGTAATCGATTCATCTTAGTCGCCGATCTCGGCGTGATTGCTATCGCGGCCTTCGGCGCGTTCGCGCTACGGTTCGACCTGCTGTTCCCGACGTACCGTCCGGAGTTCTGGCCTTTCCTTGTCGCGGCGCTCGTCATCAAGCCGGCGGCGCTGTACGGGTTCGGCATGTACCAGCGCTACTGGCGGTACGCCAGCCTGCACGACATGCTGGCACTCCTGCTCACCGTATCCGCCGCGTCGGTCGCTCTGGGCGTCTTCGTCGTCGTGTCGTTCGCCGAGCACTACATCGTCTGGTTCTCGCGGTCGGTGCTGATGATCGACTGGCTGCTCACGCTGCTGCTGACGGGCGGCGTGCGGATGGCGGTGCGCATTGTCGGCGAATCGCG
>CAAGKR010026385.1_pt1 | contig 15356 bp, 14 predicted proteins | sample 2556971 | NCBI WGS metagenome assembly CAAGKR01 (sample SAMEA5207829, study PRJEB30636) | soil metagenome | biome: forest; feature: boreal; material: soil | place: USA | collected 2011-09 | depth 1 m | reverse complement strand
GATCCCACCTACAACGGGTCCTAGGGCATCTTCGTCAGCAACTCCAAGGGGCCGGGCATCGTCACGTACGCGTACGCGAGCAACATGTCCGACTCGGGCTTCTACGTCGGGGCGTGCCCGGACTGCAACGCCACCCTCAACCACGTCCACTCCGAGAACAATGTGCTCGGGTACTCCGGAACCAACGCCGGTGGTCACCTCGACATCCTCCTGCACGACAACGGCGGCTTCGGCAACCCGAGCAACGGCGACCTGGCCAACGAGTCCTCGGTGTCGAACCCCCGGAACTGTTTCTACGGCAACACCGACCCGGGCAGCGGAGGCCTGACCAGCGATCCTCCGATGATCCAGACCGTGGACGGGCCGCCCTGCACCAGCCCGGGAGGCGGCGACAGCACCGTCCTCCTCGCGGAGTTGGTGTGCGCCTCGGGCGCCTACGCGCCGTGCCCAACCGGCATCACGGGCTATCCCTCCTCCACCGGTGTGCAGCTCCTCAAGCTCGGCGCCCAGACGACCATGCCCAACCCCTGCGCGGGTGTCCCCGATAACCCGTGGTGCACAGGTGGTCAGCTCGCCGGACCACCGGCCAACATCCCCGAGGTGCCACTGCTGCTTCTGCTCCCGTTGAGTGCGATGGGAGTTGTGCTTGTCCGTCGTCGCCGGGCGATGGGTCGCGGAGCGGCGGCCGCCACCGCAGCCTGAGGCGCGCACGACCTTGTAGGGGCGCCGCGCGGCGCTGTTGCGGCTGCGCAACGGACCGGCCGGCTAGCTGTGCGAGCGGTCCAACGCGGCAGCGCGGCACGCTGACAGCTGCTCCTCGCAGGCCTCCTCGAGCCTGTCGAGAGGGACGCGCACCTGGGTCATGCCGTCGCGCTCGCGGATGGTCACGGCGTTGTCGTCGAGGGTCTCGAAATCGACGGTGACCGCCAGCGGGGTGCCGATCTCGTCCTGCCTCCGGTAGCGCCGCCCGATCGACTGCGTCTCGTCGTACTCGGTGCGAAAGCGGCTGCGAAGCCTCGACGCAAGGGGATGGGCGACGTCGGTCAGCTGCGCCTTCTTGCTCAGCGGCAACACCGCGACCTGCCACGGCGCCACGTCCGGATGAAGCCGGAGCACAGTGCGCTTCTCGCCGCGCACCTCTTCCTCGTCCCACGCGTCGATGAGCATGGTGAGGCAGGCGCGGTCCAGCCCGGCCGCCGGTTCGATGACGTAGGGGATGTAGCGCTCGTTGGTCTCGGTGTCGAAGTAGCTGAGGTCCTTGCCGCTGTGCTTGCTGTGGGCGCGCAGGTCGAAATCGGTGCGGTCGGCGATCCCCTCGAGCTCGCCCCATCCCCAGGGAAAGAGGTACTCGACGTCGCTGGTGGCGCTGCTGTAGTGGGACAGTTCGTCGGCATCATGCGCGCGCAGCCGCAGCCGAGAGGTGCGCACGCCGCAGTCCTGCGTCCACCAGCGCATCCTCTCGTCGCACCAATACGTGTGCCACTCGAGGTCAGTCCCAGGCTTGCAGAAGAACTCCATCTCCATCTGCTCGAACTCCCGGGTGCGGAAGATGGAGTTGCTCGGTGAGATCTCATTGCGAAAGGACTTGCCCTGCTGGGCGATGCCGAACGGCAGGCGCCTGCGCGTCGCCTGGACCACGATGGCGAAGTCGACGAACATGCCCTGTGCGGTCTCGGGGCGCAGGTACACCTGGGCGGCGTCGTCAGCGACGGGGCCGAGGTGAGTGCGGAACATCAGGTTGAACTGCCGCGCTTCTGTGAGCGCGCCCCCGCATTCCGGGCAGCCGGGGGCATCCTCGGGCTTGCCCCGCGCGCGCCGCTCATCGCCGAGGTGGTCCTCGCGCCAGCGTTTGCGGCACGCGCCGGTGCAGTCGACGAGTGGGTCGGCGAAGGTGTCCACATGCCCGCTGGCCACCCAGACCTGCGGGTTCATGATGATCGAGGTCTCGATCGGCTCGATGTCGTCACGCGACTCCACCATCGCCCGCCACCAAAGGTTGCGCACATTGCGGCGCATGCGCGTCCCCAATGGCCCGTAGTCGTACAGCGCGTTGATCCCGCCGTAGATCTCGCTCGAGCCGAAGAAGAAGCCGCGCTGCTTGCCCAGCGACACGAGCTTCTCCAGGACATCGGGCGCGCCGGGCGGAGGTTGCGACATCGGCGGCGAGTGTACCGGCCGGGCGGTCGGCACAGCCCGAGCTCGCGACCTCATTCGTGCTCGGAGGGCGGACCGCGGTCGTCATCCGGGCGCGCCGGCGGCGTCGGACATCCCGACTGAGGTGACCGCGACTAACGGCGCTCGATGGCGCGCAGGACCGGGAGCGACCGCAGCTGCCGATCCAGGTGCTGGGCGAGCTCGCGCTCGGCGACGGCCTCCAAGGTCACCAGCGATGCCTCGTCGAGTCGCAGGCGACGGTACAGCTCGGCATCGCCAGCCGCCGCCACGCGGAGGACCTTGATCACCCGGACCGAACATTCGACAGCTCCGGGGTCCGACGGCGCGCACCGGTCACAGAGCAGGCCCCCAGCCGTGGCGCTGAACCAGGCGCTGGTCTCAGGAAGCGGCGCTGAGCACGATGCGCACTGGTACAGCTGCGGCGCGTAGCCGAGCCGATCGATCATTCGGCGGGTGAGCCACACCAGGGCGGCACGCGGGTCGCGCGACGCGTCGGTGCAGTCGCTGAGAGCGTCGACGACGAGGTCGAAGGTTTCCTCGTCAGGATGGTTGCTCTCGAGAACGCGGTCGGCCAGCTCGGCGCAGACCGCCGCACAGGCCGCGCGGCGTGCGTCACCCAGCGGCGCAGTCGACCCCGTCGTCTCCGCCTCGGTGAGCACGTCGAGCTCACCCCGTCCCCGCGCCAGCTGCATGCGGCTGCGCGCGAAGAGATCGGTATGGGCGGCGAGCCGGCTGCCGCTCTTGCGCACGCCGCGGGCGATGACACCGATCTTGCCGTGCTCGCGGGTGAGCACCGTGAGGATGCGGTCGGCCTCCCCGTAGTCGACGCGTCGAAGGATCACTCCCTCGGTGAGGTAGGTCGGCATGTGGCCAGTGTGGTCGCTCGGCGCCGATCGTCCGCGTCAGCCGGCGTCGGCTTCATCCTCGTCAGGCAGCACACCATTGCGCTCACGAAGGAACGGGACGGGCGAGGTGATGCGCACCAGCTGGATGCTCTGGCGGCGTACCTGCTCCACGGTGAGGGTCGCCTCGCCGAGCTGGATGGTCGCGCCCACGGCGGGGGTCTCTCCGAGCCGTTCGTACACCAGTCCGCCGATGGAATCGCTTTCGGTCTCGCCGACGTCGAGGTGGAGCAGATCCTTGATGTCGTCGACTGGGAAACGAGCGTTGAGCAGCACCTCGTACTCGTTGAGGAACTGCACCTCCTCCTTCTCGCCAACGTCGTACTCATCGCGAATGGGGCCCACGATCTCCTCGATGAGATCCTCGAAGGTGACGATGCCGGCGGTGCCGCCGTGTTCCTCCACCACCACCATTATGTGCACCTTGCGCTCCTGCATCTCGTGCAGAAGCTCGCCGACGTGTTTCACCTCGGGTGTGAAGTAGGGCTCACGCATGAGGGTGCGAATCTTGCGGCGCTCGCCATTGCGCGCGGACTCACGCAGGAGGTCCTTGGCGTACACCACCCCAACGATGTTGTCCATCGACTCCTCGTACACGGGGATGCGCGAGTGTCCGTGCTTCACGACCAGGTCGATGAGCTCGGACACACTGCCCGTGGCCTCGATGGCAATGACGTCGATGCGCGGAACCATCACCTCGCGGACCGTCTTGTCGGTCATGTCGAGGATCCCGTGGATCATCTCCTGCTCGCCGTACTCGACCACTCCCTGCTGCTGGCTGAGGTGGAGCATGAGCTTGAGCTCCTCCTCGGTGACGAACGGGCCGACGACACCCTTGCCTCGCGTCGCGGCGCGGAGCAATGAGTTGCTGATCAACGTGAGCCCGCCCACCAGCGGACGCAGAAGGCTGGTGAGACCGGCCACAGGGCGGCCGAGGATCAGCGCCAGCCGCTCATTGAAGCGCAGCGCCAGCGACTTCGGAGCGATCTCGCAGAACACCAGCACGAAGGCCGAGAGGATGGCGGTGCCGGCCGCCTCGGGAAAGGAGTGGTAGGTGTTGGCGATGATCAGCGTGGCCGTTGTCGATGCCACGATGACCGCGACCGTGTTGATGCTGAGGATGGTCGACAGGTAGGCATTGGGCTGGTTGTGCAGCTTGACGACCGCGTCGGCGCGACGATTGCCCTCCTCCGCAAGCGAGCGCATGCGCAACCGGCTCACCGAGGTCAGCGCTGTCTCCGACGCCGCCGCGAATGCCGCCAGGACCAACGAGACGATGAGGAGAAGGGCCAGGAGGCTCATCAGAGCATCCGGGCCGCGCGCTCAGCTCGCGGGTCTGACGGTCTGATCACCGGAACAGCTCGCTGACGCTGCGGCCCTCGTGCACGCGAACGATCGCCTCCGCGATCAGCGGGGCGACGCTGAGCACGCGCAGACCAGGATGGTCATCGAAGCTGCGCGCCCCGTCGTGGAGCGGGATTGTGTCGGTGATGCAGATCTCGTCGATCGGTGCCTCGTGCAGACGTGTGAGCGCGCCGTTGGTCAGCACCCCATGCGTGGCGACGACGTCGACCCCGGTGGCGCCCTTGGCTCGGAGCGCGATCGCCGCATTGGCGAGCGTCGATCCCGTGCTGATCAGGTCGTCGACGATGATGCAGTGCAGGCCGTCGACATCACCAATGACGTTGATCACCTCGACGGTGTCGTCGCGCGGGCGACGCTTGTCGACGATGGCGATGGGTGCGTCGAGGAGGCGCCCGAGGCGCCGGGCGCGCAGCGCGCCGCCGGTGTCCGGCGACACCACCACCACGTTGTGGCCGTGGCGCTCGCGGACGCGGCGGGCGAGGATCTTGGTGGCGGTGAGCGCGTCGACGGGGATGTCGAAGAAACCCTGGATCGCCTCGGCGTGGAGGTCGACGGCGATGACCCGGTTGGCGCCTGCGAGCTCGATGATGTTGGCCATGAGCTTGGCGCTGATGGGATCGCGCGGCTGCGTCTTCTTCTCCTTGCGCTGGTACCCGTAGTAGGGGATCACGGCCGTGATGCGCGACGCGGATGCACGGCGAAGGGCGTCGAGGATCACGAACAGCTGGATGAGGTTGTCGCTCACCGGCTGGCAGGTGGGCTGGATCAGGAAGAGATCACGGCCACGGACGGACTCCGCGATCTTCACGTCGAACTCGCCATCGGCGAAACGAGTGATCTCCATGCTCGCCAGCGGCAGGTCGATCTCGCGCGCGATCTTCTCGCTGAGCTCGGGGTTGGCTGTGCCGCTGAGCAGCATCAGGTCGCCGAACTGGTATGGCTCGGTCATGGCGATGAGCCCGCGTGGCGGCGGCGCCGCGCCGCCCATCCTTCGACGTTGCGCTGGCGGGCGCGCCCGACCGCGAGCGCACCGGCGGGGACATCCTCGTTGACGAGCGAGCCGGCGGCGATGTAGGCGTCGCGATGGATGGTCAGCGGCGCCACCAGCGTGGTGTTGGTGCCCACGAAGACGCCGTCCTCGATGACGGTGCGGTGCTTGGCCTCGCCGTCGAAGTTGCACGTCACCGTGCCCGCTCCCACGTTGACCCCCTCCCCCACGTCGCTGTCGAGCACGCACGAGAAGTGGTTGACACGGCTGCCCGCGCCAACGCGGCTGTTCTTGACCTCCGCATGCGTCCCCAACGATACCCCGCTCGCGAGGACGCTGCCGGGTCGCACCCTGTTGAAGGACCCGATGACCACCCCATCACCCAGCTCGGAGGCCTCCACGTGCGAGGCGCCGATGGTCACCCGGTCCCCGGCGACGACGTCGTACAGCTGCGCCAGGGGCCCGATCTCGCACCCCTCCCCGAGAACCGTGGCGCCGCGCAACAGCGACATGGGCCGGATCACCGAGTCGCGGCCGACGCGCACCGTCGCGTCGACGTAGGTGGTCGCCGGGTCCTCGACGGTCACGCCTCCCGCCATGAGCCGGTCCAGCACCCTGGTGCGCAGCGCCGCCTCAGCGGTGGCCAGCTGGCAGCGGTCGTTGATCCCCAGCGCCTCCTCCGGGTCGGCGAGGAGCATCGCCTCGACGTGGCCGCCAACCAGTGGGAGGACGTCGGGCAGGTAGTACTCGCCCTGCGCGTTGTCATTGCTGATCCTGCCCAGGGCGGGCCAGAGGCGAGCGCCGTCGAAGACGTACACGCCGGCGCCGACCTCAGGGGGCGCCATCGCGCCTGGGGGCAGGTCTCGCTCCTCGATGGTGCGCACCACGCGGCCCGTCTCCGGGTCTCGGTAGACGCGGCCCAGCCCGCGCGGGTTGGCCGGCATGGCGGTGAGCAGCGTCGCTGCGGCCCGGGTTCGGCGGTGGTGGTCGATGAGCTGGCCCAGGGTTTCAGCGCGGACCAGGGGGACGTCACCGGACATGACCAGAACCTCGCCGCGTTCGCGGAGCCGCTCGGGGACGCAGCGGAGGGCATCGCCCGTCCCACGCGGCTCAGGCTGCTCGACGCACTCGGCGCGATCCCCCACGGCGGCCACGACGTCGTCCCGGCCTGGGCCCACCACCACGATCGGTGGCCGTCCGGTGACCGCTATCGCAGCATCGATGACGTGGTGGATGAGGGCGCGCCCCGCAAGTGGATGGAGCACCTTGGGAAGGGCGCTCCGCATCCTCGTCCCGTCTCCGGCGGCGAGGATCACTGCCCGCGGACCGTCGGCCATGTGGGCCGAGTATACGGGTCACCCCGCAGGCAGGCCCCAGCTCACCGCGCCCGCCGTCGCGCCTCCCGGGCAAGGTCGGTGAGCCGCCACAGCAGCGCATCCGCTTCAGCCGCATCGCGACACGCGGCGCGCGCCTGCCAGCCGCGTCCCGCGGTGTCGATGTGCAGGGTGGCCAGGCGCAGCCAGCGCTCGACCGGGCCCTGGCGCAGGCGGACGCTCTGCACCTTCTCCAGCGGTACCACCACCACCTGCGGGCGCACCCGGCCGGTGCGAGCCACCGCATAGCGCACCCGGTCGTCCCAGAACGCAAGCCAGTGGTAGGAAAGAGGAGCGCGCACCGCGGCCCGGCGCGGCGGCCGGGATCCCGGCGGTGGGACCGGGGCTGCGCCGGGGAGGACTCGCTGGAGCAACCAGGCGGCGTGCTCACGCGATCCCACCGGCAGCAGGGTGCGAGAGAGCTGCGCGCTGCCCTCCTCGCGCTGTGCGCTGCTCCGCTGCCGGGCCACGTCAACCTCCAGCCGCACCCATCCGAAGCGTCGCCAAAGCAGCGGTTCCACCCAGCGCACCGCCTGGATCCGCCCGAAAGGGATCGTCTCGGTACGGGTCTGCAGAAGCCCGCGACTCAGCCGCAGCCCGTCGGCGGCCTCGGCCAATTGGAAGTCGTACACGGAGTTGAAGCGGCGGAAGACCTCCGGGACCACCCCGACGACGGCAGGGATGGCCACCGACGCGGTCGCGGCTCCGTGCGGCACCAGGAAGCTGGTGATGCCGGCAAGCACAGCGATCGCGATGAGCACGTTGACCGGCGCCGTGAGCAGGGTGGCGAACACCACCCGCGCGTTGTCGATTCGGAGCAGGGGCTGCGCCGGCGGTTCAGGCGTTTCCGAGGCCAATCCATGTGCCAGCGCAAGCAGCATCGCCCGCACCCGCTGAGCCTCCGCCCCGCCGAGGTAGGCAAGACGAGTGCGCCCCGTTCCGCGACCGGCCACCACCACCCGGACCTCGGCGAGGCCGAGGACCCGCGCCACCACCGGTGAGATCACGTCGATGGCCTGGATGCGCGAGAGCGGGACCCGGATGGACTGTCGGCGGATCAGCCCGGTGGTGATCTGCAGGTCGCCCCCGTGGACACGCCAGCGCGTGACCAGCCAGGAGATGATGCCGGCGACAACAGCCAGCCCGAGGAGCGCGACACTCTCCCAGGGAAAGCTGGTGCGCCGGCGCCCGGTGTCGAACTGCGTGCTGAAGAGCACCAGTACGGCCACCGCGCTGCCCGCGCGGACCACCGGCGACAGGGGATGGAGCCGCGTCCACTCCGTCTCTGCCGACAGTTGTGGGGCCGGAGCAACCGCCATCAGAGACCGGTGGCCTGGGCTTCGCCGAGCGACGCCAACCGGTCGCGGAGCCGGTCCGCCTCATGCTGCTCGAGCCCGGGGATCCGTGCGTCGCTCGCCGCTGCGGCGGTGTGCAGCTGCACGGTTGCCAAACCGAAGATTCGATCGATGGGCCCGGCACTCACGTCGATGAACTGCATGCGCCCGTACGGCACCACCGACACCTGGCGAAAGAGCAGGCCGTGCCGGACGATCAGGTCGTCGGCGCGCTCGAGGTATCCCCACGAGCGGTACCGGCCGCGCAGCACCGTCCAGGCAATCGCGACCAGCACCACCACCACCAACGTCACCGGGACCCCCGCCGTCGATCCCCCGAACACCCAGGAGGGAATCGTCGCCGCCAGGGCGATGGGCACCGTGGTGAGCGCCAGCGACACCTGGCGCGCCTTCCACATGCGTGTCGACGGCCGGCGATACTCCGACAGCCCGGGCGTCTGCACTGCTGCCTGCGTCACGCACGAAGTGTGGCATCACTGGCGAGCCACGCCGTGCCGGCGACCAATGAGTGACAGAGCGACCGGAGCTACCATCGACGCGGCCGGTGGGGAGTCGCCAAGTGGTAAGGCACCGGACTTTGGATCCGGCATTCGAAGGTTCGAATCCTTCCTCCCCAGCCAAATCTCCGTATTCGAACCGGCGCGAAGAAAAGAGAACGTCGAAGGGCTCCCTATGTGTTCACCCCGAGCGGGACAACGTGGAGTCAGCAGGCGGGCCTGGTCGCCAGCGACGGCGCAGCCACCGACACGTTCGGCACCGCCGTCGCGCTGAGCAACAATGGGAGCATCGCGCTGATCGGCGCTCCCGGCAAGACCGCGACCACCGGCGCCGCCTACTTCTTCAGCCGCAGCGGTTCCACCTGGAGCCAGGCTCAGGAGCTGCCGGGCACGGCGACGTCGGGGTTCGGCGTCTCCGTCTCGCTCAGCAGCGACGGCAGCACCGCCCTGGTCGGAGCCAACCTGGCAGGCTCCTCGGCAGGGACGGCCTACGTGTACGCATTCACCGGTGGTACCTGGAGTCTCCAGCAGCAGCTCACCCCCACCGTGGCATCCGCCGCCGGTGACCAGTTCGGTGACTCGGTGTCCCTGAGCAGCGACGGCAACACCGCGCTGGTCGGTGCCCAGGATGCAAGCACCGGGGCGGGAACCGCCTACGTGTTCACGCGAAGCGGCACCACCTGGACGCAGCACCAGCAGCTCACTGCGGCCAGCCCGGCCGCGGGTGACATGTTCGGCTCATCCGTCTCGCTCAGCGCAGATGCGAGCACCGCCCTCATCGGCGCCGACGGAACCAGCACAGGCAAGGGAACGGCGTGCGTCTTCGCCAATGGCACCACCTGGACGCAGCAGGCTCAGCTGTCCGCCGCAGATGGCGCCACTGGCGACCAGTTCGGCGGCTCGGTATCCCTGGACAGCAACGGCAACACGGCCGTGATTGGTGCGCCGCAAAGGAGCAGCCTCACCGGCGCAGCGTACGTCTTCGGCCGGAGCGGGACCACATGGACGCAGGCGCAGGAGCTCACTGCCAGCGATGCCGCGGCGGACCACCTGTTCGGGAAGTCGGTGGCGACGAGCAGCGACGGCGCCACGATCCTCATCGGAGAGGACAGCAAGTCCACCGCGGGGGCCGGGTATTTCTTTGCCACCACCACAGCCTCGCCATCCCCGTCGCCGACAGCGGCGGTCCTTCCGGCGGTGCCCCCGACCGGTGTGGCGGACGGTTCTGAGCTATCGGGACTGGCTCTTCTCGGCGGCGGCCTGGCGATGCTGCTGATCGGGGCCGTGGCGTGGAGGCGGCGCACCACCCTTCCGTAACCGCGCCAGCGAGAACGGGCTCAAGTCAACGAGCGCTTCTTCTCTCAAGATGGTGGCGGCCACCGACTCGCCAATGGCCGGCGAATGCTTGAAGCCGTGCCCGGAGCACGGTGACACGATCAGCACCGACGGGTGCTCGGGATGGCGGTCGATGACAAAGTCACCGTCAGGGGTGGTCGTGTACATGCATGTGACCGCCTTGACCACGTGTCGCGCCAGCCCTGGCAGGCGATCCCTGATGACGGTGTCGTACAGGCCGTAGAGCTCGTCGTGGCTGACAGCGCGTGCGGCGTCATTCACAGTGGCGCTCGCGGCGGAATGCTCGGCAGCCACCTTGACGCCACCGTGCTGGCCGTCGATGGCCGGGAAACCGTAGAACGCAATCGGCTCGCTGTCCCAGATGAAGACGGGGAACCTGTCCGGCAGGAACGTGGCAACGTCCCCGTCCACCGCGTACCAGTGCAGGACCTGCCGGGTGATGACGAAGTCGCGGGCATACGGCTCGCCGAGGATCTCCCCCAGCCACGCACCCACCGCCAGCACCAGCGCACCGGCGGAATACCGTCCAGCCGTGGTGATGACCGTGACGCCGCCGGCGTCCTGACGGTAGTCGACCAGCGTCTCATTGGTTCGAATCGCGGCACCACACCGCGCGGCCAGCCCAAGCTGGGCCGCGACCGCGGCCTCGGGACGCACGAAGCCACCACCGGGCTCGAAGTAGCCGCTCTCGTCCCCAGCGAGGCGGAACTGCGGAAAGCGGCGGCCGATCTCGTCCGCGCTGAGAAGCTCGTGGTCGATCGAGAACGCACGGGCGGCTGCGATGGTGGTCTCCAGGAAGTGAGTCTTGCCGTGGTGACGCGTGTGGACGCCGGGGGGCGCCATCACCAGCAGACCGCAGGTGGTCAGCAGGTCGGCACCCGTCGCCTCCTCGATCTCGCGCCACAGCTGGTGGGAGCGACGCGCCAGCGGCACGTACGCCAGTCCCTCACCGGTCGCCTCGCGCGTGATCCTGGTGTCCCCGTGGGTGGAGCCCAGCTGATGGGGCGGCGCAGAGCGGTCGAGGCCGAGCACGCGCGCGCCCATCTTGGCGAGTTGATATGTGGTCGAGCTCCCCATCGCCCCCAGTCCGCAGACCACGACGTCGAACCTCTCCACGCGCGCAATCCTACGAGCAGCGGCCAGAGTGGACAGCCAACTCGGCGCCGTTCACAATGCGCGCACGCTCCGCGGGCCTTGGCGCACGCGGTCGAACGTCTCCGTAGCCGCGTGGCCGCTGTCACCAGCCACAGTCATCGAGGGGGTCCCGACATGGGCCGCACGTCCACCCGATCCCGGCAATTCACCGCCGGACTGACGTTCAGCGCGCTCCTGCTGGCGGCATGCGGCAGCAACACGTCCACGCCGTCGTCCGCTGGAGGCGGCACGGTGGCGACGCCCAGCGTGCAGCAGAGCATCGCTGCCGAGGTGCCCGCCTCGATCAAGGGGTCGCCTGTTCAGATCGCCACTGACGCCACCTACGCACCGAACGAGTTCATCAACCCGCAGACGGGCAACATCGAGGGCTGGGACATCGACCTCGGCAACGCCATCTGCAAGGTGCTGGGCTTGGTCTGCACCTTCAACAACGTCACCTTCGATGACATCATCGCCCAGCTGAAGGCATCGACCCCGGGCGAGGTTGCAGGTGGTGACAAGCCTCGCTACCAGTTCAGCATCTCGAGCTGGTCGCCAACCGCCAAGCGCGAGATGAGCGGCATCGACTTCGTCAGCTACTACCAGGCGGGCGAGGCCTGGCTGGTCAAGCCCGGCGGCGCGACCATCACCATGGCCTCGGACATGTGCGGCCACAAGATTGCCGTCGAGTCCGGCACCGTGGAGGAGTCGGACGCATGGGGATTCACGGGCAAGCAGGTTGGCGGCACCGCGATCGCGGGCGACACTGACCATTGCCCCTCCGGACAGGACCTCACCGTCGACAGCTTCCAGACCCAGACCCAGGCCGACCAGGCGCTGCTGTCTGGACGTGACGACATCGGCTGGCTCGACCAGCCGGTCGCCGACTACCAGGTGAAGCAGGAGAGCGGCAAGCTCAAGGTCGCCGGCAGCCCGTGCAGCGTCGCCCCGTACGGGATCGCAATCGTCAACGGCAACCCGCTGGAGAAGGCGATCCAGGACGCGGTGAAGTACCTGATCGACAACGGCTACTACACGAGCATCCTCAACAACTGGGGTGTGAAGGACGGCGCCATCGCCAGCTCGGCCGTGACCGTCAACAACAACAACTCGGTGGGCGCCACATGCGTGCCGTCGTACTGAGCCTGCGTCACTAACACACTCGCTGGTCACGTGAGGCTCCGTCGGTGAGCGAGCGGCCGCAGCCGATCAAGGCCGTGCCGGTTCGGCATCCCGGCCGCTGGGTCGCGGCGGTGATCGTCCTTGCCATTGCGGCTGAGGTCGTCGGCACGGTGGTGACCTCGCCCGGCCTGCAATGGAGCGTGGTCGGCGATTACCTGTTCCAGAGCCTGATCCTCGGCGGAGTACAGCTGACCATCGAGCTGACGGTGATCGCCATGCTCATCGGCGTTGTCCTCGGCGTGGTGCTGGCGGTGATGCGCCTGTCACCCAACCCAGTTGTCTCCTCGGTGAGCTGGCTCTACATCTGGTTCTTCCGAGGAACCCCGGTTCTGGTGCAGATCTTCTTCTGGTACAACCTGAACAGCGTGTTGCACCACATCGGGATCGGCATCCCTTTCACGAGCATCGCGCTGCAGGCGGACACCAACAGCCTGATTCCCGCAGTGCTCGCGGTCATCCTGGGTCTGGGCCTCAACGAGGCCGCCTACATGGCGGAGATCATCCGCGCTGGCATCATCTCCGTCGACCAGGGTCAGACAGAGGCTGCGCAGGCCCTGGGGATGCACCGCCTCCTGGTGATGCGGCGCATCGTCCTGCCGCAGGCGATGCGCGTGATCCTCCCGCCGACCGGCAACGAGACCATCTCCATGCTCAAGACAACCTCCCTGGCGGTCATCGCGGCCGTGCCCGAGCTCTTCACCCGCTCCGAGCAGATCTCGAACGCCAACTTCGACATCATCGAGCTGGCGATAGTGGCCAGCATCTGGTACCTCTTCATGACGTCGATCCTGACCTTCGGTCAGTTCTATCTCGAGCGGTACTACGCGCGCGGCGCACAGCGCGAGCTGCCCCCAACGCCACTGCAGCGGTTCCGGCGGCTGCTGTTCCAGTTCCATGCCGCACCGCCGCTGCCACCGGCCGACGAGGCCCCGGTCGTCCACGGCTCGGCCAACAGGTAACGGATTCATGGCTGCAAGCGCGATGGTTCGAGCCGAGGCGGTGCACAAGAGCTACGGCCGACTCGAGGTGCTGCGCGGGATCGACCTGGAGGTGGCACCGAAGGAGGTGATGTGCCTCATCGGGCCGTCCGGGTCGGGAAAGAGCACCTTCTTGCGCTGCATCAATCACCTCGAGAAGATCGACGCGGGCAGGCTGTACGTCGACGGCGAGCTGGTGGGTTACACGCAGCGTGGCGACAAGCTGCACGAGCTCTCCGAGCGCGACGTGTGCCGCAAGAGAAGTGAGATCGGCATGGTGTTCCAGCGGTTCAACCTCTTCCCGCACATGACCGCCCTGGGGAATGTCATCGAGGCGCCTCTGCGCGTCAGGGGCGAGACGACGGCGGTCGCCACGGAGCGGGGCCGCAGGCTCCTGGACCGTGTCGGCCTCGCTGACAAGGTTGACGTCTATCCGAACCAACTGTCCGGTGGTCAGCAGCAGCGCGTCGCCATCGCCCGCGCTCTCGCCATGGAACCCAAGCTGATGCTGTTCGACGAGCCGACATCCGCGCTTGACCCCGAGCTGGTCGGTGAGGTGCTCGATGTGATGCGCGACCTCGCCCAGAGCGGCATGACCATGGTCGTCGTCACCCACGAGATGTCCTTCGCTCGCGAGGCCGGCGACACCCTCCTCTTCATGGATGCCGGGGTCATCGTCGAGGTCGGCACACCACGCGAGGTCCTCGCCAATCCTCAGCACGAGCGCACCAAGTCGTTCCTGGCGCACGTCCTGTAGGTTGATCGCCACCGTCCAGCGTTGTGCGGGTCGCTGACGCCGGTCAGCGACTCGCCGGGATCGCTCCCATGCGTCCGGCGCGGAAGTCGTCGAACGCCTGGCGCAGCTCGTCCTGGGTGTTCATCACGAACGGTCCGTACCAGGCGATCTCCTCGCGGATGGGCCGGCCGCCGAGCACGAGCACGTCGAGCGCCGGCGTGCGACTCTCCTGGGCGCCATCAGCGGTGATGGTCAGCGCGTCGCCGTCGCCGAACACGGCCAGCTGGCCGCTGCTGATCGGATGCGATTGGGTCCCGACGGTCCCACGTCCCGACAGCGCGTACACCAGCGCGTTGTGCTCGCGCGACCAGGGCAGCACCACGCGCGCGCCGGGGCTGATGGTGACGTGGGTCATCGCCATGGGCGTATGCGTGACACCGGGCCCGGTGCCACCGCCGACCTCGCCGGCGATGACGCGGATGAGCGCGCTGCCGTCGTGGGAGGCGAGCAGGCCGACTTGGCCGGCGCGAATGTCCTGGTATCGGGGATCCGACCACTTCTCGGCCGCAGGGAGGTTGACCCAGAGCTGGACGCCGTGGAAGAGGCCGCCCGAGGCGACCAGTTCGGATGGCGGTGTCTCGATATGCAGGATGCCGGCGCCCGCAGTCATCCACTGCGTGTCGCCGTTGGTGATCAGTCCGCCGCCACCGTTGGAATCCTGGTGCGCGAACGTCCCGTCGATCATGTACGTCACGGTTTCGAACCCGCGATGCGGATGCCAGGACGTCCCCTTCGGCTCACCGGGGGCGTACTCCACAGCGCCCATCTGGTCCATGTGGACGAACGGGTCGAGCAGGCGCTCATCGACGCCCGCAAAGGCACGGTGCACGGGAAAACCCTCGCCCTCCAGCCCCTGCGGCGCGGTGGTCACGGACACCACCGGCCGCTGCACGGCCTCGGATCCGGGGACGGTGACGCGCGGAAGGGTGGTGATGTCGTCGACGGTGACCGCAGGCATGGGTTTCCTCGAGAACGCGGTGACCGCCAGGCTGGGTCCCGCTTATCTCAGTGTGACTGACCAGCCCCCGATGTAAACATGCGCGGATCCCGGCCCGGGCCCTGAATGCGGACGGCAGGGTCGGGCCAGGACCGCGCTCGGGTCAGGTGACCGCCGGCCGGCGATTGCGACGGCGCCGGCTGGCAACCATCGCGGCTCCGCCCAGAGCGACCAGGACCAGCCCCGGCCAGATCATCGGGAACGGAAACCCGGTGTTCGGGGTGCCGAGGTTCCGGCCCTTGGACGTGCCCCCGGTGCT
>CAAGKR010338649.1_pt1 | contig 15357 bp, 16 predicted proteins | sample 2556971 | NCBI WGS metagenome assembly CAAGKR01 (sample SAMEA5207829, study PRJEB30636) | soil metagenome | biome: forest; feature: boreal; material: soil | place: USA | collected 2011-09 | depth 1 m | reverse complement strand
GCTACCCCGCCGTTGCCAGCGGCGCCCGTCGTACCACCGGCGCCTTTGGTCCCGCCCGCGCCTTTGCTGCCCGCCGCGCCGCCGCTGCCGGCCGCGCCACCGCTGCCACCCGCTCCTGGCTGGTTGGAGGTGCTCGAGCAGCTGGCGACCGTCACGCCGGTGCAAAGGGCGGCGACGGCGAGAAGCGTTTCTATTCTGACGAAGGCTCGGGTCATCGGCGTACCCTCCTGAAGCTCAGAGGCATGTCACCGGCGGGAACGACGCGCTCACGCTGCACGCGGTTGGCTTGTGGTTGTCCGTAATCGTGACCGTCAAAGTCTCGGTCCCGGCGGTCCCGCAAATGTAATTCGTTGTCGATGACGTGGGGTCGGCGAATGAGCCGGCCGTGGCGGTCCACGCGTAGCTCACGACTTCTCCGCTGTTGGCATCCGTCGCCGTCACGCCCACGTCGATCGTTCCCCCGGCCGACGCGGTCTCCAGTGGCGAAACCAGCCACGACGTCAGGACGGGGCAGCTGTCCCCCGGCACCAAGATCCCCGTTATGACGACGGATCCGAGGCCCGCATCGGGGGTGACGTTGCCGCAATTCAGGGTGACGCTGACCGGCACCAGGTGCCCGACGCTTACGTCGAACGGTGCGCTGGTGCCGCTGCAGCTCGCCCCCTGACTCGTGGTCGCCGTCATGCTGACGGTGTCTCCGTTGCCGGGTGGCAGGCCAACGCTGACCGACGGGGTCGAGCTCGGATTGCTGGTATCCGTCGTCCCCGAGGCCAGCACCGCATTCGACGAAGACAATACCGTCCAGCCCACCGAGCCGACCGTTGCCCCGTTTGGCAACGACAGCGCGAGCTTTACCACCCCGACGTCTGAGCTGTCGGGACGCTCGCAGCCGATCAGGGTCGTGATTCCCAAGAGGCTCAAAAAGAGGCTCATGAAGAGGCCCCGCGCCATCAGCCGCCTCCAAGGTGCCCGAGCTCCGCCTCGCATGGGTCCACTTTCCGCGTTGGCTTTCACGTTGACTTTTCTGTCTTGTATCATGAAGTATCATCTTGTACGATAAACAGCGGTCCGTTGCCAAGAACATTTTTTTAAACCTCGCCGGGACCGGTCCAAGCCGCTTTCTTCCCAAACGAACGCGAGGCCTTGGCATCGCACAAGCGTAGAAGCACGAGGAGTGAATCAACATGCGCGCAATCCACCGACCGTCCTTTTGCTTTTGCTTGAGTCTGGCTGCTCTCGCCGCGTCAGCGCTCCGGGCCGCGCGCGCCCATGCCGACTTCGAGCTGCCGCGCGAAAGTCCCCCCGCCAAGCTGTCGCAGCAGATAGGGTTGACGGAGATCGCGATCGAATACAGCACTCCGGCGGTCAAGGGCCGCAAGATCTGGGGAGCCTTGGTCCCCTACGGTAAGCCGTGGGGCGTCGGCGGGTACCAGGCTTCGAGAATTCGGTTCAGCCGGGATGTCACCGTCGGCGGCAAGCCGGTGCCGGCGGGAACCTATTCGCTGTTCGCCATCCCGCAGAAGGGTGATTGGACCGTCGTCGTTAACAAGAACGCCGACCAGCTCGCCAGCGGCCGCGACTACCGGGGCGAGCTGGATATCGCTCGGGTGCGGCTCCGGCCCAAAACGGTGCCGCCGCGGGAGCGCCTGACCTTCGTGTTTTCTGATTTCACCGACGACGACGCGGCCCTCCAGATCGAATGGGACAGGCTCGGCTTGACCATTCCCATCGCGATCAACACGACGCAGCAGGTGATGGCCAGCATCGTCGGGCTCGACAGTACATGGCGCTCCTATGCGAACGCGGCGCGCTACCTGCTCGAGACCAAGAAGGACTACGAGGCCGGCCTCCGGTACATCGACCAATCGCTGGCCCTGAAAGAGGACTGGTACAACGTCTGGATAAGAGCGCTGCTTTTCGCCGCCAAGGCCGACTACAAGGAAGCCGAAAAGGAGGCGGAGCGCGCTTACGATCTCGGTCTGAAGTCCGGAGACGCCTTCTTCCCAGAAGCCGAGCTGAGAAAGGCCCGGAGCGATTGGAGTCAGAAGAGCGTGGCCGCCCGCTAGCTCCAAGAGCTGCTGGATCCGGGTCACCGCTGCCGGGGCAAAACATCCGTCTTGTAAACATCGGTCTTGTATAGCAGACGCACGTCTGCAACACTGCCGGCCGCCATGTCCAAACACCCTGAGGGACGGGGGTCGCGTTCCCACCGTTTGGTCCGTCTTGCCTTGCTGGCCGCCCTGGGGATTGCCTTGCCCCTCCGGGTGGTCGCCCAGTCTCTGCCGCCACCGGAGGCGGGGCCCCCCGAGCCACCGCACGAGGAGCCACCTCCCGAAGCACCGCCGTCCGCCGTGCCGCCGCCCGCTGCGGCGCCGCCCGACAGCCCACCGGCTCCGGTCATCCGGGAGACGCCCCCGCCGCAAACTCCGCCGCTACCGATCGCTGTCCCGGAGACAACGCCCGTGGTCCCGGCCGGCGAGCCGCTCGCCGGTTTCAGCGACGGGACGCCGTTCCTTCGCTCTCCCGACGGCGGCTTCGTCGTGTTTCCAGGCGCGCGCTTTCAAGTCGACGGCTACTTTTTTCACAGCAAGGACAAGACGCCCAACCAGACCATACTTTTGCGCAGCGCGCGCCTCGAGCTCAGCGGATGGATCGGTAGCTTCGTATTCTTTAACATCACCGGGGAGTTCGCGGCGGCGCCGCCCGCCGCGGCCGCGCCCGTCGCGCCGGCCAACCTCCTCACCAACGACGACTACGTCGCGATCGCGCCCTGGAAGAACCTTGCGATCCTCCAGGTGGGCCAGTTCGACGCCCCGTTCACGCTCGAGAATCGGACCTCGAGCAAGTACCTCGATTTCATGGAGCGGTCGAACACCGTCCGCGCGTTCGGCATCCCCGACAACAAAGAGATGGGGGCGATGCTTCACGGATTCAACGATGACCGAAACTTTCACTATTCGATCGGCACGTTCAACGGCGACGGACAGAACTTCAAGAACGCCGACAATCACTTCGACTGGATGGGCCGCGCCTGGATCGCGCCGCTGTCGTTCGTGGGCAGCGGCCCCCTCCACGATGTCGAGATCGGCGCTTCGTTCTGGACGGGCGATCGAGGAAACACCCTGGCGCCGACTGCGCAGACTACGCAAGGCGGCTTCACGTTCTTCAACACCGCGGCCTTCACCGCCACGCCGACCGGCGCAACGGCCGCGGAGTCGGTACAGCTGCGGCAGGTCGGCAGGCTGAACGCTTTTGCAGGCGAGCTGAACGCGCCGATCAACCACAAATGCGGCGTGCGTGGCGAGCTCGTCTGGAAGCACAGCCCGCTGTCGGAGGAAAGCATAGCCTCGAGCGGCGTGGGCACGATCCTGGGCGGCGCCGACCTCAGGGGCTACTCGATGTACGGCGAGGCGTGGGTCTGGTTGCTCGGCGATGACCGAATCATCGGTGATCAGCAGGGGCTCGAAGCGTTCACGCGCTATTCGAAGTTCGGCGTCAAGCAGCCGCAGGATGGCCTCATGCTCGCGTTTCGCTACGAGCACCTCGACGAAGATCTGACCGAAGATTCGAACACCTCCGCTCTCAAGCTGGGGAACAAAGCGCTTGGCAACACCAAGGTCGATTCGGCCGAGCTGGGCATCAACTATTGGCACTCGAAGCGCTTCCGCGCCACGGCCAACTACGTGCTGAACCACTTCGGCGGCACCGCCCCTTTCATCACGAATCCCATGACGCTGCCGAGCGCCTACGAGCAAGAGCTCCTGTTTCGGTTGGGCATAGCGCTTTAGGCGACCCACTCGCCCCATGCTCTGCACGTCACGGATTGGTCCCGCGCACCGTCTGCTCGTCCTGCTGATAGGAGGGCTGGGGACGCTGCTGGTCCATTCGGGTTCGGCGCGCGCATATCCGCAGTGGCAACTGTCGTCGGGCGCCACGCGTTGCAACCAGTGTCACTTCGCGCCCGCTGGCGGTGGCCTCATCAACAGCTATGGCCGCGATGCGGTCGGGGACCAGCTCTCCACCTTCGGAGGCAACGGCGCTTTCGCGCACGGCGCGGTGAGCCTACCAACCTGGTTGGCGCTCGGCGCCGACCTACGCGGCGCCTTCGTGGACAATGACGTCCAGGATCGCGGCGGACCGACGGTGGCGGTCTTCCCCATGCAGGCCGACCTGAGCGCTCGGCTCTCGCTACCGGCGGGCTTTTCGGTCGAGGCCGTAGGAGGTCTTCGCGGTCAGGTCCGAAATCCGGATCTATTGGTCCCCATCCAGAACTACCAGCCCGTATCGACGTCCGAGCTCATCTCCCGCGAGCACTATGTCATGTGGGAGCCGGAGGCGACCGGACCGTACCTGCGAGTCGGACGTTTCTTCGCACCGTACGGGCTACGCATGGCCGAGCACATCCTCTACATCAACCGCGACCTTGGCTTCGACGAGCTGGAAGAGACGTACAACGTCTCAGGCGGCGTGATCTATCCGAACGCCGAGCTTCACCTGACGCTTTTCGTGCCCGACTTCGTGAGGCACATCGGCAGCGACGAAAAGGGAGTCGCTGCTTACATGGAAACGCGCTTTCACGACGACACCGTCGCGCTGGCGGGCCAGATGCGCCTGGCGGTAGATCCGGGGGTCACCAAGCTGATGACCGGGGCGGTCGGCAAGGTGTACCTCGAACATCTCCGGACGCTGCTGCTCGGCGAAGTCGACCTCGTCAATCAAGTGTTCACGAACGTCGATGACACCGTCCGGACGCAAGTCGTCGGCGCCGCAGGCTTCGCCGTTCTTCCGATTCCAGGCGTGATGGTGACGCTTCTGGGAGAGCGCAATCAGATCGATGTGGCTTTCCCGGATGCGTGGACCGCGGGTACCCTGCTGATCAACTGGTTCCCCTACGCGCATTTCGAGCTACAGCTCATGGAGCGCTTGCAATTCCCAACCGGCGGCAGTCCCGCCCAGACGTTGTTCTTTCAAGCTCACTACTTCCTCTAGCGCTACGGTGGCAGGCGCAGTCCTCGTCCATCGTCCTCGGGCTGGGGATCCGCGCTCACCGCGCGTAGACGATGAGATCGTGGTACCGCGCTTCGGAGTTGCCGGGGTTCTCGTAGATGTGGGGAACGTTCGCGTTGAATACCACCGACTCTCCCGCTGAGAGGTCGTCGACCTGGTCTCCAACCGTCAGGCGCAACACCCCACTGAGCACGACCACCAACTCCCGGGTACCCGGACCGTGCGCCTCCGAGGCATGGCGCGCCCGCGCCGAGAGGCGTAGCTCGTACATTTCGAGCTGCGGAACCCCTGCCGGCGGCATCAGCGGACGGCTCTCGAACTTCTTGTTCATAGAGCGCAGAACCTCGGTGTCTTGGCGACGGAGAATCGAAACCCGAAGCTGCGATTCGCCGATCAGTTCGGCGAATGGCGTCCCCAGTCCGGCAGCGATTTTCCACAGGACTCCGATGCTCGGGTTGGTCTTCCGGGTCTCGATCTGGGAGAGCGCCGCGCGGCTGACGCCCGTTAGCCGGGCCAGCTCGTCGAGCGAGAGGTCGCGGGTTCTCCGCCGGGCCCGCAGGTTTTCAGCCACCCTGCGGGCGAGATCGGCGACACCGATTTCGTCGCCGGGCGTGTCGGAGGCGCGTCGGGGCGCGCGTTTCGTCTGTGCCTTGGCCATGATGTCTCTTATGCGGCAGGCTGGCTCAGATGCCCGAGCCCTGCTCGAAGGTGTCGTGGCGGACCTGGGCCTGGGTGACACGCATCCCGGGCGCCACGTCGCGGGTTAACCATACGTTCCCCCCGATGGTCGCTCCCTGGCCGATCGTGATTCGGCCCAGGATCGTCGCACCTGCGTAGATCACCACGCCGTCTTCGACGATCGGATGGCGTGGAATGCCCTTGACGGGATGTCCGTGATGATCGCTCGGGAACCCCCGTGCGCCGAGCGTGACGCCCTGGTAAAGCCGCACACCCGCTCCGATGGAGCATGTCTCGCCGATGACGACGCCGGTGCCGTGGTCGATGAAGAAGCTTGGACCGATCTCTGCACCCGGATGAATGTCGATGCCCGTCGCCGCATGGGCCAGCTCGGCGATGATTCGCGGAATGAGCGGCACCGAGAGGACGAAGAGCTCATGCGCGATCCGGTGCTGGGTAATCGCCGTGATTCCTGGGTAGCAGAACAGCGTTTCGTCCATGAATCTCGCGGCGGGATCGCCGTCGAAGGCCGCCTGTACGTCGGTTATCAGGGTGGCCCGTATCGCGGGCAGCTGCGCTATGAACGCGTCGCGCACCCGGTGGGCGCCGCGATCGCAAGAAGCGCAAATCCGCCCATTATCCCCCTCGCCATGGTCGCATGCGAAGGACAGACCGCGCCGGACCTGTTCGGTGAGAACGAGCTGCGCCCGACCCAGACGGTTCGCGATGTAGGCGCGGAGGTTAACGGCCCCGAGCTCCGGCGCACCGAAATGTCCGGGGAACAACACCGCGCGGAGATCGTCGATCAGGGTGGCGACCGCCTCGCGGGACGGCAGAATGTAACCTCCGCGGAGCTGACCAAGCCCATGCAATCCCTGGTCGTTGGCGGCGCAAAGGGCATCGATCACATCGGCGAAGGGGCGGTCGGAATGGATCTCCGGCTCCGGCGCGAGACGCCGAGACCGCTCCACTTGTTCGATAGAGACAGCTTCGAATGCCCTGGTCACGTCGTCACCTCAGCCGACGTCCGCGGCGTAGGTCATCACCAGATACATGACCACGTCGACGGGCCCAACGTTGCGGTATGAGTGGGCCACGTCTGCGCTGAACACGATGGCGTCCCCTGCAGACAGGCGATGCGTGCCCTCGGCTACGCCGATCTCCACGACGCCGTCCGTGACGACCAGATTTTCTTGAGTGCCGAGAGGATGTGGATCGGCGCGCTCCTCACCCGCGACCTTGAGACGAAGCTCGTAAAATTCCGTACGGTGGGGCTTGTCGAACGGAAACAGCGCCCGCGAGCTGAAGGTCCCGGCGTGGTTGGTGAGCATCTTGCCGGCGCGCGCCGACAGGACGGTCGGGACGGCAGCACCGTGCTGCGTGATGAGGGCGGAGAACGTCACGTCCAGTGCCCGCGCGACCTTCCAGAGCAGGTTGATCGTGGGAGCGCTTTGACCGAGCTCGATCTGACTCAACATGGCGCGGCTGACGCCCGACCGCTGCGCCAGACGTTCCAGCGTGAGCCCGCGCCGACTGCGAAGGCGCCGAAGATTCACACCCACGCTGGGCGCGGCATCTTCATCCGCAACCGGCGTTTCGCGGGGAGGGATATCTTGGACAGGTTTCCGTCGGACGAGATCCGCGGTCGTCACCTCGCGATGAATGCCTTCGCCCATTACTCCAGTGGATACTTGTCCTATATAGAGGACAAGTCAAGAGGAGAAGACCCAGCCGAAGGACGAACCGAATCAGCGTTGATAGATGATGACGTCGTGGTACCGCGCTTCCGACGCCCCTGGATTCTCGTAGACGTGAGGAAGGGCCGCGTTGAACACGACCGAGTCGCCTGCGGCGAGCTCGTCGGTGCGGTCCCCGACGGTCAATCTCAGAGCCCCGTGGAGCACGACGACCAGCTCCCGGGTGCCGGGGCCATGGGAGTCCGAGGCATGCCGCGCGCGCGCCGAAAGGCGCAGCTCGTACATCTCGATCTGGGAGATACCTGCTGGCGGCATGAGCGGGCGACTCTCGAATTTCTTGTCCAGTGAGAGCAGCACCTGGGTCTCCTCCCGGCGTTGCACCGAGATGGCGAGCTGGGACTCCCCGACGAGATCCGAGAATGGAATTCCCAGGCCCGAGGCGATTTTCCACAAGACACCGATCGTCGGGTTGGTCTTTCGCGTCTCAATCTGAGACAGCGCCGCCCGGCTGACGCCCGTGAGTCGCGTAAGCTCATCGAGCGAGAGATCTCGCTTCTTGCGGTGGCTGCGTAGATTCTCGGCAACCCGCCGGGCCAAGTCAGCCGCTCCGATTTCGTCGCCTGGGGGGGCTGGGGCGCGTCGGGTCGTCCGGCTGCCCTCGCTCTTGGTGACCATGTGCCCCGAAGGTATCACGGTGGCCCGACGGCCGCTCCATCCCGCTTGGAATGGCCCCGGACCACGCTTGTCAGCTGGGGGAACTGTCTAGCAACCTGAAATCTCGTCTGGGCCGGCGCCGGTCCAGTTGCCCGACACGTCAGTCCCGGACCAACGGCAACCCGGCACTCACCCATCCCCGGGTCCCGCCGCTGAGGTTGTAGAGATCGGTGAGACCGTTGGCTTCCGCCAGCTTCGCCGCCGTCTGACTGCGTATGCCGGCCGCGCAGACGAAGATTACACCGTCGCGCGGAAGGGCGGCTGCCGGGCTGGCCTTAAGCCGATCAAGCGGGACGAGCCGCGCACCGGGAAGGTGACCAGTCGACCATTCGCGCGGCTCGCGGACATCGACCACGTCGAACGTGCCGCGCGAGATCAGCTCCTGTGCTTCCTTGGCATCGAGGGAATGAATCATACGTCCACTATGCTGGACGATATTTCGCTTTTCAAGATGGTTTGTGGCGGGTGCCTGAAAACCGTGGGACCCGCACCTACAGGCCGCGCGGGGGCCGGCCGGCCTGGAGGCGCCGCAGCGCGGCCACCAGAGCATCGACGTCTTCCCGGGTGTTGTAGGGAGCCAGGGACGCGCGCACTGTGCTCTCCAGCCCGAACCGCCTCAGGATCGGCTGGGCGCAGTGGTGACCGGAACGAACTGCGATCCCCTCTTGATCCAGCGCGCCGCCCACGTCTTCGGTGCGGACCCCATCCAGAACGAAGGAGAGCACGCCGGCCTTCTCGGGGGCGGTGCCTATGAGGCTAAGCCCGGGGACGGTCGCCAGGCAGCCGGTGGCGTATTCCAGGAGCTCGTGCTCGTAGCGGCCGATGTTTTCGATTCCGATGGCGGTCACGTAGTCGAGGGCCGCACCCAACCCGACCGCATCGGCGATGCTGCCGGTGCCAGCCTCGAACCGTCCCGGCGGCGGTTGGTAGGTGGTCTTCTCGAATGTCACGTCCGCGATCATGTTTCCGCCGCCCTGCCAGGGCGGCATGGCCGAGAGAACGTCGCTCTTGCCGTAAAGGGCGCCGATGCCAGTTGGCGCGAAGATCTTGTGCCCGGAGAAGCAGTAGAAGTCGCAGTCGAGCGCCTGGACGTCGACCGGCAGGTGAGAGACCGCCTGTGCCCCATCGACGAGGAAGCGGGCGCCGTGACGATGCGCCATCTCGATCATTTCGCGCACCGGGACGATGGTGCCGAGCGCGTTGGAGACCTGCGACACCGACACGATCCGCGTGCGCGGGCCGAGCAGCTTCTCGTATTCCTCCAGGATCACCTGGCCGCGATCATCGACCGGCACCACGCACAGGCGCGCGCCCTTCTCGGCCGCGAGCTGCTGCCAAGGGACGATGTTGGCGTGGTGCTCGAGCCAGCTGATGACGATCTCGTCGCCCGCGCCGACGTTGCGGTGCCCCCAGCTCTTCGCGACCAGGTTGATCGCCTCGGTCGCGCCCCGCGCGAAGACGATGTCCTTGGCGGACGGCGCGTTCAGGAAGCGGCCTACTTTGTCGCGTGCGCCTTCATAGGCGTCGGTTGCCCGGGCCGCCAGCGTGTGCGCCGCACGGTGGACGTTCGAGTTCTCGCGCTCGTAGTAGTAAGAAATACGATCGATGACCGCCTGCGGTTTCTGGGTGGTCGCCGCATTGTCCAGCCAGACAAGCGGCCGTCCGTGGATGCGCTCCTGGAGAATCGGGAAGTCGCGCTTGATCGTGTAGGGATCGAAAAGCCGCGTCTCGAAGGGCCGGCCCCGGTCCGGGCCGGCCGCCGGCTGAGACTCCGTCGCTGCATCGATTCCGGGCGCGGAGGCGGGCGGCGCGACGGCCGGCGTCGTAGCACCCGCTGGGGCCAACGATGGCGTGCCGGCCAGCGCCAGGAAGTAGGGCTCCGTGGAACCCAGGTCCGGGCCGCCCACCAGATTGAGCGGCAGCGCGAACGAGGCCCCGTCGGACAAGGGTGCTGGGAGGGTCCGCAGCTCGCTCTCTCTCGGTGACGGTGCGCTCGCCACCGATGGCGCGCTCAGGAAGTAGGGCTCAGCCGCGGCCAGGTCCGGGCCACCCACGAGACCGAGCGGTAAAGCGAATGACCAGTCTGTCACCGTCGCGGGGAAGGCTCGCAGATCGCTTTCTCTGACCACCGGTGCGCTCGCCACGGGCGGTTCCTGCGCGAAACCGGGCGCCGGCGGCGGGTTCAGGCCGGCCGCCGGTAGGGCGGCGAATAACTCGTTGGCGAGACGCGCGATCTGGTCCGTCAGCGCGCCGTTCGGATCGCCTGGGGGCAACTCCGTCGTCGTGATCGCGCCGGGCGTACCGGGAACGCGATCACTTGTACTCATGGTAGTTGCCGACCTCGACGTTCTCCAGAACGCCGAGCGCATCGTCGGTCAGAACTGCCGCTGAGCAGTAGAGCGAGACCAGGTACGCGGCCGCGCCCCGCTGGTTGATCCCCATGAACCGGATGGAAAGGCTCGGGCTGACCTCGCCGGGCAGTCCCGGCTGGAAGAGCCCCACGACGCCGCGTTTCTTCTCGCCGGTACGCAGCAGCAAGATGTTGGTCTTGCCGTGCCCGGCCTTGCCATCGCTGACCCGGAGCTTGTCCGATGGAATGATCGGGATTCCACGCCAGGTGATGAATGGCGATCCGAAGACCGAGACGGTCACGGGCGGGACGCCCCGGCGGGTGCACTCGCGCCCGAAGGCCGCGATGGCGCGCGGGTGAGCCAGAAAGAAGGCGGGCTCCTTCCAGACCTTGGCGATAAGCTCGTCCAGATCGTCCGGAGTGGGGGCGCCGGCTCTGGTCGCGACCTTCATGGACGGCGCAACGTTGTTGAGAAGGCCGTAGCTCGCGTTATTGACCAGCTCGGTCTCTTGGCGCTCTTTCATCATGTCGACCAGGACGCCGAGCTGCTCGCGCACCTGATCCATCGGACTGCGATAGAGGTCCGAGATCCGCGTCTGAACTTCGATGGTCGTGGTGACGGTGCTGAGCGTGTATTCGCGCGGCTGATCCTCGTAGTCGATGAACGCGGCGGGGAGCTCGCTGCCGTCGCTGGGGCTGCACTCGATGGAGATCTCGGTCTCGCCGCCGTCCTTGACCTTGTTGACCCGGTAGGTCCCGGCCTCGACGGGTGTCCAGGGCAGCAGGTTGACCAGCCAGCGGGGGGTGACGCCCACCCACTGGGGTGGCGTCTTGGTGGTGTTGGCAAGGTTGCGCGCCGCGCTCGCGCCAAGGGTCCGATGTGCTCCGACAGCTTCAGGCATTGGGTGTCTCTCCTCGACTCGGACCCTAGCGCTACGCGCGGCGCCGTCGCAATGCTCGGACGACGATCAAATGGCGAGCGGGTGCTTTTTCTCCATCACCGCGGAGCCCGATCCGCCATATTGGAAATTCTCGGCCGCGATCATCTGTTCGGCTGTGGCGTCAAGCGCAGGTACGGTTTGACCTCCCTCCATCCCTTTGGAAACTTCTGCTTGAGCACTTCCGGATCCTTCAACGACGGGACGATCACCACCTCCTGGCCGTCCTTCCAGTCCACCGGCGTGGCCACCGAGTGGTTGTCGGTGAGCTGGAGCGAGTCGAGGACCCGCAGGATCTCGTCGAAGTTTCGGCCCGTGCTGGCCGGATAGGTGACGATGAGCCGGATCTTCTTCTTCGGATCGATGATGAAGACGGAACGCACCGTGAGCGTGTCGTTCGCTTCCGGATGGATCATGTCGTAGAGCTTAGAGACCTTGCGGTCACCGTCCGCCAAGATTGGGAAGTTGATCTTGGTCGATTGGGTCTCCTCGATGTCGCCGATCCACCCCTGATGGGACGCCAGCGAATCGACCGAGAGCGCGATCACTTTCGCGTGCCTCTTACTGAATTCACTCTTCAGTTTCGCGACACGCCCGAGCTCGGTGGTGCAAACCGGCGTGAAGTCAGCCGGGTGCGAGAACAGGACGCCCCAGTCGTCCCCCAGCCACTGGTGAAATTTGATCCGACCCTCCGAGGAGTCCTGATCGAAGTCCGGCGCGATGCTTCCAATGTGCAGAGCCATGGGTTCTCCTTTTGCGAGTTACGATACGAGACCTTGTTCTGGTTCACGAGACGATCTGTCCATGCCGGCCGCCCCCCGCCCTCCCCACCTCGGATCTCCCCTCCCTTCGCCCTTCCATCTCAAAAGGCCGCACTGACCCCGACCAGCCCGTGCAATAGCGCGGCGAATTGCGTCGGACCCATTCGGCGCACGAGCTTGATCGAACGTTGGCGGCGACGGGCCTCGCGGCGGGCCGTACGCACGCCATTGTGACTGTTGACGTCGGTGATGACGACGACCAGCTCGGACCGTCCCACCAGCGCTCGCAGCGTCGATGCGGCCGCGGCGCTCGTCAGAACGCCGGTGTGCAGTTCCAGCTGATGCCCGTTCGCCCGAGCGATGTCCTGCAACGAGCTGGCACTCCGATCGACGCCGCCGACAATTCCGATCCGCATCTGTCTTTTATACGAGATAGTCGTCTACTATGCAAGCCGCCGCGCGGTGCATGGCCTGCGCTCCGAAATGGTCAAGGCGCTTGATCTTCAACGGCGGACGAGCGCGTCGAGGCCGGGTACGAAGAAATTCCAGGTCCACACCCCTCGCCGCGGTCGAGGGCATCGAGCGACTCTTCCAGCCCATGCTCATCCCTCCGAGGTCAGTTCAGGCCATCGCAGTTCGACACGATTTCTGTTGGCCACTGGTTGGCCGCTCGGATGGATTTCAGTGGTTCGACACGGTTCGAGATGGATCGAGTGACGGAGACCAAAAACCCGTCGTTACGGGCATTTGGCGTGCAAGTCTTCGTAGCCATTGGATTTTCGCCGAGTGCCATTTTCGGTTTCAATCCCCGTCACTCACCCCAATAATATCAGCTAGTTAAGTTACAACTCTCACTTCTGTCCGTAGCCTGTCCGTAATTCAAGCCGGTCGATCGCGCTGCGCAGCTCTCCGTTCTCGTGCATGTAGCGGTTGGTGACCGTGATCGAGCTGTGCCCGGCCAACTCCTTGATCGAGACCGCCGGCGCTCCCCTCATCGCGAGATGCGAGCAGAACGTATGACGTAGAACGTGCCAGCCCGTCACTCGTAGACCCGCCCTCTTCTCCTGCCTCTTAATTCCCGCCCTCATGGTGGTCAGCGTCCACCTGGCCCCAGTCTCCCAGCAGAAGACCAGCCTCCCCCTCAGATGCCGGATCGCCTTCAGCGCGACGACCGTTCGCTTGGTGAGTGGGATAGGTCGATCCTTCCCACTCTTCGGCGATCCGATCTGACCCCTCCAATCGTTCCGCATCACCGTCAGCGTCCCCGTCTTGAGATCGATGTCCTCCCACTCAAGCGCCAGAATTTCCCCCATCCGCAGACCCGCCTCCCCCGCCAACAACACCGCCGCGTGCCACTGCGGCTCCTCGGCCGAGCCGGCGACCAACCGGTCGAACTCCTCGAAAGTGAAGAAACCGAGCTTCTTCGGCGCCACCTTCAGCGCCTTGATCTTGGGTGCCCGCTCGATCAGGTCGATCTCATCGGCGTACCGAAGGATCTTGCTGAGCACGACCAAGATGTTGTTCACCCGCTTTGGCGACTTCCCCTTCTCGATGAGGCTGGCCTTTAGGTTCTCGACGTCTTCACCCGTGATCTTGTCCAGACGCTTCGATCCGAGCGCCGGGAGAAGATGGTGGGTGAGGATCGATCGCTTCGCGGTCCGTTCGCTGATCTTGTTGTTGGTCTTCGCGTAGGTCGTCGTGAACGTCTCGGCGAACTTGGCGAAGATCGGTGGCACCTCCTTCTGTGGATTTCGGATCGCCTCTTCCTCGCGGTCGATGCGATCTCGCTCCGCCTTTTCGGCGGCATCCTTCGTGTTGATGTTGGGGCTCCCTTCGATCCTCAAGCTCGATCCGTCGGGAAGACAAATCAGCTTGCGGTATCGCCAGACACCCCCTCGCCTCAGATCTCGGTACGCGGGCATGGTCGTCCTTTCCAGCGCCGCACCGACTTGCACGGTGCGACCTTACCATCCGAGGGCGTGACGGGGTGAGCGCCAACTTCGCCCCCGAGGAAGCTCACGATCGCTGTCTTGGCGATCCGGATCACCCGTCGAGGGCCGAGCCGCGCTGCGGGCAGCTCACCGCGTTCGATGAGCTGCCGAAGCTCCTTCAGGCCCATCCGAAGCGCGCCGGCCGCCTCCCGCGACGTGAGTACAGCGGGCAGGCCGTCGAAGTCGACGGAGGTCATGACCGCCATGCCTTCCCGACGGGCTTGGTGGCGGCCAGTAGCTCGCTCCAGAGGAAGTGGAACTCGTCGCGCATCATCTGCAAGAGATCAGCCGGCGCGGGCGGAGCCGCGACCGAGCGGTCCAGCCCCGACCTTTGACAGATCGCCTGAAAGGGAAGGTTTTCGAGACATGGGGATTCCTTGACCGCTCGGCAGCACGGCGCCTTGATGAACATGGCAATGGGTCCTTTCACCCGGACTTCTCGGCAATCCGCATGAAAAAAGACCGACTCTTCTTCACTTTCTCGATCGGGTAGGAACCGACGGCGGTGGGAAGGGGGGCGCATGACTGGACGAGCTCGGTCAAAGGGACCGGGCGCTTCAGAAAACTGGGGCCGTCCTCAAGCAGATGACCTGCTCAATGACGTCAGGGAATGGGCCAAGCCGAGGGCGGACGCGGAGGGCGGTGGGGCATCACGGGATCAGATGCTCCGAGGTGCGGCCAGCTCATCGGGGTGACGTTGAGACGCAGTCGCCAGCGTGCTACGCGTCGGCCCTCCGGGAGGAGGGTCGGAGCCGGAAAGCGTGGAGGTGATAGATCGTGAGCTTCACCTATCCGGCCTCACACCCGCGATGCCCCTAAGAACGGTCTCGTCGCTCTGGGTCTCGCGTACAGGTCCACTACGACCTCGTCGAAGTGTTCGCCATCAAAATCAGTCTTCGCCACTGGAACTTCGTCGGCGATCGCACGACCCTCAACACCTACGACACCGCCCACTCCGTCGCCGAGGCTTACAAGATCGTCTACGCTGTCATCGCCAGGGCGGGCGCCTCGGCTGTCGGCTACATGTCGGTACCGGTTACTGGGCCGCGCGCTTCGGCCGCATCATCGACGATCTCTTCGTCAGCTATGGCAACGTCGGTATCTACACACCGCCGTGTTCACCGAATACGAGCACGCACCGCTGGGGCCGATTATTACCGCCGCAAGGAACGTCGCCGTCCTGGACGCTCCCACCCAACTACGTCGCCGGCATTGGCTACT
>CAAGKR010508488.1_pt1 | contig 15358 bp, 14 predicted proteins | sample 2556971 | NCBI WGS metagenome assembly CAAGKR01 (sample SAMEA5207829, study PRJEB30636) | soil metagenome | biome: forest; feature: boreal; material: soil | place: USA | collected 2011-09 | depth 1 m | reverse complement strand
CGCGGAAATCCGCGCGAACCGCGAAACAATCATCATCCTCATCCGGCCCAACGAATTCCCGCGCGACCCGGTTTCAGGAAACCCGTCGTTGGCGCGATAATAGCAGAATCAGAGGCAGGCTTTAGGTTGTTTGCAGGCGGTTATGGAGAACGATTGGCGATCGAAAATCCGGCTATCGGAAGGTGACCTGACTGAGGCGGAGGTGGACGCAATAGTCAATGCGGCGAATAACGATCTAGTGCTCGGCGGCGGCGTCGCAGGCGCAATTCGAATCAAAGGTGGACCGCACATCCAGGCTGAGTGCGATCGAATTGGATCAATCCCGATCGGCGAGGCAGCCATCACTGGCGCGGGTACCCTGAAAGCGCGCCATGTGATTCACGCTGCGAGCATGCGACTCGGCGGAATCACTACCGAGGCGAACCTTCGCGCCGCGACGCGCAATTCGCTGCGGCGCGCCGAGGAAAAGTCACTCAAGTCGATCGCCTTTCCAGCCATCGGGACGGGCATTGCAGGCTTCCCGCTCGATCGATGCGCGCAGGTCATGGTCGATGAGATCCGGCTATATTTGAGCGGTCCGACTTCCCTGAAAAAAGTTGAAATCGTGCTTTTCGACAAATCTTCGCTTCGGGTGTTCAAACGGGTGCTCGACTCGTATCGATAGACGATTATTTCGTCGCTTGTGTATTGCAAAATTCGCTCAGTGTGCGGCGACGCTGCCGCCCCGCTGCGCGCGGCGTAGCAAGAGAAAAGCCGGAATCAGCAAGGCCATCGCGAACGCGAGGGTGCGGTATATATCGTTGAACGATAGCATCATCGCTTGACGCTGTATCATTCCATATACCATTCCAAGTCCCTGCTTCTGGCCAGTGACTATTTGCGGCATGTAGCTAAATGACGGACCACCGGGTCGCAGCCGCGCCGCATCGCTCAACTTCCACGCGTCGAATACCGTGAAATGCTCGACCAGATACGACTGATGAGTCTGCTGGTGATTTACCAGTACCGTAGTCATGTACGAGATTCCGATCGCGGCACCGGTGTTGCGCATCATGCTGTAGAGGCTCGCTGCGTAACCAACGCGCTCGCGGCTTACGCACGATAGGCTCGTCGCGGAGAGGGTGGGGAAAATCAATCCCATTCCGATCCCCATCACCAGGCTTGGCCAGGTCACGGTCCACACGCCGACGCTGGTATTCCAACCAGCCATGGTCCACAGCGCGAACGCCATCAGCGCGAAGCCCACTCCGATCAGCGGACGCGTGTCGCGGCCGAAACGCGCGAGTTGTCCGACCAGCAGCATCGCGACCATAGTGCCAAGGCCTCGCGGCGCCAACACCAGTCCGGCCTTCCACGCGGTGTAGCCCATCACCTCCTGCAGAAAGATCGGGTTCAGCAACCCGGTGCCGTACAACGCGAAGCTCATCGCGACCGTCATCAGCACCGACATCGTGAAGACCGGAATCTTGAGTATCGACAGGTCGAGAATCGGCTCAGGAATTCGGAGTTCGTTGATGGTCAGGCCGACGAGGCAGATGGTCGAGAAAATGGTTGCGTACCAGACCCACGCCGAACTGAACCAGTCGGCGCGTTGCCCGCGATCGAGCACGAGCTGAATCAGGCCGAGTCCGACTACCAGCAGAATGATTCCAAGGTAATCGGTTTTGCCACCGTTGGCCCGGCGTTGGCGGAGGTACGCCGGATCGTGCACGAACGTCCACACCATCAGAAACGCGGCCGCACCGACCGGTACGTTGATGAAAAAATTCCAGCGCCAGTTCCAGTTGTCGGTAATCCATCCGCCCAGGGTGGGGCCCATGATTGGCGCGACCATCAGTCCCATGCCCCACGTTGCCATCGCCATCTGCTGCTCATTGGGCGGAAAGGTTTCCATCAGGATGGCTTGCGACGACGGAATCATCGCCGCGCCCGCCGCCCCCTGGATCAATCGGAACAGAACCATTTGATCGAGTGAACGTGCAGCGCCACAGAACGCGGACGCGATCACGAACACCGCGACTGAAGTCAGGAAATAGCGCTTGCGGCCAAAGCGCGACGAGATCCACCCAGTCATCGGAATCATGATGCCGTTGGCGACCAGGTAGCTCGTCAGCACCCATGCGATCTCATCCACACTGGCGGAAAAGCTGCCCTGCATATGCGGCAGCGCCACGTTCACGATCGAGGTGTCGAGGACTTCGAGCGTGGTGCCGAGCATCACCGCGAGCGCGATCAGCCATTTGTGGCTGGCGTATTCGTGTTCGACTGATTCAGCGGCAGTTGGAGTTGTTACTGCTGACAAAAGAAATCCGTTCGGTCGGGAATCTGTTTTCAGATATAGAATGGACGAAGCAGCGAGGATAGGAAATCCACGGCGCGCGGAAACTTCGACAATTAAGCTCGATGCCAAAGTTGTCGAAAGCAGCTCTCCTCATATGAGAATTGTGAATTGTGGAAGAAGAGTGCGGAAATTCTTGCGCTTTTGATGACATCGCGCTGCGCCATCGCTACCCTCTAGATCATGCGGCTCGCCGCGATCGATGTAGGTTCCAACTCCGTCCACATGATTGTGGCCGACGTCAGCCGTGAAGGCCATCTCGAAGTCGTCGATCGAATCAAGGAGATGGTGCGGCTTGGCCGCCGTTCCTTCACCACCGGACGACTGACCCCCGAATCGATGGACCTCGCGGTGCGCGCGCTGGTGAATTTCAAACGTCTGGCGAAAGTGCGTCACGTGGACCGGCTGCGCGCGGTCGCAACCAGCGCAGTGCGCGAGGCGCGCAATCGCGCGGAGTTCATCGCGAGGATCAAGCGCGAGACTGGCCTGAGGGTCGAGGTCGTGTCGGGTCTCGACGAAGCGCGGCTCATCTTCCAGGCCGCGCGTCATGCTCTTGGACTCGATGGCGGACCGCATCTGCTGGTGGACGTCGGCGGCGGCAGCGTGGAACTGGTGCTGGTGCGCGACGGCCGTCCGCTTTGGATGCGCAGCGTAAAACTCGGCGCCGCGCGTCTTAGCGAGCATTTTTTGACTGACGATCCGCCCTCGCGCGCGCAACTGAATCGACTAACCAAACACATAGATGATGCAATCGGGCCGCTGCTGCGCAAGGCACGGCGCGCGGGCGTAGTCCGCGCGATTGGAACTTCGGGAACGATTAACACGCTGGTCGCGATGGCGCGGGCGGCGCGCGGGGAAGAACTCGGCCGTCTTCACGGCGCGGTCGCATCCGCAGGAGAGATATCCGATCTGGCTCGTGACCTGACCGAAGCCAACGCCGCGCTCAGGGTCGAACTGCCCGGAATGGACGCGAAGCGCGCCGACCTGATGCCGGCGGCAGCGGTTCTGGTGAACTTCATTTTGAAGAAATCCGGCGCGCCGGAACTGGCCGCATGCACCTGGGCGCTGCGGGAGGGAGTGCTGCTCGGATTGGCGCGCCAGACCGATTCGCGCTCGGCCAGCGACGCGCGCCGACGTTCGGTAAATGCGCTAGCCGCGCGTTTTGCCGGCGCAAACGAGCACGGCCGCCAAGTTGCCCGGCTCGCGCTAAAGCTTTTCGACGCCACCGCGCCGGTTTTGGGACTTTCGAAAGGCTCACGAGAACTGCTTGAATTTGCAGCGCTCTTGCACGATATCGGGCACGCGATTGATCATGACCGGCACAACCGCCATTCTTACTACCTGATCAAGAATGCGGATTTGTTCGGCTTCGACATCGACGAAATCGAGATGATCGCGCAGGCGGCCCGTGGCCATCGCAAGCAGGCGCCCAAGCTCGATTCGCCATATTTGCGGACCGTCAGCCCGTCCAAGCGCCGGACGATACGAGGGCTAGCCGCGATTTTGCGGGTCGCCGACGCGCTGGATCGAAGCCACTTCGGTGTGGTTAAGAATATCGAGGTCAAGTACCTGCCCGGGCGCATAATCGTCGGAGTAGATTCCAAACGAGAGAAGGCCGATCTCGAGCTATGGACATGCGAGAGAAGGACCGACCTATTATCGAGACTCCTCGATCGCCAGGTGATCCTGCAGAGATAACTACGCGCGCGGCAGACGGGCCAGTGGTTGCGGACGCGCCGATTGCAAACGGCAACGATTCGAACCACGGCAACCTCGCCCAAGCGCCCGCCAAGCATGACAAGACCCTGCTCGAAACGCCGCATCCGTATCCGGGCCGGCTGATCGCAGTCGAGGGTATTGACGGATCTGGCAAATCGACCCAGTTGCTGTTGCTCGAGCGATGGCTCCGGTCGCGCGGCTATCCGGTTCACTACACCGAGTGGAATTCGTCGGCGCTGGTGCGCCATTCGATGCGACGGGGCAAGAAGAAGAATCTGCTAACCCCGACGACTTTCAGCCTGCTGCACGCGGTAGATTTCGCCGATCGTCTGACCTACAAAATTCTGCCGCCGCTGAAGGCCGGCATGATCGTGCTTGCCGATCGCTACGTGTACACGGCGTTTGCCCGCGACGTTGCGCGTGGAGTGCATCCCGATTGGGTGCGCGCGGTGTACAGTCCGGCACTGCGGCCCGACCTGACCTTGTACTTTCGCGTGCCGATCGACATCTCTCTGGAACGGCTGCTTTCAGGGCGCGCCAAACTCAAGTATCACGAAGCCGGCATGGACGTTGGTCTGTCGCCCGATCCGGTCGAAAGCTTTCGTCTTTTTCAAAGCCGCGTGCTTGAAATATACGATCAATTGACCGGCGAATTCGGAATGCGGCCGATCGACGCGACCGCTGAAATTCCCACTCAACAAAAGAGAGTCCGCACCATGGTGCAGGAAGTTCTTCGCGACTACGACCAGCATCGCGCCCGGGGTAATCATGGAATCACGCGGGCCGGGCGCTAAAGCCTGGTACGGGCACGGTTTGCCCTATCTACCGGAGAAGCGTCTGCCCGGTCATCTGATCGCGATCGAAGGCACCGATGGAGTCGGCCGCTCGACCCAGATTCAACTGCTGCGCCCATGGCTCGAACTCGAGGGCTACGCGGTGAGCAACACCGGATGGACCCGATCGCCGCTTCTGTCAACCACAATTAACGAGGCCAAAGCCGGGCATCAGCTGACAGTCACGACCTTCAGCCTGCTCTACGCCGCGGACTTCGCCGATCGGCTCGAGCATGAAATCCTTCCCGCGCTGCAAGCCGGCTTTATCGTAATCGCGGATCGCTATATGTACACCGCGTTCGCGCGCAATACGGTGATGGGCGCGGACCCGGAGTGGACCCGCAAAGTGTTCGGGATGGCGCTGGTGCCGGACCTGGTTTTGTATCTCGACATCGACGTCGCGACGCTGATTCCGCGGGTGGTGATGGGCAAGGGCATGGACTACTGGGAATCCGGAATGCATCTTGCCCTGGGTACCGATCTGTTCGACTCTTTCGAGCGCTATCAGAGCCGCCTGTTGGAAGAGTACCGAAAGCTATCGTCGGAATTCGGCTTCATAACGATCGACGCGCGTATGCCGATCGAAGAGGTACAAACCGAACTCAGAAAACGGATCGCGGATTATTTGCAGATCGCAGCCGCGCGGCCCACGAATGCCGGACCCAGCGGTGGCGCATCCGCGCGCAAGGATTAGGCCGTGGCTGCGCACGGAGAGATCCAAACACCGCATCGCAAGCTCACCCTGACGCCCGCAGAGACCGTCGCCGATTCGGTGCGCAAAACGATCGCGTTCGGGGTCACAGCACTAGCCCAGAATCAGGCCGCAGCCGAGACTGGAGACGCCGAGGCGCTGCATCAGTTGCGTGTCGCGTCGCGGCGGCTGCGGGCATGGATCGAGTTCTTTTCGAAAAGTCTTTACGCTGCGCAGCTCGCGGCTCATCGGCGCGATCTCAAGTGGATCACGGCTCAGACAGGACTGGTTCGCGAATGCGACGTCAACTCCGAGCTGCTGAACGGCCGGTCCGCGAAAATCGATCCCGAACTCGCGACCGCAATCGCGCCGATAATGGAGGCGCTCGCCACGCGCCGAAAAGAGGAGCATGCAAAACTGTACGAGTTGCTCGCGTCGCGGCGCTACCGCAACCTGATCGCGAGGTTGTCCAAGCCGTCGATCAAACGAGCGGGCGCCGAACGTCAAATCGGATTTGCCGCAGCGGACATGCTGAAGCCGATGATGCGCGAGGTGATTCGGCGCGGTGACAAGCTCGACGACGAGGTACCGGCGCGCAAGTTTCACAAGCAGCGCGTTCGGATCAAGCGGATGCGTTACGTGTTCGATCTGCTCGAGCCGCTTGGCGCCAAGCAACACAAGAAGACCCTTACGTGTCTCGAGTCTCTCCAGGACGCGCTGGGCGCGTACCACGACACAATCGTGGCATCCGACTGGCTGCGCTCGTACGCGCAGACTTCGAACGTGCCAACCAAGACAGTGCTCGCGGCAGGCGCGTTGATACATTCGCTTGGCAACTACGGAAACAAACTGCGCCGCCGCTCGCTGAAGGCGTGGCGGCAATTCGCCCGCTCAGACTCGTTGCACGACGCGTTCGATGAAATCCGTCGCGCCGGTAAACTCGCGCCTGCGGCGGAGCCACTGACAGAGCCGATTCAGATTCCACAGTCGCCGGCCATCGAGGAACAATCCGTGCCGGAAGCATCGGCAAATCGCGTCAACCAACCCGAGCCAATAAACACGCAGAACACGGACGCTACTCCATGACGCTTTATATTTTGCGCCACGCCATTGCCGAAGAGACTTCATCGAGCGGCGACGACGGCTCGCGGCGTCTTACCGAGCGATCGAAGGAAAAGATGCGCAAAGCCGCGGCTGGCATGCGCGACATCGGATTGAAGTTCGACGCGATACTGACGAGCCCTCTCGCGCGTGCGACCGAGACCGCGGAAATCGTCGCGGCCGCATATCACAACGCCACTCCTCCTACTGTGCTGCCGGCGTTGGCAACTGGCGTCGCAGCGCTGGACGCTGTGGCGGCGCTACGTCCGTTTGCCAAGCATGATGACGTAATGATCGTCGGGCATGAGCCGCAACTGAGCGCGATCGCGTCGATTCTGCTGGCCGGCGCGAGCGACGTCATTCACCTGAGGCTCAAGACCGCGGGATGTATCGCGATCGATCTGCCCGCTCGTTTCGATCGCGGCGGCGGCGAATTGCTCTGGATGCTGACGCATCGGCAGTTGCGCCAGATGCGCAAATAGCTCATTCCCAGACAGTCTTGATTGGAACTTGCTCGGCGGTAACTTTGCGAAATCCGCTCGCTGGATTTCCGACCGCGTCCTCGGAGTAGCGCTCCGCCATCCAGATTTTTCCGCGCGTGATTTTTGTGACGACACCGGTTCTCTTCACCGTGTCGCGGATGTGAACCGCGCACGACCATCGCGCGGGCTGTCCATTCACCGCGGGTAACGTCCCGGTCATCGCTTCACAGATCGAGCTATCGGCGAGGCGCAAAATCCATGGCTGTTGCAATTCAGAAACGGGAGGAACTTTCTTGGGCAACGGCTTGGTAAGCTTTAGCGTAAAGCCATCTTTTTTGAGCGCCGGATCCGCATCGCACACGAGCAGGTCGCGATTGGGTCGAACTATGAAGCATGGATCGGAGATCGCATTGCCAACCATGCATCGGTACGCGCCCGGTCGCGGCACCGCAATCGACGTGGTCCAGCAATTGCCGTCGGTCGCATCGCCAGCGGGAATCGGCGGCGCAAACATGACGACTTGCGTCTCGCTCACGGTCAACGGCGACACCGGAATTTGCGCGATTGCTCGAATCGTCGTGCCAGCGAAGAGCAGCGCAGTTGCGAGCGCCGCGAGTGCGAGTCTTCGGAAGTTGAATCGGCTGAGATTGATCAACGATCGCATGCGGGAATCGTAGCAGAGAATCGGCCACGCGCGGAGGTTCAGAAGATCGGCAGGCGAAGACCCGCGGTAACCATCGCGCCGCTCGCGACACCCATCAGCGCTTCGCCCGCGACCAGTCCGGCAGCCAGCAAAATCCCCGGCCCGCTCTCGTCGCCCTGCTCCGACCCGAACAGCGCATGCACGAGCGCACCGAGAAAAATCGTGACGCTGAGGCCAAAGGGCAGGTATAGGCCGATCGCGACCGGCATGATTGGCGTGCGCCACTTAGATCCTGCGCGCTCCAAATATCGATCCGTGAATCCAAGGATGGCGGCGAGTGCGGCTCCCGAAGCGATAGTGTTGAGCGGAAGCCCGCCGCGAAAGACGCCCTGCGTCACCTTCGCCATCAGGAATGCTTGCGGCGCGGCCAATGCTCCTGCGCGCGCGGTGGTGGTCCCCGCAATTCCGTAGCCGGCAATCAGCAAGTTCAAAATTGGCGCCATCACGAAGGACGCAGCGATCGCGCCGACCAGCACGCCGATCTCCAAAGAACGAGGCGTCGCACCGACATGAAATCCGGTGGCGAGATCGTGAGTCGAGTCGCCCGCCATCGCGGCTGCAGTGCATACGATCGCGCCCGAGAGGATCGCGAGTTGCGGACCGACGCTTCCCGCTACACCGACAAATTTCAGAAACAGCGCCACCACGAGCAGAACGATTACGGTCACGCCCGACACCGGATTATTCGACGCGCCGACGATTCCGGTCAGGTAGCCGGCGATCGCAGTCGCGAAGAACCCGATCAGCGTCAGCAGTATGGCGAGCGCGGCGCTAAGAAGGATTTGGCCCGATAGGCTCAGACAGATCACGAAGATTACAGGGATGCATAGACCGACCGCGATCATCACGGCGCGCGGAGAAAGGTCGGTATCTTCGCGGGCAGTCGGCGCCGTCTGTTTTGCGCTCATGAGCCGGACGCTATCGGCGATCGCCGCCGAGATTCGCATTCGTAGGCGCCACAGCGTGACCACTCCGCCCGTGAGCATCGCACCGACGCCGAGGTATCGCATCTGGTTGCTCCACAGTTGCGAGGCTGTCGTTCCGGCGTCGGGGGTGGCGTGCGTTGATTGAAATGCAGTTACAATTGGAATCGCGATCAACCACGCGAACGCGCCGCCGGCAAATACCAGCGCGCCGATCCGCACCCCAATTATGTAGCCGACGCCAAGCAGCGCGGCTGAGATATCAATCGAGCCCGCAAACGCGGCATCGCCTAACCATCGCGCGCCCGAGAGCGCACCCGGGATCAAGCCGACTACATCCTGGAGCGCTTTCAGGCTCGCCGAGATCATGCCGCCGACTACCAGCGGCCGTACGTTAGCAGCCGCATCGCCGGCGCGAAGTACCTGCGCGCATGCGACTCCTTCCGGAAACGGCAGGCGCTCTTCCACGATGTAAGCGCGGCGGAGAAAGACCACCAGCAATGCGCCCATCGTCGCGCCGACGACGCATAGCGCGGTGACCTCGACGTACGGCAGCGACCTCACGCCACCCATGATTATCAGTGCGGGGAACGTGAAGATGGCGCCGGCCGCGACCGCCTCACCTGCCGACGCGATCGTCTGCACGACGTTGTTTTCGAGGATGGTCGAACCGCCGAGCATCCTGAGAATCGCCATCGAGATAACCGCCGCGGGGATGCTTGCGGAAACAGTGAGGCCGGCGTAGAGGCCGAGGTACGCGTTGGCGGCGCCAAGAATCAGCGCGAGTGCGATTCCAAGCGCGATCGCACGAAAGGTCAGTTCGCGAGGCGCTGTGATCTCCCTCGCAGATGGCTCTGAGATGACGCTTGGCACGCCGCCACTATATGTCATCGCGCGTTGGCGATAGCGAGCGGCGGTCTAGTTTTTTGCGGATTCGTGACCCGACAGATACGTGACTGACTTGCCTGCGTCCTTCCAGCCGAAAATCCCGTCGCTCATCACGCTGACATTGGTGTATCCCGAATCAACCGCCCGCCGGGCAGCTTCATGCGAGGCCATTCAATGCGGGTCGGCGCAGTAGAAAACGATCCTCGCGTTCTTGTCGGTGGGCAGCGAGCTCACGGCGTCGTACTTGTCGGCGCTGGTGAGCAGATGCGCGCCCGGGATGACGCCGGCATACGCGCGCAGGCTCGGTCCGTTCGCGTCGTATATGTTTACGTGCGCGATCCGGTCGGCGATCAGAGCCGCCAAGCCGTTCGCACCGATTATCGTGAATTTGTCCTTCTCGGTTGGCTTGTTGTTGAGCAGCCTACCCAGGTCGAGTGCAAACGAGGTCCCCGCCGGTGCCAGTAAGATCAGCGCGGCAATCAACGAAATCAGCGCGCCGCGGATACCGTCGGCTTCATGCATGCGAGTCTTCATGTCAGAAGCCTACCAAACCTCTCCGTTGCGGCAAAGATGACTTCGTGTCGCGTGATACGTCCAGTCTCAGACGCTGTTGAAGACTCGCACCCAGTCTTCGAGCGCGGACTCCTGTCCGGGCACGAGTTGAACGACGAATTGATCATAGCCACCTTCACTGAGCGCGCGGATCCGATCGCGCAGTTCCGGCGCGGTCGCGGTGAAAGTGGTTGCCGCGATAAATTCCGGCGAGAGGAACTTTTCTTCTTCCGGCCGCACACCCAATAGATGCATCGTGTGCATCTGCAGGTAACGCGCGTCGGCCGGCTGATACGTAGCGTGCTGCTTGCGATAACTCTCGAGCACCGGCTGAATTTCGGGCGGCAGATTCAGGCCGAGCGTGGCCTCGACCAGCCCATGCAGGAAAACGGCGGACATCGGACCCGCCTGCGCCTTCGCCCGCGCGCTCGCGGCAGATTCTTTTTCGGCCAGTACGCATCCGAGCGCAAAAGTTGTTCGATAGAGACTTTTGGGAGCGCGCCCGATCGCATCGCACGATTTCGCGAGTTCACCTGCTTCGTGGATCGCACGCGGTACCGAGGAGGAAAAAGTCATCCATCCGTCGGCGATCTCGGCGGTGAGTTTGCGCGCCTTTGGCGCGAAAGCCGAAATGTGCAGCGGAATCTTGTCGGTGATATTGATGAAGCCTTCCGGATTCAGAAAACGGATCTTGCGGCGAGCGCCCTCGCACTCCCATTCGACTATTTTGCCGGACAACAACCCGCGAACGACGCGGATATACTCACGCATCTCGGAAAGCCGCATCGGCCCCAGCCCCATCGTATTGCGCGCGGTGAAGCCGGTACCGACACCGAAAATAATCCGGCCGGGCGCGAGTTTGTTGAGCGACGCGAGTCCGTTGGCCGCAACCGGCGCGATCCGATTGGTTGGCACCATGACTCCCATGCCGAGCTTGATCCGCGAAGTCTTGTCCGCTGCCAGAGCCATCGTGACGAAAATGTCTGGCGACAACAGCTGGGTGTCATAGAACCAGGCGTGCGAAATACCAAGCTCCTCGGCGCGCTTAACGGTTTTCCACGAATCGAGCATCGAGGGCAACGCAATTCCAAAATCCATCGTCATTCTCCTGGACATGCTGACCCGGCCTTAGAGCCGACAAGGCGAATAAATTTCTCCAACTATCATCATTTCCGCCAGACGAAAATCCGCGTATGGTCAGAGCCTCCATCTCAAAACAACAGGACGCCGCCAATGCTGAAGCTCTTCGAGCATCCATTTTCACCTTACGTGCAGAAGGTCAAGCTTGCGCTCTACGAAAAGAATATTCGGTTCGAGGTCGAAGTCCCCGACGCATTCAGCGGCGCGCCGACCACCTATGACAAGACCAATCCGCGGCTCGAAGTACCCGCGCTGGTGGACGACGGATTTTCGATTTTCGATTCAACGATCATCCTGGATTACATCGAGGAAAAATACCCCAAACCGGCGTTGCTGCCCGCAGAGCCTCGCGCACGGGCGCGCGTTCGGATGATCGAGGATGTCTGCGACACCTACTACGACGCGATCAACTGGGGACTGATGGAAATTCGCGCGTGGAAACGTGCGAGCGGCGAACTCGCAAATCAGATCGAGAGCAAGGCGCGCACGCAAACCGCCGGCGTCCATGCGTGGCTCGAACGCGAGCTTGCCACCGCGGAGTACTTCAATGGCGCGTCGTTCGGCTACGGCGATTTGTGTGTGTACCCGTTCGTGCGCGGCTCGGTCGTGTGGGGTCTCGAACCCAAACCTTCGAGCGCTCTGGCCGCCTGGATGGAACGGGTTGAAAAGCGCGACAGTGTGCGCAAGACCGTCGAAGCGGCTACTCAATTCGCCGGATCGATGGATACGTTGCCGCAGATCCTGGCTTCGGGAGCCTTCGCGCGCCAATACCGCGACCATCGGCTGGAATGGATGATGCGCACGGGCGGGGTCGAAATCGTGCTCGAGGGGTTGAAGAAGAAGACGATCCGTTTCTCGAGTGAAGTTTCCTAGGCGCCGCCGTCCGAGACGATAGCGCTGATATCGTGCACGATCTCGCCGCGCGTGATCGGAATGCAGTCGGTGGGGAAGTCCTGCGTGATGCGATGTCCTGCGTCGAGGACGACGCCGATGAAGCGGTCAAGATGAGACATCGCACGCGGCAAAATGTCATGCATCACGACCAGCGTGTGCAACCGCGTCGCGCAATCCGACAGCGCGCGGTCAACCCACGCGTCCTGATCAATCCAATCTTCGGGGACACAATTCCAGAGCACGCAGGTGTAGCGGTTGGCGACCAGGTGCTCGACCGCGGCGGCACTCAGCAGGTGAGGCCCGATTTTCCCGCCCCGGCCAAATGGACGAAATAGTTTGCGCTCGCTCGCTAGCGAGCCAATCGCGCGCTCGGTTGCGACGATTTCGCGCTCGACGGCATCCGCACCAGGATCTTCGCCGAGAGGCATGCGATGCGTGAACGAGTGATTGCCGACCAAATGACCTTCGGCGACCGCACGCTCGGCAAGCTTCACGTGTTTCGGAGATTGGAGCTGCTTCCCTAGCACAAAGAACGAAGCCTTGACGCCGCGCAGCGCGAGCACATCCAATACGGTGGGCGTAACTGCGGCGTCGGGACCGTTGTCGAACGATAGTGCGACGTCACCCATCGATATCAGGTTTGCGCCACGTGCCTACAGCACGAAGCGGAACGAGTCTCCTTGCTTGACGATCTTGCCAACCGTCGGGGTCGCGAAGTGAGTTCCAAATACCTGCACGCCTTTATCCGCGTATTTCTCGCAGAAGGCGCGTCGCGTCTTTCTCGCCATCGGACCGTCGGAATCGAAGCTGTCGTCCCATTCGGGGTAGCGGCACTGAATTGGATGATGCATCAGGTCACCGGTGATTACGGCTTCCTGCCCCTTCGACGAAATGCGGACGCTATGATGTCCCGGCGTGTGGCCCGGAGATGGCTCGAGCCAAACTTCATCGGTGATGCGATGATTCGACTCTATCAGCTTCGCCATCCCGGCTTCGATTACTGGCCGCACCGAATCCTCGACGGGATCGCGGAATTCCTTATTGTCGGACTTTGACCAGAAGTCCCACTCGGTGCCTCCGATCAGGTACTGCGCATTGCCAAAGGTCGGAACCCATTTGTCATTCTTGAGCATCGTGTTCCATCCGACGTGGTCCACGTGCAGATGAGTGCAGACTACGTGGTCGATCTTGTCGCGCGTGAAACCCGACTTTTCGAGATCGGAAAGGAATGGCGTCTTCAGGTTGCTCCAGGCGGGATTCGATCTCACCTTCTCATTGCCGATGCAGGTATCGACGATTATGCGTTTGCCTTGCGACTCGAGAATCAACGCATGAATGCTCATCCGAAGCTTGCCGCTCTCGTCGGAAAAAGTCGGGTAGAGCCAATCGGCTTCCTTGCGGACATTTTCCGGAGTCGCGTTGGGAATTAGCCACGTGCCGGGCCATGCCGACTCACTCTCGATGAAGCGGGTTATCTTGACATCGCCGATTTTGAACTGGTTCATGACGGATCCTCCTGTCCTGGCCGCAACTTAACCCGATACTGCGACCGACGCCAAACGCCGGATGTCATCGCCGGCTTAGATGAAATTTCACAAAACTGAGGTATAAGAACGAACACCTGGCGCGCTTTTGCCCTGAAAGATGAGCGTCACGGGCAGGAGGACACGACGATGGCTTTGCAGATCCCCAGCGCGGTGGAACTCAAAAGAATAGCGCGGGCCAATAATATCGAGTTGACCGCCGCGGAACTGTCCGCACTCGAAGCTATGATCCCGGCGCAGATCGAGTTGCTCGAACAAATCGATGCGAGCGTGTCGGCGCCGCAGGATAGTGTGACGCGCTACCGCGATCGCAAAGCCGGTGTGCGTCCTCAGCCGAAAGACGACCCCCTCAACGCGATCGTCACGCGATGCAGCGTCAAGGGCGCATCGAGCGGAGCGCTCAAGGGCAAGCGCGTCGGCGTGAAGGACAGCGTGTGCGTGGCAGGAATTCCCGCAAGCGGCGGATCCTCGGTACTTGAGGGATACGTGGCTGACATGGACGCGACCATCGTCTCGCGCATGCTCGACGCGGGTGCGGAAATCGTCGCGACTTTGAACATGGACGACTTTGCGCTGTCGGGCGATGGCCGCACCAGTCATTACGGCCCCAGCCGAAATCCGCATAATCCGGAATATTGTACGGGTGGCTCGTCCTGCGGTTCGGCGGCGGCGCTTTACTATGACGATATCGATCTGACGATCGGCACCGATCAGGGCGGTTCGATCAGAATACCGGCGTCGTGGTCAGGTGTGGTGGGAATCAAGCCGACCTACGGGCTGGTCCCGTACACGGGCGTGATGAGTATCGATCCGACGCTCGATCACGTGGGTCCGATGGCGCGCAACGTGAGCGACGTCGCGTTGATCCTCGAGGTGATAGCGGGAAAAGATCCGCGCGATCAGCGCCAGCGCGAAGTGAAGGTTGCGCCGTATCGCGAGGCGCTCGGCAAATCCATCGCCGGCCTTAAGCTCGGTGTCGTGCGCGAAGGCTTCACCCAGGCTGGCGCAGAGCCCGACGTGAACGCGGCGGTGAAGCGGGCGGTCGCGTCGCTCGAGAAGCTCGGCGCCAAGGCGACTGAGATCTCGATCCCGGAACATCACGCGGCCGCGGGACTTATCTACGCAATCGTACCCGAGGGCATGTCGATGCTCACGCGGACTAACCTCCAGGGGACGCATCATCAGGGAACTTACATCCCGGGACTCGCGACGTATTTCGGCGAACATGTGCCCGAGCGCTCTAATGATCTCGCGATCACGGTCAAGTTCATGCTGCTGCTCGGCAATTATTTGCGCGAGCGATACCACGGACGGCTTTATGCGAAGGCGCAAAACGCTCGCCCACAGTTGAAGGCGAAATACGACGCGGCGTTTAGCCAGTACGACGTGCTGGTGATGCCGTCGACGCCGATGAAAGCGCATCGTCTCGACGCACAGGCTCCCTATTCGATGATCACCAATACCGCACCGTTCGATGTTACCGGGCATCCGGCGATAAGCGTGCCGTGCGCGAAATCAGTGGGGCTGCCGGTCGGATTGATGCTGGTGGG
>CAAGKR010237781.1_pt1 | contig 15358 bp, 13 predicted proteins | sample 2556971 | NCBI WGS metagenome assembly CAAGKR01 (sample SAMEA5207829, study PRJEB30636) | soil metagenome | biome: forest; feature: boreal; material: soil | place: USA | collected 2011-09 | depth 1 m | reverse complement strand
TGACGCATGCCAACTCGGTCGCCTGCGCCTACCAGTCCCAGTGCCTGTGGGACGCGGGCGAGAGCACAGTCTTCCAAAACGTGGCTCCCTTCTACACGAGCACGGCCTGCCACACCAACCTGCTCGGGGTGCTGGCGGCGGGCTGCACCTATGTGGTCGATCCGGAGTTCGAGGCCACCGACCTGGTGCGCCGGCTGGAGCGGCACCGGACCACCTGCACCTACATCGTCTCCGGCCTCCTACAACTGATCATGCAACGGGTCGATCTCGACCAGTTCGACATCAGCTCCCTGCGCCGGATCGTGTACGGTGCTCAGCCGGCGAGCCTGCAGTTTCACGAGCGCATGCAGGAGGAGATGGTGCAGCGGCGCGGCATCGAGATGGTGCACGTCTGGGGCCTGACTGAGGGCGGGACGGCGGGCACGTTCCTGCGGCCGGAGGAGCACGCGGAAGGCGTCCGGCGCATCGGCGAGCATGGGTTGTCGATCGGCCGTGCCGGCTTCAACGAGTGGATCAAGATCCGGCTCCTCAACGACGACGACCAGGCCTGCAACCGCGGCGAGCCGGGTGAGATCTGCCTGCGCAGCCCCTCTGTGATGGACCGCTACGTCAACGATTCCGAGGCGACTGCCGCAGCCCTTCGAGGGGGCTGGCTGCACACAGGCGACCTCGCCGTCGCCGACGAGGACGGCTACCTGTACTTCGTCGACCGAAAGAAGCACATGATCCGGCGCGGCGGGCTGAATATCTCCTCCGCCGAGGTCGAGAGCGTGCTGATGGACCACCCCGCCATCGAGGAGGTGGCGGTGGTGGCGATGCCAAACCCGATCTTGGGTGAGGAGGTGCGGGCGGTCGTCGTGCTCAAGCCGGGCATGGAGTTGAGCGCTGACGACATTCTCGCCTACGCGGCGCAGTACCTGGCCGACTACAAGGTGCCGAAGGAGGTCGTCTTCATGGATAGCCTGCCTCACAATGCCATGGGCCGGGTCATCAAGGGGATCCTGAAGGGCGAGGGGAGCGCCATTCAAGCGTGATGGCAGCGGGGCGGCGGTTGGTGGGCGCTGAGATCCGGACCATGCGTGCCGTTCAGGCGGCGAGTCACGGTGGTCCCGAGGTGCTCCGGCCGGTCACGCTGCCGCTGCCCGCGCCGGGCCCGGGCGACGTCTTGGTCCGCATCCACGCCAGCGGCGTCTGCGGCCACGACGTGCTCGCCCGCGCCGGTTGGATCCCGCTGCCGGTGCCGCAGGTTCTCGGCCACGAGGCGGCCGGCGAGGTCGTGTCCGCAGGTCCGGAGGTCGTGGGGCTGGCGGCGGGCGACCGAGTCGCACTGACGCCGATGCTGCCCTGCGGGCGCTGCGACAGCTGCCTTGGCGGCCACTCCCGCACATGCCGGGTTCGCGGCGGCCTCTACGGGGAGGATATCCCGGGTACCTACGGCGAGTTCGTGGTGGCCAACGAGCTCAGCGCGGTCAAGCTGCCGGACAGCATTGACTACGTCCGCGGCTCGATCCTTGGGTGCGCGGTGGCGAGCGCGGTCCGGGCGGTGAGCCGCGGTCGCGTCCGGCTGGGGGAGACGGTGGTCGTCACCGGCGCCACTGGCGGCGTGGGCATCCACCTAGTCCAGGTGGCGCGAGCGGCCGGCGCACGGGTGATCGCCGTCACCGGCTCGGCTGCCAAGGTGCCGGCTCTGCGCGAGGCTGGGTCCGACGAAGTGGTGGTCGCTGGCCGCGAGCCCTTCGAGGAGGAGGTCCGGAGGTTGACGGGCGGGACCGGGGCCGACGTCGTTCTCGACAACGTGGGTCCGCCGCTCTACCAGTCCTGCCTGCGCTCGCTGCGGACGACCGGCCGGCTGGTCCTGGTCGGTAACGTCGAGCCTCGGGACGTGCCGGCGAACCTGGGCCAGCTGATCATGCGTGAGTTCGAAGTGATCGGGACCGCCCGGCCCGGCCGCGCCGAGCTGCAGGAGTCGATCCGCTTGGTCGCGAACGGAAGGGTGCAGCCCTGGGTCGACCGCACGTTTCCGCTCGAGGAGGCGGCCGCGGCCCATCGGTTCATGGAGGAACGTGGCGCTGTCGGTCGCTGTGTGCTGGTGGTGGCCTGATGGAAGCGAGCCCAAAGGTGCTGGTCGAGACGCGCGGCGCGCGCGCCTACGTCACCATCAACCGGCCCGAGGCGCGGAACGCGCTCGATCCCGACGGCTGGCGCGAGCTCGGCCAGGCGTTCCAGCGGCTCCTCGACGACGACGCGGTCAGGGTCGTGATCGTCACCGGCGCGGGCGAGGAGGCGTTTTGCGTGGGCGCCGACCTGAAAGAGACGGTCCCCCCGCTGCTCGACGGCACTCTGGATCTTCACCTGTTCGATGCGCCCCTGATGAAGCCAGACGTCTTCTGGAAGCCGGTGATCGCAGCCGTGCGCGGATACTGCTTGGCCGGCGGCATGGAGCTGCTGGAGGCGACTGACATCCGCGTCGCGGGTGAAGACGCTGTCTTCGGTCTCCCTGAGGTGCGCTGGGGACTCGTCCCCGCTGGTGGCTCGATGGTGCGTCTGATCCGCCAGGTGCCCTACTGCCGGGCGCTGGAGCTTCTCCTGACCGGCGACACCATCAGCGCCGCCGAAGCCCTGCAGATGGGCCTGGTCAACAAGGTCGTGCCGCCCGGCCAGGTGATGGCGGAGGCTGAGCGCTACGCGGAGCGGCTGGAGCGCAACGCGCCGCTGGCGCTGCGCACCTGCAAGGAGGCCGCGCTCCGACTCCTGTCTGTCCCCTACGAGAGCGCCTTCGAGGCCGAGTTGCAGCTTGCGGGCCCCGTCTTCGAATCTGAGGACGCGCGCGAGGGCGCCGCGGCGTTCGCTGCCAAGCGCCGGCCGCGGTTCATCGGCCGGTGATCTGGCGGGGCTACGACACTGGCGGGGCAGTTTCTTGACGCCGGAGGCGGGTGAGCTTAGCCTACTAATGCGTCAGTTAGCGTTGCGTCAGGGAGGTCGTGGCCGGTGACGACGATCTTGGTGACAGGTGTTGGCATCCGCGTCAACGGCTCTCCGATGCCCCATCGCGACATGCTCTACGAGGCTGCGCACGAGGCCTTTGAGGAGGCGGGCGTGACGCGTCACGACATCGACAGTGCCGTGACCATCTCCTCCGACCTGGCCGAAGGCCGAAGTCTCTCCAACCAGTACACGCTCGACTCGATCGGCGGCGTCATGCGGCCCTTTGACCTCCGGCTCGGCAACGAGTCGCTGCACGGCCTGGCGGCCGGGGCGATGGAGTTGCTCGCCGGAAAGGGGCGCCGCTCGGTGGTCGCCGGGGTGCTGCGGCCATCCGACCTGGAGGACGAGGCCAGGGAGACAACACATCTCATCGGCTCCCGCCTTCACGTCCACTACGAGCGAGCGGTCGCGGCGTCCCACCCGGGCGACCTCCGGAGGGCGATGGCCGGGCTGCTCGAGCGCGAGGTCGGCGGTCGGGAGCCCGATGCCCCGCCGGCGCAGGCGGACATTGCAGTTGCGGTTGTGCTCGACAGCTCCGGCGAGGCGGATGGAGGCGTCGCGCTCACTGGCGTCGGCTGGCACGACCGGCCGGGCTGGATGCTGGCGGACTACGAGGCGAGCGTGGCCGCGTCCGCCGCGGCCGCGCGCGCCCAGTCGAACGGCTTCGGTCAGCCTTCATGGGTCGAGGTGCCGGCCTACCCAGCGGCGATCAGAGACGCTTCCCTGCGGGCTCTGGGCGTGGAGGCTCGCGGGGTGAGGCTCAACCCTTCCCGTGAGGGCGGCCACGACCCCTCCAACCTGATGATGGAAGGCCTGCTCTGGGTGGCCACCACGGTCCGCAGCCTCCGGCGCGAGCCCCCTGGCACGTCGGCAATGGTGCAGTCATGGCAGGGATTCGGGACAGCGGCCACTGCGGTCGCGATTCTCCAGAGGTTGTGATGGGCCACCGCGTAGGCGTTCTCAGCGTCGGCATGCAGAAGTTCGAGAGCAAGAAGGCGGCGACCATCGAGGAGATGGTCCTGGACGTCATGAAATCGGCGCTGGACAGCGCCAAGCTGTCGCTGGATGACTTGGGTGGGGTGGTCTTCGGGTCGGCCGTTGACGGCTTCACCGGCACCGATGGCCCCGAACTCCAGGCCTCGCGGGTCCTCGGCAGTCGCGGCCTTCCGACCTTCCGCGTCAGCACCAGCGGAAGCACGGCCATCTCGACGCCCAATTTGGGCTATCACTGGGTCGCCAGCGGACAGGCCGACATCGTGATGGTGGTCTGCTTCGACCAGATGTCGCCCAGCGGCCGGCCGCAGGCCGTCTTCAACACGGTGTACGACGAGATGTATGTGCGTCCAGTGGGCCTGAACGTGCCCATCCAGTGCGCGATGGAGGCACGCCTCTTCCTGCACAAGTACGGGCACACCGAGCAGCAGATGGCGAAGGTGTCGGTGAAGAACCACCGCAACGCACTCGCCAACCCCTACGCACAGCTCGGGCTGGACCTGACCACGGAGCAGGTCTTGGCTTCGCCCTACATCGCGTGGCCGGTGAAGCGTCTCGACACGAGCCCGACCAGCGATGGCGCTCGGGCGATCATCTTCGCCCGCGAGGAAATCGTCCGTGACGCGAAGCCCAACCCGGTCTGGGTGCGCGGCGTCGGCCAGTCCGGCGATAGCGTGTGGTTCATGGGCCGCTCCAACGGGAACCTCGGCCGGCTCGACTACGCGTACGATGCGGCCCGGCAGGCATACGAGATGGCGGGCATCAAGAAGCCGGCCGACGAGATCAACGTTGCCGAGATCTACGACCCCTTCACGTACAAGGAGATGCAGCACTGCGAGGCCATGGGCCTCTGTCCTGAGGGCGGCGCCGGCCGGATGATCGACGAAGGCATCTCGGAGCGTGATGGGCGCCTACCAGTGAACCCGTCCGGCGGCCTCCTGGGCGAGGGCAACCCGATCGGCGCCGGCATGTCGCGGCTCTGCTGGCTCTATCTCAACCTAGCCGGCGAGGCCGGCGACTGCCAGGTGGCCAACCAGCCGCGCCTCGGCGTCAGCTGTGGATGGGGTGGCATGTATCAGTACTCGGCCGTGATGGTCCTTGGCCGGGACGACTAAGAGCACTAGCGAGGAGGAAGAACCGAATGTCAGACACCAATGCGGCCGCGGAGCAGACCTGGTACACGGAAGGGGACATCTCCCTCCGCTACCGCTGGCCCATGGGCGAAGCGGAGCGCGCGTTCTTCGGCGCCCTGAGGGACCGGGGGGTCCTGACCGGAGCCCGCTGCAACCGCTGCAACCGCACCATGGTCCCGCCCCGCTCCTTCTGCGAAGAGTGCTTCGAGCGGGACATCGAATACGTCGAGGTGGCGGCTACGGGAACGGTGGTCACGTTCGCCGAGAGCTACTTCTCGCTGGATGGCAAGCGACTCGAGGAGCCCTTCTACGTCGGCATCATCCACCTCGACGGGACCGACGGCGGCCTTTTCCACCGCCTGCGGCCAGGGGCCAGGCCACTCGAGATCGGCACTCCAGTCCGCGCTGTCTTCAGCGATGACCGTAACGGCACCATCCTCGACATCAGCCATTTCGAGCCGGTTGCCTGAGCCGGCGGACGGACACGAGACCGCGGCGCGGCTGCGAGAGTACCTGAGCGACCTGCTTGGCGAGCCGCTCCAGGTGAGCGGTCTCGAGCGGATGGAGGGCGGCTGGTCGCGCCAAACGCACCGTGTCAGGGTTCGTACGGCGGCCGGCTCCGACCTGGCCCTCTGCCTACGCAGCGAGGTCACGGCCGGCGTCGCGGAGCGCAATCTCGATCGTGAATGGCGCGTGATGAGCGCCGTGGCCGGCGGCGACGTGCCGTTGCCCAGGCTCTACGGCTTCGAGGCGACCGCAGAGGTGATGGGCGACCGCTTCATCGCGATGGAGTGGGTTCCGGGCGATGTGCCGAACCCCTGGCGCCGCTCCGGCAAGCAGTACCTGGCAGAGGCGGGCCGCCGCGGTCGCTTGGGCCCGGACTGGGTGCATGCCATCGCCAGGCTGCACTCACCCGAGGTCGCGGCCCGGCTCCAGGCCGCCGACCTCGATGGGGGGCTGACATCAGCCGGCCAGCTCCGGCGCGAGGTGGACCACTGGTCCGCGTTGGTGATGCGCGCGGCAAACCACCCCGGCGCGCTGGTTGTCGAGGCCTGCCACTGGCTGGACGACAACCTGCCTGCCGCGCCCGACCCACCAACGGCGCTGCACGGGGACCTGCGGATGGGCAATTTCATTCTGGCCGAAGATCGGGTGGCCGCCTTCCTCGACTGGGAGATGGCGGGGCTGGGAGACTGGCGCACTGACCTCGGCTATTGCCTGATGCCTTATAACGGCGGCAAGCTGCTCGAGGCAGGGCCGGCCACCGCGGGTGGCCTGATGCACCCGGAGGCGTTCCTCGAGGGGTATGCGGCTGAGACGACGCGGTTCATGCAGCCTCGCGATGCCCTCTACTTCATGATCCTCGGCGCGGTGAAGATGATCGCCATCTTCTGCACGGGGATCGACCAGTACATGGCCGGCAGCGCGGCCGATCCGCGCTTCGCCTGGCTCAGCATCCCGTTGGCCGGCCTTGTCGATGACCTGCAGGCCCTGCTTGATTCAGATTCGCCGTGGTGACGGACTCCCGCGTCACCGCCCTGGACGACGAGGAACTGATCGGCGCCGTCCGGCGCAGCCTGCTGGAGCTGGTCCTGCCGCGGCTGCAGGAGACCGGCGCCGACGAGTTCCTGGTCGCGGAGCTGAAGTCCTGCCTCAGCATGCTGGACTTCACGGGGCGCGGTCTGGCGGTGCGTCAGGCGGCGCGGGTGGTGGCGGACGAACAGATCAAAACGTACTTCAAAGAGCGCCCGGAGGGGAGCGCCTGGCGGGGTATCGACCACAACTCGACGGGAGCGTTCCTGGCGCTGGCGAGGAGACCCTCCTCCGGGCTGTCGGGCGAGGACCAAGCTCTCGCGACGCGGGTGCGCGAACTCCTCCGGGGGCGGCTGCAAACGGAGATCCGGACGCGCGTCGAAGGCAGGTAGGGAGGGGAGAGACGGCAGCTTACGACTTCGAGGGCCGGCCCGCCACGGTCGGCGCACTGCTGCAGGAGCAGGCCGGCGCCCACCCCGACAGGCCGTTCCTGCGCTTCCAGGGCCGTGATGTCACCTATGCGGATTTCGACTCCGGGGTCAGCCGTCTGGCGGCCGGCCTGGCGGCCCTCGGCCTGGCGAAGGGCGACAAGCTCGCGATCATGCTCCCGAACTGCCTCGAGTTCACGTACGCGTGGTTCGCGTCATCCCGGATCGGCGTCGTCGAGGTGCCGGTGAACACGGCCTACCTGGGCTACTTCCTCTCCTACGTGCTCAACAACAGCAGGGCCCGAATGATGGTCATCGACGCGTGCTTCCTGCCAGCCCTGGAGGCGGTCCGAACCGAGCTCGAGCACCTCGAGACGGTGCTGGTCGTGCGCGAGTCAGAGCGGGCAGCTGGACTGACCGGAATCGGCGTCCTGCGCTTCCAGGATGTCTTTGTCGATCCGACCGAGCTGGACGTCGACGTCAAGCCCTCCGACATGATGGCGATCCTCTACACGTCCGGGACGACAGGCGCCTCCAAGGGCGTGATGGTCAGTCACCGCTACTTCTGCCTGATGGCGCAGGACAACTGCCGCTACCGGCATCTGGAGGAGGGTGACGTCGTCTACACCTGCCTGCCGCTCTTTCACGGTAACGCGCAGGGGCTCTCGACGCTCCCCGCCCTCTACATGGGCGGCGTGCTCGCGCTGGGTGAGCGCTTTTCAGCGGGCGAGTTCTGGCGTGAGCTGGCCGCGTGCGGTGCGATCCAGTTCAACGCCATCGGGGCGATGATCAACATCCTGTGGCGGCAGGAGCCCTCGCCGGCGGAGCGTCAGCACCGGGCGAGGGCGTGCTTCGCGGTCCCTGTGCCGCCCGATGCGCTGCAGGGGGCAGAGCAGCGCTGGGGCGTGAACATGCTCGAGGGCTACGGCCTCACGGAGACCAACATCGTCGCCTACCAGCCCTGGGACGCCCCGCGGCCGAAGTCATTCGGCAAGCCGATCCCGGAGTACGAACTCAAGGTTGTGGACGACGACGACATCGAGGTCCCGCCAGGCGTGATTGGCGAGATCGTGACGCGACCGCGACGGCCCTACAGCATGATGTCCGGCTACTTCAACATGCCGGATAAGACGGCTGAGGCCTACCGAAACCTCTGGTTCCACACCGGCGATTACGCATACTGCGACGAGGATGGCTACTACTACTTCGTCGACCGCAAGAAGGACGCGATCCGGCGGCGGGGAGAGAACATCTCCTCGGCGGAGCTTGAGGCGGCGGTGCAGCGACATCCCACGATTGCGGAGTGCGCGGTGATCGGGGTGCCCTCCGAGGTTGGCGAGGACGACGTGAAGCTCTGCATCGTCTTGAAGCCGGGCCAGAAGGTGGCGTACGAGGCGCTTCTCGCCTGGTGCCAGGAGCAGCTGCCACGCTTCATGGTGCCGCGCTATCTCGAGTACCTGGAGTCGCTGCCGAAGACGCCCACGCAGCGCGTGGAGAAGTACCGGCTGCGCGAGCAGGCCCTGACGCCGGCCACCTGGGACCGGGAGGGTGCCGGAAGGCCTCGCGCCTGATCACCTGATCGGTCGGGTCGAGCCCTCCATGGTGGCGAGGGCCGCGGCCTGGATGCTTGCCTCACGGTCCAGCGCCGCGCCGAGGTTCCCCGAGCTGCGGTAGAGCGTGCCCTTGATGGCCGCGAGTGCGACCGGCGAGTGTGCCGCGAGCTTCTGCGCCAGCTCCAGCGTCCGGGACGCGAGCTCTGCGCCTGGAACCACCCACTGGACGAGCCCGATCTCCTCCGCCCGCCCCGCGTCGATCGTCTCGCCGGTGAGGGCCAGGTGCAGTGCGCGCCCGAGGCCGACCAACCTGGCGATGAAGTAGCTCCCGCCGAGATCGAGGCCGAGGCCGCGCGCGACGGAGTTGAGCGAGAAGCGGCTGGTCTCGGCCACGATGCGGAGGTCGCAGGCGCAGGCGAGCACGAACCCCCCGCCCACGGCCAACCCGTTCACCGCCGCGATCACGGGGACCTCCAAGCCCACAACCAGCTTTGGCACTTCCTGGAAGGCGAGCATCTGCCGCTCGACCTCCGGACGCGGCCCGCCGAAGATCTTCGGGAACTCTTTCACGTCGCCTCCTGCGCAGAAGGCGCGGCCGGTGCCAGTGACGATGAGCACGCGAACCGAGCCGGACTCGATCCGCGCAGGCAAGGTCCGCAGCAGCCCTGTCAGCTCGTCGCGCATGACGTCGTCGATCGCGTTGAGCCGGTCAGGCCGGTTGAGGCGCACCTGGAGGATGCCGGGCGAGAGCTCCTCGACCACCAGAGTGCGGAATCCGGGCTCGGTCATCGCAGGATCTCAGCGAACTCGACGTTGCCGTGGCCCTCACGGCCGCGCGACTCACAGCGCACCACCGCCCGGTCGTTCCACGAGACGGTCCGGCCGTCCTTCGAGCGGAAGATGACCGGGAACGCCTTCTCGACGGTGGCGTTCAGCTCAGTCACGCCGCCGCCGCTGTCCTCGAATGTCGCCCGCAAGGATACCGGCACCGCCTTGAGCTCCCTCAGCGAGGTTTTGACCTCCTCCGTGAACCGGGTGATCCGGTGCATCTCACCGTCTCGGTAGACGGCTCCGTCGAAAATCTCGCCGTCGGCCAGATTCGCCTGCCACATCACGATGTTGGGGCCGGTCTCGCCGAACTGGACGTCGACCCACCGCCAGGAGCGTGGAGCGAGCCAGTCGCGGATCCCCCAGGAGTGGTCGTTACCTCCCCAACAGTGCACCTCGAACCGGCGTGAGGCGACCTCGACCCAGCCACGGTACCGTCCGACCTGGTCGATGTGGCCTGTGAAGAGGGGCGACCAGCGCGGGTCGGCCGCATACACGCACGGCGGCGGCACCGGCTCGAACTCCAAGTCGAACCGCACCGGCACCTGACGGTCCGGGTGCGCCGCGGCGCTCCCCATCAGCGCGGGGTCGAGCCGGACCTCCGACGTTGCGCAGTCGACCATGGGGCCGTCGAAGGTGAGACGCCAGCGCCGCATGGGCTCCAGGCACTCATAGCGGAGCCCGCGCACCTCGTGGCGGTCGTCGTGGCGCTCCATGGTGTCGATTTCGAAGGCCGCCAGAGTGTGCCTGCCCCAGAGGCCCAACGCGAACCCGGCGTGGCCCCTGGCCGGCCGCTTGCCGATCGAATGCCAGAGCCCGAGGTTCGCCTTCGGGTCGAAGCAGGAGAAGTAATAGCTCTCGCGCCAGCGGGGGTCCGGGTCGGGAACGTGGATCAGGTCGTCCTCGACGTTGAAAGTCGTTGCCATTCACTTCCTCCTTGACAACTAGTGCACTGTCCCGAAAAAACCTTGCGTCTGCCGCCGATACACCACGGCAATTCCGTGACAGCGCACAACTAAGGGACGAGGAAGATCTTCGCGCCCTCGCGCGCCTCGAGCAGGCCCATCGCCTTCTCGAAGTCCTCGAGCGCCACCCGGTGGGTGACGAGCGCCAGCAGGTCCGGGCCGCGCTTCGACAGCAGCTCGACCGCTCGCTTCCAGCTGCGCGGGGTGTAACCGCGGGTGCCGATCACCGACTTCTCGGCGAGGACCATGTTGGCCAGGTCGACGGGCACCGGGCCTGGCGGGATGCCCAACGCGCTCAGCCGGCCCCCCGCCCGCAGCAGCCCCAACCCGGCGACCAGAGACGCCTGGGAGCCGGCGGCCTCGTAGACGAGGTCGACGCCCCCGTTGCTGCGCACCGCCTCCTCCAGATCGGGACCAGCCACGGCCGTCGGGATGCCCATGCGCTCCGCGATTCGCAGCCGCGGCGCGTCCTCGGGCAGGCCTGAGAGCAGGAGGGAGCCGCACCCGGCCTCCTGGCAGGCGACGCCGATGAGCAGGCCGATCGGTCCGGCGCCGATGATCAGCACGTTGTCGTCGGGGCCGGGCGGAACGCGCTCGACCGCGTGGACGGCGACGGCAAGCGGCTCGCCCAAGGCACCTACCGTTTCCGCCTCCGGTCGCGGCAGCGGGTAGGCGTTTCGGGCCCGCACGGCCACGTACTCGGCGGCGCCTCCGGGCCGGTGGAAGGAGATGATCGGGCGGTCCGAGCAGATCTCCTCCTGCCCACGCATGCATGCGGTGCAGGCACCGCAGTAGAGGTGCGGGTTCACGGTCACCCATTGGCCGGGCTGTAGGTCCCGCACGCTGTTGCCGCAGTCCACCACCTCGCCGGCGAACTCATGGCCGACGACCAGTGGAAAGCTCGGGCGCATCTCCGCGATGAGTCCCTTGCTACCGTGGTAGAGGGACAGATCGGTGCCACAGATACCGCAAGCTGCCACCCTGATGACCACCTCGTCGGCGCCCGGCGCGGGCTCGTCCATCTCCGACACCACCATCTCGCCGGGACCTGGGCCCAGCTTCATCAAAGCTCGCACGGTGCCATGCCTCCTTAACGATCGGGGTGGCCGCCTGCCCTGGAAGATGGGCAATTGACAAGCCCTTGCGGTGAAGTCTATCCTGATGCCTACCGACGCGTTAGTAAGTTCACTTTCTTTGGAGATGGTGTGGGGAAAATGAAAGGTCACAGATCTGGTGCGGCCCCGGAGGTCGATCGCGGGTTGGGCACTCTGGAGCGGACCTATCCCGAGTTGGGCCGCAAGCCATTCCCCCGCCAGATCTGCAACCTTCCCCGTCTCCTCGACACCATGGCTGCTCGCGGCCTGGACGGGATCGTCTCCTACTACTCGCCCAACGTGTGCTACCTGAGTGGATACGCCACCGGCTCCAGCGCGATGGTGCATGAGGCCAACGGCTACAGCGCGGTCATCCTGTCGCGTCATCAGCCGGACCACCCGATCGTGGTGATCCCCGAGTTCGAGATCAACTATTTTGCGCGCCAGCCGACCTGGATCGAGGATATAAGGCTCTACGCGAGCCTGATGCTGCCCCTGGATGTGGAGGCCACGCCGGCGGCCCTGGACCGCTTTATCGCTCCAACCTCGCGCGACCTGCCCTGGGTCCGGAACGCGCGCACCCACTACAGCGAGGGGCTGTCCGCCGCCTGCACGCAGGCCGTCAGGGATCTTGGCCTGGACCGGTCCCGAGTGGGCTTCGACAACCTGATGTTCGCCCCGGTCCTGTCCGCGTCGCTCCCGGAGATGGAGGTCGTGGAAGCGTACGGCGCCCTCAAATTCGCCAGGCAGGTCAAGACGCCCGCCGAGATCGAGATCCTGCGCGAGGCAGTCCTGCTCAACCAGACCGCGCTCGAGCGCACCGTGGCCGAGTGGGGGCCTGGGATGAGTTGGCACGAGCTGAACATCGCCTACTACACAAACGCCATCCGCCTGGGTGGCTTCATCCACGACCGCGGCAGCCTGATCCTCGCCAACGATCTCGGCCAGTTGCCCACGATCCTGATCTCGTCGGGACTGGAGGACGACTTCGAGCTCCCCCGAGGCATTAACCTCATGTTCGACTGCCACGGAACCTACCGCCGCTACACGTGGGACGGCGGCAAGACCTGGATCATCGACGACGAGCCGAGCGGCGACCAGCGGACGGTGTCGCAGGCCGCGACCACCGTGATGGAAGACCTGATGGACGCACTTCGCCCCGGCGTGGGGGTGATGGACCTCGTGAAGCGTGGCCGCGAAACCCTCCGCCGGACCGGGCTTCCGGAAGCCGAGGACACGCTGATCTTTTTCCACGGTGTCGGTTTGGAGAACAGCGAGCGCGAGACGGCCGGCCGCATCGACTGGAAGATCGAGGACGGGATGGTTATCTCAGTCCACGTCCTCGTGCCCGGCGATGATCGGCGCCGATGGTACCTGGAGGAGGTGGCGGCGGTGACGCCGGCAGGCGGTGACCGCTTCTACACCTGGGGCACCAGCCCGCTTCTCAACCGGTGACGCGACAGTGGAGTCGAAAATGCGCCCGGCCGCAGGGCCCTGGGAGGTGAGTTCGCTGTCGATGACAGAAGAGGTGACGTCGGGCTATAGCATCGGGGTTGACATCGGTGGCACATTCACCGACTGCGCGGTGGTGGCGCCCGACGGCGCGGTGACCATCGGCAAGGTCCTCACCACCCCGGACGATCTCTCAGTGGGCTTCTTCGACTCGATCGGCGATGCCGCCTCGAAGATGGGGCTGGGCGATCGCGAGCTGCTGGCGCGCACGACCCGCCTGGCGCATGGCACCACCGTAGGCATCAACGCGCTGGTCACGCGCAGCGGGGCGAAGGTGGGCCTGCTCGCCACCAAGGGCCACGGCGACGCCATCCGGATCATGAACAACTTCGGGCGGGTGACGGGGGCATCAATCGAGGAGATGCTGGACTATGCCCGCAGCAGCGCGCCAGAGCAGTTCATCGAGCCCGAAATGACGAAGGAGATCACGGAGCGGCTCGACTTTTCCGGCGAAGTTGTCGTCAAGCTCGACGAGGCCGAGGTGGCCGAGGCTCTCGACCAGCTGGTCGCGGCCGGTGCGACCGCGCTGGCGATCTGCTACCTCTGGAGCCACGTGAACCCGGTCCACGAGCTGCGGACGAAGGAGATCGTCCAGGCTCGCGCCCCAGAGCTCTACGTCAGCTGCTCCTGCGAGGTGGCGCCCCGCATCGGCGAGTACCCCCGCACGGCCACGACCCTCATGAACGTCTACATCGGCCCGCTGATGCAGAAGTACGTGGATCGCATCGTCGCCGGGGCCAAGCAGCGGGGCTATGTGGGCGAGGTCCTGTTCGCGACCTCGGAGGGCGGCCTGGTCGATACCGGGACGGTCAAGACGCACCCCATCTCGACCTGCCAGTCGGGACCGGTGAGCGGCGTGCTCGGCTGTGCCGCTTTGGGCCCCGCCATGGGATTCCACAACCTCATCTCCACGGACATGGGCGGGACGAGCCTCGATGCCAGCGTCATCGAGGAGGGGCGGTCGCTGCTAACCGACGAGGCCGTCCTCGAGCGCCACCAGCTGCACCTCCGAAAGGTGGACGTGGAGTCGATTGGGGCCGGTGGCGGTAGCATCGCCTGGTTCGACGAGGCCGCCCGCACGATCAAGGTCGGCCCCCAGAGCTCGGGCGCGGTGCCGGGCCCGGCCTGCTATGGCCGTGGCGGCACCGAGCCCACAGTGACGGACGCCGATCTGCTGCTGGGGATCCTGGACGCCGATCGCGGGCTGGCGGGCGGCCTGAAGCTGGACCGCGACGCCGCCGAAAAAGCCCTGGCCCGGCTCGGCGCCCGGGTCGGGCTGGACGCCGTCCACACCGCCGCCGGCATCGTCGAGATCGTCGACAGTCGGATGGAGGACTTGCTACGGCGGATCAGCCTTCAAAAGGGCCACGATCCCCGCGACTTCGTCGTCTGGGCCTTCGGGGGCGCGGCGGGCATGCACGCCAGCCTTTACTCGCGTGGGCTGGGGATCAGCCGCGTGGTGGTGCCGATGAACGACCTGGCGTCGGTCTGGTCGGCCTACGGAATCGCGATCTCAGACCTGACCCGCACCTTCCAGGCACCGCTCTACCTGCAGAGCCCCTTCGACCCGGCGCCTCTTTCGGAGGCCTATGACCGCCTTGAAGCGGAGGCCACGGAGTACGCGCGTCAGGTGGCCGGCCCATCAGCGCGTCTAGAGCTGAGCCGCACGGCGGAGATCAAGTATGCGATGCAGTGGTACAGCGTCGAGGTGGACGTGCCCGCCGGGCCGGTCGGACAGAAAACGGTCGACGAGATGGTCGACACCTTCGACCGCTCCTACGAGAAGCGGTACGGACGCGGATCCGCGTATCGTGAGGCCGGCATGACGCTCTCCAACCTGCGCGTGACGGTGCGGCTGCCCTGGTCGCGGCCGCCCCTGCGACGTGCCGAAGCCAACGGCGATGGGAACGGCACCACGGCTGCGATCGCTGAGCGCCCAGTCTTCTGGCTGGAGCTCAAGAAGTTCCTGCCGACACCGGTCTACGAGGGCAAGGGGCTGCCCCCCGAAACGATCCTCGACGGACCGGCGGTCGTGGAGTACCCGGACACGACAGTTGCAGTGCGGCCGGGCCAACAACTGTCCGTGGACGGCTTCGGGAATCTCGTGATCTCGATGGCCAAGGGGGGTGCGCAATGAGCCCGTGGCATGGTCCGTCAACTCTCGCAAACGAAGGTGCCCGCCGCTGGGAGAGCCTCGTCAACGGCTACATGCCGCCGGCCCAGCTGGTGGTGGACCCGAGCCTGAAGTTCGACGAGAAGTACGAGGCCGACATCGACCCGATCACCTACGAGGTGATCAGGTCCAAGTTCTGGAACCTGAACTGGGATCACCAG
>CAAGKR010344045.1_pt1 | contig 15366 bp, 15 predicted proteins | sample 2556971 | NCBI WGS metagenome assembly CAAGKR01 (sample SAMEA5207829, study PRJEB30636) | soil metagenome | biome: forest; feature: boreal; material: soil | place: USA | collected 2011-09 | depth 1 m | reverse complement strand
TTTTCTGTGGCACTCTCCTTCGGGTCACCCCGACCGGGCGTTACCCGGCACCCTGCTCTGCGGAGCTCGGACTTTCCTCGACGGGACCTTCCCGGCGCGGCTGCCTGGCGGACTCGCCAGCCATTGTACCCGCGGTTTCCCCCGGCACCACCCACCGAGTCAGCACCGCCCCAAGCACGATGACGCTGGCGGCGACGACAAAAGCGAGCGTCAACCCTAGATGGATGAGCGGTCCCGACAACGCCGAGCCGATTGGCTGCCCGGCCCAGTTGACGCCCATCGAGACCGCGAAGGCGCGCCCGAACCAGGCGGGGTCGGTCCGACGCTGCCGCAGGGAGAACATGCTGACGTCGAACGGGCCGTTTGCGAGGCCGGCGATCAGCATGGCGGCGGCGGCGACCCAGGCATTACCCCCAACGGCGAGAAGCACGACTCCGAGTCCGGCGGCAAGCGCGCAGACCGCCATCACCAGGCGCTCCCGACCCTCGGTATTCACGCGCCCGAACGCGAGCGCGGAGGGGACCGACGCCAGGCCATAGATGGCCCAGAGCTCGCCGACCAGGATCGCGTCGGCGTGAAGCCGCTGGAAGACCATCACCGGCACGGCCACCACGAGGATGCCCAGACCGACATTCATCAGGGACACGACCAGGGCAACGCCGCGCAGGGTCGGATTGCGGACCAGCACATGCCCGAGCCCGGCCCAGGCCTCGGCCAGCACGGACCCCCGCCGGGCTGCGACGATGGGCTCCTTTAGGCCCGACATCAGGCCCGCCGCGACTGCATACACCAACCCGGTGGCGAGCAGCGCGAGTCTCGGACCAGACCAGGCGGTCAGCGCCCCCGCCAACGCGGGACCCGCGCCGATGGTGACCGCATACGCGATGCTGTCCAGGGCGTTCGCCCGATCCCACAGCCGTCTCGGCACGATCAGTGGCAGCAGCGACCGGGCTCCGCTGTTGCTCAGGGAGTAGGTCAGCGAGGTGACCGCGACGATCGGCAGCAGCGCCGGGGCTGTCAGCCGTCCGGCAGCATCGAGGCCGGCGATCAGGAAAAGGCCGAGCGCCCCCACGATGTAGTCGAGCGTGATCAACCGCACCCGGCCATGGCGGTCGAGTAGGGCTCCCGCGATCGGACTCATAGCGATGCCCGGGGCGATCGCGAGGAACACCGTGATGCCGGCCAGCGTCGGCGAGTGGAAGCGTCCCAGGACAAAGAGAACGAGCGCGAGCTGCATCATTTGGGAGGCCGTGCGGGCCAGCATCACGCCGGTCGCCAGCCTCGGAAAAGTGGGGATCCGAAACAGTTGCGGGTAGGTCGTTCGGTCCCGGTCGGCTGGCACGACTAAAGACTTGAGACCCGGCTAGCGGCCGGCGTCGCGATATTCGACGATGCGCTCGACCTTGCCACCGGCGACGCGGCATAACCAGACGAGACCGGTGGCGCCGGAGACCGCCTCGAGGATCGTCTCTATCCCCGCTGCGCGCAGGGAGCTCACGGTCCATGGCTCGTCCGGCCAGCGCGCGAGAAACATGTCGAGGTCCTGGGGCGGGCCGGCCGCACGCTGGTAGCGGAATTCATCCGCGGCCAGCTCGCCAACGTCGGAGGGCCGGCCCTCACGCAAGGCCTTGAAGAGGCGACCCACGACAGACTCGTTGGTCTCTCCCACCCCATCGAGCGCCTGGTTCGCGAGGCGGTCTGCTTCCGTGTTCTCCTCGCGAGGGACGTGCTCAAACGTCACCTGGTCGAAGCGTTGGATCAGCTCCAGGACGCGACGATAGAGAGGAAGCATGTCGGGATGCTTTACGCGGTAGGCGCCGTTGAGCTGGCGCACAACCAGTTGGCTGTCCATCTTGCAGCGCACTCGTCGCGCGCCGAGCTCGGCGGCCCGTTCGAGCGCCCGGATGACCGCCGTGTACTCCGCCACGTTGTTGGTGGTGGGCGTAAGTGCCTCGCCGAACTCGACGAGCACCCGCCCATCGATGCTGGCGATCACCACGCCGATCGAGGCCGGTCCTGGGTTGCCACGCGAGGCACCGTCGGTATGGACGACCACGGTTTCTACGTTGGTCATGTCGGCCGGAGGATGCGCCCACACGTTTCGCAGGTCGTGGGCTCGGCGGCCAGTCGCAGCGCGCGCGCCTGGCTCGTAGAGAGGGGCAGACGGCAACCCGTACAGACGGCGTTGCGAACATCGACGACAGGCGGCGGCGGGCGGTGGGCGGCGACCCGCTCGTAGAGCCGCAGGTGCGTCGCGGGTATGCCGCTGCGCCGCTCCGCGACCTGGGACTCCGCCTCATGCTCGGCCATCTCCTGTCGCTGAAGCGCATGCCCGGCCTCGGTGGCTTCGTTGGTGGCCCGCTGCACCTCCGCGTCGGCATCGTCGAGGGCACTCAGCAACTCCATCTCGGCCACTTCCTCGAGCGCCAGGCGCCCCTTGAGCTGCTCCAACTCGCCGGCCAGTTGGGACAGCTCGCGCGGACTATGGATGGTGCCCGAGTAGAGCTGCTGCTCATGGGTTCGGGCCCGCGCTCGCTCGGTCCGTTCCTGGAGCTCGGCCTCGCGAAGGCGCCCGCGAAGCTCCTGCCGCCGTCCCTCGGCCGTGGCCAGGCGGGACCGGCCATCGCCGATCGCGGGGTCGCCTTCCAGGACCTTGCGCAGGCGATGCATCTCCTCACGGATCTCCTGTAGCCGGCGCTCGGCCTGGTAGAGGTCGGCGAGCGCCGCTGCGGGGTTATCTGCCACGGTGTCCCATACGATACCCGGGTATACGATTGTCGCTGGTGGCAGACGTCGTCGAGGTGATACGCGCCGAGGACCCAGTTGGCCGCCTGTTCTCACCCGACGGCACGCTGTCCGAAGACGCCCGTGGCGAGCTCGGCCTGGACGCCTCGGCGCTGCGCGACCTCTATCGAAAGATGGTAGTGATCCGCCGCGCCGACCAGGAGGCGCTGAATCTCCAGCGGCAGGGGGAGCTCGGGTTGTGGGGACAGTTCCTGGGACAGGAGGCCATCCATGTCGGCGCGACCATGGCGCTCCACCCCACCGATTGGATCTTCCCGAGCTACCGGGAGTTCGGTATGGCGATGTGCCGGGGCATCGACCCGGCCGAGATGCTGACCCTCTTCCGCGGCCTTTCCCACGGGCCGTGGGACCCCCGCCGCTATCACTTCGCGCCGCTCGCCATCCCGGTCGCGACCCAGGTTCCGCATGCCGTCGGTTTTGCCATGGGCTGCCGGCTGAAGAAGACGGATGAGGCGGCGCTGGTGACCTTCGGCGATGGCGCCACGTCCGAGGGTGACTGGCACGAGGCCATGAACTTCGCCGGAGTCTTCCGCGCCCCGGTCGTCTTCCTCTGCCAGAACAATTTCTGGGCGATCTCGGTCCCCCTAAGCAAACAGACGGCCGGCTCGATCGCGGAGCGCGCGGTAGGCTATGGCTTTCCTGGCCTTCGGATCGATGGCAACGACATCCTGGCCGTCTATGCCGCCACCCGGGCCGCGGCGGATCGGGCACGTCGCGGCGAGGGACCCTACCTGATCGAAGCCGTGACCTACCGGATGGGCGCCCACACCAGTTCGGACGATCCGACCCGGTACCGCCTCGACGCGGATGTCCAGGCCTGGTCGTTAAAGGACCCCATCACCCGCTACAAGGCCTGGCTGATGGGCGCGGGCGTGCTCGACGAGGCCACCCATCGATCCATCACCGAGGAGGCGGAGGGCATCGGGCGGGAAATCCGCGAAAAGCTGGTCCGGTTGCCCGCTCCCGCGGCCGGCGATGCCATCTACGGCCGCGTGTACGGCAACCCCCCTGAGCCCTTCCTGCGCGAACGGGAAGAGTTCGAGGCTTCCCTGGAGCAGGATTGATGGAAGCCACAATGGCCAGGGCCATCAACCTGGCGCTGCGCGATTCGCTGGCGGCCGACAGCGATACCCTGATCTTCGGCGAGGACGTCGGCGCGCTTGGCGGCGTCTTCCGAATCACGGACGGCCTGCAGAAGGAATTCGGCGAGGAACGCGTCTTCGACACGCCGCTGGCGGAATCGGCCATTATCGGTGTCGCCATCGGGCTGGCGCTCCGCGGATTCCGACCCATCCCCGAGATCCAGTTCGATGGCTTCATCTATCCCGCCTTCGAGCAGATCGTCAGCCACGTGGCGAAATACCGAAATCGGTCCGGGATCTCCCTTCCGATCACCATCCGCGTGCCTTTCGGCGGCGGGATCGGCGCGGTCGAACACCATTCAGAAAGCCCGGAGGCGTACTTTGCCCACACCGCCGGCTTGAAAGTGGTCACGCCGGCGACGCCCGGCGACGCGTACGCGCTCCTGCGCGCCTGCATCGCGGATGACGACCCGGTCGTCTTCTTCGAGCCCAAGGCCCGCTACTACGTGAAGGACACGGTCGATCAAGCGGCGACGGTGCCGATCGGCAAGGCCTGCGTTCGGCAGGAGGGGACCGCCGTGACGGTCATCGCCTACGGGCCAACCGTGCAGACGGCGATCCAGGCGGCGCGCGAGGCCTCGAAGTCGGAGACCTCAATCGAGGTCATCGATTTACGCAGCCTCTCGCCGCTGGACATGGACACCATCATGGCCTCGGTCAACAAGACCCACCGCGCCGTCGTCGTGCACGAAGCCCCGGTCTTCTGCGGCTTTGGCGCTGAGGTGGCGGCCCGGGTCAGCCACGACGCCTTCGATCTGCTGGAGGCGCCTGTCCAACGGGTCGGTGGCTTGAATGTTCCCTACCCGCCGTCACGGTACGAAAAGCTCTACCTTCCGGACGTCGATCGCATCCTCGAAGCGGTCGACCGCGTCCTCGCTTATGGCTGATCAAACCTTTCGCCTTCCGGACCTGGGCGAGGGTTTGACCGAAGCACAACTCATGAGCTGGCGGGTCGAGGAAGGCGCCACTGTCGAAGTCAACGCGCCGCTCTGTGACGTCGAAACCGCCAAAGCGGTGGTCATCATCCCTTCACCCTTTACCGGCGTGGTCCGGAAGCTACACGCCAAGCCCGGCCAATCGGTCGAGGTTGGCGCGCCACTGGTCACCATCGAATCGGCGGCCGACGCGAGCGAGCAAAGCCCGGGAACACTGGTGGGCTACGGCCCCGGCGCAGGGCCGGAGATGGCGATCCGGCGCCGGCCGCGCACGGCAGCGCCGGCTGAGGGCCCTGGAGGCGAGGTCCGCGCTGCGCCGTTCGTGCGCCAGCTGGCCAGGGAGCGCGGTGTTGACCTGTCCGCCGTCACCGGGTCGGGTCCGGGTGGACGGATCACGCGGGCCGACGTCGAGGCCGCGGCGCCGGCAGCGCCCGTCGCCGCCACGGCCGCGGGCGAGCGCCGCATCAGCGTGGTCGGCCTGCGCAAAGCGATTGCCCGCCAGATGGTGCGCTCGGTGTCGACCATCCCCCAGTTCACGGAGTTCGCCATCTTCGATGCCACGTCGCTCATGGACGAGCGGACCAAAGCGAAAGCCGCGGGCGCCGCGATGACGCCCCTCCCCTTCTTCATCCGCGCCCTGGCGGCGGCGGTCCATGCCTATCCCCTGCTCAACAGCTCCTGGGATGAGGCAAAAGATGAAATCATCGTCAAAGCGGCGATCAACATCGGGATCGCCGTCAACACCGAGAAGGGCCTCCTGGTGCCGGTCCTTGGGGAGGCCAATCGCCTGGACCTCGCGGAGATCGCCGCGCGGAGCGCCCGGCTGATCGAGGGCGCCAGGGCGGGGACGCTGACACCCGCTGACATGACCGGTGGGACGATCACCCTGACCAACGTCGGGGCCAGCGGCCCAGTCGAAACCGGGACGCCGATCATCAACCCCCCGGAATGCTGCGTCGTCGGCTTCGGGGCGATCAAGCTACGACCGATGGTCCTCGACGGCCAGGTTGTCGCGCGCCAGGGCGCCTGGATCTCGATCTCGGTTGACCATCGCATCGTCGATGGGGCCATGGCAACCGAATTCCTGACCGCGCTGGTGGAACGCCTGGAGCGGCTGGATGGCTGAGCACGAGGGCCTGATCTATGACTGGAACACCGTCGATGCGGGCCCTCGACCCGCACACGAGGTCACGATCCACGACGAAACGCTGCGTGACGGAATCCAGGGGCCGTCGGTCCGCGATCCCGAGATCGAGGTCAAGCTTCGTTTCCTGCACCTCGCCGATCAGCTCGGCGTGGGCTCCATCGACCTCGGCCTTCCGGGAGCCGGCCCGCGGGCCGTCGCGCACGTCGAGCGGCTGGCGCGCGAGATCCGCGACCAGCGGCTTCGCATCAAGCCGCTCTGCGCCGCGCGAACCCTGGAGGTCGATATCCGCCCCGTGGTCGATATCTCGCAGCGAGTCGGCATCCCGATCGAGGTGGCGGCGTTCATCGGCTCCAGCCCGATCCGCCAGTATGCCGAGGGCTGGACGATCGAGCAGATGGTCGACAACACCCGCTCCGCGGTCCGATTCGCGCGCCAGGAGCAGTTGCCCGTGATGTTTGTCACGGAGGACACCACCCGAGCCCATCCGGATACCCTGCGGCAACTCTTCGGGGCCGCCGTTGAGGAGGGGGCACAACGCGTCGCCGTGTGCGACACCGTCGGCCACTCGACCCCCGATGGAGTTCGGTCGGTCATCGGCCACGTGCGACGCCTGCTCGACGGCATGAATCCCGCCATTGGCCTCGACTGGCACGGGCACAGCGACCGAGGGCTTGGCCTGATCAACGCCATCGAGGCGGCCATGGCGGGCGCGGACCGCATTCATGGTTGTGCGCTTGGGCTTGGCGAGCGCGTCGGCAACACCCATCTGGACCTGCTGCTCGTCAACTTCAAGTTGCTGGGCTGGATCGACACCGACCTCAGCAGGCTCAAAGAGATGGGCGACGTCATTGCGGAAGGCACCGGGATGGCGATCCCTCCGAATTACCCGGTGCTCGGACGGGACGCCTTTCGGACGGCCACCGGCGTGCACGCGGCCGCGGTCATCAAGGCAAAACGCAAAGGCGACGAATGGCTGGCCAATCGGGTTTACTCCGGCGTCCCGGCCGACCTGTTCGGCTGCGCGCAGGTCATCGACATCGGGCCAATGAGTGGCGAATCGAATGTCGTCTTCTGGTTGCAAGAACGCGGCATCCAGCCAACGCCTGGGCTGGTGCGCGCGATCGTGGATCGGGCCAAGCAGGGGAACCAGCTGCTCGAGGAGTCCGAGATCTACGCGGTCGTCAACCGGCCCTAAGCGCGGCCGGTGGCACCGCGGCGAGAGAGCGCGTCGATGGCCACCGCCACCAGGAGCACGAAGCCGGTGACGATGAACTCCCACTGAACCGCGAGTCCCAGCAGGTACATACCGTTGTAGATGCCGCCGATGACGAGGCCGCCGAGGACGCCGTGGATCGGCTTGCCCCGGCCACCGAAGAGGCTGGTCCCACCGATCACCGCCGCGGCGACGGCATAGAGAACCAGCTGGCCGCCGTTGACGTTGTTCGACATCCCGCCCAGGTAACAGTCTCTAACGAAATACCAGAGGGATTAGACGGAGACGTCGAAGCGCTCGGGGTCCCATTCGATGCCAAGCGACGACGGCCCGGCCATGTAACCGAGTAGCGCCGATGACGCGACCACCGCCGGGCTCGCGAGGTAGCCGAGGCCGCCGACGCCCATGCGGTTCTGCCAGTTGCGGTTGAAGGAGGTGATCGCGACCTCGCCTTTCTTCAGCGCGTCCGGGCCCTGGCCGAAACAGGGGCCGCACCAGGAATCGCGGATCTCCGCGCCGACCGAGCGCAGCGTGGCGGCCACGGACTCGCCACCCAATCGGGGCTCGGGATTCTCGATGTCGCGCTTGACCCCACCCGAGCCTGGAAACACGACGAACTGTTGCGGCGCTTTTTCGAAGCCCTGCTCACGGCCGGCGCGGATGACCAGGGCCGCTTCCAGCAAGTCGTCGTAGCCCCCGTTGGTGCAGGAGCCGATGAACGCCTTGTCGAAGGCGATCTTTTCTTTTGCGACCTCGTCGGCGGGAAACGCATTGCCCGGGGCGAACGGCTTGGCCACGTACGGGACCAGTTCCGAGAGGTCGAGCGTTTCGTCGACGTCCCAGCTGACGTCGGCGCCGGGCTCGATCCGGGGGTACGGCAGATTCGTGATTCCCTTGCGCCGGTACCAGTCGAGGGTGACGTCGTCGGCCGCGAAGATCCCGTTCTGCGCCTCGGCCTCCGCCATCATGTTGGCGATCGTGTTCCGGTATGGGATCGGTAGCTGGCGCGCGGCATCGACGAACTCCACACTCATCCCCTGGGCCTGCGTTTTTCCCCAGCGCCGCAGCAGCGCCAGCACGACGTCTTTCCCGCTAACCCAGGGGCGCAACCGGCCGGTGAAGACCACCCGGCGCCGCTTCGCCGGCGTGAAATAGATGTAGCCAGTCGACCAGCCAAAGCCAAGTTGCGTGCTGCCGACCCCGACGCCGATCGCGCCATAGGCGCCGTAGGCGCGGCTGTGCGAGTCGGCCCCTGGGATGAAGGCGCCGGGCACGACCAGGCCCTGTTCGGGGAAGTAGAAATGGAAGATCCCATCGCCGGGAGTGGCGTAATAGGGCTTGCCGATACCCTGAAGGCGAGCGAAATCCCGCCCGATCGAGGTCTGTTTGTCATCGGCATTTCGTCCAGAGAAGACGAAGTGATCGTTCGCGATTGCGGCCTGGCGCGGGTAGATCGTGTTCCCGCCGGTGATCTGGTTGAACGTATGGATGGCGAAGGGCGCGGTGCCGTCGGATGCCGGCAACAGGTCACTGAAGACTCGAAGGGTCGCCCCCGCCCGGACCTCGGCATTCTTGTCGACGCGATGCGCCCAAACGATCTGCTCCGACGTTGTCAGCGTTCGCGCCGTCCTCGCGTCCGGCCATTCGACCGCCGGCGTTGCGCGGACCGACTCCTCGAACTCCCGCCGCCCGATGGCGATGATTCCCCCGGATCGGCGAATGTCGTCTTCCTTAAGGGTGAGCGGCACCGGATCGTAGATCTTGTGGCGAGTCTCGTTCGTCAGGCGACGGGTTCCCACCTCCAGGGAGAAGCGATCGCCCTCCTGGGCGTCCTCGGCCGCCGCGCGACTCTGCAGCACGGTGAGCCCGAGGTTGAGCGCATTTCGCCGAAAGATGTCACCCACGCCGTCGCCGCAGACGATGACCAGCTCCAGGCCCACCTCCTCGGCGACCGCCTTCAGGCCTGCCGGGCTCATCTCCCTGGAGGACCCGATACCAAAGCGTTCTCCGGCGATGACGAACGTCTCGCCACGGTGAACGCGCTGTCGAAAGTCCGGCATCAGGTACCGGAACGATCCCGCCTTCCAGCGCTCATCGAGCCGGTCGAGGCTCTCGGAAACGCAGTCGTCCGCCGGCGTGATCTGGTCCGTGTCGATCGCGTCGAGCTTCTTGCCGGGGATTTTTGGATCCCAGAAGATCAGGGCCGTTCCCCGGATGATTCTCCCGGAATCGACATCGGGCTGAGGTCCGGCTTCCGATCGGGGCGCGGCCGGAGCATCGCGCTTCGTGCGGGCCGGTTGGATCGTGTTCAGCAGAGCGTCGATACGACGAATTGTCTCACCTGATCAAAGCCGGGCGAGGACCGCGTCGGCCGCGGCTCCCGTGGTCAGGGAGCCGCCCAGATCCCGTGTGGTCGCTCGGTCGCGGACCGCGCCGGCGACGGCCGCCTCGATCGCATCGGCGCTCGCACCAGCTCCGAGGTGGCGCAGCATCATGGCGCCGGACAGGATCGCCCCGATCGGGTTCGCCGTGCCTTTGCCCGCGTGCTTGGGCGCCGACCCGTGGACCGGTTCGAAGAGGCCTCGCCGCGTCTGCGGGTTGATGTTTCCGGAGGGGGCCTGGCCAAGCCCACCGACCAGCTCTGAGGCCAGGTCACTGAGGATGTCGCCAAACATGTTCGAGGTGACGAGAACATCGAAGTCGCCGGGCCGGCGCACCAGTTGCATCGCGGCCACGTCGACATAGAGGTGTTGCGATTCGATATCGGTCGCGCGCTCCCGCTCGAGCGCGAACACTCGCTGCCAGAGGTCGTGCGCGTGGTACATGGCATTGCTCTTGTCCACCATCGTGAGCCTGCCCGGATGACCGGCCGCCCGACGCTGGCGGGCGAGCTCGAAGGCATAGCGAAGGACGCGCTCGACGCCGACCCTCGTGTTGATGTCCTCCTGGATCGCGACTTCCTCCATCGTGCCTCGCTTGAACTGTCCACCGATGCCGACATAGGCGCCCTCTGTGTTCTCGCGAACGACGACCAGATCGATCGTCGGCGCGTCTCGCAATGGGGTCAGCTCGGGAGCGAGCAGCTTCGATGGGCGGAGATTCGCCCAGAGGTCGAGCTCGAACCGCAACCGCAAGAGAAGACCGGCCGCATATTGGGGATTCTTGACCCGAGGGTCACCGATCGCGCCGAGGTAGATCGCGTCGGCGGCTTGTAGCTCCTTGAAGACGCTGTCAGGCAGGATCTCGCCGGTGCGCAGAAATCGCGCGGCGCCGAGGTCGTAGTGGGTCAGGTCGAGCGGCGTGCCGCGTCCCGTCGTCGCGGCCTCGAGAACCCGGACACCCTGCTCAATGACCTCGGGGCCAATGCCATCCCCCGGGACGACCGCGATCCGAAACGGCATCGAACACAGCATATCGAGCGCCCTCGCCGAGAAAGATTTCGCTCCGTCCGGCGATACGGTAATAGATGCTCACCGAGGAAAAGGGAACCAGCGTGACCTTGGGCAAACTGCGACGACTTCGTCGCAATCGACGCCTCAGCGGGGCAGGCTACTGGGCCGTCTGGGCCGTCGCCGGGATGATCTGCCTGCTCCTGCTGGCCAGCGCCGTCGTCGGGCTTGCCGCCGGCTAGGCCGGCTGAGTCCGCTTCAACGCCTGCGAGGTCTTGACCAGGCGGTCGAGCACGCCGGCGGCGTTCCCGGAATCCAGCGATGCCCTCGCGAGATCCAGTGCCTCCGGCCAGGCCTCCGTCTTTCCGGCGGCAATCAGCCCGGCAGCGGCATTGAGCAGTACCACGTCCCGCCGGGCTCCCGTCGCGCCGCCAAGAATCTCGTTGATGATCCGCGCGTTTTCCGGCGGTGTCCCCCCGAGCAGATCACCCGACGATGATCGCGCCAGCCCGAAGTCCCGCGGGTCGAGATCGTAATCCGTGAGCTGACTGTCGATCAACTGGTACACGTGTGAGGGGCCAGTGGTCGTCAGCTCGTCGAGCCCATCTTCGCCATAGAACACCAGGGCTCGCTCGTGACCCAGGTCCTTGAGGACGCGGATCATCAGCGGGGCGAGCGCGGGGGCGCCTACGCCAAGGGCCTGCCGGCGGACGTGGCCCGGATTTGCGAGCGGGCCCAGCACATTGAAGACGGTCCGGACGCCCAGCTCGCGCCGAGCCGGCCCCGCGTGACGCATGGCCGGATGAAAGGTGGGCGCGAAACAGAAGCCCATACCCGCTGCACCCAGGCACGACTCCACACCGCTCGAGCCCAGCGTGATGTCGACGCCCAGCGCTTCGAGGACATCCGCGCTGCCACACCGGCTGGAAGCGGCACGATTCCCATGTTTGGCGACGGGCACGCCCGCGCCGGCGGCGACGATGGCCGCGGCCGTGGAAATATTGAAGGTTCCAGTCCGGTCTCCGCCAGTGCCACAGGTATCGATCGCGCCGTCAGGCGTCCGCAGGCGGGTGGCGTGAGCTCGCATCGAGTCGACGAAGCCGGCCATCTCCTCGACGGTTTCGCCATTCGCGCGGAGTGCGATCAAGAGGCCGGCGATCTGCGCGGTCGTGGCGTCGCCCACCATCACCTGGTCCATCACGCCGCGTGCCTGGTCTCGATTGAGCGGCGTCCCCTGGAGAAGCTGCTCGATCGCCTCCGTCGGGGTCACGGACGTGCGTCCTGGATAGCGGCGCCCCGCGATGTGACCAACGTGTCCCAATTCTAGGTTGGCCTCTCGATAGACTCGGCAAATGGGCATCACCGGCCTCCATCACGTACAGGTCGCGATCACTCGCGGCAACGAGCCAGCCGCTCGACAGTTTTATGGCGAGGTCCTGGGGCTGGCCGAGATTGACAAGCCTGACAGTCTGGCGGATCGCGGCGGCATCTGGTTTCGCTGCGGCAGCCAGCAACTCCACTGCGGCGTCGAGTCGGAGGTCGCGCCGAGCCGGCGGCACCCGGCCCTGATGACCAATGACCTCGAGGCGCTGCGGGCGCGGCTCCGTGCCGCCGGCATTCCGATCGATGAGGATCGGCAGATCCCCGGCTACCGCCGCTTCTACGCGCAGGATCCGTTTGGAAACCGCCTGGAGTTCATGCAGACCGTACCGCGCTGATTCGACCCTCGGTCCAGGCGCGCCATCGACAGCCTCGTTTCGCAATGGTTAAGGCAGGTTCCACCCCCTATACTTGGCGTGGGGTTCCTTGTTCCAAGCCCCCCGGAACCAGGACCCCACTTCCAATCCCGACCGGGGCGCGCCCCCCGGCTGACTCCCCCCACCGACGGACTAGTAGTGCGCCACGCCTCGCAATTGACGGGCAACCTTGTCAGGATCGAGCATAAAGGCGGCCTCGAGGCCCGGATTGAAGGGCATCGCCGGTACGTCGGGGCTGGCGATCCGGGTGACCGGCGCATCGAGGTCGGCAAATGCCCGTTCGGCCAGCTCGGCCGCCACTTCGGCGCCGAAGCCGCCCGTGCGGTTCGCTTCGTAGACAACCGCGACCCGGCCGGTCTTTCGGACTGACCGAAGGCATGTCTTACGGTCCCACGGGCGAAGCGTTCGGAGATCGATCACCTCCACATCGATGCCCTCTGGGGCCAGGAGGCCTGCCGCCTCCAGGACGACCTTCCTCATGAATCCATAGGTGATGGCGGTCACGCCGGACCCGGCCCGCACCACGGCCGCCTGCCCCAGGACACGCAAAGCGGCCTCGCCTTCCTCGACCTCGCCGCGTTCGGCGCGGTAGAGCTTCTTTGGCTCCAGAAAGATGATGGGGTCAGGGTCCCGAATGGCGGCCTTGAGAAGGCCCTTGGCGTCAGCGGCAGTGGACGGGAGCACAACTTTCAGGCCGGGGACATGGCAGTAAAAGGCCTCAACCGACTGCGAGTGATAGAGGGCGCCGCGAACACCGCCCCCGGTGGGCGCGCGGATGACGAGCGGACAGGAGAAGTCGCCGTTCGACCGGTAGCGGACCTTGGCAATCTCGTTGACGATCTGGTTGAACGCCGGAAAGCTGTAGTCGGCGAACTGCATCTCGGCCACCGGGCGGTAGCCTTCCAGGGCGAGCCCCTGGGCGACGGCGGCGATGCTCGACTCAGCAAGCGGCGTATCGAGCACCCGTTGGGCACCAAAGCGTGCCTGCAGGCCCTCGGTGGCTTTGAAAACGCCACCTTTCAACCCCACGTCCTCCCCGAGCACGCAAACGCGCGGATCGCGCTCCATCTCTTCAGCCAGGGCATCCCGGACCGCCTGGACCAGGGTGCGATCAGGCATCGGCATAGACGTGCCGGCTGAGCGTGCCGGGATCCGGGTCGGGAGCCAGTTCCGCGTCGTCCGTCGCACGCTCCACGTCCTGCATCACTGACTCGGCAATCGAGGCATCCGCCTCGACCGTCAACCATCCGCGCTCCAGCAGCGCTTCGCGCATTCGCAGGATGGGGTCCTGGGCGGCTTCCGCCGCAAGCTCGGCCGGATCCCGGTAGGCACGTTGGTCGTCATCGGTGGAGTGCGACTGGAGTCGAAAGACCTCCGCTTCGATCAGGGTGGGGCCCTGGCCGTTTCTGGCGCGCGTCGCCGCCTCGCTGACGGCGGCGTGGACGCCGAAAAAGTCGTCGCCGCGGACACGGACGCCGGGAATGCCATAGGCGGCGGCGCGCTCGGCAACCCCCACCCCGGCGACCTGCAGGGGCTGCGGCACCGAGATCGCCCAATGGTTGTTCTCACAAAAAAAGATCACCGGACAGCGGTGGATAGCGGCGAAATTCAAGCCTTCGTGAAAATCGCCCTGGCTGGTTGCGCCCTCACCGAAGCTCACGAAACACAATGCGCCATCACCCTTCCATTTCAACGCCAGCCCGATGCCAGCCGCCTTGGGAACCTGGGGTCCGACCGTGCTCGACCCGATCACGACGCCGCGGCGGCGGCTGCCAAAATTCCCCGGCGTCTGGCGGCCGCCACTCGAGGGATCATCCGCCCGCGCAAACGCGGACAGCATGAGCTCATGTGGCGTGAAGCCGCAGGCGAGGGCCGCCGCGAAGTCCCGGTAGTAGAGGCAGAACCGATCACGGCCCGGCTGCAAGGCCGTGATGGCCGCCACCTGGGCCACCTCGTGTCCTCGCGGCGAGATGATGAAGGCCAGCTTCCCGGCACGGTTGAGAATGAACCGGCGATCGTCGAGGGCCCGGGCGGTCAGGACTGTCCGGTAGGCATCGAGCACCCGCTGACGGGTCAACGAGGTCGATTCAGGAGGCAACCGACGTACTGTACTCGGCGGACCGTTGGAAGCGTGCGCCGGCTCAGGCGTGAGGGCGAACGACGCCGAACCCGAGGCCATCCCCGACCGGGAGGATCGTCGCCTCGAGCTGTTCGTGATGGAGAAAGTACTCGTTGAACGCCCGCAAGGCCTTCGTCTCTGGCTCCTCACCCCCGGCGGCCACCCGCCCGCTCCAGAGCAGGTTGTCGGCCACGATCACGCCGCCCCGGGCCATCTTTGGCAACAAGGCGTCGAGGTAAGCGACGTACTCGCTTTTGATGGCATCGACAAACGCCAATTCGATTCCGGGAGTCAGGCGCGGCAACACGCGCAGGGCCGGTTCGTTGATGACCCGGACTTTGTCGGTGACGCCGGCGCGCAGCCAGTAGCGTCGAGCCCGATCCGTGCGGGACCGGTCGGGGTCGATCGTGTCGATCCGGGACCCCTCCGGCAGCGCCCCCGCGATCCACAACGTGGAGAAGCCGATCGCGGTCCCGATCTCCACCACACGCTTGGGGGCCAGCGCTGTGACGAGCACGCGGAGGAAGCGTCCGGCGGCCGGCTGCAGGATTGGAATCTTCTCGGCCCGGCCGACCTCGAGCATCTCGCTGAGAACCGGTCCCATCGGCGCGTGCAGACCTTCGAGGTATTCCAGGTCCTGGTCAGCGAGTGGCATGGGCCGGCTCCTCCGCCGCGATATGCCCGAGAGGACCATGGCCATGACCGAGTGGTTCCGCACGCTCGAGGGCCAGGGATACATATGTCCTTGCCTGGGCGACCGCGGCACGCAGCTCGAGGCCCTGGGCCAAGCCGGCGGTGATGGCCGCCGAGAACGTACAGCCGGTCCCATGGGTGCTCGTCGTCCGAATCCGTGGCGCCC
>CAAGKR010034187.1_pt1 | contig 15366 bp, 9 predicted proteins | sample 2556971 | NCBI WGS metagenome assembly CAAGKR01 (sample SAMEA5207829, study PRJEB30636) | soil metagenome | biome: forest; feature: boreal; material: soil | place: USA | collected 2011-09 | depth 1 m | reverse complement strand
ACTTGAGGAAGGCGCGGGCTGCGGCGGGCGTGGCGCCCTCGTGGACGATGGCCATCAGGGCGCGGGTGATCTTTGCCGGGTATGGGTGCTGGATGATGTTGCGGCCGTACACGATGCCCGAGGCGCCCTGGCGCATGATCGCGGCGGTTCGCGAGAGGATCTCCGATTCGGTGGCCCTGCCGCCGCCGCGCACCAGCACGGGTACGCCCCCAGCCGTCTCGATGACCTTGTGATAGATCGAGACGTCGTCCGTGGGGTCCGCCTTGACGATGTCCGCCCCTAGCTCCACGGCCTGGCGGACCAGGGGAATGATCTTTGCCGGGTCGCCGTCCACGGCGTAGCCGCCGGCCTTGGCGTTTTTCCGGAACACGAGCGGCTCGACCATGAGCGGCATGCCGTAGCGGTCGCAGGCGGCCCTTAGCCGGAAGATATTCTGGATGCACTGGTCGGCGAGGTCGGCCTCGCCAGGGATGCAGAACAGGTTCACGACGACGCAGGCGGCGTCGAGTCGGACGGCCTGAACGACGGGGTCCTCGATCATGCGCGAGAAAAGGACGCGCGGGAGCCGGGTGCCGTAGACGTTCGCGACATCGGTGCGAAGGACCAGGGCGGGCTTTCCGCGCAGCGGGATCCCCTGCAGGTGAGGGGCCTGGCCGACGGTGAGCTGGATGGCGTCGGGCGCGGCGGTGACCAGGATCGCGATTGCCCGCGGCAGGTTCTCAATGCCGGCGAGGAAGGATCCCTGGTTGAAGAACCCGTGATCGACCGCCACGTCGAAACAGCGGCCGGTCTGCGGGTTGAAAAGGCGGTTGAGGCGGGCGGCTTTCACTTGGAGGCGACGGTGTGGACGCGCACCTGGGCTGCGTTGAGCGCGGCCCGCTCGTCGCGGGAAAGCGCCCGGTCGGTGACGAAGTCGGTGAAGGCGCTCCAGGGTGCGAAGCGAAGCGCCGACGGCCGGCCCCATTTCTCCGAGTGCGCGACGAGGATGCGGCGGCGGGAGCGGCTCAGCGCCTCTGTCTTGACCGCTGCCTCCGCGACCTCGGTGGTCGACGCCCCCGATGCGGGCTCGAGGCCGGACGCCCCGACCACGGCGAAATCGAACCGCAGGTTTTCCAGCCACGCCTGCGCCAGCCCCCCTGTCATGGCGAGGCTCACGGGGCGCACGTCGCCGCCAATGGCGCTGAGGGCGGCCCGGGCATCCCCGGCGAGGGCCAGGAGCGGGACCGAGTTTGTGAAGATGCGCAGCCCGGGGTGGCCGAGGAGGGCGCGGCCGACCTCGAGGCACGTAGTGCCGGCGTCCACGAATACGGTGCCCATTTCCGGGATGAGGGCCGCGGCGGCGAGCCCGAGCCGCACCTTCGCGTTCACCGCCCTTTCGCTCTTCCGGTGATAGGGCGCCTCCACGAGAGAGAAGTCGTGGGGGAGCAGCGCTCCGCGGGTTCGCGTGGCGAGACCGGCCCCGGAGAGCTCGGTGACGTCGCGCCGGGCCGTGGCCACAGACACCCCGAGGCGCGAGCAGATCTCGGACGCCGTCACGCGGCCGCGCTCCCCTAGGATGCGGAGTATCTGGCGATGGCGTTCGGGTGCGAGCATCCCAAATGCCTAGGCGGTCGCGGAACAGGGGGCAATTTTAATGATCGATACCGCTCACTTCGCTCAAGATCGCTAAACCTTCGCCTTCGGGGCTTCCGTATACCTAAGCTCCTTCACGGCGATCGTGCCCGCCACGACCTTCAGGAACGGCTTGCCGTCCGTCACCCCGACCGTGCCGTATCCGGTGGCCGTGGATATGAAGCTGCGGAAGTTGCCGCCCACCGCGGGCTGGACGTGAAGCACGCCGTCCACCGCGTCGTAGCGCGCCCCGCTGAGCGCCTGAAGGAGCCCGTACGAGGCCATGGCCCGCGCGTACCAGTGGCCCCACTCATACTCGTCGAATGGGTTGCGCGTCTTGCCGTCATAGCGGGCCCGGCAGGCGCGGACGACATCCATGCCCTCGGCGACGAGGCCCATCAGGATCATGTGTGAGGCCGCCTGGTACTCGATGCCGGTCCAGACCTCATTGGAGTAGACGAAGGGCAGGGACGGCATGTCGCCGCGCGGCCACGAGCACAGCAGGAGGCCGCCCTCGTGGCCGTTGGCGTAGGTCGCGCGCTGGGGATTGGCGTGCGCCGAGAGGTCCCGCTTGAAGTTGTGCCGGTGGACGGACTTAAGGTGGCTGCGCACCTTCTCGGGCTCCAGCACCTGGCCGACGCCGCAGGCAAGCGCGAGCCAGGACCCAAGCACACCGTCCGAGAGGCAGCCCGCCCCGTACTGGTACTTCGGACCCTCCCTTTCGAGCAGTTCGGCCGCCTCCTTTGAGTAATACTCCCCGTAGAACTTCCCGTCCTCGGCGACCTTGGTGTGCAGGTCCTTCCATCGCACCTTCTGGAAGTAATATTCGCCGTTGAAGAGGTCCCCGTTGATCAGGGGCATCCCCTTGGCTAGCAACGCCTCATACAGCGCAACGTCGTCACCCAGCGCGCGCCCCATCGCGATCGCTGCCTGCAGGGCGCCGGCGTAGAAGCTCGAAATCATTCCGTTCGGACCCCAGAACTGGATGTCATACGTGTTGTGCTGCGGCTCCACCGGCAATCCGCCGTGCTCGGGGTCCCAGGTGTTGATGCAATAATCCAGGCTCGCCCGGACCCGCGGCCACAGCCCGCGCAGCCACGCCGTGTCGCCTCCGATCCGCCATTCGCGGTGGACCTTCATGATGCCGCCCAGCTGGCCGTCGGCCGCCGCGTAGAAATCATGCGCCGAGGGCTGGATCGGCAGGGCGACCCGGAAGTTCTGATGGCCGTGCTCGTCCTGCCCGACGGTGAACTCGGTTTCGCGCAGGGTGCGCTCGAGCGACGGAAACAGGTGCGCGACCGACTGGGCATAGTTCCAGACATGGGTGCAGGTCCCGGGGCCCTGGGCGTTGTCGTCGTCGCAGCCCTCCCATCCCCACAGGCGGCCGTCGGCCTGGCGCAGCACGGTCGACGATTTCAGGATGCTCAGGTTGGCTGCGGCAGCCTCGACGGCCTCGGGCGGCAGGCTCGAGTCGAAGAAGCAGTCGGAGAAGCGCTCCGTGCTGCGGCGAAGGTCCATGTAGTTGTCGCGCCAGTAGGCGGCGATCTCATCTATGCTGGCAAAGCGGCCGCCGTACCAGGGCCTGTAGTAGTCGGCCGGCGTCCCGCCATCGGCCACCGGCGGAGCTATGTCGCGCAGGCGGGTCCTCGGGGCGTACCAGGCGAGCCGCAGCCGGATGGTCTTGCTCGCCGCCGCGACGAGATGGAACGGCACGAAGAGCGACGCGCCTGTCGGCAGCCGTCCCTCGTCCGGCACCGGCCGGTCGTACGCCGCGCCCTGCTCCACGTCGCGCCAGGCCATGGTCTGCGGATCGAACCAGTTGCCGCGAAACCACGCCAGGTTCACCTTGACCCCGGGGTCGTCGACGGCGAAGGAGAACCACGCCTCCTCCTGACCCGCCGCCGGCCAGGCTCCCCCGTACAGCGCGCAGCCGCCGGGGATGCCCCGCGCGCCCCGGGCGGGCACCGGCCCCTTTTGCCACTCGTCCATGATCGCCGGGACGAAATTGCGCACGTTGAAGGAAAACACGGCGTCGAGCTCCTCGTCGCCGGTGTTAGTGAACGTGTACTCGATGCCGGCCACGGGAAGGCTCGAATTGTCAGGGTCGCCGGGCTCGAACGGGCTCCACCCGGTGATGCGGGCCGTCACCGGGAGCGCCGGGTCCGCGAGCTCGACGCGCGCGAAGGGGAAGTGCGCGCGAAACGTCGCCTGGTCGAAGCGGGGCAGTCCCAGGCCCATCGGTCCGTTGCCGGCGGCGGAGTGCTTGCGCTCATACAGCTTCCACTTTGGCACCTGGCCCTCGACCACCCGGGCGATCTTCGTCGGGCCGCCTATGGATATGGCGGCAAACAGCCCCGGCTGGTTTTGGAGCATCGGCCGGTCCCGTATCGAGACGTTCGTGAGGGCGCCGGTGCCCTCAAGGCAGATCATTCCCGCGCCGAGGCCGCCCATGGGGAAGGCTATCTGGTCCAGCTGCTCGCCGCTGTAGGTGGTGTCGGGGCCCCTAGGGGACGGGGTTGCCGCTGCTGCCGCCCCGCCGGCGTCGGCGGCCCGGGAAAGGGAGGCGCCGGCGGCGATCGCCCCGAGGGTGCCCACGGATGTCCGCACGAACTCGCGGCGGGCGATGAGTTTATCGGCCATGAAGTGGCGTCGCGGTGCCCGTGTCCCTTTGCATTACTGATCTCGCCGGGGCTGGGGCGGCCGCTGCCGTCCGCCCGGCGCCGGGCGCTTCGCCGGCGGGACGTGTGCGTGTCGAAGGATGCACGGGGAACACTATTGGCAGTTCGGTTCGCGCAGCCAAGCCAAAGAACGCGGCGGCGTTTCCCGGCGGTGAATCCCTCCCTGGCGCGAAATTCGCGGCGCCTTGAGCCTTTTCCCAGAAAGCCCGGCGCGAAAGGCGGCCACACGACGGCCGCCCTCGCGCCGGAGCACCTAGGCCACTTCAGTCACAGGGTCGGGGTGAAGCAGCTTGTTCACTGCCCCCAGAAGCGCTTCAACCTTGAAGGGCTTGAAAAGAAACGCGCCGGTGAACCGCTGCATCTTGGCATCGCCTCCGCTGGAAAGCCCGCTCATGGCGAGGATCTTCACCAGGGGATTGAGATGCTGCACGATGTTGGCGAGGACGGCGCCGTCGAGATTGGGCATGCTCATGTCCGTGACAACCACGCTGATCTCGCTGCTGCGCGCGGCGAAGATCGCCACGGCTTCGGAGCCGTCGCCGGCGATGAGCACCCGGTAGCCGTGCCGTGAAAGTATCGAGGACGTGATGTCGCGGATCTGGGCCTCGTCGTCCACGATCAGGATCAGCTCCCCGTTGCCCCGGACCGCGCTAGGGCGGACGGGGTCGAGGCTGCCGGTCTTCGCGGGAATCTCGGCCGCCGGAAGGTACACCCTGAATGTCGTGCCCCGTCCGGGCTGGGTCTTCAGGCTGATGAAGCCCCGGTGATGCTCCACGATGCCGCGCACGGTGGAGAGGCCGAGCCCGGTGCCCTTGTCGGCGTCCTTGGTGGTGTAAAACGGCTCCCAGATGTGGCCCAGCGCCTCGTCAGGGATGCCCGTTCCGGTGTCCTCGACATGGAGGACGAGCCAGGCCCCCGCCATCGCCCCGTCAATCTTCCTAGCGGAGCGCTCATCCAGAAGGCAGTTCTCGGCCCTCAGGCTCAGCACGCCGCCCGTCGGCATCGCATCGCGCGCATTGACGCAGAGGTTGAGAAGCACCTGGTGGATCTGCGTCGGATCGGCCATGATGGGCCAGAGATCGGCGGGAAAATCTTCCTCGAGGCGTATGTTCTTTGGAAAGGTCTCGCCGACCACGCTCGTGGTTTCCTCAAGAAGGTGCCTCACCTCGACGAGCTGGTGCCCGCCCCCGACGCCCTGGGCGAAGGTGAGGATCTGCCGTACCAGGTCGACGCCGCGCTCGGCGCTCTTTTCAAGGGACGAGATGATGCGAAGGTCGTCGGGATTCGTCGCGTGTTCGCGGAGGACCGGTGCCGCAAGTATTATGGGGGCGAGCACGTTGTTGAGGTCGTGGGCGATACCGGAGGCGAGCATTCCGATGCTTTCCAGCCTTTGGGCCCGCAGAAACTGGTCGTCGAGGCGTTTCTTCGCGGCGACGTCGGGAACTACGCCCGGACGGGCCTTGGTTCGGTCGGAATCACTCCGGGTGAGCGTGGCGTTCATGTCCATAACGGCGAGCCCGCCCGAATTTCCGTTCTGTAAAACTGTCCCGCTCCCTCTGCCCCGACACTGCTTACGCATGCAGCGCGTACCGCTTCACGATCGAAGCCATCAACGGTTTGCTGGGTACGTGGGCAGATGTCCTCCATTTGAGTAAGCAAACTAATGGCGCTGGGCCGTGTATTCTACGACGATTTCTACGTTTTTTTACGTAATAGTTAGCCTTTCCCTTGGGCGACAGGTATTTGTTGTGAGCGAGCTTGAGCTCGATCCCCGCTTCGCGTACATTGATCCCGTGAAAATCGTAATCGTCGAAGACCACCTGATGATTCGCGATGTCGTGCGAAAGGTTTGCAGTTCTGAGTTTGGGTATACGGTTGTCGGCGAGACGGATTCGGGCGTGCAGGCTGTGGAGATGATTCTGAAGCACAGGCCGGATGCGGTGGTACTCGACCTGTCGCTTCCCGACATGGATGGCTTCAACGTTGCCGACCGCGTGCTCAAGGCCATTCCGAACCTGCGCATCCTCATGCTCTCGTCGCACTGCGACGATTACACTTTGTTTCGCGTGGAGAAATCGGGCGTGCACGGCTTCATAGACAAGAATTCCAACACGATCGAGATCCTGCGGGACGCCCTTGCGGCAATCTCGGCCGGCCGCATCTATTTCTCCCAGGCGTTCCAAGCCGCCCGGATAGCGCGGCGGTCCGATCCGCGCTCGTTCATCAAGGTGCTTTCGGACTGGGAGCGGGCGATCCTGTCGCTCATCGGCCAGGGCCTCAACGACGACGAGATCGGCGAACGGCTCAGCCTTTCCCCCCGCACCGTGCAGACCCACCGCAGCAACATCCTGCGCAAGCTCGATCTGAAGGGGACCCCCAAGCTGATCGCGTTCGCGATCGAGCACGGGTTCACGCAGGTTCAATCGAAGAGCGGATCGATTCCAGTTTATACTTGAACCCGGTGAATTCGCGCTCGAAGACGTCGAAGAGCTGCTGAAGCTTGTCCGGGTGGGCGGTGGTGGCGCTGTTCTGGAGCTCGAGGGCCGCGCGGCTCAGGCGCTCGTACTTGACCACGCTGCAGTGCGAGAGCAGGCGGTGGGCTATCCGGTGGATCTCCGCGGCCTCGCCCGTTGCGACGATCTGGCGGGCATTCACGCGATCGCTCTCGAACGCGGCCAGGAAGCGGTCGATCTGGCCATCGAGGCCCTCAAGCGTCTCGTTGCCCAGGAAACGCAGCATCTCCAGGTCGATCTCGTCGGGCGGCTCCAGCTTGATGTTCTGCGAGCGGACCTCGACCGACGCGGCGGTGCGCATGGGTCCCCCCAGGTCGCGCAGCGCGTCCGCGATCTTTCCGGGGGTGATCGGCTTGGATATGAACGCGTCCATGCCGGCCTGCAGGCAGGCTTCCCGGTTGAAGTCGGCGGAGTAGGCGGTGGTGGCGATGATGATGGTGCGCTGCGTGGATGGCTCGACGGCGCGGTAGCGCGACGCGACCTCGGTGCCGATGAGCCCAGGCAGGTTCCAGTCGAGGAACGCGACATCATAGTGCGTCGCCTTGAGCCGCTCAAGGGCAGCGAGGCCGTCGTTCACCACGTCGGATTGGATGTCGAGCTTGCGCAGCATGGCCTGCATGGCGACGACGTTGTAGTCGATGTCCTCGACGATGAGCGCGCGGAGCGGCACGGGTCGGGGGGCCATCTTGGTCTCGGCCGCCGCGGTTTCGCGATAGGTCACAAACGGGATCTCGGCCCAGAAGCAGGAGCCCTCGCCCGGCTTTGAATCCACTCCGACCCTTCCTCCCATCTTTCCCGCAAGAAGGCGGCAGACCGCGAGTCCGAGGCCCGTGCCGCGGATGTTGCCGGTTCGGGCCGATTCGAGCCGGGTGAACTTGGTGAAAAGCGTGGCGATCTCCTCCTCGGTCATGCCCGAGCCCGCGTCCCGCACAAAAAACCGGATCCGATCGTGGATTCCGACCGAGGCGCCGACCACGATGGGCCTGCCGGCGCCGAACTTGAGCGCGTTGGTGAGGTAATTGAGGACAATCTGCTGCACGCGGGCCGAGTCGCCGACGAGCTGCCGCGGCACCTCGGGCGCGATCGAGATGTTGATGCTGCTTCCCTTCGCCCGCGAATCCATGGTGACCATGGCGACGCATTGCTCAAGGAGTACCCGCATCGAGAATGGCGCGGAGCGGAGCTCCATCTTCCCCGCCTCGATCTTTGAAAAATCGAGGACGTCGTCCACGAGGGTCGCCAGCAGGGTGGCGCAGCTGTTGATGGAGTCCGCCAGGTAGCGCTGGCGCTTGTCGAGCACGGTTTCCTCGAATGCGAGCGCGAGGCCGAGGATGCCCGAGATCGGATTGCGTATCTCATGGCTCATGTTCGCCAGGAACTCGGACTTCGCCTCGTTGGCCTTTTCGAGCTGCTCCGTCTTTTTCCGCACGAGCGCCTCCAGGCGGGTGTTTTGCCGCCGCAGGAAGGCAAGGCGCCATTGGAAGGCTCCGAAAACTGCCGCGGCCACCATGATTCCAAAGGCGATCAGTGCGGGGGCGGTCCTGTACCATGGCGGCAGGACGGTGAAGCGCCAGACAGTCACGGGGCTTACGAGTCCGGCGTCATTGACCACGCGGGTGGAGAACTCATAGTCGCCGTTCTGGAGCCCAGCCAGGTCGAGGGTGGGGATGTTGCTCGGCGAGGACCACTCGCCGCCGGAAAGCAGCGTCTGAAAGCGGACGGATTCGCGCCGGCCGAACTCCACGGCTGAAAAATCGAAGCTCACGGAATTTCTGTTGGCGGGGATCCGGGCGTCCGGCGCCACGCTCGCGCGGAGCAATGGGGCGCGCGGCGAGCCGACCTGCTCGGCTTGAGCGGGGTCTAGGCGAAGCAGTCCCTCGGCGCCTCCCAGCCAGACGATGCCGCGGAAGTCGACGAAGAGCGAATGGACCGCGCCGACCTGTGCCTGGCCTGGTACGGAATACGGTTTCCAGGAGGCGCCGCCGCCTGCCATGACCGACAGCTTTCCGATTATGGGTATCCTCGGGCCGTCGGCGAAGGGGCCCTCGAAAGCAACCCAAACTGCGCCAGTTGAATCCCGGTTGGAAATCGCCACGGCACTCGATTTTGGCGCAACATCGAGCAGGGTGGGGGCCGTCGACGGCGGCGCATACATCTCGACACCCTTGTTCGTAAAGACCGCGATCACCTTGTTGACTAGGGCTACCCCGCCATTGCCGGCCTCTGGGATTTCATCTTCAGGGGTGACTCGAGTGGGAGCCACTGACGCGTCTGCGCTCCGGGGCACGAGAAACACGCCGCGTGAAACCGTCCCGATCCAGATGTTGCCGCTCTCGTCCTCGACCAGCGTCTTTGGTATGTCGGGCAGAATCGCCAGTTCGGTCGTCTCTGCCGGGCGATCTGCCGCGGGCGTGAACCGCTCGATGTCGAAGCCGTTGGCGAGGATGAAGCTCTTTGGGCTCGCAAGCGACGGCCGGAACAGGGACACGCTGGTTTTCGAAGAAAAGATCTGCTCCGCCAGTCCCCCCGAAAATCGGTCAACCCGCTTAATGCCTGCGGCATAGACTACGCCGCCGGGGCCGGACTCAAGGTCGGCATAGCGGCCGGTCAGTTCGGGCAGTGGCGCAAAGCGCGACACAGCCTCGCCGTCGATGGGCAGGCCGAATACCCCTTCCTCCGTGGCCACGAGAATCCTGGATCCGGTTTGGGCGATGCTGATGCAGGTCTTGCCGGTCAAGCCCTGCCGCACGTCGAACAGTGAGACTCCAGTTTCGAGACCAATGCGCGAGATCCCGCTTGCAGATGTCGCCCACAGCGCCCCGTCTTGGGACACAAAGAGCGAGAACACGCTGCGTGAAAGCAAGCCGTCTTCCGCCGTGATTACGCGTTTCAAGATTCCGGTAGGGCCGACTACGGCAATGCCGCCATTGAGCGTGCCGAGGCAAAGGTCGCCGTGCGGGAGCCGGCAGGCGGATAGAAGGTCGTTCTTGCGGATAAATTCCGAGGCTTCCCGCCCAAATGCCGAAATCCTCCCGTCCGTGTAGTGAAAAAGTCCCTCGGTTGTGGCGAGCACCCACCCGTCAGGATTTTTCTCCATCCAGATGACACCCGCATTACCCAGGATTCCGGGCGAAATGAATTCTCGCAGTCCATCCGATTCAAGCGACCGAATTCCCGTTGCGACTTGGCTGATATAAATCTTTCCGTCCGCCTTGAGACCTTGCGCTCGTCTCCCTGCCGGCATGTCGAAGGTATAAAAGACCTTTCCGTCCCAGATTAAAACGGCATTGGAGGTTACGAAAACGGCTCCATTACCTCGGGCAAACGCCTGCCAGACGTCGTTCACCGCACGTTTCCCAACCGGCAGGTTTGCGACAAGCGAATGGTAGGCCGAGAGGCCCTGGTCTGTTCGGTCAAAATAGCCAATCTCGTTTACAGCGCCCACCCAGAGTCGGCCTTGGGGGCCGAAGGCCAGCGCGCGCACCGCATAAGTCCCTGGAACCGGGTACCTGGACCAGCGCTCCCCATCGAATGTCACGACCTCGTCGCAGCCGAAATAAAGAATGCCGCGATCGTCCTGCACGGTCGTCCAGCTGAGACCGGCGACATGGGTATCTTGCTCCGTGAAACCAGTGACGAGCAGGCGGCCCTCTTCGCTGCGTCCCATTTGCGGAAGCGCGATCGCAGCCAAGGCGACGCGCTGTATGAGGTTATATATTCGCACGGGATTTGCTATTGCTGGCCATTTGCATCAACGCCGCCGTTGAATTGCTGAAGCAAACAATTGACTACAGGAAAAGGCGTAACCGCAGGCATGAAAATAAGCGATTTATTGATTGGGACAATGACGTTGAATTCCAGTAAATTATTACTGATGAAAATATTCAACCGTATGGCGCTAGGATTTGTCTCAAGCTTGCTGCTCGCAGCCGGCTTTTCAAGGGCCGCTCAGAGCCTCGACCCCTTGACCCGCTCGGCTGGAAATCTGACTGGCGACTGCGATATGGCGCCGTCGAGCGCGTGCTGCACGATGCCGTGCATGTATCAGGTCGAGTCAGTTTGATACTGAGTTTGGGATTCAGAAACGTTTCCTCGGTCATGCTTAGCGTCGCGGGTTATCGTTATAGAAACGTGCTCGAATCCGAGGGAGGCCCCATTACGAGGGTCTCCCACCGGGAGTTTCCAGTATATGGCCGTCCCATGTACCAGGCAAACGCATGGCTGTCGGACAGCCTGGTGTCGCACAAGAGAAACTTCGCTCTCTATAGCGATGCTGACGGTACGGGCGCCGCTTCCGTTCCGATGGTCGCGCGCTATATGGCAATCTCCGAGGCAATGGAGCGCTGGGCTTTCCGCATTAAGGTGCGGGCAGCGGACCGGGAGCTCTACGGATTCGACATCGACGAATCGTCCAACGGCATGGCCGCGTTTCCAGGTCTTTTTCATACCGAGGCCCGAAAACGGGCGCTGCTGGAAGCGGTGGAGCGCGCGAGCGTGATTGCGTGGTGGGAGGGCGTGCTTGACGGCGAGGTGCGCAGCACCGACTGGCCCGGTATCAGCGCCCTGGTTCTGCCGAGCCCGATCGGCTTTGGCCTGACTGTCGTTGCTTTTCGCGAGGTTAGGCCCGGCTGCTTTGCCTACGGGCACGGAGCCGCCAAGGATTTCTTCGGGGCGTCCGAACGGGCGGTCATGGAGCTGGCGCGCAACGAATACGTGCTGGACCTGCGCCGTGTTTCCCAGGGCCTCACCGCGGTGAAGGCCCCGTCCGATTTATTCGAGCGGCGCTGCCTGTTCTTTTCGTCTTCGGAGGGACACGCAATGTTCCAGGAGCGGATCCAGCGCAAGATCAGCGGTCCGCGCTTCCAGTCAAAGGTCATCTGCGACACCGAGATTCCGGGACCTTGGTCGGAGTATGCCTCCGTGTGGCGCGTCTTGATTCGGCCGGCGACGACCGAATTTCTGGCCAACACCGAGAAGTATTTCTTCTGGTAGGGAGGGGAGTCTCCGGCTTCGCGTTTGCGGAGCACGTGAGTCGTCCGGCGCCCCGGTTGGATTGCCGCTATAGATCCAGTGCGTTTCCCGCCGTCCGGGGCCGGATTGGCGAATTTCCATTACTGAATCCCATGCTTGGCGCTTGGAGGCATGTCTTGCGGAGCAAGTTCGGGCGATTATGCCGTTAACACCCCATCGCGCCCGGAGGGCCCCTGTGGCAGTATTCCAAGGATGAACGTTTCTTCGTATCTGACTGATTGAAACGCTTCAATCCGCAAGTGACCTATCCGTCCTCATTGCCGGTGGTTGGGGCACCCCGACACGGTTTGGATGAAAAGCATTCGCGGGAGGACTTCCGTTTGGCTCCCACCTTGATGGCTACATTCGTGGTCGTGGTTGTCCTCTTGAGTTTCTACGAGTTTGGCCTTTCCGATATGTTTAGGGGTACTGGCATTAGTGAGAGCATCATCTCAATCTCCGTCGGTGCCTTGATAGCCGTCACGCCGACCTATCTTGCCCTGCGAAAGCAGCGAACATTGCATCGGTACGCCCTTTCCTCCCTCCACGAACTAACCGAGGCTGAGGCGGTCCTTGGGGAATCTGAGCGACGCTTCCGGGAAATGTTGGAGAACGTCGAACTCGTTGCTGTGACAGTTGACAACAAGGGGGCCATAACGTTCTGCAACAATTATCTGCTCCGGTTGACGGGATGGCGGCGGGAGGAAGTCCAAGGCAAGGATTGGTTCGTGATCTTCGCTCCGAATACCGAGGTTCGAAGAAAGGCCTACTTTGAAAACGTCGGATCAAAGGGAGTCCCACGGCATTTTGAAAACCAGATAAAGACAAGGGACGGGGAGCTCCGGGAGATAGTATGGAGCGCCACGATGCTTCGCGACGGTGCGGGAAACAACATCGGCACCGCGAGTATCGGGGATGATGTAACGGACCGCAACCGGGCTGAGAAGCGGCTGCAGGTGCAGCATGCGGTAGCGGCGGTATTGGCGGAAGCGGGGCCATTGAGCGCGACCTATCCGAGGATCCTGGAGGCATTGTGCACGGGTTTGCAGTGGGATTTTGGCGGACTTTGGCTCGTTGACCGCAATGCCAAGGTGTTACGTTGCACCGAAGTCTGGCATCCTCCGGCGATGGAACTGGGGAAGCTTGCCGCCGCGAGCCGGCAAACTAACTTCGCCGCGGGCCAGGGTTTGCCCGGCCGTGTCTGGGCGGACGGCCAGCCCGCGTGGCGTGCCGACGTCGGGCAGGATCCGGACTGCGAGAGGCGCGCGACGGCCGCCGAGCTGGGACTTCACGGATGGATCGGCTTCCCCATAGCGCTTCCCAAGCGGATCCTGGGTGTTGTCGAGTTCTTCAGCGGGAAGATAGAAACGCCGGACGAGGAGATACTGGCCGCGCTGGCGACCATCGGCCAGCAGATCGGGCATTTCATCGAACGAAGGCAGCTGGAGGAGCAGTTCCGGCAGGCCCAGAAAATGGAGGCCATCGGTACGCTTTCTGGCGGAATAGCGCACGATTTTAACAACATCCTTGGCGCTATCATCGGCTACACGGAGTTGGCAAAAATGGAGCTGGATAAGAACTCCGAAGTCGTTGAAAACCTTGACGAGGTGCTGAACGGCGCGAACCGCGCGGTCGAATTGGTGCGACAGATCCTCGCGTTCAGCCGGCAGCAGGAGCATGAGCGCAAACCCATCCAGCTTCGGCACGTGGTGGCCGAGGCGCTGAAGCTGCTGCGCGCCACAATTCCCGCTTCCATTGAATTCGACGTGTCGTTGGACACGGACGTGCCGACGGTGCTGGCCGACGCCACGCAGATCCACCAGATCGTCATGAATCTTGGCACGAACGCCTGGCACGCGATGAAGCAGCATTCGGGCCGATTGACGGTGGCTATCGAGGATTTTGAGGCCGACTCGGATTGCGCGGATGCGAACCCAGGCTTGCAGCCCGGGCAATACGTGCGGCTGTCAATGAGTGACACAGGCAGCGGAATGGACCCGGCGACGCTGAGTCGAATTTTCGATCCATTTTTTACGACAAAGGCTCCTGGCGAGGGTACCGGGTTGGGCCTGGCCGTGGTGCAGGGTATCATGCAAACCCACGAGGGAGCCGTCACCGTCTACAGCCACGTAGGCGAAGGCACGACATTCCACCTGTATTTTCCGGCTTACGGTGAAGAGGAGGTTCATGAGGAGAGTGAGGTCGCGGCCGTGCCCAGCGGTAATGGTGAACGCATTCTATACGTGGACGATGAGCTGCTCCTGGCCCGGGTGGGTAAGAAAATCCTTGAGCGGCTGGGTTACGTCGTCGAGATCCAGACTGGGCCAATGGAGGCCCTGGAGGCCGTGCGGAAAAGGCCGGGCGCCTATGACCTCGTCATCTCCGACCAGATGATGCCGATATTGCCGGGCGTGGACTTGGCCAGGCTGCTTCTGGCAATAAGGCCGGACCTTCCGATAATCCTGGTCACCGGCTACACGGCAACCCTGACCCCCGAACGCGTACAGGCGATGGGTATTAGGAATCTGATCTTGAAGCCAATCTCGGTTGCCGCGCTGGGCGCTGCCGTGCACGGCGTGTTTTCCGCCTCGAGAAAGCGGTGATCCATGCCACTGATTCTGCTTGTCGATGACGATGACTCTTTTCGCAGAATGCTGCGGAAAACGCTTTTGAAGCTGGGCTACGAGGTTGTGGAGGCGCGCAACGGCAAGGAGGCGATCGAGGAATTTGAGAAGGCCCGCGTGGATCTCGTGCTGACCGACATCGTGATGCCGGAAAAAGAGGGGTTGGAGACCATCAATACCCTCAAGCGCAAGCAGGCCGACCTGAAAATCATAGCCATGTCGGGCGGCGGTCGCGGCAGCGCCACGGACTATCTCAAGATGGCCAAGATAATGGGCGCCGATCACATACTTCCAAAGCCATTTTCGAATCAGGAAATGGCCGCGATATTGGGCGCACTGTTGGGCAATGGCTGATCGCCGCAGGGAGGCTCGACCGCAGTGTCGCTCTGCGCCTACTTTCTGCATCGCAGGGACCAGCGATGAGGAGCTCCAAATGATAGCTTCGGGTCCAGTCCCAATTGTGGAGATGGGTCGGGACCAGAGGCGCCCTTTGGGGATCCCTACACCTTCAGGCTCCGACTATTACTGTAAAAGTGCATATTGATGGCAGTCTTTGCTTGACCAACGTGGGTTAAAATGGGTTGAAATGGGGTGTTTTGGGGCGAGTCATCAGCTCGCTTACCCCATGTCGCATCCCGGCAAAGCACTCTTCACGGGCCTTTTCAGGCACACCCTCGACGAAAAGGGTCGCGTCACGATCCCTTCGGCATGGCGCGCGGCGCATGAGGACGGGGACGTTTTCCTCGCCACCCCGCACCCCGACGGATACGTGGCCGTTCTTCCCCCGTCCGAGGTCGAGAAGCTTCACTCAAAGATCGCGCAGATGGCCCTTAGCGACGGGTCCGGACAGGACTTCGCGTCGCGGTTCTTCGCGCAGACTCAGTCATTCTCGTTCGACAAGCAGGGACGCGTCGGCCTCACCGCCGATTT
>CAAGKR010332324.1_pt1 | contig 15368 bp, 8 predicted proteins | sample 2556971 | NCBI WGS metagenome assembly CAAGKR01 (sample SAMEA5207829, study PRJEB30636) | soil metagenome | biome: forest; feature: boreal; material: soil | place: USA | collected 2011-09 | depth 1 m | reverse complement strand
GTTGAAGTCGAACAGCACCGCGCTGACGGCGCCTAGCTGTTTTCGCACGTCACCGGGGGGTTCTCACCGCGGCTATGCCGGATCGATCCCATCAGCATCCCATCAAGTTTGGCCGTTTCCGACACAGGCGAGCGTCAACGAAGGGGAGCTTGGCGATCTACCGGTCGGCCTGTCTCGAGTCCCGGGGTGTGGGACCGGGTGGCTCGCTAGGCGATCCCGGCATCCGCGGGGTGCTCCCGACCTGGACGCCGAACCCGTTGGGGTCGCTGACTCTGGATCGACCCTCCTGGGCCTTCGGCCCGATCGGCGCGAGGGTCCTTTGGTTTAACGGGAGACCGCCGACCTCGTTGGGGATAGGAAGGGATCGTTCCGTGCCCGAGCAGGGGGCGGGGTCGAGGTGCAGGCAGCCGTGCTGGCTCCGGTCGTGATCACGCCGAGATTCACTGGGTGAAGTGCGGCGTCTGGATCGCAGGCCGGATACGCCTGCGACCGTGGAGCTCGGGTCGCGGGTACGGTGAGATCGGCGGAGCCACTCGCGTTCGGTCGCTCGCGCGGCGCCCCTGACTAGCGTGCGATCGACCATCGGAACTCGGCGACGGCAACGCGGGCATGCGAGGACCAGAAGATCTTGGCTAGTCGTAGTGCGAAGCGTCGTGAAACCGGCGGCAGCGCCGACGGGAGGGCGGACTACCGCGACTCCGACGGTGGGACGACGGGGCGGCGCCATACGCGGCCCGCCGCAGGCCCGAAGGCGTGGCGGCGGTCACCGCTTCTGCTCGTGGTCGCCGTTGTAGTTGCGATGGTGGCACTGAACGTGTGGTGGTACTGGACCTATCGCCGCGGGTTCCCGCTCCACGTCGACGAGTCTGGTTACACCGCGTTCGCGCTGGCCCAGGCGCAGGCCTTTCACCGAAGCGGTTTGAGCGGTCTCCTCCACAGCGTGGAGACCCAGCAGGCCGTCTTCGGTCCCCTGATCCCCTTTCTCACCGTCCCACTCGAGGTTGTCGCGGGTCAGGGGATCGGCAACGGGTTCCTCGTGATCCTCGCGTTCTACGCGCTCTTGGTGTTCGTGACCTACGACCTAGCCCGCCGCCTGGTCTCAGCCCGGCTCGCGGCGCTCGCCGCGGTCATCGTCGCGACCGCACCCGAAGTGCTCACCTACGCCCGCGCCTACTACTTCGCTCTCCCCGCCGCGGCCCTGCTTGCCGCCGCCATGGCGTGCTTCTTGCGCTCCGAGGGTCTCACGCGCCGCGGGTGGGCGTTGGCCGGCGGGTTCATGTTGGGCCTGTCGCTCCTCAGCCGGACGCAGATGCTCGCCGCGGTGCCCTGTGTGCTCGCGGCGGCGTTCGTCCAAGCCGTCTTCGTCACGGGCCGAGATCGCAGGCGTCGGATCACCAACCTTGTTGGCGCCGCGTTGGTGGCGGTCGGGGTCGCCGCGACCTGGTACGGGCGCAACTTCGGTGATGCGGTCGGCTACCTGCGAGGGACCCGCTTCCGAACCTCGATTCCAACCCCGGACAAGTATCACCTGACCCCGCTGCTGCGGTTCGTGGTTCAGATCGTCGACACCACGCAGCTGCCGGTGGGAATCGTCCTCATCGGCGCAACCGCGCTCGCGGTGACCCAAGCGTGGCGCCGGCACGGCCTCCGGGGCACGTCGAAGCGTCACGCGCGTGGGGAGTGGTTCCGTCATCCCCCGAACGCGGACGCCGCGTTCCTCATGATGGTGAGCGTGGCGCTGATCGTGGTGTTCGCGACGTCGGAGCTCCTCTCGGGCGTCTACCCGGTCGGGGTCTGGCTCCTCGTGGTCCCGATCCTCGTCCCGCTGGCGATGGTCGGCCTGGCATCGCTCGGTGGACGGCTTCGCCGAAGCCTGGTGGCGCTGCTCGCGGTGCTGGCCGTCTTCAACGTCGTGATGGTCAGCGGGTTGGCGCCGGGCCTTGCCGAGGTCCGAACCGTCGGTCCCGACGCGTTGGGTCCGCTCACCGTGACCGATGGACGCCAGTTCCTCCAGCAGCTGTTCGCCCATTTCACCGCGGGCCAGACGCCCGGGGAGCTGCCCAGCGCGTATCGCCGACTGCCCCCCCTGCAGCGCAGCGTCGCCGCCTGGATGCTCAGCTACGCCGCGGCCCGAGGCGAGCCCGCCGTCGTGTTCGTCGCAGGCGGCGAAAGCCGCTTCCTGAACGTCAACGACTTCGGACTGGCGGATCGGCTGCTCGAATCGGGTGGGCTCTTGTACACCGGACGGGTCGACCTGCCACCGTCAGCGTCGCTACAGCAATACTGCCCGGTGCTCGATGACCCGAGGTTCGGCCTGCCGGACTTCCTCGCGATCCATCGCGTCGCCAGTGACGCTTCGAAGCGGCCTCTCCCCGTTTCACCGGCCGAGACGCGGGCCGAAACGTTCGGTTTCCGACCGATCCGCGTCGTCGACCTGCCCGATGGCCCCACGCTCATCTACTGGCGGTCGCGGGAGGCGGTGCCGACGAACTGCCCCCGCTGACTCCCGTCGGCGTGCTCATCGGCGTCGGGCGCTGAGCAAACGCAACGCCGTTGCGCCACCAACTGGTGCTCCCGGCGAGCTGCCAGGGATCAAGCAGCCGCCGGTGAGGCGCGCCACGCAACGCTGCTCCACGAGTTGGCGTCTCGGGCGGTGCCCGGCGGAGCGATGGTCATTTATGGAACGTTACCGAGTACCGAGACGCGATGACGGTGACCACACGCGAACCCGGGTGGGCGGCGTGCGAAGTTGTCCCGCTAAGATTCCGAACCGTTCACGGTTCCGGGGATGGCAAAGGCACGACCGCCCATGAGGAACCAATCGTCGACACGGAGTCCGCGTGGCGCCACGCCAGACGAGTCACCAGTTTCGGGAATCCAGCCTGTTGGTCGTGGGTCCGGATTCATCGGATGGCGCGTCGCCAAGCTCGCCGCCGACACGGGGCACGACGTCACCGTGCTCTCTCACCGGTCGCCGGACCCAGCGTTGCCGTCGCAGGTCGAGGTCCACATCGGCGAGGCGGGTGATCGTCCCAGCTTGGGGAAGGTCCTCCGACCGGGAGCGCACGTGCTTTGGTGTGCAGGATCCCTTCTGCCGGCAGCACCCCACAGTGAGGATCCCGCGGTCGACCTCGCGCCCCTCGAGCTTGCGCTGAGCCTGCTGACCGAGCAGGGCGGGAAGATCACGTTCCTCTCGTCGGGGGGAACCGTGTACGGAGATCCGACCATCAGCCCGACTCCCGAGGACTCGCCGCTCGCGCCGAGGGGGGTCTACGCCACGACGAAGGTCCGAGGCGAGCAGGCTGTGACCGCCGTGGGCCCGAACGGCGTCCGATCGGTCATCTTGCGGTGCGGGAACGTGTACGGACCCCGTCAGCAGCCCGGGCGAAGCCAGGGTGTCGTCGCGACCGCGTTGGACTGCGCGCGCCGCGGAACCCCGATGCCGTTCTTCGGTGACGGCTCGGCCGTCCGGGACTACGTGTTCGTCAACGACATCGTGTCGGTGGCCTTGGCCACCGTCGTTGACCCCGACTTCCCAGCGGTGGTGAACGTGGGGACCGGTCGTGGCACCCGCTTGGACGAGCTCGTCGATCTCGTCAGTGAGGTCACGGGCGTCGAGGTGACGACTGACAAGACGACGGTCCGGGCGCACGACATCGGGCGCGTCGTACTCGACATCACGCGCCTGCGTGAAGCCATCCCCTCGTATGCACCCTGGACGCTGCGCGAGGGTCTGACCGTGACGTGGGAGGCGATGTCCACCTCCGGTTGCACGCCGTCGTGACCGGCGCGAGCCGAGATTCCAAACCGTGGCGCGTCGTGCTTGCTCGTGGGGGCGCGATGCTCGGCGTGCCGCACGGGCCATCGCCCGAGTTCGTCCCCGTGTTTCCGGCAGATCAGGACACGACAGTGACGACCCGGGTGTTGTTGATCGAACCACCCGTCATTCCCGCGGTCAGGTCCGGGCCATCGTCGGTCGTCGGCCGAGGCCACCCCGGAAGCCGGACCCGCGGACGTCTCAGACCGGGGTGCCTTCCCCAGGTCCCGCGGGGACCGCTTCGGGGAGCGAGGTGCCGAACAGGTCGCTGAACACGGCGAGCGTGATCAGCTCGCGAACACTGTCAGGGACGTCGTCGAACAGCTCGGCAAGGACCCGCTGCGTGTCGGGATACGTGCCTTCAAGGTGGGGGTAGTCGGTCCCCCACATCACATGCTCGTACCCCATGCCGGTCACGACCTGAACGGCGGTCCGGTCATGCTGGAACGACGTGTACACCTGCCGATAGATGAGTTCGCTCGGCAGCACGGACAGTAGGGGCCGAACGAACCTCTGGTGCTGCCGGTATGCCTCATCCATGCGGTCAGCGAGCGCTGGGACCCACGACGCCCCGGCCTCAGCGATGAAGACTCGCAACGCCGGGTACCGGTCAAGCGCGCCGCCCGCGACGAGATGGGTCACGGTCCGCTGAGCCGGGAAGAACGTCTCCACGTAGTTGATGATCGCCCCCCCAGGACCGCGCGCGACCTTCTGGACCCCGCCCGTGCCCACGTGGAAGCAGAGGACCACACCGGCCTCGCACGCGGCCGCCCAAAGCGGATCCCAGACCTCGTCGTTGAAGTCGCGGCCCGGTGGCGGCGTGGTTGCGAGGAACATCGCGGCGAATCCCATCTCGCGGGTCCGTTGGAGCTCGGTTACGGCGTCGCCGGTGTCGACCATCGAGAGCATCGCGGCGGGAACGAATCGGGGAGACGTATCGAGTAGCTCGCCGAACACCCAGTCGTTGTAGACGCGACAGCATGCCCGCACGAGGTCCGGGTCATTGATCATTGCTGTCCACATCGCGATCGAGGGGAACACGGCCTCGGCCCATACCCCTTGTTCATCGAGATCGACCAGCCGGTCCTTGGCGTTGTGCGCACCAGGCGGTCGCGCCCCGAGGAACGCGATGGGGTCCCGCCGGACCAGCTGACCGTCCACGATGGTGATCTCGTGTTCACCGCGCTGTTCGGACCGGGGCGCGCGCTGGGCGAGTGCCTCGGGGAGATTCGCCGTCCACAGGTCGTCAGGTTCGAGAATGTGCGAGTCGGCGGAGTTCGCCCAGCGCAATGGCACACGGGCATCGTACTGGCCTCATGTGCGTACGACGCAGGCGCTTCCAGCGATGCCGACGTACCGGTTGCGCAGGTCGCGCCCGTAGGCCTTCAGTCAGTTTCTGTTCGATGTCGGCTGGCCGGGGCTCGGGGCCAGCGGAGCGTTCACGGCACCGATGGTGTGTCGGCGCGCTGCTGCTCGCGCGCGACGGCCGAGTAGAGATAATGGACGTTCTGCGTTCCGAAGCCCGTGGTGCCCTCGCGCTGGATGATCTCGAGGTACGTCGTGGGGCGGTCGCCCAGCGGCTCAGTGAACGCCTGGAGGAGATGGCCATGGTCATCGACGTCGACCAGGACACCCAACGCGGCGAGATCTCTCCACGGAACGTCGAGCCTGCCGAGACGGCTCGCCGCCTCGGTGTAATACGCATCCGACACCGGCAGCGTCCGCACCCCACGTTGACGCAACGACATGATGGCCTCCGCGATGTTGTCGGTCGAGAAGGCGATGTGGTGCACCCCCTCACCGCCGAAGTGCTCCAGGTAATCCGAGATCTGACTCTTGCGCGGCGACGGCCTCGGCTCAGCGAAGACGAGCGCGGCGGTTCCGCCCGGAGACCGAACGGTGCTCATGCTGAAGGCAGATCCGTCGACATCGACGTGCTCGTCGGGCTCGACCTTCTCAAAACCGAGGTCACGCTCGTAGTGGCGGGTCCAGGCCTCACGCATCCCACTGTCGACGCTGATGGCAAGGTGGTCGAGGCCGGTCAGTCCGACTCGCGGCCCGCGACGGTCCGCTCCATCGATCGGCTGGACCGAGCCGGGAAGCATGTCCGCCAGGCTCGAGCCGGGGATCAACGTGTGGATCACGTCGCCAAAGGTCCCGAGCGTCTCCCGTCCCGTGGGGTCAGCTCGCAGCGCATTGGTCCGATCGGGTCTCTCTCCCCGTTGCTCGGCAGCCCGTCGGAACTCGGTCGGTTGATCGACGACGAAGGCGACGTCGCGCACGCCGTCCCCGTGTCGGCGAACGAAGTCGGCCACCGGGGAGTCGGCGCGGGTCGCCCCTGTCAGCACCAGGGCGCTGTCTCCTTGTTTCAAAAGATACGAGGCGCGATCGGGTTTGCCGGTCTTCGGTCCGGCGTAGGCGACGATCGAGAAGTCGAGAGCGTTGGAGAAGAACGCTGCGGATTGCCGGGCGTTCCCGACCCACAGTTCGAGGAACCCGAACCCGCGAACGCCCATTCTCGGGAGTGTCACAGCGACGCGAGCCAGCGTCGAATTCGGAGTGGTGGCCGCTCGACAGCCAGCGCGCCGGCGTAGGCGTCACCGAGGTCCAGGTCGATCATCGTCACTGGGTCGAGCGACGCGTCGCTCGGCTCGACGAGTCCGCTCCCAAGGCACTTCGTGTGGGCCTCGTGACGCACCCACGCTTGGTAGAAGCGTGACCGTTGCTCCCGTTTGGGAAGCGCGCTGAGCTCCTCGGCGAGGTCGTCGCCCAGCACGCGGCGGGCGATGGCGACGAGATCCTGGTCGGCGCCGACGACCTCCAGATCCACACCGACGGCGCACCGGTTGGCGACGGCAACGAGCGCGAGGTCACCCGCGTGCGACAGGTTGAACTCCAACCCTTCCGCGCCTGCTGACCCAAGCAGCTGTGGCTTGTCGCGCGGGCCAGAATCGATGTGGAGACCCTCGGGCGGCCACTGCAGGTAGGAGGCCAGCGCGACGCGCTGCAGGACGTGGGCCCCGATCCATCGGACGCGGTCCCGTTCGAATCGGAACCGGCTTGCCCGCAGCCGCTCCGCGTTCGAGAGGACCGCCGCGCAGTTCGTCGCGGTCGCGACGGTCGCCATCCAGATGTGGACCTCACCGTTCTCGAGAGTGGGGTTCGACGGCACAGGTGTCGGCTCGTTGCTCAGCACCGTGAGCTCCGAGGAGGTGGCGAGCAGTGCGAACGGCGACACAGGTCAGGATGATACGAGAGACTTGGGGGCGGTCGAGCCCTGCGTCACCGCCTCCACTTCCCGCTCGATGCAACGGGCGAGCGATACGACGTCGGGTTCGCGCATCATGGACTGATGGGTTCCGTCGACGTATTCCTCGCGGACCCCGCCCGTCTCCACGCCGTACCAGCGGGCGAGCTGCGCGTCGTCGCGATACTCCTCGGACCGGATCAGGAGCACGGGCGCCGAGCACGGGCGGGCCCGGTACGTGAAGACTATCTGGCCCGCGAGATTCAGCAGCCGACGTGGCCGTCGGCGAGCAAGGGCCGGGACGCGGCCGCGGGTGAGGACGTCGATCCAGTCGACCGCTCGAGCCCGGAACCTTGCCATCGGCGTCTGGGCGCGTGGGTCAACACTGGGGGTGGCGCGCTGCGCCTCCTCGCTGGCGGGCAGCAGCAGCGCCGCGTTCATGCCCATCTCGGACCGGCCACCCACCCAGGCCCAATCGAGTAGCCCCGCGTGCTGACCGGCGCTGAGCGGAAACCCAGCCTGCAAGTCGGGACGGCCGAGATACGCGGCGTAGAGATAGCGGTCCACGGAGTACGGCCCGGCCACGGCGATGGGCTCGCGCAACCACGCCACGAAGGCATCGGCGGCAGCAGGCCGCTCGAAGATGTCGCCGCTGGCCGCGGCCGCCTCAGGCTCGAAGACGCGCGCCAGGTTCATCGCCTCGTCGAACGGCAAACCGTTCGCCAGGAGGCGAGTGCCCCACAACGGCCCGACGGAGTCGAGCGCGATGACGAGCGCCACCCGCTCCCCGCTGGCCTCGAGGAGCCGGGTGAGCTCGAAGGCGATCAGGGTGCCGAAGCAACGCCCGCCGAGCAGATACGGGCCCTCTGGCTGCACGGACCGGACCTCGTCGAGATACCGACGCGCCATGCGGTCCACCCGGAGATCGAGCAGCGTTCGTCCGTCGAGGCCGCCCGGTTGGAGGGAGTAGAAGGGCTGCTCCGTCCCGAGCCGCCGCGCGAGCGCACCGAATCCGACCGGGTTGCCGTCGCCGGCGGTGATGAAGAACAGCGGAGGACGCGATCCCGTTTCCCGCAACGGCACGAGCGACCGCCATGGGGCGTCCCAACCGTTGGCGTGCACAAGCGCGGCGAGCCGCGCAACCGTGGGGGCTTCGAAGATCGACGCGAGCGGGAGGCGTACACCGGTAACCCGCTCGATGGCGGTGAACAGCTCGACGGCGATGAGCGAGTGACCCCCCAACTCGAAGAAGTCGTCCTGGATCGAGATAGGACGCACGTGGAGGACGTCCTCCCAGATCGCGACCAAGCGCCGCTCGAGGGGACTCGCCGCGGCCGGAGCGGTGGTGTGATTGCTGGTGATGAACTCGGGTTCGGGCAGGGCCTCCGTGTTGACCTTGCCGTTCGGGGTGAGTGGCAGCTCCCCGAGCTGCACCCACCCGATCGGGAGCTCGTAGGTCGGGATCCGCGCGCTCAGGAACGCTTTGACCGCGTCCACGGGGACCTCGCCCCCCCGCGGGGTCACGTAGGCGATCAGGCGACGGTCATCCGGGCCGAACATGCGGGGCACCACCGCGGCCTCGGCGATCGCTGGGTGCTCCAAGAGGGCCCGCTCGACCGCCGCGGGCTCGACGCGAAAGCCTCGGATCTTGACCTGGCGATCGATCCGCCCGAGAAACTCGATCACGCCGTCGACGCGGCGCCGGGCGCGGTCACCCGACCGGTAGACGCGGGCGCTCGGGTCGTCGCTGAATGGGTCGGGCAGGAACCGCTCCGCGGTGAGCGCCGACTGCCCCAAATACCCGTTCGCGACTCCGTCACCCCCAATCCAGAGTTCCCCAGCGACGCCCGGCGGGACCAGCTCGCCGTGCTCGTCGACGATGTAGACCCGCGTGTTCGGGATCGGCATCCCGATCGGAACCGGGCGCGGCACGGAATCGCCCGCGGTCATGCGGTAGCAGCTGGTGAACGTCGTCGCCTCGGTCGGCCCATACGCGGCAAGGAGCACGCCGTCCGAGGGCAGGAGCAACAGCGCATGTTCGAGATGCTCGGGCGAGAGCACGTCGCCGCCCGTTAGCAGCTGATGGAGGCCGCGCAGGGCGGTCGGGCACCGATCGACGAATTGATGGAACAGGCCGGTGGTGAGGAAGATCGTCGTGACCCCGAACCGTTCGATCACCTCGGCGATCTCGATCGGTGCGAGTACACCCGGCGGTGGTACCGCGACTCGGCCTCCGTTCGCCAGGGCACCCCAGATCTCGAATGTCGACGCGTCGAACGCCAACGGCGCGAGCGTCACGAGGGTCTCGCCGGGACCGAGGCTCACGTAGTCGGTGCCACGGACCAGCCTTGCGACGGCTCGGTGCGGGACCGCCACTCCCTTCGGGGTCCCGGACGTCCCAGACGTATACGCGACGTACGCGATGTCGGTGGCTGCGATCGCGGTGTCTCGCTGGTAGCTGGCCCCGTGTTCGAGGTCCATCTCGTCCACCAGGAGGACGGCGGCGTCGTCGGGGAAGAGCCGGTCGCAGTACCGCTCGGTGGTGCACACCGCGACGGCGTGCGCGTCGTTGATGAGCCAACCGATCCGCGTCGTCGGGAACGAGGGGTCGAGCGCGACGTAGGTGCTCCCGGTCTTCAGGATGGCGACGAGCGTGATGATTGCATCGACGCTTCGATCCATCAGCATGGCGACCGGTGCGCCCACACCGGCCCCGAGACCCGCCAGGCGAACGGCGAGGCGGCCCGCCCGCTCGTCGACGTCTTGGTAGGTGAGCTCAACGCCGTGGGAGACGACGGCAACGGCTCCGGGTGTCTCCCGGACGCGGGCCTCGAAGAGATCGACGATCGAGGTGTCGCGCTCGTACGGAACGGCGTGCCCGCTGTCGGCGAGGAGCTGCTGGCGCTGGGTTGCTCCGAGAAGTCGCAGCTCGGAGAGGCGCCGCGCCGAGTCTCGGACGAAGTCCGTCAGGACGATCTGGTACGAGTCGAGCAGCGTACGGGCGGTCTCGGGGTCGAAGAGGTCGGCGCTGTACTCCCAGACCACCGTGAGCCCTTGGTCGTGACCGCGACGGTTGATCACGATCACGTTGAGGTCCGCCTTCGCGGAGCTGTTGCCGCTCGTGTCGTCCGGGAGGATCGTCACGCCCGGCACGTCGAGGTCGGGGCTCGGCGGGTCCTGGAACGAGAAGAGGACCTGATAGATGGGCAGTGTCCCGGGTCGGCGCTGGGGTGCGACCGCCTGCAGCACGTGCTCGAACGGTACGTCCTGGTTCGCGTACGCCGCGAGCGTGGCGTCCCGGACCCGGCCAAGCAGCTCCGTGACTGACGGATCGCCGGAGAGGTCGACGCGGAGGGCCACGGTGTTCAGCATCATGCCGATGAGTCCCTCGGTGTCGCGCAAGCGTCGGTTCGCGACGCCCGAGCCCACGACGAGGTCCTCCGCACCGCTATAGCGGCTGAGAAGCGCGTAGAACGCGGCCAGCATCGTCATGAAGAGCGTGTGGCCGTGCTCGGAACTCAGTGCCCGGAGCTGTCTGGCGAGCTCGACGGGGAGCTCGACGAGCAGCTGCCCGCCGCGGTACGAGGGGCGCGTCGGCCGCGGCCGGTCGGACGGGACCGCGAGCGGTGGCGGCAGTTGCGCGAGTCGCTGCGTCCAGTACTTCAGCTGCTGGATGCCGAGGGGACTGCCGACGAGGTGTCGTTGCCACTGTGCGAAGTCACGGAATTGGATGGGGAGCGCCGGTAGCGGCGAGGGCCGATCCTCGACCGCGGCCCCGTAGAGCGTCGCGAGCTCCTGCAGGAAGACTCCCCAGGACCAGCCGTCGTGGATCAGGTGATGCTCAACGTGGACGAGGACGAAGTGGTGCTCGCCCGTCTGCACGAGCTGCCAGCGCATCAACGGCAGCGTGTCGATTGGTATCCGCTCGGCGAACGCCCGTTCCGTGATCTCGTGCAGTGCGTGATCGGGGTCGTCCACGGTGTGCACGTCTCGGATGGGGAGGCGCACCTGGAACGGCGTGTCGAGGATCTGCGACCATGTGCCTCGGCGCTCGACGAACCGGGTGTGGAGGATCTCATGTCGAGCCACGATCTCGGTGAGCGCCTGCTCGAGCGCCGAGACGTCGAGGTCTCCGTCGAAGTGGATGAGCGCTTGGAACTGGTACGGGAGCGCGTCCTCGGCGACCTGCGTCGCGAAGCATGCCTGCGCCTGGGTCGCGGTCACCGGGAACGGGCGACGCGGTCGTCGCGGCTCGTGCTCGAGCGGCGGCACCGGTTGGAGGTCGCTAGCCGCTGTCTGCTCGATCCAGCGTGCCAGCTTGGCGATCGTGCCCTCGGTGAAGACTGCGTCGAGCGGCAGCTCGACGTCGAGGCGCTCGCGAACCCTCACGATCATCCGCACGGCGAGCAGGGAGTCTCCACCGAGCTCGACGAAGTCTTCGTCGACGCCCACGTCGGGGATCCGGAGGACCTCTGACCAGACCGCGGTCAGTGTCTGCTCGAGTGGGGTCGACGGCTGCTGTCGCTCCCCGTGCACCTCGCGGATGGCCGTCGGCGCCGGCAGCGAGGTGCGGTCGAGCTTCCCGCGTGACGTGAGCGGTAGCTCGCGCATCACCACGAAGGCGGACGGCACCATGTGTGCGGGCAGCTGCCGTGACAGGGATGCGCGGATGCTGGGAATGAGGTCGTCCCCATCTCCCGTATCCGGCACGAAATATGCGACGAGCCGCCGATGTCCGGGTAGGTCCTCGCGGGCGACGACGACGCTCTGCTGCACGCCGGGAACGGCGCGCAGGTGCATTTCGATCTCGCCGGGCTCGACGCGGAACCCCCGGATTTTGACCTGGTCGTCGATTCGACCGAGGAACTCGAGGTCGCCGTCGGATCTCACACGGACGCGGTCACCGGTTCGGTAGAGGCGGGCACTCGGCTCGTCGCCGAACGAGTCGGGGACGAAGTGTGCCGCGGTGGGGCCTGGAAGATTGAGGTATCCGCGCGCGACGCAACCGCCGCCGATGTAGAGCTCGCCCGGCTGACCAGGTTCGACGGGATGCCCGCCGTCGTCGAGAACGTGGAGGTGCGAATTTCCGAGCGCGCGACCGACCGGGACTGCTTCGTCAGCGGGCAGGAGCCCGACGGAATAGGCGGAACAGCACACGGTGACCTCGGTGGGTCCGTACAGGTTGACCAGCGGCACCTTGGGGTGCTCCTCAACGAACCGCCGGGCGTGCGCGGGCGAGAGGACGTCGCCCCCGACGAGAAGCAGGCGTAGCGCGCCGAGCGCCGGGAGCTGGGCCTCCATCATCTGGCGGAACAGCCCGGGCGAGAACAACGCGACGTCGACGCCCCGAGTCTCGAGCAGAACGCCGATTGCCATGGGATCCGGAGTGCCGGGCGGCGCGATGACCAGCCGCGCGCCGGAGAACCACGCCCCCCAGACCTCCCAGGTCTGGGCATCGAAGTCCAGCTTGCTGACCTGCAACATCCCCTCGCCGGGATGGGGCATGAGCGGCGCGGCGCCCTGAATCCGCTGCACCACGTGGCGGTGTTCGATGGCGACGCCCTTGGGGCGACCCGTTGATCCCGAGGTGTACATGACGTACGCGAGGTCGCCGGGCGCCACGCGGATCGACGGGCGCGTGGGATCCTCACCCGCGAGTGCCCGCAACGTCGAGTCGATGCGGAGGACGTCGATCTCGCGCGCGCTGAGCGGCGACGGCAGGCCCTCCGAGACGAGGAGGAGGCGAGCACTCGTGTCGTCCAGCACGAACTCGAGGCGAGATACGGGGTCGCAGGGGTCGACGGGCACGTAGATGCCGCCGGCCTTGAGAACGCCGAGGTAGGCCACGAGACCCTCGAGCGAGCGGTTCATCGCAACCGCCACGCAGTCGTGCCGCTCGAGCCCGTGACGCGCGAGGAGGCGCGCGAGGCGGTTCCCGGCGGAGTCGAGTTCCCGGTAGGTCAGCCGCTCCTCGCCGAATTCGACAGCGACATGGTCCGGGTAGCGGTCGGCCTGCTCCTCGAAGACCGCCACGAGCTGCTGGGCGGCCGCCGGCGGCGCCGCAGCAGGGGACTCCCGGAGCTCACGTGTCGACACTTGCTGAAATACCTCGGCGCTGGCCGGCTGGCGGGACGACAACGATACCTGGAGCGTGACGCTCCGTCTCAGATCAGTATCGTTCAGACGCGGTCGAGCTCGAGCATGCGGATTGCGCTGCCGCGAACGATCCACCCAGCGGCTGATGGCGAGAGGGACCGGTACCTCATGCGAGCGCTCGCCTTCCGGTTTGCCGAACCGGAGTCACGACACCGTCGCGATCTACAGAACCGCGAGTATTGCGGGGGCGAGCAGGGTGCGAACCTGTGAGCTCTTCGTGGACTGCCGATTCGAGTGACCTTGGGCTATCGCCTGCTGAAGGCGCGGCGGGGCGCCACCGTCTGCGCCTCACGGCACTATACGATCCTGCGGGGTTATGAGAATTGTCGCTGCCTTCGTCGCCACGGCGGCGCTGATCGTTCCTGGAGTTGCCAGTGCCGCGGGCGCGTCCCCCGGCACGGGAGTTGAGACGCAAGCCGCCCAATTCCGTTACGAGTGGGTGCAGGACGCGGCGAGTGGGTCCCTGACCGCCTCCGGTGACAGCGGTGCTTCAACACGGGAACCCTGCAGCTCCAAGGGGCCGCGCCCACACTCGCGTCGACGGAAGCCGAGTACGAACAAATGTGGGCTCAAGACGTAACGGCGATGTACGGCTACCACAGCAGCTTCGGAACGTCCAACATCGGAAAGTGCAAGTGCGGAGTAGAACGCCCGGCGATCCTCTGGTACACACCCGCCGGCGGAGGCTGGCCCCGGACCCTCGACCTGATGGTGAGCGATCCAACCTACGACGCCGCGACACACACCGTCTCGTTCGTAAACTCGCGCGATGACGAAGAGCGACGGCATCACGGGCGGACTCACGGACGCATACCCCGGCTACTCGGGCTACCCGACCGACAACCCCGCCGCTTCCGGCTACCACGATGACTATCCCGGGACGACGGGCGGTTACCCAAACAGACGAGTCTGGCTCCCCGAACACGTCAGGCAACTACCCCGGTGTCCCGACGACGTTTACCGGTGCCTCGTTCACGCGGGTCGGGCTGTTCATCAGCGACGGCCAAGCACCGACGAGCGCTCCGACAGAGTTGTCGATCACTGACAGCCGCCAACCCAACAACTCTGGCGCGGCGCAACTCACCCTGTCGCATGGTTCGACGCCGGTTGAGACGGTCTCAGTGCCCGATGGGCATCGGGTCGAGGTGCCGACCACGCCGCTCTACATCATTGATGCGCATCCGGCCGGGGCAATTGACGACATGCCGCATCCCGAGCTGCTCAACGCAGACACAGCCAGGCGTGCGCAGATCAGGACGCATGACGGCTACGACGGCTTCCAGTTGACCGCCTCAAGTCATCTTGACGCCTCGGGGGGGTTCCAGCTCCAGAACACGACGGCTCAAAACGTCGATGTCTCGGTTACGGGGGTGGACATCCCGTATCGCGCCGGCGACGACGTCGGCAGTCGCTCGAGTGTGGAGTTGCCCGGCGAGGTCGGCTGGCGCGTTGCCGCCACGACGGACGGCGCCAGCGCCAAGCCCGTGACGGTGGAGAGCTCGGACGCGGTCGTCACCCTCACGTCCAATGGGGACCTTCCCACCGCTCCGGATTTCCGCGAGATCCTTCACGTGCACGGCTGACTCGCGGTCTTCAGGACCGCGAGTCGCGGGCGGCGTCCCCGCAACCGAGGTGCGGTTCGGCGCTGTCCGCCGCGACCGCAGGAGCGCTTTGGGAGGTACCGCCCACCAATATGGAGAACGCCCTGCTGCTGCCATCACCGCTGCCGCGGGGCGCCCCATCTCCAATGGTCCGGTCGACGGGGACGGCATCGCATTTGTCCGGACCCCTCGTACAAGGCGCCGCTCACCTGCGATCCCATTGGCGGTGCGCCTGACTGTGCCGGTTGTCGGCGCTGGGACCTTGGTGCTTCGCCGGCGCCAGTCCGCATCAGATTCGTCGCCGCATCCGCGTCGACGGGCGCTCCGCCATCCCATCAGCATCCCATCAAGCTTGCGCACATGACGACACGTGAGAACCCGCGACGCCCAAGGTCACGCGAGTTCTCCGGGCAACGAGTGACGTCGAGGGCACGGGATTGCAGTCCTGACGCTTGAAGTCGAAGAGGACGGCCGCTGCCATGACCCGGCAATCGTAAGGTCACTGAGGTGTCATGACTGGCACGCGTTCGCGCTCTTCGGTGCGTCC
>CAAGKR010408142.1_pt1 | contig 15379 bp, 9 predicted proteins | sample 2556971 | NCBI WGS metagenome assembly CAAGKR01 (sample SAMEA5207829, study PRJEB30636) | soil metagenome | biome: forest; feature: boreal; material: soil | place: USA | collected 2011-09 | depth 1 m | reverse complement strand
TCGGCGGCCACCTGCGCGTCGAGCAGTGCCGACTGGAGCAGATCCAGTTTGCCGCGCGCGACGATGCGGGGATGGGTCTTGGGGACCAGCGAGGCGTCGTCGACGAGGTGGGTCAGATGATCGGGCTTTTCGGCAAAACGCTCGCCCGTGTCGAGCGCTTGGAACCGTCCGTCAACCGGGACTGCTTTCGGCCTGGAGGCACCCATCTCGCCGGCCCCACGCGCGGCGCCGCGGGTGATGGGGTTACCGCAGACGTCGACGATGGCCGCTGCAAAGGCCCGCGCGGCTGCTTCGCAGGCCGGCAGATCGCCGCTCGCGTACCCGCCGCCGAAGTTGGTCTCCGACGGTGGACCGAACCACTTGGCCAGGCGAACCTGACCTGCCTTGCACGCGGCGTCGAGCGCCACCACCGATTCGAGCGGCGGCGCGATCAGGTAGGCGAGGGAGCTGCCAACCTCGACGTCAGCGAGCGGCGCGAGGTAGCGGCCGACCGACGCGATGACGTGGGGAAAGAAGGCGACCGGCCGCGCGGGATCGGCTGCCGTGGTGACCGCATAAAACCAGGCTTCGGATTCGAGATACGCGAGACAGGCGTCGAGCGCCGCGTCGATCTCTGCCGGATCGCGCGCGGCGTAGATGCCGATGCACTCGCCGGAAAGCGGCCCGGACGGATGCGCGGCGCCGGCATAGAAAGATTTCGCGTAGACGACGTCGGCCGGGGACGCCTTGGTCCCTTGGTCGAGCGAAGCAAACAGCGCGTCGTCCGACGTGGCGGTGACGATACCGAGCGCCCGTCGTCCGGCCGGCAACCCCAGCGCGCGCGCCAGCTCGTCGGCTGCGTCCGGGATGGTGCGGACCGCCAGCGGGTACGGTTTGATTGGTTGAAGGTCCAGCTTCACGGCTGGCTCACCCGCCGATCGAGAGGACGCCTGACTTTTCTTCGCGCAGGATGCGCTCGATCGCGCCGGCCGCGTCGCGGGCGGCTTCTGCGGGCGCGCGGCCGCGCGGGTTGATGTTCGAGATCACCTCGCGGTCCGCGTCCGTGGCGCCGGTGGCCGGCTGATAGATGTAGTAGGCGGACATCGAATCGGCGAAGCCCAGCCCCGGACGCTCCCCGCAAACGAACAGGGCGGCTTTCGCACCGGTGAGGCGCGCGATCTCGTCCATGATCTTGACGCGCGCCCGCCGGACGAAGAACGGCGGGGCGTGCGCTATCCCGCGCGCTGCCAGCGCCGGGATGAGCGCGCCGTGGAACTCCCGGAGATGCTGATTGAGCGCGGTTGCCGAAAGTCCGTCGCCGTAGATGACGACCAGGGTCGGCGCGCGACCGATCCGCTTGCCGAGCTCGGCGCGCCCTTCGTCGGACAGCGCGCGTCCCAGATCGGGACGCTGTAAAAAGGTGGCCTTGTCCGGCGCGCGCGAGGTGATCTCGAAGAGGCCGAGCTCGGCCAGCAACGCCGGGTCGACGTCGGAGACCACGGCGTCTTTGGCGGCCGCGTGATCGGCGCGGAAGCGGAGCATGGTGCTCGTCCTGTAGCGGGTGCCGGTGCGGCCGACGCCGACGCGCGCGGGCGTCGATTCCAGGATCCCGGGCATCACACGCGGGTCGTAGGGCTCGCCGATGTTGACGCCCCGATCGGGCGGGATCAGCAGCGCGCCGGCGCTCTCCACTTCGCGCGCGGCCGCCTTTTCGGCGCCGAGCTCCCGCGAAAGCGTCTCGCGCACCAGCGCCTCGACGCGCGCCCGATCGACCGTACGTGGATGGGCCCCCATTTTCATGAGAACAGGCTCGGATCTCCGGCGCGCGCCGTCAGCTTGCCGTCGCGCATGATTCCCATCTCCTCCAGCCAGCTCTCGAATTCGGGCGCGGGACGAAAGCCGAAGAGCTGCCGCAGCGTCGCGTCGTCGTGGAACGAGGTCGACTGGTAGTTGAGCATCACATCGTCGCCCATGGGAAGGCCCATGAAGAAGTTGCAGCCCGCCGCGCTTAGCAACACCTCCAGGTTCTCGAGGTCGTTTTGATCGGCATCGGCATGGTTGGTGTAGCAGGCGTCGCAGCCCATCGAGATGCCGTGAAACTTCCCCATGAAGTGATCCTCCAGGCCCGCGCGGGTGATCTGGCGGGCGTCGTAGAGGTATTCGGGGCCGATGAACCCGACCACGGTGTTGACCAAGAAAGGGCTGTAATGGCGTGCGAGCCCGTAGTTGCGCGCTTCCAGCGTCATCTGATCGGCGCCTTCGTGCGCATCGGCGGATAGCGCCGAGCCCTGGCCGGTCTCGAAGTACATGACGTTGGGACCCTGCGCCTGGCCGAGCTTGAGGGTCATCTCGTGCGCTTCGTCGAGCATCGGCAGCGTTACGCCGAAGCTGCGTAGCGCCTTTTCGGTTCCGGCGATCGACTGGAACATCAGCCCGAGCTGCGCGCCCGCCTCGAGCGCTTTCATCTGCGTCGTGACGTGCGCCAAGCAGCAGTTTTGCGTCGGCACCCGCCACTGGCGCATGAAGTCGCCGGTCGCGTTCAGGATCGCCGCGGTCTTTTCGGGGTTGTCGGTGACCGGATTGACGCCGATGACCGCATCGCCGGCGCCGTAGGCTAGGCCTTCTCGCATCGACGCCAGGATTCCGTCGATCGAATCGGACGGGTGGTTGGGTTGCAATCGGACCGACAGGCGCCCCGCGAGCCCGACGGTGTTGGTGGCGTGCACGACGACCCGAATCTTGCGTGCGGCGTAGATCAAATCCAGGTTGGTCATCAGCTTGGCGCAGGCGGCGATCATCTCGCTCGTGAGGCCGCGCGAAAGCCGCAGGAGCTCGGCGCCGTCGGTGGTGTCGGCCAGAACGTGCTCGCGAAGCTCGGCGACCGTCCAGAACTTTACCCGGTCGTAGACGGGCCGTTGCAGATCGTCGAGGATGAGGCGAGTTACGGCGTCTGCCTCGGCCGGAACGACCGGGTTTTCGCGCAGCTCGGCGAGCGTCACCTCGGCCAGCACCCGTTTGGCCGCAATCCGCTCCGAGACGCTTTCGGCAGCGAGGCCGGCCAGGCGATCGCCCGACTTTTCTTCGTTGGCCTTGGCCAAAACCTGCTTGAGATCGCGAAAACGATAAGTCGTTCCGCGCAACGTCGCGGCGAGGTTCATGACGAGCGCGACGCTAACACGACTGCGGTCGCGCTCGGCACGACACCGGGGACCGCTCGGCACGACTGCGGCCGCGCTTGGCACGAGAACTACGGCCGCGTTCGAATCGTGACGGCCCGGCCGTGTGCGTCCAGCCCTTCGACCGCGGTGAGCGTCGTGATGTCGCCGCTCTGCCCGGCCAGAGCAGCCGCGTCGTACTCGACGATCGATGTCCGTTTGACGAAGTCGGCGACGCCGAGCGGCCCGGAGAAACGGGCACTGCCTCCGGTCGGCAACACGTGGCTCGGCCCAGCGATGTAGTCGCCAACCGGCTCGGGGGTGTATGCGCCCAAGAACAGAGCGCCGGCCGTGGTGATCCGCGCGGCCATCCCGCGCGCGTCGCGCACCGCCAGCTCCGCGTGCTCGGGCGCCAGCTGGTTGATCACACTTGCCATCTCCTCGTCGCTGTCCACTACGAAGATCGCCCCCTGCTCGGCGAGGGCCTTTTCCGCGATGGCGCGGCGGGGGAGCAGGGCCACCTGGCGGGCGACCTCGGCCGCGGCCCGGTGCGCGACCTCGGCGCCTCGCGCGACGAGAATCGGCACCGCGAGCTCGTCGTGCTCGGCCTGCGCCAGAAGGTCGGCGGCGATCCAGCTCGGGTCGACGCTGTCATCGGCGCCGATGACCAGCTCCGTCGGTCCAGCGATCGATTCGATCCCGACGTCGCCGAACACGAGCCGCTTGGCGGCGGCGACGTAGGCGTTCCCCGGGCCGACGATCTTGTCGACACGCGGCACGCTCTCCGTTCCGTAAGCCAGCGCCGCGATGGCCTGCGCGCCGCCGATCACGAACACCCGATCGACGCCCGCGATGCGGGCCGCCAGCAGCGTTTCAGGCGACGGGCCGGGCGTGGTCATCACGATCTCGCGCACGCCGGCGACGCGTGCCGGGACCGCGGTCATGATCACCGTCGAGGGGTAACGCGCTTTCCCCCCGGGGACATAGATGCCGATGCGCCCGAGCGGATCAACGCGACTGCCGATCCGGATCCCGCCCTGCACGATTTCAAATGACGGGTGTTTCTCGCACTCGTGAAAGGCGCGCACCCTGCGCGCAGCGTGCTCGAGGGCTGTCCGGACGGCGGGCGACACACCGGCGGCCAGCTGGTCCCATTCGAGCGCCGGCAGCTCCAGCGCGTCCACCCGACGTTTTTCGAACCGCGCCGTGAGCGCGCGTACCGCGCGGTCGCCGCTCGCGCGCACCTCGGCGATCACCCGGCGCGCCGCGGTCTCGATCTCCTCGGGGAGGGCGGCGTTGCGCCGGCAGAGGGTATAGAGGCGCGCGGAAAAATCCGCGGCAGGCTTTTCGAAAATCCGCAGCATGGCAGGGCCCCGCAGCATAGCAGCCCGCGCATTTCATTTCAGATCGGGCACGCCGAAGGTCGCGGTCAGGTCGCCGCCCAGCCGGTCGTCGTGCAGCGGCCGCGCGGCGGCGAGCCACGCCCGGAGGCGCGGATCGCGGGAATGCGCGTAATCGATCTCGGCCCAGGCGAGGTCCGTGCCGCGCGGGGGCAGCGAGATTTGTTGTGGTGCTCCGGCGGCAGCCGCGAACACGCCGGGATCGCGCAGGCCGTCGATCACGCGATCGGTCAACTTCCGGAGCCCACCCTCGCCCCTGTCGAGCGGAACGCCGTTGGCCTCGGCCAGCTCGGCCAGCATGACCAGCGGCGCAAGCGCGAAGACGTGGTAGTGCAGCGCCAGCGTTTTCCGGCGCAGCTCCAACGGCAAGAAGCCGTCGGGACGAATCTGGGCGAAGCCGATTCGTCCCTGCAAGACACCCCAGTCGAAAAGCTCCCGGTCGCGTGCGGCGATGCCACCTGCGGCGACTGCGAGCCCAGCCCAACAGGCATGGTTGTTGACGCTCGAGAGTCGGCCCGGCTGGTCGTAAAAGGGCCGGATCGCCCGCGCGACGCGGCCCAACCACGTTTCGATCGAGCGACACTTTGCGCGGTCGAGGCCAGGCGCGGCGCGCACCCGCAGGTACGCGAGCGCGAGGCTCGACAGCGTCCATTCGCGCTCGTATTCACCTTGTTGATTGACGGCGCCGAGGAGCGCGTCCGCACGAGCCCAGGTCGCGAGCGCATCGACCATCAGGACCGCATAGGCTGGCTTCGCCGGCTGGCTCTCCGCCCATCCGTCGGCCAGCTCGACGACGCGCTTGACGTACCCGCGCAGGGGCTTCAGCACCGCCTCGTTTCGTTTCTTGAGCGCCGGATCGCTGATGGAGTGACTCGCGTCGGTGTAGTAGGAGACGCCGGTGACGTCGCGAATCGGGAGCGTGGTCGGTGCCTGTTGCGGATCGGGCAATGGCCGGCCCACGAGCACACGACGGGCTTCGGTCTGAAACGGATCGCGCGCGTCCCAGTGGCGGACCGGAACGACGGCGTCGTCGGCCACGCCCGCGTCTTCTCCGTGTGGATCGCCGGCTATCGCGGGTGGATCGCCCGTGACGCAATACAAAGTGACCAGCGCCAGGCCCGCGGCGCCCGCTCCGCTCCGTGACATCGGGTGTGGGCCGATGATATCGCGCGGGACGGTGGCTCAACAGCGAAGGCTGCTAGAGGCCGTACTTCTTCAGCTTCTCGTACAGCGTCGACGGTGCGATCCCGAGCGTGCGCGCGGCGTGAACCTTGTTCCCGCGAGACGCGATCAGCGTTTGCCGGATCGCGGCCCGTTCGAGATGGCCTAACGAATGCCCGCCGAGCGGCAGCCGATCCAAGACCGCCTCGTCGTTGGGGGGATCGATGAAGCGCAGGTGGCGCGGTTCGAGGACGCCGGCGCCGGGCTCGATGAACGCCAGAGCGCACGCCAGGACGTTCTTGAGCTCGCGAACGTTGCCAGGCCAGCTGCGATCGCGAAGGGCTGCCAGGGTCGTTTCGGCGATCACCACTTCGCCGCGGCCGAGATCCTCGAGCAGACGCGGCGCCAGGATCGGGATGTCGTCCAGCCGCTCGCGCAACGGAGGCAGGTTCACGATTGCGGCGGCCAGCCGGAAGTAGAGGTCCTGCCTAAACTGTTTGCCGGCGACCAGCGCGCCCAGATCGCGGTTGGTGGCGGCTACGATCCGAACGTCGATCTTTCGGTCCTTGGTCCCCCCCACCCGCCGCATTGAATGGTTGTCGAGCGCGCGGAGAAGCCGCGGCTGGAGCTCCGGCGGCAGCTCGCCGATCTCGTCGAGGAACAGGGTGCCCCCCTCGGCCCGCTCGAAGGCGCCTACGTGCTCGGCGTGCGCGCCGGTGAAAGCGCCGCGTTCGTGACCGAAAAGCTCGCTCTCGACCAGGTTGGCCGGAACGGCGCCGCAGTCGAACACCACGAACGCCTCGTCGGCGCGCGGTCCGGTGTCGTGGATGAGGTGGGCGAAAACATCCTTCCCGGTACCGGTCTCGCCGGTCAGCGTGACCGTGACGTCGGTGGAAGCCAAGCGCGACACGACCGCGAAGAGATCGTGCATGACAGGCGAAGTGGCGAAGGTTTGGCCGAGACTTCGCATGGACGATGGCAAGGGCGCACGGACTGGCCGCATCGGGCTCACCGGGCGCAGCAGGGTCCTCATCGTGCTGCTGGCGAGTTCCATGGTGATTGCCGCTCCCGGTTGGATGTTGGCTGCCAAACGATCAACGCCCCGACATATACCGGAGCCACGTGCCCGTATATGTGACGATTAGGGAGCTAATCTGTTTCACCACCGTTCGCAAATCGGTCTCCGAAAATCGGTCTCCGAAAATCGAACATGCATGCACCGGGCTAAAGGAAATAGTGAGCTTGGAAGAACAGCGTTTCGGCGGCGCTGCCGCCGCTCGGAAATTGCAGGCGCTCCATCAGCTGGAGCTCGAAGTGCGCGTAGGGAAACCAGCCCAGAAGCGCGGTCGCCGCGGTCCAGGCATCCGGACTTTGGACGTCGACTTGATTGCGCTCGCCGAGCAACGTCACCATGACCCCCGCGACCGGTAACACGGCGAAGCCCCCCGCGCCGACGATCTGAGCGCGCGTGGTGTTGTCGAGGTCGGTGAAGATCTGGTTTACGAGGTCGACCTCACCGAAGAGCTGCGTCCGAAGCCGTTCGAGATAGACTTTCCCAACGACGCCGGTCATGACCTTGGTGACGCCGGGCGCGAGCGCGACCCGTACCTGACCGGCGAGCGCCGCGGCGTCGTCGTGGAATCGCGTCTCCAGATAAGCCGCGAATCCCTTTTCGTCGCTGCCGATGTGACGGACGAAGTCCGGCGCGAACAGCGTTACGTGAAGCTCCGACTCCGGCAGGACGAGGCCCCCAGAGACGTTGTAGGTCTCCTCGAGCTCGTCGAAGCCGAGATCGCGGTTGATGTACAGGATGTGCTCGGCCATGCGCAGCCCGAAGGGCGCGTAGAAGCGCCCGATGCGCAGATAGGGACCGACGGCCTCCGGTTCCCACATGAGATAATGCTCGCGCGAGACGAGCTCGGAGGTCGAAACCGGTTGATAATTCTGGATCGGGACCAGCAGATCCGGATTCCGCACCTGGCCGCGCAGGCCGCCGATCGCCAAGACGGAGAAGCCCTTGGGGAGCGCAACCCGCGCGCTCAGATCGGCCTGCATCGGGAACACGGCCACCGTCGGGCCGGACGGATCCTGCACGTAGTTGGCGACGAAGGCCCCGCGCAGGTCCACGCCGAGCGCCAGCCAGGCCGGCAGAGTCACCGCGCCGTGGGCGAAGGCGCCGTTGCCGCCGAAGGTCGAGAGCTGATCGCCGACGGCGTCTCGGCCGTAACTGTTTAGGAGGCCGCCACCCGCCGGAGCGTAGTGGCACTGGTTGCACCGCGCGGCGCCCGACGAGAGCTGAAACTGCGGATAGGCGTGTGCCGGCGTCGTGCCGAAGAGCTGTGAGCCTACCGCGATCGCAAAAAACGCCAGCCAACGAAACCAGGGACGACTGCGCGACGGGCGGGACATGAGGGGCGCGCCCGCGCGTATATCCCGCCGGTGCCGCCGCGCGCGTGACGACCTTGCAACATGCTGGCGTCGGACACGCGTCGTCGATGGTGGCCCGGCGCCGATCGGACGGCCTATAGGCCGCGCAAATTGGCCTACGTCAGACGGCTAGGCGGCGGCGCTGGGCCAGGTGTCGAAAGGCCAGAGCCAGGGCGAGCGCGGCCAGCGCCGCGGTTACAGCCAACCGGCCGAACCGCTCTAGGCGTCGCCGGCTCATCCGGTGAACCGCCTGCTCCATCTTGGCTATTCCATCGCTGCCAATGCCAACCCCGCGGGCCCGGTCGACGAGCTGCAACGCCGCGGTCCGGTCGTTCTTCGCGAGCGCGAGCGCCCACTGGAAGGAGACAGTCTTGGGATCGTTTGGCGCAGTCTTGCCAAGCTCGGTGGCGCAAGCCTCGAGCGCCGCCGTATCGCTGAAACGAAGAGCAACCTCGCAGCGGAGCATCGCTGGCAGGGCGCCCAGCTTCGCTTCGCCCGCCAGGTGCGCGATCACGGCTTGGAGCTCCTTTTGTTCCAACGGTGGCAACGGACCACGGGTCGCTAGGACGACGTGCACGAAGTGGACGTAGTCGCTCGCGGTCGATCCCTGCCGCGTCAGCGTGTTCCGACAGGCGACGACGGCATTCGGAATGTCGCCGGCGGTCTCAAGCGCGGCGCACTGCTTGCGTGGGCCGTACGCGGCGGTTGGGGCGGCCTTGGCCAGAGCCGCATAGTAACGGGCCTCCGCCGCGTGATCTCCCACCTTCGCCGCGCGTTCGGCCTTGGCGGCGAGATCCTGGAGGTAGTAGCCGAATTCCAGCGGTTTCTTGTCTTGACTCTCCTGGCTCGGAACGCTGGCTTCGGGATCTGCGTCGTCGATGTGGAATTTGCTGAGCTGATCTCCGGTCGGCATCGGCTCGGCCCAAGCGACGCCCGTCCCCAGTCCCATCAGTGAGACAATTCCCAGCACCAACGTCGCAGCGAGCTTCGCCGGCGTCACCAGGGGGCGGGCGGTTCTACGTCGCCGCAGGAGCGCGTGGACCAATGTGCCCAGGAATCCCAGCGACAGCAGAACCCGGAAGATCCAAACGCCGATCGGCGCGCGCTCGCCGGCGTTGGCAAGCGCCTTCTTTGTCGCGGCGTGCTCGGGTGCCACGCGCCGCAGGTCGGCGAGGCAGGCCTCGAGAACGTCGGCGCTCCCGAGGCGGCGCGCGATGTCGCAGCGGGCGAAGTAGCCCCAGGGTTGATCGGGGGCCTTCCGCATCGCCGCGTCGGCGATGAGCGAACCGAGGACCAAATCGTCCAGCGAGGGGTGGGCGCGGGGCGACATCAGGGACGCGACCTCATTGCGCATGTCTTCGAGCCCGCCATCGACAATGAAGGCGCTGTGACAGGGCACGCGGCTCGAGGCCGTGCCTTGGCCACCCGCTTCCTGGGCCAGAGCCGCCTCGCAGGCGACACGTGCAGAGATTCCGACCGGCGCGGCGAGAGCTGCGCGCGCGATCACCAGGTTGAAGGCCAAGAAGATCACCAGCGGTGCGATAAATCCCATCACGGACAGCCTTCCCATCACGGACAGCCTTATAGGCAGCAGGTGCGGGCTGATGTGTGACGATTGAGCAAACAACCGTTGGCCATGTTCACCATTTGTTTTCGAAAATCGAACACAAATGTCGAAAACCGGACACTCCCTCTCGGTGGCGGCTGTGGTAGCACTGCGGCGCGATGGCCGTATGCCCCGCATTGCGTCTGAAGCACGAATTTTGCTGGCTTGCCTGCGGCAGCATGATCATGGCGCTCGCATCCTGCGGCGGCGGAACAGACAATCTCGTGCCCGGCACCAAAGGCGGCGTTGGCACCGTGATTTCTTTGAACGGTGATGGCGCGGTGGGCAATGCTTCGGGGATCAAAGCCGACGGGGGACGTGATGTCCCGGCCGTGGCGATGGGCGGCACGGGTGCCGTCGGAGGTGCCGGCAGCGGTGGCGGCACTGGCAGCGGCGGTACCGGCAGCGGAGCCGGACCCGGCGGCGCCGCAGGGGGCGCCATTGCAAGCGGGGGCGGCGCGGGAAACGGCGGTGCCGGCGGCGGCGGCCCGCCGGACGATCCGTGCACGGCGTGTGAGAAAGCGAAGTGCAGCCATCCCGCCGGGTTGACCAGCAACAAGGGGGATGCGTATGCGTTGCTCGTCGGCGCCTACGAGGTGTGCTTTTTAGGAACGGGGTGGCCCAGCGCCAGCGTAGATCCCTCAGTGGCCTGCGGCGGTCTGCAGGGCGAGACGGGCACAGCCGCAACAAACGGGCCCGAACGCGGAACCGCGAAAACCACGCTCTGTCAGGACCTTCTCAAGTGTGTTCACCAGACGAACTGCACCGGCGGTGAGGACGTGGACAATCAATTTCAGTGCTACTGCGGAGCTGGCGTGACCATTCAGTCTTGCAGCAGCTCCACCTTTGTAGCCACGGGCGTATGCATGGATCAACTCGCGGGTGCTCTGGAATCCACCGAGTTTTCGAACAGCGAGAATTACTTCGGCGACGTGTGTCTTGCGAATGGCGCGGCTTTTCACCTGTATGACTTCTGCGACGCTAACTGCTGCGAGAGCGCATGCGGCCTGCCTCCGACGGGCTTTGAGGATCCCACCTTCTGCAACGCGGCGGGTACCGGCGGGGCTTCGGGGTCGGGCGGGACCACGGGCGTCGGAGGAAGAACGGGTACCGGCGGCTCGCCAGGCGCCGGCTCCGGCGGAAATCCGGGGACGGGCGGCGCGACCCAAAGCGGCGGTACCTCCGGTTCCGGCGGCATTTTGGGTACCGGCGGAGGCGCTGTAGGCTCGGGCGGATCGACAGGAGGTGGTGGCGCGGGAGACTCGGGCAGTGCCGGCAGCTCGGGCCTTCAGAACGTCCACTTCGACGCGAACGTCGCCTCGTGGACGGCGAGCCTCGGCGCCACCATCAGCCGCAGCACGAATGACGCGGACGGAAGCGTGCAGTCGGGCTCGCTAGACCTTGTTGTGGCGGGGGGCGATCCGACCATCTCCGCACAGTTCTCGGCGTCGCAATGTCTCTCGGTCACTGCCGGAACGATCTACGACCTCGGCGTGTCGATCCTGATCCCCGGCCAGACGGGAAGCCAGGGGTTGATCGGCCTTTCATACTACGTTTCGGCCGATTGCTCGGGCTCGGTCGCGGGCCTGTTCTCTTCGTCCTCGTTTACGCCCACGACTTGGCAGACCTTCAACTACGTAGCGGTGATTCCGGCGGGCGTGGATTCCATAGCGGTCAAGCTAATCGTGCAGAAGCCGTCCGGTCAGACGTCGGCTGAAGCCCTGTTCGACGACGTAGTGGTGAAGGCCCAGTGACGGATCCAAGGAGCCGCTGGAGATGAAGCTTTCGAGATGGGAGCTTGGTGTCGGAATCGCGATCGGCTTCGGGCTCTCGCTCGTCGCCTGTTCGCGCGCCGGGGGACCGAGCGCCTTCTCGGAGAGCGAGTTCCCTATCCCGGATGCTGGTTCGCCGCCCGTCACCCCCGTCGCTACGGTGATGGAGCCTTTGCAATGCACGCCGGCGCAGTCGTCCCAGGCGTTGCCGCCCCGGTCTACGCTGACGGGTACGGGTGCGCAAGACGCCGGGACCGCGCCGACCACTTACTTCACGTCCGACCTTTACGGTTTGTTCAAATCGGTCTGCGGTGGTTGCCACGTCGAGAGCAGCTTGGGAAATTTCTCCGTCACGGAGAACACCTTCGCGACGCTCGTGACCAAAGACGTTTACAAGATCATTACGTCTGACGATCCGATGGTGTTCATGCCGCCGGCGGGCGGCGGCGGCGTCCCCTTTTCGCAGCGGATGTCTTCCGACGCCGTCGTTCAATTGGCGACGCTGCTCAACCTGTGGCTGGCGCAAGGGAGCCCGCCGGACGCCTTCAACCTGCCGGTTCAGGCCGGCGCGTCGAGCATGGGCTACACGATGACGCCAAGCTTGGCCGCGCAGCTCACCAACATCGGGAGCTGCATTCCCGACAAGCGGATGGTCGGCGTCGACACGGGCGCGATGGATCAGCTCGACGCCACGTTTGCCCAGGCAACTGCGCTCCCCCCGACGCTGGACTTGACCGATCTGACCACGCTCGACAGCGCGGCGCTGGCGAAGAGCGGCGTGATCTCCTACGCGCCGACCTACCCGCTCTGGAGCGACAATGCCGGCAAGATGCGCTATGTCCGCGTGCCGCGAGGCCAATCGATCGTTTTCGATCCGTCGACGCAGAAGTTCGACATTCCGGCCAACACGAGGTTCTACAAGACCTTCCTCAAATCCGTGGTCGACCAAAACGGAAACCCCACCTATCGGAAGATCGAGACGCGCGTCATAGTTTCGCGGCCCGACACCAATCTGCCCGATGGAACCGCCCAGCAGGACGCGCTCTATGGAACCTACGTCTGGAACCCCGACGAGACCCAGGCGTCGTTGCTGACGGATCCGTTGCGAAATGGTCAGCCTTTCGCCGATCGGGTCTTCAGCTACGTGACCGACGAGCAGCAGGCGCAGCCGATCATCGACAGCAACCCCGCCGATTTGCAAGCCTCCCTCGACAGCGCCGGGATCACGCGGCACTACGCGCTCCCGGGCGCCCTGCGGTGCGTGCAATGCCACATGGGGAGTCCCAGTCAAGCCTTCATCCTGGGGTTCACGCCGCTGCAGGTCGCGCGGCGCGCGACGGCGACGGGCGGCGTCTACGAGGACGCAACAGGGGACGAGCTGACCCAGCTCCAGCGCCTGCTCGACTACGGCCTGATCACCGGGATGACTTCCCCCAGCGATGTGCTGCCGCTGGAGAGCTCCGAGGGTTCACGATCGCCGCGCAACGAACAAGAGCTCGCGGCGCAGGCCTACATGGTCGGCAACTGCGCCCATTGCCACAACACGCGCGGCTATCCTTCCGTGCGGCAGCCGACCATTAAGGATGTCCTCATCTTCCTGCCCGGGCCGGGTCCGAACGAAGGGATCTTCCAGTTCCCGCTCGAAACTGTTAGCCCGATCCGCAACCGCGGCCTCAACCAGAATGTGCCGATTCCCTACATCACGCCTTCGCTCTATGACATGCCGAGCGACGACGCCACCGGCAAGTTCTTCTGCCCGGACCAACCCGGTGGCATCTGCGCGCCGACGGAGCAGCCGCAGTGGGTCCTTGCGCCCTGGCGCAGCCTCATCTACCGCAACACCGACACGCCGTACGACTACTTCGATGACTACACGCCATTTCCGCACATGCCGCTCAACACTTCCGGATACGACTGCCGTGTGGCCACGCTCATGGGCGACTGGATGGTCAGTGTCCCGTCGAAGGTCAAGAATCCGACCCAGTCGCAGAGCGCATTCCCCGTTGAAGGATCGTTTGTCGGAACAAACGCCAACACCGATCCGCAACCCTACGTCGAGGTCCTTCCCGGCGACCCCGACTATGCGGCTGCCCAGGCCGCAGCGACGGCGCGCCTGAACTATTATCACAACCAGGGGTTTCGCTACGGTTTTTGCCCAACCACTTACACCAAGGACATCGTCGATCCGGTGATCCAAGATCAGGCGGATCAGAACTTGCCGATAACGTCGGACGTGGGCGAGTTCTATAGCTCCACCGACCCCAATTTGATGATCATGCCGGTGCTCACGCCCATCCGCCCCCACTACGTCAGCTTCGACAACACGGATCCCGCCGGCCCCTGGTTTCCCCGGCGCCCAGACTGGGCGACCGCCCTGGTCAACGCAGATGTCCCGACGTTCGTTGCGGAAGAGACGACGAACGATCAGTTGACGCCCGATGCGGCCGAGGACCTGGGCAATGTCGTCGAGGCGCTGAAGAGCGTCAGCCTGACCGCCGACACCCGGGCCGCGCTCCTGGAAGAGGTTCCATTCGGTCTCTGGGACACCACCGTCCCGGGATGCAATTTCAGCGGCATTCCGACCGCCAGCACCTTCACCGGCGCGAACCAGCCGCAGTGGATGAGCGTGTCCCCGCCGCCGCCGAACGCTCCCGTGCTCGTGGAGTCCGCGGGCGCCGCGGTGTTCACAACCGTTTGTTTCAACTGCCACGGAATCCAGGCCGACTCGAATGGGCTGCTCGCCGACGAAATTACGACCCTCACCGGAGGCGATGCGCGCGTGGCGAACCTGCGAGATGGTCTGCTTGGCCCGCTCGCCCAGCCGGGGGCCAACCGGGATAGCGTGTTCGGGCCCGCGGCGGCCACGCTGGGCCTCACCAGCGACGATCTCGCCGCCCGCTACATGGCCTGGATGACCTTGGGGGGCACCGAGAAGCATCTTCCGCAGGACGTGCTCATGGAGGTCGCGCTGTCGCCCGTGGTCGGCCAGATCAGATCCAATCTTCCACTGGTGGGGACGCCCGACATGCTCCGGCTCGGGCTCTCGCTCTGCGAGCAGATCGTCAGCTCGGACCCGTCTGGGACGAAGTTGCCGCTGGACAAATTCATCTCGACGGGCCGCATGGGATGGAGCCGCAACACCGGGCTCGTCGACAGCAACGGGGACGCCGAGATGTGGCTCCGGCTCTGCAATCTTGGCAATCGTCCGATCGTTCGCGTTCCCAATGTGAACAAAGGCACTTGGACGGCCACGACAAACGTGAGCGAGGAATTTAACCTCGATGGCCACACCCTATACTGGGCGGCCGGTCCGAACGGCGAGGACATCTACGGCCCCAATCCAGTAATGGACGACCGGGGTAACATCGAACAGGGCGTCACGGCCGGAAATCTGTTCCCGATCTGCGTCCAGAAGCCCTCGGATCTCGCCCAGCTCCCATTCGCGATTGCGGCGCTGCAGGCAAGCCCCGTGCAAGGGAACGTCATTCCCTTCTGCCCTGCTGGATTCGTGCAGGCCAGCAACCAGTTGATCGTGACCAGCAACGGGGGCCCGGAGGATTTTCAGGACGGCCGCAAGTGGGCAGCGCGCGGCGCGATCAACGCCGCACTGGCCGTGTTCCTGTACCTGGATCAAATCGAGAACGATCCGAGCAAACGGCAGCCGCTTTACAATCAGTGCAACCTGCTCGGGGCGGGGATGTGACGTCGGTTTCGCTAAATTCGTGGTTCAACCGAGGTTTTTGGCGCGCGCCGGGGCGGCGACTCATGGGCCTCACCGGCTCGCTGGCCGCGCCGGCGATTGCGTCGCTGCTGGCGTTGCGCTACCTGGTTCCGTCGCGCCTGGAGGGAGCGCGTGGCGGTGTGGCGGGCGGTTTGGGG
>CAAGKR010433407.1_pt1 | contig 15389 bp, 12 predicted proteins | sample 2556971 | NCBI WGS metagenome assembly CAAGKR01 (sample SAMEA5207829, study PRJEB30636) | soil metagenome | biome: forest; feature: boreal; material: soil | place: USA | collected 2011-09 | depth 1 m | reverse complement strand
GCGCGGCACGCTCGGGGTCGACGAGACCGGCGCCCGGCGCCCGGACCGCCATTTGCCCGCGATTGCCGCGCTCATCGATCCGCGCCAGTTCGAGCTCATCACGCAACCGTCGTCGGGCCTCATCGCGGTACAGGGCTCGGCTGGCAGTGGCAAGACGACGATCGGCCTGCACAGGATCGCTTACCTGGCCTTCGCAGAGCCGCGCCGTTTCCGCCCAGAAAAGATGCTGGTGATCGTCTACCAGCGTGCGCTCGCCGCCTACGTGTCGCGCGTCCTGCCGTCGCTGGACGTCGACGGCGTCCCGGTCATGACCTTTGCGGGCTGGGCCACAGCCGTGCGTCGTGCCGCGCTGCCGAAGCTGGAGGCCGGGATCACCGACGAGACGCCCCCCGTCGTGGCCCGCGTCAAGGCGCACGGGGCGCTGTTGCACCTGATCGACGATCGCCAGGCCGCACTCGCCGCATGGGGTCGCGCGCGTCTCGAAAGCGATCTTTCGAGTAAGCCCGAAGGGGCTCTGGCGTTGGCCGCCTGGGACGGGACGAGGGGTCCGGTCGACGCGCGGGTCACCGCGCTCGCGCAATGGGTCCGCGACAGCCCGCTCGATCCGGCGCTACGCAACCTGGTCGAAAACGTGGGACGCGCGCTCCGATCCCGTACGCGTGACGTGGTCGGCGAGTGGGCGGCCCTATTAACCGATCGCGCCGCTCTGGGCGATGGATTCGCGCGCCACGCGCCCGGCGTCTTCTCCCCGGGCCAGCTCGATGACGTCCACCGGTGGTGCGTCGAGCGCGAGCGCCGGCGTACCGGCACGAACGAAGACGACGGCGAAACGTTCGCGTTCGACGCCGAGGACGAGGCTCTGCTTCTCCGCGTCTACCAGCAGCAACGCGGGCGGCTCCCCGATCTCGACGGCAAGGGCGTCCTCGCTTACGAGCACCTGATGGTGGACGAGGTCCAGGACTTCTCGCCGCTAGAGCTGGCGGTGCTGCTCGATGCCACTTCGGCCCGGCGATCGGTGACGCTCGCGGGCGACACCGCGCAGGCCATCGCGCCCGAGCACGGTTTTTCGGACTGGGCCGAGTTGCTCGATTTCCTCGAGATCGCGCACGAGCGCGTCGAGCCTCTGCGGGTCAGTTACCGATCGACGCGCGAGATCGTCGACTGCGCGGAACACGCCTTGGGCCCGCTCATCGGCGACGTCCGTCCGGTCGCGCCACGCGCCGGCGCGCCCGTCGAGGCGTTCGCGTTCGCGTCGGCTGGCGAGTGCGCCGAGTTTCTTTCGCACGCTCTCAAAGAGCTGGTGCGCGCCGAACCGGACGCGTCCGTGGCCCTGCTTGCGCGCCATCCAGAACAGGCTCGCGTCTACTACGAGGCCCTGGCCCGCGCCGAGGTCCCGAGCCTGCGTCTGGTCGACAACCAGGACTTCTCGTTCACCTCGGGCATCGACGTGACCGACGTGCGACAGTCGAAGGGGCTCGAATTCGACATCGTCATCCTGCTCGAGGTCACCGAAGCGTCCTATCCCGAAACCGACGACGCCCGCCGCCTTCTCCACGTCGCGATGACCCGTGCCGCTCACCAGCTTTGGGTCACGCACACCAGCGTGCCGTCGCCGCTCTTACCTCAGCCTCTGCGCTGATCTACGCTTCATGCCTCGCTCTGGAAGAAGCGGTTCAGGGCCCAGACGTCGCGGGCGCGTAGGCCCTGGAAGCGAATTCCGATTCCCGACTGAGCGCCGTTCCCGCTCTTGACGACCCACCGTACGTCGCCCGCGACCTCGATCGGCTCGGGCTGCGTTGGGAGCTCGAAACGAAGCTGCACGGCCGTGCCGATGGGCCAAGTCGCCGCCGAATCCAGGTACAGCCCGCCCAGCGAAATATTTCGCGTTTGCGAGATCTGCTTCTTCCCCTCGCAGAGCACCTCGACTGCGATCTGCCGTTCATAGCGCGGATCGATTCTCCGAAAATGCTCTGCCAAGATCTTCCCTCTTCCTTCCGCGTTCGTGGAAAAGGCATGGTACGACAACATCGCACCTTTGATCTAGCCTGGAGATGTCCGACGACGATAACCGACTAATATCAAACTAGAATGTCGGTAGGCTGGGGCAGGCGGACGGGTCACCGGAGTCTTCAGGAGGCGTCGACCAGGGTTTGTCGTTGTACGTCGAAGCGAAGCTCGCGTTCCAGCATTCCGTTTGGGTCAGCCCCGCGTCGTCCCCCTCCTCGATCGTCTCGGTGGCCTTACCCGCGCCACTCGGGAGCCACGCGCTGACGACGGCCACCGTCTCGATCGCGGGACCCGCGATGAAGTTCCCGGTCAGCGTGAAGCTCATCTGCCCGCTCCCGTCCGCTTGTGCTGCGTAAGTGTAGACCACCGAGCTGACAGCGTTGGTTGCGTCCGCCATGCGATCGATCGTCATGGTGACGCTTGTCGGGGTGTCCAGCGTCTCATAGGTCACCGTCAGCGTCGTGAACGGCGCCGTTCCCTGATCGAACGGAAACCCAGCAGGCGTGAGCTTGCTGGTGTCCATCGCCAGCGTCCCGGAGCCTTTGCGCACCCCCAAGGTGGCGTCGAAGCTGCCGGTGAGAAACGTCAGCCAACCGCCAGCCGGATCCGCGGTGTTCTCGACGTCCAGCTCGTAGCCGAACACGGTCGATTGCGGATCGTCGTGCGACACCGTCAGCTTCCAGTCCCAGCCGGGCTGCTTGTCCGACGGAAAGGGACCCCAGATGCGGCTGGTCGGCGTCCGGCTGGTTGGCGCGTAAGAGCGGATCGCGTCGACGCCCCCGAGGGCGTTGTCGAGCATCTGGTTGAACTGGGTGGTAACGGAGTGGGTGGTCTGGGCCAGCTCGGCTTCGCTCGACGCCGGCAAGGTCGACGCGTACGCCGGCAGCGTAGCGGTGAGCTCGCTGCCCGCCGGAACCGCGTTCATGTATTCGAGATCCTCGTTCGAGTAATTCCCGCACGCTGCGGCGAATACGGGTGCTGCCAAGAGGAAACTAACCCGCGGTCTAAAATTCATAGGTCACCATCGTTGCCAGCTCCCAGTAGCCGAGCGATCGGTTTCCGTCGACGTTGTAGAGAAGATAGTGCAAACGACCGCGCGCAACGACGCTGGCGCTGCGGGTCAGCCGGTAGGAGGCGCCGCCCACCAGACCTGGCGACAGCGTCGAAAAGAACTGCGCCGGGAATTCATCCTCGGCAAAGCGCCGGCTCATCACCAGGAGCGCGAGCCGACCACCCACGAACGGCGTCAAGTACCGGCGTGGCCACTCGGCCGTCAGGGAGGAGGCCAGCGACAGCTCGGTGAAGCGGAACGGCGCCGTGACCGTGGGTAATGCCGCGATACCGTCGGTACTGCCGACCGCGACGTCGAAGCCGAGGACCCAATCTCGCCGGAAGAAGTTGCGAAGCGCGAGATCGATCCCGAGCAGGCCGGTGGGTGGAAACAAGCTGGCGCCGTCGGGCGCCTCGAAGACCGCCTGATAGCCGAAGCCCGCGCCCAGCGACCAGCGCGAGGTGAGGTCGACCCGCCCGGCGCCCTTGACCGGATCGTCCGTGAACGGTGCGTCGCGCAAGTGATTCTCTTCCAGGGTGATGAGCTGGCCGGGTGGCACGTCGAGCTCGCCGACTCGCAACCGGTCGCCCAGGCGCCGCTTGACCCGGTACCGCCCGGGGGCGAGCGCCACCCGGCGATCGACGCCGTCACTCTTGTTGATCTCCGCGGCCACGAAGCCTTGACCGTCCACCATGAAATAGACCCCGCTGGGGGCCTCGCGGGGAAGGTAGATCCCCTCGTGGCGCGAGGCGACGTCGGTCAGGACCAAGTCACCGTTGCCGGCCAGGTCGTAGCTGAAGGTCGGGTGCTGGGCGCCGGCGGCGCTGTCGGCGGTGTCCGCGACCGTGCGATCGTAGGCATAGGCGTAGGCCTCGAACAGCGTCACGCGCCCGTCGCCCGAACGATCCGCCCCGCCGAGCAGGCCGCTCGCCAGGTGGTGCGAGAAGTAGCTGCCGCCGATCAGATCCGATTCCTGTGAGTCTTCGTCGGAGGCGCTGGAGGTCAGGATGACCAGACCTTTGGCGTCGCGCGGGCTTTCGGATTCGATCTGGAACGCGGGCTCCTTGCGGGCTCCTTTGCTGCGGGTCATCGCCCCGGATCGACAGGAGTCCAGGATGGCGATCCGGATGTCGACCGGCGCCGCGGCGACCAGCGCCTTGAGCGCATCGATCGGCAGCCGCGTGTCGCCGAGGCGGAGCGCACCGTCCTTGGCGTGGCCGGAGTAATAGAAGAACAGCGCCGTGTGCTCGCCGCGGCGGGCGGCGTCGGCGGCCTGGCGTTCGACCTTGGCGAGCGCGCCCTGGAGATCGCCAGCGCTGCCGTCGACGATCAAGTTGGCGTCCTCGGCCCGCACGCCGCCGAGACGGGTGAGAATGTCGTAGACCTTGCGCGCATCGGATCCGGCGTACAGCAGCGGGCGGGTGTCGCCGCCGCCGCGATCGTTGCCCGCGATGACCGCGAAGCGATGGAGGGTCTCCGCGCGCGCCGGCGCCGATGCCAATGTCAGCGCGAAGACAACGGCCGTTTTGGCCCCGGCGCGCATCAGGGTTTGGCGAACGTTCTTTCGAACTCTACGGCCGGGAGCGCCAGCGGCGGCAAACGCGAAAGATCGCCGCCCGCCTTGTCGTACGCCGCGCGCGCCGAGCGCCGCGCCGCCTCGACGTCGATCGGCTGATCGGAGAGCAGCACGATGATTCGCTCGATCCCAGCACCGGTCAGCTCCAAGCTGTCGGGCAGGTAGCGCGTCGCGCGCTCGGCGCCGTTGGGAACTGGGAGGCTCGCCCCCCGCTCCGGGTAGAGGGCCGTGACCTCGCCGTGCTGGTCGATCGACAGCGACAGCAGATACCGATGGCCACCCGATTGATAGCCGATGCGCAGGCGTTCGCCCGGCGCCAGCGGTTCGGCCCCGTCGATGCGCGCGGTCCGCTGCCCGGTCGGGCCCGCCACCCGGACCGTCACGCCCGCGCCGCCACCCTTGATCCGGTTGGCGCTGCGGTCCGGCGTGCGCGGGGCAAAGGTGACGACCAGCGCGATCGCCGCCGCCATCGCCAGGGTCGGGAAGATCCAACCCCGTGCCGGCACGCGACGACGTGGCGCCACAACCATTCCACGCGCCGCGCGTTCGACCCCGGCTGCGAACCTGTCGAACGAGATCTCCTGCTCGAACCGCCGCTGCTCGTCGTCGAGCACGCGGATCCGAGCCTTGCAGGCGGGGCAAGTCGTCAGATGGGCGTCGATTTGTTCGAGCGCCCCCGCCCCGTCGAAGGGCTCGCCCGCCCGGCGGCACCGCAAGGTCAGTTCACCGACGTGCTCGCCGGCGTTCATCTTTCAATCCGTTTCATCTCTCGCTCCCTGCCTTCCATCTTCCGGCAGCGCGCTTCCCGCCAGCGCGGCCACGGCCGCCAGGCGCTTGCGCACGGTCGGCACCGAACGCCCGATCGCCGCCGCGACCTCGTCCAGCGTCATCTCGTCGACGAAGTAGTGAATCGCCGCTTGCTGCGTCTCCAGATCGAGCCTGGCGAGCAGCTGCCGCGCAGCTTCGCGATCCTCGAAGAGCTGTGGCCCACCGTGCCCTTCGCTGCGCCCGAGTGTCTCGCGCGCGAAGCGCTGGTGCCAGGGCGCCCGCTCGGCGCGCAGGACGTTGAGGCAGTGGTGCGTGGCGATCCGCGTGAGCCAGGTGAGCGGCGACGCCTCATTGCGAAATTCCTGCCAGTGGCCGAGCGCCTTCGCGAAGACGTCCTGCATCGCATCCTCCGCCTTGGTGGCGTCCCCGAGAATGTACTGACAGCGCCCGTGCACGGTCCCTCCGTACTTGGTGTAGAGCTCTCGCAGCGCCGCCCGAGAATCGGCCGGTTTTCCGCCACTCACGAGCTCCAACACCGATTGACTCATGCGTCTGCCCGGGGCCGCTCGTGCGCCCCCGAGCCTTTTCAAGCCATCATCGATTAAGACGAGGGCGACAGCGACACGAAAGCTGCGGACTGGAAAGCGGCTGCGCAGCTCGACTCAGCGCCATAGTTCAGGCTATCGTCGGTGGGAGCGTAGGAAGCGGCGCTGTACGTGGAAGCGAAATTCGAGTCCCAGCACTCGCTCGACGTATTGACCGTCACACCGTAGTCGCCGCCGGTGCTCTGGAGGTCCGTGCGACCCGCGCCCGTCTCCTGCCAGCGGCTGTGGAGTGACCGCGTCTCCTTGAGGGACGATCCTGGAACCTGATAGAAGTCCTCCGTCGCGCCGAACTGCAGATCGCCGCCGTTGCCAGGTGTGGCGCTGTACGCGTAGAGGGCGTTGAAGATTTGGCCCGAAGTATTGCAGCCCGTCGTGATGGGGTCGCAATTGTCCCGGATGTTCGTGAAGGTGACGTCAACCGTCGCGGTGGCCGACGGATCCAGGCGTGAGTAGGTGAAGGCCGCCTGGCCGACGTTCGCGTCGTGCTGCGGAAGCGTGTCCGCCGCGTCCCAGTCGAGCGTGAAGGTGCCGCTGCCGAAGCCCTCTATCGCGTGTCCCGCACCGTCCAGCGTCTGCGTGTGCGCGCCCGAGAGGATGGTGACGAACGCGCTGTCGTCGGCGGTCTTGGCCCGGCCGTCGAACGCCCAGTTGAACTCGTGCGGCGCGACGCGCGTGACGGTCAAGCGCCAGGTGTTCGCGCTCAGCGGGTCGGTGTGCGGTCCCCAGACCGCGACGTCGCCCTCCACGCTGGTGGCCGGATAGCTGATGACCGTCTTGACCAGATCCAGCACCGCGCCGACGGCCCCGTTGATGATCGTCGTGACCGCGACCGTGGTCGTGTAGTCCGCCGCGACGTCCCCGAGCAGTGCGCTCTTCCTGGTCGTCAAACCGCTGGCCGTCAGGCTGCTGCTGGTCGTGGTCGCCGAGCCGGGAAGGACGGCCGCCACCGTATCCTTGGTCGGCACACTGCCTTCAAAGGCGCTGTCGTCGACGCGCCCGCAACCGGCGAGCGCGACCACCGCGCCGAGCGCTCCCAGAATCCCCAGGCCCTCAAACCTAAACAGAGCTCGCTTCATTGTATCTGTCCCTTTCGTCAGTCGTGCGTGTCTACTCAAATCGACACGACAAGGCCCGAAAGGAGAAAGACCTAAAGACAGTCCGACGCGTCGGGCTAGGGATTGTCGGGGGCGGGCCGCGCTGGCTCGGGCGTGTCGGCCGATTTTTCGGGCGGCGGCGTGGGCGGAAGCAGCGACGGGTCCGGCGCCATCAGGTTCTGCAGGTCAGGCCCCTCGTGCCGCAGGTGGTCTTTGGGACGCTCAGCGGAATGCTCCGTTCCGTGAACGCGTCGGGCTGCCGGCTCGCGCGCGGTCGATGGCTCGCCGAGATGGCGGTTGGCGGCCGACGCTTCGCCCGTTTCGAGACCCGACGGGCGGCCCGCATCGTTGGCAGCGGCCCTCGCTTTGTCCGATGACCCCTCCTTCCCCACAGCCGGCTGCGCCCCCGGACGATCGTTGCCCTGCGGACCGGCGCCGGCGTTCCCCGCCGATTCCCCGCCACCGCCAAACCAGAGCCGCGCGTACTTGCCACCCAGCCAAGCGCCACCCACCAGGATCGCTCCGATGATCAGGATCGAAAAACCGCCGCCGCGCCGAACGCGCCGTCGCCCGGGCGGCTCGTCGCCCTCGGGGATGAGCGCGATCTGGGCGCGCTCATCCCGATCGGCCATCGACTCCGCGTCGTCGGGGAGCGGGAGCATGGGCCCCGCGCGGGGCCGCGAAATCCGCGGGCGGACCACCCCCCCGCCCTTGACCAACGCCAGCGAGGTCGCCTCCTCGCCGTCGATCTCTTCGGCGCCCTGGGAATCGAGCAGCACGACGTCCTCTTCTTCGAGATCGCCGGTGCCGCTCGAGGTGCGTGTCACGGTCGAGCGCGCCGCGGCCTGGCTGATCGGCAGGACGCCGTCCCGCGCGGTCAGGTCCGCCAACCAGCGCTTGAGCTCCGATTGTCCAACCGGCAGGAAGACCGTCCGCAGCACCCGCTCGACGTCCGCCAACATTTCGTCTGCGCTCTGGTAACGCTCGTCGGGATCGCGTTGCATGGCGCGAGAGATGAGCGCCGCCACCTCGGGCGGCAGATCGGGCGCCACCGTTTCCGGCGCGGCGAAATCGCCTTGCTGTACGCGCAGGAGCGTCTCGAGGTCGCTCGGCCCTTCAAACGGGCGCGTCCGCGTCACCATCAGGTACAGCATCGTGCCCAGCGAGAAGAGATCCGAACGCGCATCAATCGGCTTTCCGAGCGCCTGCTCCGGCGACATGAAAGCGACCTTCCCTTTGACCACGCCCGTCCCGGTGTGCTCGCGCTTGTTCATAGCCTTGGCGATGCCGAAATCGGTCAGCTTCACCTCGCCCTGCTCGGAGAGCAGCACGTTGTGGGGGCTCACGTCGCGGTGGACGATGCCGAGCGGGCCCTGCCCGTCAATGGCCTTGGAGTGCGCGTAGGCGAGCGCGCGGCAAATCTCGGCGCCGATGTGCAGCGCGAGCTCCCGCGGCAACCGCACGCCGGCGGCCGCTGCGCGGTACAAGATGCGCCCAAGGTCCCAGCCGTCCACGAGCTCCAGCACCAGGAAGTACCGGCCCGCGCTGACGCCCAGGTCCAGAACCTGCGCGATGTTGCTGTGCGAGAGGCTCATAGAGATGTGCGCCTCGTCGATGAACATGTTGCGAAACTGCGGGTCGCCGTAGATGGTGCTGTGGATCCGCTTCAAGATGACGGGCTTTTGAAAGCCCTCGCGGCCCGTCTGGGTGGCCAGGAAGATCTCCGCCATCCCGCCGTCGGCGACACGCCTGATGATCTTGTACCGCCCGTGCTCGGCCATCGGCAGCTCGACAATTTAGCACTGTCATGGGAACCCCGCCCTTTCGGTCGGGGTCATGAATTTTGACGGGGGTGTTGTCCGGGGCGACGCTGTTGTCCAGGATGAACAACCCGGCGCCCAGTGACAACGTGGTTCTGCGCCATGCGGTCGAGCAGATCCAGCGCTGTCTCCCCGGCCATTGGTCGACCAGCGTCGCCACCAAGACCAACGACGCCGCCTACGCGCGGCTGACCATCAAGACTCCAGCGGGGGCGAGCGCGGCGCTGGCGATTGGCGCCCAGCGCCAGCTCGATCCCCGGCTGGTCGGCGAGGTGGCCGGCACGCTCAAGACCGCCTCGGCCGACGCCTTCCTGATCATCGCGCCCTTCCTGGGCGCGCGCACGCGAGAGCGTCTGGCCGACGAGGGCCTCGGCTTTGTCGATCTGGTGGGAAACATTCGCCTGGTCCTCGATCGCCCGACGGTCTTCATCGCGGCGCGCGGCGAAGAGAAGAGCCCCTGGGCCGGCCCGCGCGCGATCCGCTCCCTCCATGCAGCCAAGGCCAGCCGGATCGTGCGCGCGCTCGCCGACGGTCCACCCCCGTTCGGCGTCCGTCAGCTGGCCGCACTGGCGGGGACCGACCCCGGATACGTGTCGCGCCTCCTGGACATCTTCGACCGCGAGGAGCTGATCGAACGCGAAGTTCGCGGGCCGGTCGTCGGCGTCGAGGTCGCCCGCCTCCTCCGCCGCTGGAGCGAAGACTACCGCTTCGGCGACGCGCACCGTTTCGTCCCGGTCGTTCACCCCCACGGGGTCCCGGGTGCGCTCGCCGGCTTGCGCGACGCCGGCGTTCCGTACGTCCTCACCGCGCGCGCCGGCGCCGCCGCTTTGCTCGGCACGGCGCTCCCCGGTATCGTCGCGGCCTACGTGGACAACCCCGAGCGCGTCGGTCGTCTGCTCGGCGCCGAAGCCGGCGAGACCGGCGCCAACCTCCTTCTAATCGACCCGTTCGATCCGTTCGTTTTCGAGGGCGCCTTTGAGGCATCCGGTCTGCGCTACGCCGCGCGTTCTCAAATCATTGCCGATTTGATCGGCAGCCCGCCCCCCGGCCCCGCTCAGGCCGCGACACTTCTCGGGGTCTGACCTTCGGTTAGAGCGAACCCGCCGCCGACTACCGAACGTCGTTTCGAACGTCTTCGAGGGACTTGCCGCGCGCGTCTTTGTGGTCGGCGAGATAGAGATCGATGAGCTTCGCCAGCTGCTTCACCTGCGCCGCGCTCATCTTGCTGGTCTTGCCAGTCGTCTTACTATTGGAGGCACTCGGGGCCAGCTTGGGCGACTCGGCCTTTGGCGACTCGGGCTCCGGATCCGGGCTGTTTTGGTCCTCGTCGCCGGCCGAGCGCTTGCTCTGGGACGCTTCGGCGGCCTCGGCCTTCTTGGTCTCGGCGTCGATCTCTTTTTGGATCTCTTTGTCGCGCTGCTCCTCGCAACCTTTAGGTTCGCAGTCGCCGGGGCAGCCGCATTTGGCTTTCTTGGCGCAAAAACAGATCCCGTCGGTGTCCTTGTAGCAACCGCAATTGTTAGCTGTCGCCGCGCGGGAAGATCCGCTGCCGACCACCGAAAGCACCAACGCCAGCCCGATCCTGGCCCCCAATGTATTCAGCACCCGCATCCTCGTCCCTATGAAACCGTGACCCGGCAGGCAGGTCAAGGCAGGTCAAGATGGGCGAGCGCAGCCCGTCGTCGGCGCCCCGAAGGACGCCCCCTGAATTTACTGCAGATTTTCGCGTTCTCCGTCGATGTGCGGCAAAGATCGCGATGTTGCTGACGGTTATTACCCTTTGGTTGTCCCTGATTGCTGGCGAGCGCCGCGAGCCCGCGGCACCGCTGGCGCCGCCTCACGTGGTGGCGGGTCAGCGCCAGCGGCTCGTCGCAGGTCCGCCGAGGCGCGGCATCCACGAGCTGGAGGATCCGTCGGGGTGGCCGGCTGAGCCGCCGACCGCGAGCGGTCCGGTCGACGCCGAAAGATTCGACGCGGCGGTGGAGATGCTATGCGGCGAAGTGGCGCCGGATGCGGGGCTCGCGGCTGTGGCGCGCATCGTGCGCGAAGTGAGCACCGAAACGAAGAGCGACCCTTTCTTACTGGCGGCCCTGGTCTATCGCGAGAGTCGCTGCCGACCGTCCCTGGTGAGCCCCGCCGGAATCGGCATCCTCCAGATCCAACCGTCGATGTTCCGGGCGGGCGCCGAGCTGCCGTTTGGGCGCGAGGATCTGGACCGCGACCGCCTGCTCGATCCGGCGCACAGCCTGCGCGTCGGCGCGGCCCTGCTCGCGATGTGGGAAAGGGAGCACGTCGCGATGGATCGCGCGCTCGGAAGCACCCCGCACCGCACCGCCGTCGCGCACTTTTTTTGGGGCGACCACGTCTGGGGCACGACCTCCGAGGATCGAACGCTGACGGCCCGCCGGCGTCTGCTGGAGGCCTACGCCAACCCGCCCATCTCCTATCAGCCATCGTCGCTGGGACTCGACATCGTCTCGCCGCTCGACGGAGCGCCCCGGCTCGGCACCAGCGGGCTCGGCGCCGATCGCGACGGCGGCGAACGATCGCACCGCGGCGTCGACATCGACGCCACGATCGGCGAGCCGGTGCGCGCCGTAGCCGATGGCGTCGTCCAGTTCGCGGGAGTCGACATGCCGGGCGATCACCCGGCGATTGGGCTCTTTCCCCGGCAGCTGCGGCGCTGGCGCAACCGGAACCTCGGCCCGGGCGGCTTCTTCGTGCGCATCCTGCACGCGGGCGCGGTGCGCAGCGGATACTTCCATCTCAATTCCTTCCGCGTCGTCGCTGGGCAGATCGTGCGAGCAGGCCAGATCATCGGCACCGTGGGCCGCACCGGCGTCATGGTCTCGGGAAGCCACCTCCACTTCGAGGTTCACGAGGACGGCGAGCTCAAGGATCCGGTCCGCTTCCTCCGCGCCTACGTCCTGCCACCCGACCAAACCATCACCAATGAGCTCGCGATGGCCGAGAAGAAGCAGCGTCTGGCCCGCATCTCGCGCCTCCGCCGTCGGCCCCGCGCCGCCGGAGCGTCGTCGACATCGCGATCGTAAATCAACGAAGCCACCGGCTCTTCCCGTCGCGCGCGACGTCGCCGAACTGAAACCCATGCCCTTCGTCGGGCGCCCACGCGATGTCGGCGATCGGCCCGTAGTGGCCCAGCAGGAAATCTGAGCAACGCGAGGAGCGCGGGGTACCCGAGCGGGTGCGTCACGTCCCACGGCATCAGCGGTTCGTTCGACCGCGCGAGCTTCCGCGCCAGCGAGACGTAGAGGTTCATGTCCGAGGAGATGAACGCTTCCGGAGGGTGGACGTTGAGCGTGTACTCCAGACGCAGCGCGATCCCGAGGGCGTAGACCAGGGCGACCCCCAGGGCGGGGTGCCTCAGGACGGCGTCCACCCGGCGAGGGATCATTCGATCACGCTACCATCGTCGAGCCCGTACAGATCCCCGTTCGACGTTCCGCTCTGGCGGGGCGCTGGAAGAGGTGGTAGGTTCAGGGCCGAAAAGGGAGGCCGTGAACATGTCAGCAAGCGCAAATAGGTTTCGGTGGTCGTGTCTTGGCCCGTTTCTTGGGTCGTGTCTTGCCGGGCTCGTCTGCCTGCTCGTGGCCGGAAGCGCACGCGCGGCGAGCAATCCGGCCACTTGCATAAACGACATCGATTGCGCCGCGACACCCACGTGCGGCGGCGATGTCTGCGACTACGTTACCGCGCCGATACAGACCTGCAAGGCCGCGGGCTCGCAACCGAAAGGGTCAGACGGGTGGTGCACGGTGGACTCCGATTGCAAGTGCGCGGCACTAGGAGCGAAGTGCAATATCGTCAACTGCACGTTCACGAAGGCGAGCGACGCCCCCTCGGGCTCGGCTGGCAAGGGCGGCGGTAGCGGAGGCGGCAGCGGCAGCGCAGGAACCAGCGGCAGCGGCGGGAGCAGCAGCGCTGGGACTGGCGGGAGCAGCACCGGTGGCAGCAAGGGCACCGACGGGAGCAGCACCGGCGGGACTGGGAGCAGCAGCAGCGGTGGCGGATGCAGCGTCGCCGGCCCGATCTCTCCGAGCTGGTCGATCGCGTTCGGCGCAGTCGGATTGCTCGCCGTGCTCAAGCGCCGTCGAGCTCGGCGCAGAGGCTGATCGCACCCTCTCGGCGAGATCGCTTCGGCGTGCGCCCCGGCGTGCGCCCCGGCGTGCGCCCGCCGGAGCTTGACTAGCGCATTTCGCTGTGGTTGTGTGATGGCCGTTCCCATTTCCACACACGGGAACCGGGATCTATTGGCTTATCGGCATGGAAGTGAGGGCTAGCCTGATGATGCGCGCACGCTCCTTCGCCCTATTAGGCTGCTTGTCGCACCTGGCGCTAGGTTGCGCCGGTGTCAAACCGACCGCCACGGGCCCCGGGAGTGGCGGCTCGGGCGCGTCCAGCGGCGCCGGCGGCAGCGGCACGGGCTCGGGCGGCAGCACCATCCCACCTCTGATGGCTTGCAACGGGACCTGCACCGACTTTCCGAGCGCGCCGATCGTCGACGGCAGTGCCAATGGCGGATCGGCCGCGCAGATCTTCGGCGCGGCGGGCAGCGGCAACAGCGGCGGGCCGTGCATCTATGAGCCGCAGGACGGGACCTTGTTCCCAAGCAACTGGCTTCGCCCGCGTTTCAGCTGGATGGCGCAGTCCGGGCAGAATCTCTTCGAGCTCCGTGTCGAGGCCGCCAATCAGGCCAACCCCCTGATCGTCTACACGACCGCCACCAGTTGGACGTTGGACAAGGCGACGTGGCTGGCCCTAGCCAGTCACACGCAGGACCTGCCGATCACCGTGACGGTTCGGGGGGCGTCGGCCAACGGCGGGACCCCGTCTGTCGGGATGCCGAACACGTTCACTATCGCGCCGGTCACCGCGGAGGGAAACCTGGTCTACTGGTCGCCCTCGGGTTTGACCACGGGCGGTACATTGGTCGCCGGAATGACGAAGCTGTCCGGTTTCGCGGTCGGCGATGACAACGTTGTTCCGGTTTTGGCCCCGACCGACGTGAGCCCGACCTGGGAGACGGTGGACCAGGGGTGGAACAAGCGCGGGCCCGTGGGGTGTATCGGTTGCCACACCTCGACGCCCGACGGCGACTTCATCGGATTCAACGACTTCTACCCATGGGGCGGCGTTCTCGCGTCGGGGCAGGCGGGGACCTTGCACGGCACTTCGCCCACGTTCGTCAACGCTGGCGGGTACGCGGCCTTTACCCAGCCGTGGGTGGGCATCCAGACGTACTCCGCGAATCACTGGGTCGCCGGCGACCACATCGTGGTGGCGCCGCTTGGCACTTCGGGGAACGACACGGACCAGCAGCCTGGGCTCGCCTGGTTCGACCTCGAGAGCACGACCGCGCCGCTTGGAACGGGGCAGAGCTCATTCAACACCCTCAAGGGGACGGCCTGGAACTGGATTTATCCGCCGACCAGCGGGTCGTACGCTGCGGCGCCCTCCTGGAGCCACCAACCCGGCAACGACTTCGTCGTGTTTACCGGAACCAGCAATGTCTTGTCGGGCCGTCTCGGAAGCGGCACCGCGCACCTCTATCAAGTGCCGTACTCCAAGACGGCCCAGCAGTCCGCGACTCCGATCCCGGGCGACGCCTCTGCGACGGGATTCGCTCAATACTATGGATCGCTGTCGAGCGACGACAACTTCATCGCGTACGACCAGATCAGCGCGACAGCCGCGGCCACCAGCCATTCGGCTCCGAGCGGCAGCTGCTCTTCGCCACCCTGCACCTGGAGCGGCATGTACATGCAACCGGCGGCGGAGCTGTTCGTCATTCCGCGGGCCGGCGGGACGGGGATCAGGCTCGCCGCCAACGATCCACCTCAATGCGCCGGTCAGCAACCGAGCGGGATGATCAACAACACCTGGGCCAAGTGGTCACCGGACGTCTCGCCCGGCGGGAACGGGAACACGTATTATTGGTTGATCTTTTCGTCCTGGCGCCAGGGGATGACCGACCCGACGACCGGATCGCCGATCGCGCAGCTCTTCGCGACCGCGATCGTCAAGCCGGAAGTGGGCCCGCTGCAGACCGGCTATCCCGCGATCTATCTTTGGAACCAACCGGCGGACGTCAGCAATTTCACGCCGGCGTGGGACTACTTCAAGATTCCGATCGTCATTGACAAGCCGTGATCGCCGAGCTCGTGCGAAGTCGCGGTTCGGCCAAGCAGCACCCGCAGTGCCCATAGCGAACCGAGTCCTGCAAGTGCAGTGGGGGACTCCCCGAAAACCTCACGATAAGGTCGATCGATAAATGCGAAAACTCAAATTGCCCCTGGTCCAGCCGAGTCTCTTTCTGGCGTTGACGGTGCTCTCGTCGGCCGCATTCGCGCAGGGCAACGCCCCGGCGGCGGTGCCGGCGCCGGCTCCAGCGCCGGCACCTGAGGCTGTGGCGACCAGCCCGGGCGTGCCGGTTCCGGCGGGGGGGGG
>CAAGKR010308868.1_pt1 | contig 15391 bp, 10 predicted proteins | sample 2556971 | NCBI WGS metagenome assembly CAAGKR01 (sample SAMEA5207829, study PRJEB30636) | soil metagenome | biome: forest; feature: boreal; material: soil | place: USA | collected 2011-09 | depth 1 m | reverse complement strand
GTTCTTTCGGCGGAGGGACACTCCGTGACTGCGCGTGGAGGGCGTGTAAGACCAAAGGCGACACAGGTCGCCCAAGGCGATGCTCCTGTGAAACGTGAACCAACCTGCTCTGCTCTGAGATTGTAATCATTGTATTCAGGAATCCCGGCCCTTCAGGGCCGGGAGGATGTCAATTGGAGTCGTGGTCGGTTGGCGGATCGCCCGCGAGGGCAACCAGGGCCCCCACGTCGCGGCTTCCGGTGAGAAAGGAGATCTCGGCAAGGAGGTTGTCCTGGTCCGTCAGCGCATGGGCCAGCGCCAGCTCGTCCGCCAGGAGCATGCGGTGGGCGTCCAGGATTTCCTGGAAGGTCCCGAGGTTGTGCTCCCATGCGGCCTGGGCGCTCGCGAGGGTCTGCTGGGTGAGGGGGATCAGCTGCTCGCTTTGGAGAACCGCCCGCCGGCGGGCGGCGTCGAGGTCGACGACCTGATGGTTCAGCTCCTCGCGCAGGGACAGGGCGTAGTCGGCCGCTGCGAAGTCGCTCGCCCGCTTGCGCTGCTGGTCGCGCCGCCAATCCTTGTCGTACCGGCTCCTGTTGAGCCAGGGGAGCGTGAAGCTGACCGTGGCCGTCCCCTCCCGGAAGCCGCCGTCGCCGCTGTACTGGCGCGCCTCGACGCCGACGCTCACGTCGGGGAGGCGCTGCTTGCGGGTCAGGTCGGCCGCGGCCTGTGCCGAGGCGCTCTGCTGGCGCATGACCTTGAGCTGGGGCTCGGCCGCCAGGGAAGCGGCCACGAGCTGGGGGGTGTAATAGATCGCGGGCTGGAGGGAAGGCACCGCCAACCTGGGCCACGGTGCGTGGAGGTCGCGGTTCAGGAGCCGGTTGAGCGCGAGGGCGCCGTGGTCGCGCATAAGCTCCTTGGTCTTCAATTCGTCGGCCGCCATGGCCCGGGCGGTCTGGATCTTCAGCCAGTCAACCTGGCTCGCCTGGCCGACGCGGTAGCGGTGGTCGACAGCCGCCAGCGTGGCGTCGAGCCAGCCCAGGTCCTGCTCGGCGACCTCAGCCTCCTTGCCTGCGACGGCCAGGCCGTTCAAGGCGACCCGGAGGTCGCGTCTCAGCTTCTGGGTCTCGTATTCCGCGGCGAACTGCTCACGCGAGGCGTCGGCCGCCGCCACCCTGCGCACGAGGTCCGGCCGTCCGTAAAGGGGCAGCTTCTGGTCCAGCCCATAGATGAGATTGCCCTCCTCGGAGGACTGGAAACCGCGGGAACTCGGAGCCCACAGGCCGAACGATGCCGTCGGGTCCTCCCACGTCCGGACCGCGGCCACGGCGGCGTTCGCGGCCTGGGCACGGGCGTCGGCCGCCTGGAGCGCAGGGCTCTGGCCCTGCGCCTCGGCCAGCAGGCGGTCGAGCAATTCAGGACTGACTTCCATTTCATCCGGCGCGGGGACGGGCCCGGCGGCATGCAGGCCCGGGAGGGCGCCAGATAGGAGGAAAAAGGCTGTAAGGTTGATGCGAAATGGCTTCATGACTGATCTAGGTTGAGAACGGACGGGAATGCGGGGCGGACGCGCGGCAGCGCGGAAACACCACGAGGGGGGCAAGGCCCGCGGCTAGGCGCGGGCACACTGCGGTCCGTATCTTAGATCAGGAAACTGCAATGCGCCTTGAACAGGGGCACAGCAGTGGCAGGCGCCACCAGGGCCGATCCATTGGTCGCGACCGAAACGGCCGCCGGCGCAACGAACGGCGCAAAAAACTTTTCCACCACCGGGGGAATTGACCGCAGCTGCCTGCCGGCGGCTGGCCGGGCGACGCGGGCCGGCTGCTCCGCGGCGAACAGCGCGGAAGCCGGCGCCGGGGCCGAAGCCCGCCCGCAGGGCATCCCGCATTCCCCGGGAACCTTGCATTGGCAGCACGTGCACTGCGTGCATTGCGCAAGCCCGACCGGTTGCACCCACACGAACGCGGGGCAGCAGACGGCGAGGAGAAGCCATGCCAGGCGTTTCATTCCATGAATCGATAGGCTATTTCAACCCTCCGGGCAATGACTATTGCTCCTGATCCCGAGGCCGCACCCGGACGGCCCCGCGACGCCGATCGCTGGGGCGACACCGCAAGCCGCGAGGGATAACCCCCAGCCTGCGGACGCGTGCAGAATGTTCACGGGCACGCCGCGCATTCCCGGCATGTGAGCAAAATATGAGAGCTTTTTCTCAGAAAGCGAGATGACCGAATACCCCAATTCCGGTACATTTTGTCGCATTGAGGCTCTTCGCCGGCACAGTGCCGCGCAGATCTATTCGATGTTTCCCGATTCACTTACACATGTGAGGTTCCTGCTGCTGGCGGTGGTTTGTTTGGCGGGGTGCAGCAGGTCGCCGGACCCGGCGAGCACGGCCGCAGAGGAGAATTCCACCGGCGGCCGGCGACTGGAGAAGGTCGAGTTTCAACTCGACTGGTATCCCGCCCCGGAGCACGGCGGGGAATACCAGGCGCTCGTTGGGAACTACTACCGCGACGCCGGCCTCGATGTCACGATTTCCACCGGCGGACCCGGGGCATTCGGCATACAGAAAGTCGCGACGGGGCGGGTGCAGTTCTCAATGGCATCCTGCGATGACGTGGTGCTCGCGGTGGCGCACGGAGCACCCCTCATGATCGTCGGCGCCCACATGCAGCACAATCCCCAGGCCATCATGGTGCACGAGGGGAGCGCGGTGAGATCCTTCCGCGACCTCGATGGCAAGTCTGTGATGTGCGTCGCGGGCTCCACGTGGATCTACTACGTCCAGAGCCACTACGGCATAATGTTCAATGTGATACCGGCGGACTACGGCCTGGCCCGCTTCTTGGCGGACGCGAATTTCATCCAGCAATGCTTCATCACGAACGAGCCCTATTTCGTCGAGCTGAACGGCGCCAGGGCCCGCGCCCTCCTCATAGCGGATGCCGGCTATGATCCCTACCGGGTGATATTCACGAGCAGGTCCTTCGCGCGCGATCATCCGGAGGCGGTCAAGGCCTTCATGGCCTGCACGATCCGGGGCTGGTCGGACTTCCTCCACGGCGACGCCTCCAAGGCACGGGCGAGGATCCAGGCCGACTATCCGTCCCAGACGGCCGCCCTCATGGACTACTCCATCTCCAAGATGAAGCAATACCAGCTCGTCGAGGGCGACCCGTCGAAGGGGGACCGCCTGGGGCTCATAACGCCGGAGCGCATCACCGCCCTCATGCAGGCCCTCGTGGACCTGAAGATCCTGAAAGACCGGCCGGCGCTCGAGACCTTCGTCAGCTTCGACTTCCTCCCGGCCGGCCTCAAGGGAGGCAAGGCCCAGCCCATTTCCCCGGCACCGGCCACCTAAAACGAAAAACACCGGACCAAAAGGGTCCGATCAACTGCAAGCCCTAACGATTCATGAAACTGACCATCACCAAGCTAATCAGGAAGAGTCCCGTGTGTTGCATAGTCGGAGGCCTGGCACTCGGGCTTCGCGCGCAATCCACGCAGCCTGCAACGACGCCCCCGCCGCCGACGACGACAACGACGACCATCACCACCACAACAGCCGAGCCCCAGACGGACCAGGTGACGGAGCTCGAGAAATTCACCGTCACCGACGTCCCCCTTGGGGACCAGATCCTCCCGACCGTGCGCCCGGTTGGGGACGTGATGGGCGACGACCGCAGCATCCTCGACATCCCGCGCTCCGTTTCCGCGGTCAACAGGGCCATGATGAACGACCGCATGGTAAAGGACGCGATGGACTTCGCGCAGTTCTCGCCCGGAGTCTATTCCGCGGCGCAGTACGGCATCCCATCGGTCCCCTATATCCGCGGGGACCTCTCGCAGCTCTACATGGGCGGGCAGCAGGTCCTCTTTTCCCGCAATTCGACGCCCCCGAGCTTCAACGGCGTCGACGCGTTCGACATCGTGAAGGGGCCCGGCTCGGCCGTCTACGGCCCCCAGGTGGAGGGCTCGGGCGGCTACGTCGATTTCCTGATGAAGCAGCCTTACTTCGACGCCGACCACGCGGAGGTAACCCTGACGATGGGCGACTGGGCCAGCGGCCACTCCTTCTCGAACCCCGAGGCCACCATAGACGTTGGGGGGCCCATCTCGGACAAGCTCGCCTACCGCATCAGCTACCTGAGCCGCTACGGCGACGGATATTACCTCAACGACCACAACCAGACGCAGGACGTGTACGCCGCACTCACGTACCTCGCCACGCCAAGCCTGAAGGTCGAGGGATGGCTGCAGGTCTACGAGGACAAGACCAACGAGATCGCCGGCGTCAGCCGCGTGACCGAGGACTTCATCAAGAACGGCAACTACATCGCGGGCCCCGCGTCGCCGACGACCTCCGGCCTGACGGCCTACTACGGCTACGACATCATCACGTTCCCGAACCCGCCGCCGTTCACGTTCGGCAGCGCCACGGACGGCTCCTACGCGACCGTCGACCCTGCGACCGCGCACACGATCAAGCTGTCGCCGGACGTCGCCCTCATCGCCCCAAGCGACGTGGCCCGGGCATTCGTCGCCCAGGGCCAGCTCAAGGCGACCCTGGCCCTCACCCCCGATTCCTCGATCGTCAACCGCATCTATTTCAGCTCCGGCCACTCGAATAAGTCGGAGGAGGTGGGCTACAGCGAATACGTCCCTAGGGAAATCTCGATACAGGACCGCGCGGAGTACCGCGACAAGTTCGACATCGGGAGGCTCAACAACAGCGTCATCACGGGCATCGACTTCAAGTACACGGGACTGACCTCCTACCAGGACTACCAGACGGAGCCCGTGGCCTACTATGACCTCTCCCAGCCCCTCTCGGACATAGTCTATCCGGGCTACGCCAACGAGGGCAACACCTGGGGCGGCGGCCTGCGCGTCCCCGGGACAAACGGCTACAGCGCCGCGCCCAGCGACGTCGCGAACGTGGAGGAGGACGTATTCGACACGGCGGTATTCTTCCAGGACGACATCAAGCTGACGTCGAAGATCACGTTAACGGCGGGCTATCGAATCGACAACGTGGCCGCGCACGGCGAGACCCCGCCGTTCGTCGAGTACGGCTACTACAACAGCTTCTTCACCTTTATCCCGCTTGCGACCCCGGTCTACATTCCCGAGGGGGGTTCGTCCTCGACCTACACGGGCTACAACAACAGCAGGACCGTCAACGACCAGTCGTTCTTCGTCAGCCTGAGCTACAAGCCGACCGAGGCCTCCACCTTCTACCTCACCTACGACCACGTGGACGGCCTCCTCGGTTCCTCGAATTTCGGCGGCGTCGACGCGGTGTACCTGGACCAGGTCCTGAGCACCAAGAGCACGCTCTACGAGGCCGGCTACAAGCAGAGCTTCCTCAAGAACACGCTGTACTTCGCCTCCGACGTGTTTCAGCAGCTCAAGTACGGCTCCCAGATCACCGGCGGTAAGTTCCCGATCAAGGACAACGGCGTCGAGCTTGAGGCGGTGTACCAGCCGAGCAAGGCGTGGAACTTCAATGCAAACGTCACCTACCAGGAGGCCACCGCGTTCGGCGTCTTCTACCAGGCGGCGGGCAACTACCTCGACTCGTTCGCCACCTCGACCCCCGTCGACGGGACGTTCGGAACCGGCGTCGGCACGCCGAATTTCACGCTCTACTATCCGCCCGGCGGCCGGATGCGCGCGCCCGGCATCCCCCAGGTCCAGGCGAATGCCTTCGTCGTGTACACGAACCCCGGCGGCTGGGGGTTCGGACTGGGGCCCCAGTTCATCGGCAGGCAGTACGCGAACGACGAGGACACGCTGTATATCCCGCCAGAGGTCGAGTGGGACGGATTCCTGTTCTACGGCCAGAAGGACTGGGACCTCCGCCTCAACGTCAAGAACCTGCTGAATTCCCGGCTGCTCGACCCCATCGACGTGAGCTACGCGGGCAACAGCCTGATCTTCGTGCGGCCGCCGATCGAGGCGTCCATCACGCTGCGATACCACTACTGAACCGGCGAAGCGCCCGGGGCGGCGCCAGTTCCCCGGGCGCCCCGTCTCGGGGGGCGCTGCGTCGCCTCGTCCCTTGCGCGCCGCGCGCTGGTGCCACAGATTGCCCGGCAACGCCGCAGGTTGCGGCTTTCCCCACGAACCCGCTCCCGAGCCCCAAGCCGCCCCCCCCATGCACCTCTTTCGCCGGGCCCGCATTCCCCTGGCCTGCCTGCCTCCTCCGCTCAGCGCGGCGACGGGCGCCGAGGACGGGGCCCTTGAGCCGTGGCGCGAATGCGACGTGCTGGTCGACGGTGGCCGGATCGCCGCGGTGGCCGCATCGGGCGCCGCCGGCGCCGCGGGGCGCACGACGGACCTGGGGGGCCTGCTTGTCTTCCCCGGCCTGGTCGAGGTCCACACGCACCTGGACAAATGCCACACGTGGGACCGCGCCCCCGGCGTCCACGGCGATTTCTGGGAATCCCTTGGAATCCTATCCGCCGACAGCGTCAACTGGTCGCAGGAGGATGTCTACCGCAGGGCGGAGTTCGCGCTCCGAAGCGCCTGGGCGCACGGCACGGTCGCCCTGCGCTCCCACATTGACACGAGCGGCTCCGTAGGCGCCGGGTCGCACGCCGCGATCGACCGCCTCCGCTCCGAATGGCGCGGACGAATTGAGGTCCAGACGGTGAGCCTTTTCCGCTTCTCCGAATTCTTCGGCGGCGGGGCCGGCCGCATCGTCGAGCTGACGGGCCGGCACAAGGCCGACGCCCTCGGCGGGTTTCCCCAGCCCATTCCCGAGCTGCCCCGGCAGCTCGACAGCGTCATGGCGGCCGCGCGCGAGCTCGGGATCGGCCTCGACCTGCATGTCGACGAGAGCGGCCTCGCCCACGCCGAATGCCTCCGCGCAACGGCCGAGGCCGTGCTGCGCAACAGGTTTCCCCACCCCGTCGCCTGCGGGCACAACTGTTCCCTGTCGGTGCAGCCGCCCGAGCGCTCGGCGGAGACGATCGCCCTCGTGAAGGAGGCGGGCATCGGGATCATCTCGCTCCCGCTCACCAATCTTCACCTCCAGGGACGCTCCCGGGGGCCCGCGCCGGCCGGCTCCTCCTTCGGGCCGCCGCGCACGCCGCAATGGCGCGGCCTCACCCTGATCCACGAGTGCATCGAGGCGGCCGTGACGGTTGCCTGCGGGGGCGACAACGTGCGCGATGCGTTCATCGGATGGGGGGATTTCGACATGGTCGAGGTGTATATCGAGAGCGTCCGCCTCGCCCACCTCGACACTCGCCTGGCCTTCTCGCCCGCGGTCGTGACCACCGGGCCCGCCCGCATCATGGGGCTGGACGGCTATGGCATGATAGCGCCCGGATCGCCGGCCGACATGATTGTTTTCTCGGCGCGCAAGCTCTACTCGCTCCTCGCGAGGCCCTCCACGCCGAGGCGCCTGATCCACGGCGAGGAGTTCCGCGAGGCCGCTCTGCCCGGCTTCGACGAGCAGGCGGACTGGCCCGATTCCCGGCCACGCCGTCCCACGGCAAGGAACTGAGCCGTGACGACGCCCCAATCCAAGCCGGACCCGGTGAACCTGCGCTACCTCGTGCCCATCTGCCTTGCCGCGACGTTCGGCGGACTGCTCTTCGGCTATGACACCGGCGTCATCTCGGGCGCGATCGAGCCGCTGACCGCGCGGTTCGGCCTGGGCGACTTCATGAAGGGCTGGGCGTCGGGATGCGTGCTGATCGGCTGCGCCGCGGGCGTCCTGGCCGTGGGCCCCCTCTCCGACCGGTTCGGGCGAAAGCCCGCGCTTCTCCTGGCGGCCCTCATGTTCTTTGTCTCGGCCATCGGCACCGCGGTGCCGAATGAGATCTGGGTCTTCATCACCTTCCGCGTCTTGGGGGGCGTCGGCATCGGAATCGCCTCCATCTCGACCCCGATGTACATCGCCGAGGTGACGCCCGCGCAGATCCGCGGCAGGATGGTCGCCGTCAACCAGATCGCCGTGGTCTGCGGCCTCGCCGCCACCTCCCTCGTCAACTACTCCATCGCCAGGGGCGGCGACCAGGCGTGGCTGATCGCCTCCGGCTGGCGCTGGATGTTCGCGACCGGCGTCGCGCCCGCGGTCGTGTTCGCGCTCATCCTCCTTCCGATCCCCGAGAGCCCGCGCTGGCTTATCGAGAAGGGCCGCGACGAGCCTGCGAAGGCGATCCTCCGAAAGGTGGGCGGCGCGGCCTTTGCCGATTCCGAGTACGCCGGCGCGAAGGCGGCGACGTCCCAGGAGACGGGAACCTGGGCCTCGCTCCTCTCGCCGCGGCTGAGGAGGGCCCTTTTCCTGGGCATCGCGCTCGCCGTCCTCCAGCAGGTCACGGGGATCAACGTCTTCATGTACTTCGGCGCGACGATCTTCAGGAACATGAGCGCCTCCACGGGAGTCGACGCCGGCCTCCTCCAGCAGGCCGTCATCAACGGCTCGTGCGTCCTCTTCACTCTGGTCGCGATCGCAAGCGTCGACCGCTGGGGCCGGCGGCCGCTCATGCTGCTGGGGACGACCGGCATGGGGATGAGCCTCCTCGCCATGGGGGCGATGGCCCAGTTCATGGCCGACCGGAGCGCGTCGAGCGGCTGGATGCTCGTCTTCATCGTGCTCTATATAGCCGCCTTCGGGCTTTCCGTCGGCCCGGTGGTATGGGTGATCCTCTCCGAGATATTCCCCACGGCGGTCCGCGGGCGCGCTCTCGGGCTCGCCACCTTCTTCCTCTGGGCTGCCGACTACGCCGTGACCCAGACCTTCCCGCTCATGGATGCGAAGGGCTCGTGGTTCGTGCAGCAGATGAACCATGCATTTCCGTTCTACCTCTATGCATTCTTTTGCGTTGTGCTCTTCGGGGTCATGTGGCGCCTCGTCCCCGAGACCAAGGGTCGCACCCTCGAGCAAATCGAGGGGGAGTGGAACCGTTGACAGGCCTCCCGTCCATGCACCCCTGTGAAACCAAGCGCCCGACCGTCAAATCAACCATGAAAACGCACGCCTTCACACGCCCGCCCGCGCCCTGCCGCCGAATGCTGCTCGCCTGCGCGCTTTCGATCGCCGCGGGAGCAGCGGGCGGCGCAGCGGCGGCGGAGGGTTCCGCAGACCAGCCGGCCAAGTACACGGTCGAGCCGCAGTTCCGGCTCCTTCGCTTCGGCGAGGTCATGCCCAGGGGATGGATCCGCGAGCAGATGATGCGGGACCTCGACATCGGCTTTGCGGGACACATGCCGGAGGTCGCCCCGTTCACGGCCGGGGCGCAGATCTTCGGCCCCGGCCGGAACTATCCCGACCACTTCCAGAACGCGGGCGGCGGCAGCTGGGGCGGCGCGGAGGGGGCGTGGTGGAAGGGCGAGACCGAGGGCAACTGGCGCAGCGGGAACACCATGATGGGGCTGCTGAGCGGAGCCCCCGAGCAGAGGGCGCTTGTCGACGCGAGGGTGGCGGAGCTCCTCAAGACCCAGGATCCCGACGGTTACATGGGGATCTACGGGCCGACGCTGCGCTGGTCAGGGGGCGACAAGGACAACGGCGAGCTTTGGACCCAGACCTGCATCTTCAGGGGCCTCATCGCCTACTATGAGGCGACGGGCAACGCCGAGGTGCTCCGCTCGGTCGAGCGCGCGGTCCAGCTGACAATGAGCCAATACGGCGAGGGCAAGACGGACCCCTACGGCGCCGAGACCCAGAACCACAACCTCATGTTCGTCGACGTCATGGAGCGGCTCTACGACCTGACGGGCAACGCCGCCTACCGCGATTTCGGCGTCTACCTCTACAGGGATTACTCAAGGGACATGAAGACGGATGTCGCGCTGCCCGTCCTGCTTGCCGCGGACCACCCGTTCATCGGCCACGGGGCGACCACGTACGAGGGCCTGAGGGTGCCGATGTGGGCTGCTTACGCGACCGGCGACCCAATGATCCTCGCGGCCAGCGAGGAGGCGCTCGCGAAATCCTGGGTCCATGTATCCCCCACGGGCGGCCCGGTTTCCAACGAGTTCATAGCGAACAAGCCCACCGATCCCGACCTGGGCGGCTACGAGGGATGCGGCGAGAAGGAATGGATGACCTCCCTGCTCAGCGCTTCGCAGAAGACAGGGCGCGCGGAGCTCGCCGAGCGCGCGGAGACCACCTTCTACAACTCGGTGCAGGGATCCCGGCTGCCGGACGGCACGGCCATGGACTACGTCACCACCGACAACCTATACAGGATCGACGGGGCGATCATGAACCGCGTCATTTTCTCGCCGGCTCACGAGGACGTGGCGAACTGCTGCGCGCCGAACTTCACGCAGATCGGCCCGATCTTCGTCCGCAACATGTGGATGAGGGCGCCGGACGGCCTGGCGGCGGTCCTCTACGGCCCGAACGAGGTGCGGACGGGGGTAGCGAACGTCCCGGTCCGGATAGCGGAGGAAACGAACTACCCCTTCTCGGAGAGCTTCCATTTCCGGATCGATCCGGAATCGCCGGTGAAGTTCCTCCTTCACCTGCGGATACCCGGCTGGGCGACCAGCATCTCGGCCGTCAGCGCGGGAGCCGAGGTCCACCGCGCGGGCGATTGGCTCCTCCTCGCCAAGGAGTGGCGGGCGGGCGACGTCGTTGAGCTCTCCTTCGGCGCGGAGACGCAGCCGGTGCCGGCCAACAACGGGGAGTTCTACGTCAGGCGGGGCCCGCTGTTCTATGCGCTCCCCATCGCCGCCATCAAGCGGCCGGTGAAGGACTACCCCCTCCCGGGCTTCCACGACTACCTGTTCTTCCCTGCGGTGTGGGCCCAGGGTCACTACGCCCTGGCCAACGGCGCGGGCGCGGCGTCCGCCCCGGAATTCGAGCTTGAGCAGAATCCCAAGGCCGACGCGAAATACCCCTGGGACTCGTCGCCCGTCCGGCTCCAGGCGAGCATGCTGAACCAGGGGACGGGCAAGGTCGAAACCGTGGCCCTGGTCCCGATGGGAAGCGGCGAGGCGATCCTGCGCCGCATGACATTCCCGATCCCACCCTGATCCCGCCGGAACACTTCCCCGTGGCCCCAGCATGAAGCCCATCAAGGTCGGAATCCTCGGCGCAGGGGGCTTCGCCCGCGCCTTCACTCCCCTCTTCAAGGCGCACCCCCAGGTGCGCGGCGTGAGCCTGGCGGAGCTGATTCCCGAGCGCCGCCGCGCGGAGGCCGAGCTGGCCGGCGTGACGGAGACCCATGGCTCGCTGGACGAGCTGCTAGCGAGCGACTGCGACGCGGTCGCCATCTTCACGCAGCGCTGGATGCACGCCCCGCAGGCCATCGCGGCGCTGAAGGCGGGAAAACACGTCTATTCGGCGGTGCCGGCGGGCACGACTGTCGAGGAGCTTGGCGAGCTCCTGGAGACCGTGAAGCGGACCGGGCTCATCTACATGATGGGGGAGACGAGCTACTACTATCCCTCCGCGATCTTCTGCCGCGAGATGTGGCGCCAGGGGAAGTTCGGGCGGTTCGTCTACGGCGAGGGCGAATACATGCACGACATGTCGCACGGCTTCTACCAGGCCTACATGCACAGCGGGGGCCCGGACTGGAAGCGGACCGCTGGCGTCCCGCCCATGCTCTACCCCACCCACACGGTGAGCATGATCGTGAGCGTCACGGGCTCCCGCATGACCCACGTGTCGTGCCTCGGCCAGGTGGACCAGAGCGGCGACGGCGCCTTCGGGAAGGGCCTCAACCCCTGGGACAATGAGTTCAGCAACGAGACGGCGCTCTTCCGCACGAGCGACGGCGGAAGCGCGCGCATCAATGAGTTTCGCCGCATCGGCCACTGGGGCGGGCGATCCGTGCGCCTGAGCATCTTCGGCACCGAGGGTTGCTTCGAGGAGCAGCCCGAGGGGGACGTGTGGGTGAACCGCGCCCGCGAGATCACGCCTCTGAACGATCTCCTGCGTTGCGTCCCCGTCGCCGATGCCGACAGGAAGGCGGCCGGAGAACCCACGGACAGCACGCAGCACGACTTCTATTCCGGCCTGGCGCGTGTGCATCCTACGTGGCGCCTGCCGGCGGAGCTCGCCCGCCGCCCGAGCGGCCACCACGGATCGCACCATTTCCTGGCCGATGATTTCGTGCGGGCCTGCACGACGGGCGCGCTGCCCCCGAACCACGTGTGGGCCGCGGTTCGGTACAACCTGCCCGGACTTGTCGCCCATGAATCCGCGAAACGGGGCGGCGAGCTCCTCCCGGTCCCCGACCTCGGTGGTCCCCCGGACGGCGCCGCGATGCTCGAGGATGCCCTCGCAAAGCTGTCGCCCGCGAAGCCCGCCTGGGAACTGCCAAAGCCCTCCTATACGGGGCAGCAGTGGTGGTTATGAGGACCCGTGGCACCCAGTTCGGGGCCAGGGGCCCGCAGGCTGCCGAGGCGCTAGCCGGCCGCCTCGTCCTTGAAGTCCTGGAGGCATTCACGCGGACCGCGGCCGTAAGCCTCGGTGAACACCCGGTGGAACTGCGCGTAGCTTCCGAACCCCGCCGCGTACACGGCCTCCGTGATCGTCATCTTGACCGGCAGGCGGATGAATCCCATGAACCGGGCCAGCCGGACGGAGTTGCGGTACCGGCTTACGGACACGCCGATCTGCCGCGTGAACATCCGGCTCAGGTGCGCCTCGCTCGCGCCGCAGCGCAGCGCGAGCGCCTTCAGGCTCTGCTTCTCGCTCCCCTTGCTGATCGAATCGAGCGCCTTGCGCACGGCCGAATGCAGGTTGACCGCCCCATCGAGGGGCTTTCCTGCGCGCTGGCAGCGCCAGCAGAGGAGGAGCAGATGATGGAGGCCCGCGTTCAGCCCGTCGGGATCCCGGTGGTCGTACCGAAAATCCGAGTTCACGCCAAACCCCGCCTCGCGGTTCAGCACGTCGGGATCGGGGGCCGCCTCCATGAGGCTGTCCATCGTCTTTCGGACAAGGTCAAACGTCTCCACCGGCAGCAGCGTGTGCAGCACGCCGTCCACCTCGGCCGTGTCGCGCCTCAGCCCCTCGTAGGCCGCGCTCCGGCACGACCGGGCGATCAGGCGCGGCTTGAAGACGGCGACATAGTTCTCCGCGTCGCTCGTCCGGTCGACCAGCTGGTGCTCCTGCGTCGGGAAAAGCCACAGCAGCGTCCGGCGCCCGAACGTGAACCTCCGCTCGCCGAGGACATAGCTGATCGTCCCGCGAACCACCAGGTTCAGCTCCAGCTCGACGTGGTGGTGGCTCTTGATCGTCGGCGGGTTGCGCGCTGATTCCACAAGGTAGATGAGACCTTCGTACTGCCTGCCGAGCTTAAGGTCCTCCAGCATGTGAGCAAAATATGAGAACTATTTCTCAAAAGGCGAGAGGACCGTGGGCCCCCGTTGGGCTATATTGTGACCGCGCATCGCGCTGCAGCATGAACCCCCGTCCCTTTGGCACACTCCCCTCCGGCGAGGCTGTCGAGGCCTACACCCTGGCCAACGGGGCGGGCGCCTCCGCCAAGGTGCTGACCTTCGGCGGGATCATATCCTCCCTTCGTGTGCCCGACCGCCACGGCCGGATCGCCGATGTCGTTCTGGGTTTGAATGACCTCGGGGCCTATGCCGCGGGGCGCGCCTACCTCGGCGCAGTCATCGGCCGCATCGCGGGGCGCGTCACCGGGGGCCGCGTGCGGGTGGAGGGCCAAGGCTATTCCCTCGCATGCAACGACCGGACAAACCACCTGCACGGCGGCCTGCTCGGCCTCGACAGGCGCGTCTGGAAGGCGCAGCCGCTCTCGAGCCCCGACGGCGATTCATCGCTCCTTCTTTCCTACAGGAGCCCGGACGGCGAGGAAGGCTACCCGGGAAATGTCGACATCCGGGTGACCTACACGCTGACCGCCGGCAGCTCCCTCATCGTCGAGACCGAGGCCACGGCCGACCGGGTCACCCCGCTCAGCCTTGCGCAGCACTCCTACTTCAACCTCGCGGGCGAGGGCTCGGGCGACGTTTCAGGCCATGATTTCCAGATCCTTGCCGACGACTACGTTCCCGCGGGCGATGACCTGACCCTGACCGATGTCCGCGAGCATGTCGCCGGGCGCGGCCCCGATTTCAGGCTCCCGCGGCGGCTCAAGGACGCCCTTCCGGCGCTTTCCGGGGCCCACGGAGACTGCTACCTCCTTCGCGAGCCCGGGGCGCCGCAGCCGCAGGCCCCCACCCTCGCCGCCCGGGTCACCGAGAGCAGAACCGGCCGCGTGCTGGAGGTGTTCACGGATGAGTCGTGCCTGCAGTTCTACACCGGCGTGGCGCTTGATGGCACTCTGGTTGGGAAGTCCGGGCGGCCCTATGCTTCGCTCGCCGGTTTCTGCATGGAGTGCCAGGGCTACCCGAACGCGACCAGCGTCGGCACGTTTGGCGACATTCTCATCCGGCCCGGGGGCGCCCATCGCAGGCGCACCGTCTACGCCTTCTCCACCTCCTGAGCCGCGTTCGATCCAGCACCCGCCGTGAGCCCCAATAACGGACCCGCCGTCCTTCCCAAGCCGGCCATGACGCTCGACTACAGCCTGACCGGCGTGAATGCCGCGGCTGCCGTCGAGAAGGGCCTCGCCGAGGCGGACTGGTACCAGTGCCCCGTCCCGCGCGAAACCATGCGGAAGCTTCTCGAGCGCCGGGACGGGCCCGCGATCCGGGACACCATCCTGTGGTTCGCCCTCATTCTCGGCTTTGGCTACGCGACCTATGCGCTCTGGGGATCCTGGTGGGCCATCCTGGCATACATCCCCTACGCCGTGCTCTATGCGTCGACGTCGGACTCCCGCTGGCACGAGGCCGGCCACGGCACCGCGTTCAGGACCGACTGGATGAACAACGCATTGTATGAGATCGCCTCATTCATGGTCATGCGCGAGTCCACGATATGGCGCTGGAGCCACACCCGGCACCACAGCGACACGATCATCGTGGGGCGCGATCCTGAGATCGCGGTGCCGCGCCCGCCGAACCTCAGGGCCATCGCCCTCAGCTTCTTCAACCTCGGGGCCTATCCGGTCTATTTCAAGAAAGTCCTGCTTCACTCAATCGGCACGATGACGGCCGACGAAAAGACCTTCGTGCCGGAGACGGAGTTTGGAAAGGTCTATGCGAGGGCCCGAATCTACGTTGCGGTCTACGCCGCCGTCATCGGCCTGTCGATCTACAGCCGCAGCATCCTGCCGCTGCTCTTCGTGGGCCTCACCAATGTCTTCGGCACCTGGCTGATGGTCATCTATGGCCTGACCCAGCACGCCGGCCTCGCGGAAAACGTGCTCGATCACCGACTGAACTGCCGGACGGTATACATGGATCCGATCAACCGGTACCTCTACTGGAACATGAACTACCACGTGGACCACCACATGTTCCCCCTGGTGCCCTATCACGCGCTCCCGCGGCTCCATGCCGTGGTGAAGGATGACTGCCC
>CAAGKR010479811.1_pt1 | contig 15410 bp, 13 predicted proteins | sample 2556971 | NCBI WGS metagenome assembly CAAGKR01 (sample SAMEA5207829, study PRJEB30636) | soil metagenome | biome: forest; feature: boreal; material: soil | place: USA | collected 2011-09 | depth 1 m | reverse complement strand
GGCCTGATACGATTGTCCGTCCTTACGACTTGCCACGCGCTTGCGACGTGGATTTCGAATCCACCCCCCGTGTCGCTGGTCATTCTGCAGACAGTCGCTAGTGTCGTTGTAACCCGTTGCGTCAATGCTCGGGTAGCGTAGTCATCGATCATCATCCACGAAAGGATCAACGTATTGCATTCTGCCGGTTAGAGGGCGTCATGAATTGGCACGACGAGACCATAACGAGTGCTGTAGCCAGAGCGGCAAGGGCGAGACCGAGTTCAGACGCGCTCGTCCAGCACGATCAGCGTGTCACATATAAGGAGCTTATCGACAAGGCGGCTCAGCTCGCCACCGGTATGGGCCGGATGGGTGTGCGAAGCGGCGACCATATCGCCGTCTTATATCCAAACAATATTGTCGTTCAGATTCTGCATCTGGCCAGCGCCTGCTTGGGCACCGTGTATGTTCCTCTTAACGTCATGCTCGGACCGGATGAGCTGAGCTATCTGTTGTTGTCGGCGGATATTACGACGCTATTTGTCGGCGGAAAATACCGGGACACAAACCTCATAGACCTTTTGTTGAAAGCGATTCCCGAATTAAATCGTTGCAAGGGATCGGAACTTGTTCTCCCAAAATTCCCCAAATTGAAACGGATCATTCAGATCGCCGATGGTCCCATTACTGCGCCCGGGCTTATTCCCTTTGAAAGCGTGATGAAAAATGGCGCAACGAATCCCTTGCCGTTCGTCAATACAGCAAGCAAACCGGAAAATATCTCGCACCTACTTTACACGTCGGGCAGCACGGCGGCCCCGAAGGGGGTCTTGCTAACCCAGCGCGGCGTAGTTGGCGCCAGTTACTTGTGGGGCGAAGCACTTGCCCTAACCAGCAATGACCATTCCTTGGCGCTGATGCCGTTCTACCATACCGGGGGACTTTTTATTTCAAGTTTGCCCGTACTTTTGCGAGGCGGATACGTATGTATGTTTGAAAAAGGGGCGTTTGACGCTAAAGAGGCATTGGAAATCATACAAAGAGAACGGGTCACGGTGGCGGCCGGATTCGATCCTCAAGTGCAAGCGATTTTGGAGCATCCGGATCGCAGCCAATACGATCTTTCTTCATTGCAAAAATTGCTGAATTTTACCAAGTCCGCTTATGATCGCAGAACAGAAGAGGGAATACCGCTCCTGGTCGGCTTCTATGCGCTAACGGAAGGATCTAATCCTGTTTCCGCAGTGATGCCCAATGAAAAGAACTATGCCGTTCGGCGAGACTCCAATGGGCCCGCCCTGCCGGGTGTAGAATTGAAAATTGTGGATTCCAATACGGGGGAAAAACTACCGCCCGGAACGACTGGAGAGATCGCCTTTCGCGGTTGGAATCGCTTTGCTGGCTATTATAAACCGGGCCCCAATGAGGTTGCCGAGAAGGTTTTTGATGCTGACGGTTTTTTCCGCACGGGGGATCTCGGATATTTGGACGCGGATGGCAATCTTTATTTTATGGGCCGCAGCAAAGATCTAATCAAGACCGGGGGGGAGAATGTTTCTCCTTTAGAGATCGAAAATTTTCTTACGAAAGAGTTCCCCGGTATTGTCTTGGCACAAGTGGTTGGGGTTCCCGATACCAAATGGGGGGAAACGGTAACTGCATTTGTCGAGACAAAGCCGGCTTTTAATTATACTGCCGAAGAGATAATCAAGAAATGCAAGGCACATCTTTCGGCTTTCAAAGTTCCCAAGAATGTAGTCTTCGTAAAGCCAGGCAAATGGCCTACTTCTCCCACAGCCAAAATTCGGAAAAATGATCTGCGACAGATCGCTGCAAAAGCTTTAACCAAACCCGGATGACGATGTGTGCTTCGCGCTGCGCGTAGAACATGTGACCGTTGAGTATCGATTTCAGATTCTCGATAGAAGCTGGATTCTGTCTGCGGCACCGCCAGGCATACGGATCGGCTCGAGAGTATCCGTTTCGCAGCATGACAGTACAAATCGCTCATCGTGCCGACGGCATCTCCCATGGAAGTAGCTCAGCAAAAATGCCATTTCGATCGTGCCGCAAACAGGAACGAGCGGTATTAAAAGGGATACAATAATGGACTTCGGTTATTCACAAAAAGTGCTGGACCTCCAGACCAAGCTTCGTGATTTCATGGACGGGCTTATCTTGCCAAATAACGAGCGCTGGCATCGTGAGGTTGCGGAGGGTACATATCCGCTGGATCTAATCGATGATCTCAAAGCGGAAGCAAAGAAGGCCGGTCTTTGGAACTTGTTCTTGCCCGGGCTGCGCGATGACGAGCCCGGAACACGTTTGACCAATATCGAATATGCCCCGCTCGCCGAGATCATGGGCCGGGTCCCGTGGTCGTCAGAAATCTTCAATTGCAGTGCGCCGGATACCGGAAATATAGAAATCCTCCATATGTTCGCAACACCACAGCAGAGGGAGCAGTGGCTCAATCCGCTCCTCGAAGGCGAGATCCGCTCGGTAATCTCGATCACCGAGCCCGATGTGGCGTCCTCCGATCCAACGAATCTGCGCACCAGCATCCGCCGCGATGGCGATGATTATGTGATCAATGGCCGCAAATGGTTCAACACCGGCGCATTACATCCGCGCGCGCGCGTTCTGATCGTGCTTGGGATCACGGACGATCGCGAGTCGACCCCTGTGCATAACCGACAAAGTTTCATCATCGTGCCTATGGATGCGCCAGGTTTCCAAATTGTGCGCAATATACCAATTATGCATCACCATGCGCCGGAAGGGCATTGCGAAGTGATCTTTCGTAATGTTCGCGTACCCGCAAGTAATCTACTAGGAGAGCAAGGACAAGGTTTCGCAATTGCGCAGGCCCGCTTAGGTCCGGGGCGAATTCATCATTGCATGCGCGCAATTGGCCAGTGCGAGCTCGCATTGGAGCTGATGCGGGAGCGCGTGTTAGAACGCTCAACCTTCGGCAAGATGCTCGCCGAATACGCAAATATCCAGGACGAAATTGCGCGCTCACGGATTGAGATTGATCAAGCGCGCCTTCTCTGCTTGCATGCGGCGTGGCTGATGGACACACATGGCAACAAGGCGGCGCGGGTCGATGTGTCGGCGATCAAGATCGTTGCAGCTCAGCTGCAGACGCGCGTTGTCGATCGCGCCATGCAGGTCTTTGGAGCCATGGGCCTCTCAGACCATACACCGCTGGCTTATTTGTGGACTTGGGGTCGTGCGCTGCGCTTCATCGATGGACCTGATGAGGTTCACCTTCGGGTTATTGCGCGCAGCGAACTGAAAAAAGCGAAGGCAAGCCTCGGCCGAAATACTTCTTTTTTCCGCAATCCCTGCTGAAGGCCCATCGTCACCTCCATTAACCTGCGAATGTTAGCCCGCCGCTCACGCTCATCACCTGGCCGGTAATATAGTCGGAACGGGAACTGGCGAAGAACAGAATGGCGTCGGCGATTTCCTGCGGCCTGGCGAACCGCCGGAACGGGATAGCTTTCAGGAACGCCTCCTTCAGCTTTTCCGGCCGCGATTGCAGCATCGGCGTGTCGGTCGGCCCGGGGCAGACGCAATTGACATTGATCTGGTTGCGCGCCACCTCGCGCGCCAGCGACTTGGTGAAGGCGATTACCCCGCCCTTAGCGGCGGCATAGGTGGTCTCCCCGCTGCTGCCGCCGCGGCCGGCATCGCTGGAGACGTTAATGATCTTGCCCTTGCCTGCGGCCACCATCGACGGCAACACAGCCTGCGTCAGGTGCAGCACGCCGCCGAGATTGATGGCGATGACGCGCTCCATGTAGTCGGGCGTATTTTCGATGAAGGGCTGGATGTCGCCCCAGCCCGCCGCATTGACCAGGATGTCGATGCGCGGATGTTTCGCCAGCACCGCCGCTGCCGTGCTGCGAATATTGGCTTTATCGGCGAGATTGATGGCGACGAACTCGACCGCGACATTGGTCTGCTTCGCTTCCTTCGCGACCTCGACGCCCTTTTTCTCGTCGACGTCGGCGCAGATGACGGTTGCGCCACAACGTGCGAGTTCTATCAATGTCGCCTTGCCGATGCCGGAGGCACCGCCGGTCACTATTGCAACTTTGCCGTCTAATTTCATTGTGCCGCTCCATGTTTCGTCGGTGTCGACGTTTCGGTTGGACCTGCGAGGAATGCCAGGATGCGTTGCCGCATTTTGGCATCGTACAGCAAAAGTCGGGTGGTCTCTGAACCGCGCTTATTTTGCGCTGCTAATTTTTGTACCATTTCTTCCGTGGCCTAGGGCCTCGCCGATGGGGCGTCGCAAGGCCCTGAACCATGTTCGCAGGATAGCCAATTACAATCATCTGTTCCGCAGAGCGGCCTCTCGGCCAGCTATACGGCCAAATAAGGCCGATTTACCCAATGAAGAACCGGTCATGAAGGCGTGGCCATGAAATCCACCCATAACCTCGCCGGCTGCATATAGTCCTTCTATCGGTTCTTCATACACATCGAGCACGTTGGTCTTCGCATCGATTGTGAGCCCACAATACGTGGCGAGAACGGCGGTTGTAGATGGGTATGCAAAAAACATCGGTTTATCGATTGCAGCAAGCCTTCCAGTATGATGACACAATCCGTCCCTGCCAAATGCGTTGTCCAAACCCTTCAAGCAATCCTTATTGTAAGTCGATAACGTCCGCGCGAGTCCAGCTGGATCGATGCCACACTTTTCCGCTAGCGCCTCGAATGATTCGGCCTTAATAAGCAGCCCGCGATTGAGCGCTGGACGGGCATCGAATAAACGCGCTCCCGAAGCTGATTCATCAAAGACGCGTTGATCAAATATTTGCCAACCCATTGACCCTTCTTGTGATAAACAGGCATCTCCAATTAATTTGTAGGATAGAGATTCATCTATAAAGCGATTTCCACTGCGATTTACAATGACCGCGCCGCGATAGAACATCAACAACATTTCTTGACCATCATGGCCAGCAGAAATATGTGCTCCAAATGTGCCCTTAACTTCTCCCATATCGCGCATGCCTGCACCCAGGCGCCATGCCATGCGTAAGCCGTCGCCAACGTTCCCCCTGCCTCCAACTCGCATTGCTTTCGACTGATGTGGAACAAAATTTTGAAGCAAATCTTCCGATCGTGAGAAGCCGCCAGTCGCAATCACAATGCCGCGGCGCGCGGCGATATCGATCAATTTACCGTTTTGGTCAAACGTCACTCCGACGACCGGGTCGTTGTTTCCAGCCCGTAGCAGACTAACTGCTGTGGTATTTGTGCGAATTTCTACGGAAGCATATGATTCAGCAATAGAATGGAGTTTAGCGATTAGTTCCCCCGGATCAGTGCTATGACTGCGTCCGACTGATTGACCTGCGCTGAGCTCAACAGATGAAAATTTAACACCGATGGAAATGAGCCATTTGTAAAGGTCTTCTTGTCCAGACGCATATGTGCGCAACAGCTCATCTTGAGTATGCGGGCCTCCTACGGTTCTAAGGTCATTAAGCAATAGACTTGGCGAGTCCTTAATTCCAAGCTGTTGTTGCAGGGGGGTGTTGGCAAATGCTATCAACCCGTTACTCAATACGGAACTCCCGCCGCTCTGTGAGCATTTTTCTGCCAACAGCACGCTGGCGCCCGCCTCGGCTGCTGCGAGCGCTGCAGAATAGCCAGCTAGCCCCGCGCCCAAAACAATCACGTCAAATTCGGACATAAGGTCTCTCTATCTTCTGCCGATTGTCCAAAGGTGGCGTATTTTCGCGAAATTATATGAATACAGTCCCTAATCGAGCGAACCGCGGAACATCCGGCTCTTATACGAGAAACGATCAGCCGGATGCGTCACAACAATGAACTCAATGAGCTTATCTTTCACGCCACGGTACCAGCGCAACATTTGTAGTCCCGGCGAGCCGACGTCCACCCCCAATTCGGCCGCAGCTTGGGCATCAATGCTGGTCGCCTTCACCTCTTGCTCGATCGTCTTGATCAGCACCCCGTACTTAGCCTCAATAACGGAAAATATACGTGGTGGCTTATCGGAGATTTGATTTTCGATCCCCGCATAATCGGGGTGCACATAAATGTCGACGGTACAGATCGGCTTCCGAGACCGCGCAACCAGGCGGTTGCCCGCCAAATGAAGCCATTTGCTGGCGACTCGCATCTTCTTTTCGCCTGCTATGCTCGGCAATTTGCACTTTTCCTTGCGCAGAATTTCAAATTCATACTCAACGCCGTAGCGTGCCCAATCGTAAAACACGCTGCCGTCCTCGAATTGATTCCTCAGCGGGAAGCGCGACACCACCTGCGTACCGGTGCGCGTCCGGCGGTAGATGAGGCCGAGCCCTTCGACATGCCGAAGTGCGGCGGAGACGGTCGCTCGGCTCACCTTGAATTTTGCGCTCAACTGATGCTCGTTCGGCAGTGTGGTACCGAGTGGATATTTGGCCAAGGCAATCGCTTCAATGAGTGAATTCGCAATATACCGGGATTGAGACTCTGACCGTGGGGCCATCTGAAAAATTCTCCGCTTCACCGCCACAAATGGGCGAATTGTCATTCGGCCAACTGTTTACCAGCTACCATTCGATTGCAGTGCCGATCATTCCGAGAATATTACTCGGAGACACCTGCCCTGATTTATAGTTTTAAACTGTTCATTTGCCTAGTCCAGAATCACTTTTGGCCTTGGCATCCGGTGCCCTGTGTGAATCGACGCCACGCATCAGATCGCATCAGTCCGTAGAATTGCGCTTTCGGCCCAATGCGCCGGCACAGCGAAATTTACCGGTCTGGTTGAGCCTCCGTCATAATGCGCACAAACCCGCCGCCGAGAAATACGATATGTCCGCCCACCGGTAACGAGTTCCTTTTCATTGTCCTGAGGGCGCACGCATCGCCTCTGCTGCCCATTGATGAAATTGCCCGGTCGCGAAGACGGGTGCGATTACGCTAACAAGCCGTCTGGAATGACTTTCCCAGGATTCATGATGTTTTGCGGATCAAATGCACGTTTGAGGGCTGCCATCATCTCAAGCTCGACTGCGGACTTGTAGTGGCGCAATTCCTCGCGACGCAGCCGGCCAATTCCGTGCTCCGCCGAAATCGACCCCCCAAACGAAACGACAAGATCGTGCACGATCCGGTTCACGCTCGCTAAGTCGGCAGCTTTCGAATTGGCCGGACGATCGCTAGCCGACAGCGGGTTAAAGTGAATATTCCCGTCACCCAGGTGGCCGAACGAGAACATGCGGATGCCCGGAAATTCCCGTTCGAGCGCCTCGCGCGCGCGATCGAGAAAGGCGGGAACTTTCGAGACCGGGACTGAAATATCGTGCTTAAACGACAAGCCTTCCTGCTTGTGTGCTTCAGGGATTGACTCGCGCATTCGCCACAATATGCGCGCTTGCGCCTCGGACGAGGCAATGACGCCGTCGAGTAGTTCGTTTTTCTCGAATCCGGCCTGAAATTCTCGTTCGAGAGCGGCGCGCAGCGTCGCATGATCTTCCGGGCCGGTGAACTCGACCAACAGATACCAAGGATAGACCGACGACAAGACATCTGAAACGCCCGGAATGTGCTTGCAGGTGACGTCGATACAAATACGTTCGATGAGCTCGGCCACCGACAGATATGACGAGCATGAATGCTTCACGCGCACCAGCCATTTCAATGCATCGGCAGGGGATGCCATTGCCAAAAGCGCGGTTACGCTTGCGCGCGGAAGCGGGAAAAGCCGCAGCACCGCGGCGGTGATAATACCGAGCGTCCCCTCAGCGCCGATGAATATCTGCTTTAAGTCGTAGCCTGCATTGTCCTTGCGAAGCCCGCGCAGGCCGTTCCAGATTCGGCCATCCGGTAATACAACTTCGAGCCCGGCGACGAGATTGCGGGTATTGCCATAACGAAGCACGTTGATGCCGCCGGCATTCGTCGAAATATTGCCGCCGATCTGGCAACTGCCAGCAGCTCCGAAGTTGAGCGGAAATAACCGGCCCGCCGCTTCAGCCGCTTCGCGCACCACCGCTAGCACGCAGCCAGCCTCGACGGTCATGGTGTCGTTTTCGACGTCGATTGCTCGAATCCGCTTCATTCGGTTGGTCGAGACGACAATTTCCATCCGGTTTTCGCGCGGCTGGCCTGCGCCGGTGACACCGGTATTGCCGCCTTGCGGCACGATCGCGGTTTGTGCCGCCACACAAATCTGAACGACGCGCGACATTTGTTCGGTCGTTAGCGGGCGAACGATCAGCGGCGAGCGCCCTCTCCAATTGTCGCGCCAGGAATTGAGATATGACTCCATCATGCGGGGATCGGTAATGATGCCTTCCTCGCCCACCACATCGCGAATGGCAGCGATAACGTCCCGCAAGACAATTTCTGAACTCGGCTCTGGCGACTCGCGCATGTCCGGCATCCTCACCTTGATGGCCTGCTATACGTAATCGATATATCCACCGCACGCGTTCGACTTGATTTGTTGCGCTCGGACTGCGAACTCCCGCTCCGGTTGCATCCGCGCGCGCGAAAGAATTATGAATCTGCCATGCGAGCAACTCGCAGTCATCCATATTGTCGCTCAACGCGATTGCGATCAAATTTCCCGTGCCGACATGCGTTGACGACGGCAGAAGCAAGCGCACTACCCCGTTACGCACTGCACCAACTTTACTTGCAATTTGTCTAGACAAATAAATTAAACCTTGGTAGGGGTCACACTACGGGTGTAACGGATTTCACTGCGACAAACGGGCGAGCCCCCAAGAGCGCGTAACTAACAGACCGCAATCTACCAAGCGTTGGAGGCGCTAACGGAACGAGTGTGGCTTGAATGTTGGATCTTCTCCTCCAAGCGACCGCGAGCGGCATTGTCACCGGATGCGTTTACGCACTGGTCGGATTGTCGCTCGTGATCATATTCAAATCGACCGACGTCGTAAACTTTGCGGGCGGCGAGCTGGTGATGCTCGGCGCTTATTTAGGCCTGCTTGGTTTGCAATATTTCAATATCCCCTATCCGATCATGATTGTTGCGGTGGTGATCGCGCTCTTTGTGGTGGGCGCCGGCTTCGACCGCATAGCGCTCAACACGATTAGCGGACGGCGCTATTCCAAACACGCGGAGCTTGTCCCGCTCGTTGTTGCCACCATCGGTCTCTCGTATATGCTCAGGGGCGTGGTGCGCGTCGTGCCCTATACCGAGGAAGTCCGGCGCCTGCCGCCGCTGCTGTCGGGCCCGCCAATCTCTATCGGCAACGTCATTCTGCTGCGGCAGGATCTCGTCATTATCGGCGTCACCGTACTGGTGATGATTGCGCTCACGGTTTTCTTCAACATGACGACAACCGGCAAGGCGCTGCGCGCCACCAGTCAGAACTCGCGCGCCGCCGCGCTAATCGGCGTGCCGGTCAAGAAAATGCGGATGACGGCGTGGGGACTGGCGTCAGGGATTTCGGGAATTGCCGGCATATTGCTCGCGCCTAAGCTGTTGATGACCCCCGATATGGGTGCGGTGGTGATGTTGGCGTTCGCCGCCGCCGTCATAGGCGGCTTCACCTCGCTGCCGGGGTGCGTCGTCGGCGGTATCGTGCTCGGGGTCGTACAGAATTTCGTCGGCATCTTGATATCGCCACAGGCGATCGCCGTGACTCCATTCTTCATCATCATGCTGGTCCTGTTGCTGCGACCGCAGGGCCTGTTCGGCGAGACTATCGCACCGAAGAAAGTCTAGAATGTACGGCGAGGTGTCACTCCGGAGCGTGATTCTTTTCCTCGTTTTGATCGCGCTCAGCTTTCTGCTACCCGCTTTTTTACCGGTGTACTACCTCTATCTCGGCAACGAGCTGATGATGTACGCGATCTTGGCGATCGGCCTCGATCTCCTACTGGGATGGTCCGGTCAGTTTGCATTCGCGCACATCGCCTTTTTCGGTGTCGGCATCTACGGAACGGCACTGTTGCGCGATCGGCTTGGCATTCCCTTTGTCGTCGGCGTCCCGCTCGCCGCTCTGTTCGCGGGCGTGATTGGATTCCTGATTGGTGTACCGGCAACTCGATTGCGCGCGGTCTATCTCGCGTTGGCGACCTATGCATTCGCCGAATGCGCGCAGTGGGTTTATCGCTCGTGGAATTCGCTGACGAACGGGAGCGATGGCCTGCGCATCAAGCCGCCGAATGTGCTCGGGTACGTCACCGGATCGGATGGCCGCGCCTTCCCAATTGTCACGATCATCCTTTCGCTAACACTGCTCGCCGTGATGTATCTCACGAAGTCGAAGATTGGACGCAATCTCTGCGCCATTCGAGATAGCGAGCATGTCGCCGCCGCATCGGGTATCGATGTCCAGGCCACGAAAGTGATTGCCTTCACGCTCTCCGCGGTGTTTGCCGGAATTGCCGGCGGCACCTACACACTCTTCGAGACATTCGTAAATCCGGACGTTCTAGGCATAACGCAGCTTGTGCTCGTCCTTACCATGATCGTCGTCGGCGGCACGGGATCGCTGGTTGGAGTCCTGATCGGTGTTGTCGTGATCGGTTTGTTGCCTGAGGTGCTGCGCGCTGCCCCAAGCGATTTACTGGTGTGGCAGGAATTCGTCTACGGGTTGATCCTCGTGCTTGCGATCATGTTCATGCCGCGTGGGCTGTGGGGAATGCTGCAGCAATTCGAATCGCGTTGGATGGCGAGCAAGACCATCCAGGCTTCCGTGCTGGAACGCAATGGAGAGAAGCCGTGACCGTGCTCCTTTCCATCGCAAACATCAGTGTCCGATTTGGCGGCTTGCTCGCACTGGACTGCTTCTCGATGAATGTCGAGGAGGGGAAGATCCATGCTCTGATCGGCCCGAATGGCGCCGGCAAATCCACGGTCTTTAATTGCATTTCGCGGTTCTGCCAGCCGTTCGAGGGCTCGATCACCTGCGGCGGGACACCCATTCTTCCGCTCCCGGCGCACCGAATCGTCGGCGTGGGAATCGCAAGGACCTTCCAAAACCTCGAATTGCTCCATCGCATGACCGCGCTCGAAACGGTGCTGGTCGGATTGACCAGCAGAGTGCCGGGGTACATCGCATTCGGCCCCAGCGCTCGCCGCCGGCGCACCGAAGCAGATGCCGTGCGCGAAGCCGAAGAAATTCTCGATCAAACCGGGCTGTTTGCTTACCGCGACACGCTCGCGGGCGAACTCGACTTCGGCCATCAGAAGATGCTCGATCTTGCACGCGCACTAGCCAGCAGACCGAAGCTTTTACTCCTTGACGAGCCCGCCGCTGGCCTTCGCAATCGCGAAATTTCGTTCGTGAAAACGCTGCTTGTCGATATCGCCGCGCGGTACCGCATTACGATCGTCTTGGTCGAGCACGTCATGCAGCTGGTTATGTCGATTGCCGACCAGATCACCGTTTTGAGTTTCGGCGAGAAGATTGCCGAAGGCCTGCCGGAAGACATTCGGCGCGATCCTCGCGTGATCGAGGCCTATCTCGGGAGCGCAGCCGATGCTTAACGTTGCCGGTATCTATGCCGCCTATGGCCCTGTGCGTGCGCTGGAGAATATCTCGCTGACCGTCGGCGCGGGTCAGATCGTTTGCCTGATCGGAGCGAATGGCGCCGGCAAGTCGACGACGCTCAACTGCATCTCCGGGCTGGTTAGCGCAACCAAAGGCACCATTACCTTCGAGGATCAGCCAATAACGAACGGGCGCGCCGAGGACATCGTTGGTTGCGGGATCGTCCAGGTTCCCGAAGGCCGCGAGATTTTTCCGGTGATGACGGTCGAGGACAATCTGACGCTTGGCGCGTGGCTACGCAAGGACAAGCGGCAATGGCTACAAGACCTCGCGCGGATCTACGACCTGTTTCCGCGCCTGCGCGAACGCTCCCGGCAGATGGCAGGAACTTTGTCGGGCGGTGAGCAGCAAATGTTGATGTTCGGCCGCGCATTGATGGCCAAGCCGAAGCTGCTCATGCTCGACGAGCCAAGTCTCGGCTTGTCGCCGATCCTGGTGCAACAGCTTTTCGCCATCATCAAGCGGATCCACGCCGACGGGATACCAATTCTGCTGGTCGAGCAGAACGTGCGCATCGCCTTGAACGTCAGCTCATATGGCTACGTCATCGAGAATGGCGAGATCATTCTGCAGGGTTCCGCTGAGATCCTGGAGAAGGATCCGCAGGTGCGCGAAGCCTATCTCGGTGGATGAGTCTTCTCAAGAGTCGAACCGCTAATCCTCGCTCAATGGCTCAAACAACAGGACGGAATATGCGTATCGCTATCGAACATTGCGGCTACTATCAATGCCGGGTGGGCGATTTCATCGTCACGGCCATTAACGATGGAATGCTCGACGTCACCAACGACGTCGTGATCGGAGTTTCCAAGGAGGAATGCGAACGGATCGAGGCGGTTAATTTCCGCCGGCGGCCGCTGCAGATAACGATCAACTGCTTCTTGATGATAATTGGCGGCGCGCCAACGCTGATCGACGCCGGTTACGGAACGAAATCCAAAGCGACGCTAGGCCTCCTCACCCGCCGGCTTGCGGAACTTGATATCGCGCCCACCGACATTCGATCGATCTTGCTCACCCATTTTCACCCCGACCACTATGGCGGCCTCCTTGATCGCGATGGCGCTTGCGTGTTTCCGAACGCCGAGCTTGTCGTGCATGAGGACGAGCTCGGTTTCTGGGAAGACCCTGGAAGGCTCGCCGCCGCGCCAGCGCGGACGCAGGCGAATATCGCCGGCGTGCACGCCGTGATCAACGCCTACCGCAATCAGTTGCGCACCATTCGCGGCGGCGACGCCCTGCCTGGCGTAACCGCGGTGCCGGAGCCGGGTCACACACCAGGCCATACCGGATGGCTGGTGCACTCCGGTCACGATCAATTGCTGATCTGGGGAGATATCGTGCATATGCCCGGCGTCCAGTTCACCAATACGGCCGCGGGCATGGTGTATGATGTCGACCCTGGCCAGGCGGTGGCGACGCGGCGCCGGATGATGGACATGGCGGCGACTGACCGTTTGCGCATTGCCGGAATGCATCTCGACTTCCCGGCGTTTGGGCATGTCGCCCGCCGCGGCGACGGTTATGCATTCGTACCGGATACATGGTTGCCGGCACCTCCCGGAAACGCCGATAGCGGCGGCCAACAGGCCTCTGGGACGACGTCGAAGCCGGAACAGGCCGGATGAGCCGCATGACCACGATTGAAAGAATTGCGCTGCGACCCCGCGCGGCGATGACCTGCAAGCAGACAGGAGCGAGACGCCGATGAGCAGACTTTTTGGCCCCATGCGGCAAGTTGGCTATGTGGTTCGCGACATCGAAAAGGCGATGAACCATTGGGCGACCGTGTGCACGGTTGGCCCGTGGTTCTATTTCGAGCACAGCGCCTATCAAACGTTCGTTTATAACGGTCGGAATTACAACGATATCCAGATATCAGTGGCGTTCGCCAATTCCGGAGACATCCAGCTTGAGCTGATTCATCAGCGCTGCAATACGCCCAGCATGTATCAAGAGTTCCTGGCTGCCGGGCACGAAGGAATGCAGCACTGGTCGAGCTGGCCGGAAAATTATGATGAGCTCTATAAACGCGCATTGGAACACGGCTACACGGTGTGCCAAGAGGGCACCCACGCCCGCGGCCCGTTTGTTTATTTCAGGAATGAAGGCACTCCGGGGACGGCAATAGAAATGGCGGAATTGTCTCCAGGCCGAAGGCGCTTCTTCGATATGGTTCGTGAGGCTGCCGCGGATTGGGATGGCCGCGATCCAATCCGCCGCATGTGAAAGCATACCGATCGTGTGATTTTTAAATAGATCCAAGTCAGAGTAATGAGAGGACGCCATGGCTAACGGTCCCAAGAATGGAATGTGGCCAAGCCCATTCAACCAGACGTCGGGCGCGGCAATCGCCCCGGGACGCCGGATCCTGATATCCGACTGCACCCTGCGCGACGGCGAACAGCAGGCTGGCGTCGTGCTCGATCGCGCCGCCAAGGTCGCGATCGCGCGTGCGCTCGACAGCCTAGGCATCTATGAAATCGAGGCGGGGACGGTGGCCAGCAGCGAGGAAGATCGCCTGGCCATCACCGACATGTGCCAACTCGGGCTCAAATCGAAAATCAGCGCGCTATGCCGCGGCATCAATGCCGACATGGATCAGGCCGCGGCCTTGGGTGTCTGGGGCGCGCGGCTCAGCTTCCCGATCAGCCTGCTTGAGCGCAAGCACAAGCTCAAGGGGATCAGCGACGATGACTATCTCAAGCGAACGCTGGAACTGTGCGAATATGGGCGGCGCAAGGGTCTCAATGTCATCTTCAGTCCCTATGATACGACGCGGGCGGAAATCCCGTTCCTACGCCGGCTGGTCGGCGAGTTAGAACGGGCCGGGACCGTGGACCGGCTGCGCATCGTTGACACCACCGGCTGCGCGCTGCCGCAGGCGATCACGTACATCATCGGACAGATCCGCGCGGCGGCACCGAAGCTGCCGCTCGAGATTCACTGTCACAACGATTTCGGGCTCGCCTGCGCCAACACGCTGGCCGGCATCGTAGCGGGAGCCGATTATGCTTCGACCACGATCAACGGTCTTGGCGAGCGCTCGGGCAATGCAGCGACTGAGGAAGTGGCGATGGCGTTGGAGGTGCTCTACGGCATCGACACCGGACTTAACCTGACGCGGCTGACAGAGGTTTCCCTGCTCGTAGCCGAACTGAGCGGCGTTCGCACGCAAGTGAACAAAGCGGTGGTGGGCGAGAGCGCGTTCCGTCACGAGTCAGGGATGGTGGTGGCCGGCCTGCTGCAGGACCCGTTCACCGCCGAGGCATATGAACCCGAACTGGTCGGACAACGCAGGCAGATTCTGCTCGGCAAGAAGAGTGGTCTTGTGTCGATCGCCTACAAGGTCAAGGAAATGGCGCTACCGGTGCCGGAGCAGAACTTCCCTGAAATGTTGAACCGCGTAAAGCAGGCCGCGGTGAGCAAGCACCGAGCGCTGACGGACGAGGAGTTCAAGGCGCTCGCCAATGAGCTGGTGGCGTAATCGATCGCCTCTTGGTACCGCATTTCAAAGACGTCGCGCGCTTGCTTTCGGAGGTGAATGTATTCATCCATCATATCTTCGAGTTTTTCGACTCTCTCGATCCAATCGTCTTCAATAGTATCTGTAAGACCACCGAAGATGTCGTAGCGCCTCATCGGCGAGCGCCGCACCGGGGCTGAGAGTAGGTTGGCGCGAAGATCTCCCTGAACTGGCGGTCGATCCCGACACCGTCATTGCGTCCAAACTTGCCCAATGGCCTTTTCTATTTTGTTTCAATGACTTATACCAAATCCCAGAGAAACTGACTCCTCGTCGATTCCCAAATCAGCGCGGCTCTGATTCATATGTGGCGAACGATGGAGGTTCGC